>Ga0335080_10000897_pt1 | contig 28363 bp, 19 predicted proteins | sample Lox_Sample_34_FD_206720 | JGI IMG/M metagenome (GOLD analysis project Ga0335080, IMG submission 206720) | Soil microbial communities from Loxahatchee National Wildlife Refuge, Florida, United States - Lox_Sample_3.4 | ecosystem: Environmental > Terrestrial > Soil > Wetlands | place: USA... | reverse complement strand
CAGCCCCGCCACCCAGCCCGTCGCGCCCACTCCGATCGCTTCCAGCACCGCATCATCCACGCCCACCGAGATCTCGATTCGATCCTCCACCAGCACCCGGATCGCCGACACCCGCCGCGCATCCGTGCTCGACTCCTTCACCGCACGGAAATTCTCATACTCCAGCGCCAACTCCTGAATCTGCTCCGGCAAAAAGTCCGTCCCGTACGCCACCGGGTTGTTGTACAACATGCACGACAGCGGCGTCGCCCGAAACACCGCCGCCACGTGCGCCTTCATCTCGCACCAGTCTCCCTGATACACATACGGCGGCAACACCATCAGCCCGGAACATCCCAGGTCCGTCGCCGCTTTCGCCAGCTCCACCGACTCCCCGGTCGTCAACGACGAGATCGACGCCACCAGCGTTCCCCGTCCGCTCACCGCTTTCCCCAACGTCCGCAGAATGTCCGTCTTCTCGTGGAACGACAGCGTCGCCCCCTCGCCCAGCGATCCCAGCGCCACCACTCCCGTGCAGCCGTTCTCCAGCAGCCAGCGCGCATGCTCCGCCACAAACCCCTCATCCACCGTCAAACTCTCGTTGAATGCGGTGGTGATCGCTGGCGTCACTCCTCTCCAGTTCATTCCCGCCCTCCTGTGAGCTCGGCCATGTTCCCTTGCAGTGGGATGGAAGCCCGCCTAACTCTCAACGACCGTTGATTGTGAACCTCATTCCCAAACGTCGGTGGGCTTGACAACTCGATCCTATGGATACAATATGCAATCATCAAACTTCAGTATACTTCGTTCGAGCAGTTTACAATTGCTGGCTCGCTCGAAAAATGGAACTACAAAGTGCACCCTATTCAGGCATCCCGCGGCAGTCGCTAACCTCGGCTGTGGCCGACAAGCTGCGCGACCAGATCATCCGTGGCGAGATTCCCGAGGGCGCCCAGTTACGCCAGGACGCCATCGCAACACAATATCAAGTCAGCCGCATTCCCGTCCGCGAAGCGCTCCGCCAGTTGGACGCCGAGGGCCTGATTTCCATTGTTCCTAATCGCGGTGCCATCGTGCCAGCCCTATCTCCTGACGATGTGGGAGAGCTTTTCTCGATTCGTGCTCTGCTTGAGCCCGAAGTGCTTAAGCTGTCAATCCCGCGCCTCACTGGAGAGGACTTTTCGGAAGCCGATGCGGTGCTGCGCAACTATGTCGCCGAACTCAGCCGGCAGGAGCATGTTTCGGCGTGGGGACGTCTGAATTGGCAGTTCCATTCCATCCTCTACTCTCGCGCCAACCAGCCCCGGTTTATGGCGGTAATCCGAAACGTCAACAACAGCGGAGAGCGCTACACCCGATTGCAGCTGTACCTGACGCACGGGGTAAAGCGAGCCAACGAAGAGCATCATCAGTTGCTCGATCTGTGCAGGCAACGCAACGTGGACGCAGCGTGCGAGTTACTTCGAGTGCACATCCGCCACGCTGGGGATTCACTCAGAGAAGTGCTCGAACAGAAGCGCGTGGAAACGCAACGCGAGTCGGCGGGCACGAACCGGCGTTCGAAACCGTAAAGTTTGTTCCGTCTTTCCGCTGCGGGCAGCAACTTCGCAAGGCCTATGGCTTGGACTCGATGACTCTGTCGTACTCGGCCATCGCTTCGATGCCCATCAACTGGACGACACTGTCTCCCGCGGAAGACGCCGGCCGTGCTCCCGCGGGCAAGTAGATGGGCGCGTGCTGTCCGAGCGGCAGTATCTTCAGTTGCAGTCGATTCCAGCTCTCTTCCGGCACCCGATCCATCCCGACCCACCACTGGGTGCCATTGTAAAAATTGTCCGTAAGAAGTACATCGTCGACATAAAGGCGCGCTATGTCACCGAGGTAGTTGATTTTCAGAAAAACCCGGGTGGACGATTTGGGGTTCACCCGATGCACATTCATGGCCCACATCGCGGCGTCAGAAAAAGAGGGATCGTCGGGGACCAGAGCCACTTCGTTCTTGATCTTAAGAGGCGGGACGGCGCCGGCGTCCCTTACTTTGCGATACTCCACGGTCACAGCGTCATTCGAGGCATTCACGGAGTAGCTGTTAAAAATGCCATCCGCACCGTCGGCAGCATCAACGGGCGGCTGCTCCAGGGCGGGAAAGAAGCCGGCTTTCAGTGACGCCGGATCGAATGCAACAACATGCGCTTGCTCGTTGGCGAAATACACTTCTGCAGGCGAGAAAATCAAGCGCTCCTTGCCCGCAACTTTCGCTTTCCACAGGTTCAACGCCTGCTCGCGAGACAGGAGAAGAATGTTCACAGAATTCCCGCTCCGATCGGTCACGCGGATGGAGAACTGCGTCCCCGGCACGAGGTGATCGATGTAGACCTGACCTCCCTCTCGAGTGAGCCTTCCCGCGAAGTTCTCGATTGAAACACCTTCCTTATCCTCAAAAGCAAACTCAGGCGCTATGCCCGGCCATGCGAAGAAGACGTATGTTCGCGGTTCATCCAGCTTGCAGAGCAGCTGCGCTGTCGCGTATTTCAGAGTGACTGGACCCAGGTCGAGATTGACGGGCCATATCGTGTAGGCGTCGCTCGGGATTTGGGTCGGGCTGCGAGGAATCTGCACAGCGCCGGCAGCAAGCTTGATCTGAACCTGAAAGTTGTCGCGCGGCGGCAACTGAGTCACACGTCGATGGTTGTTGATGAAGATGAACCCACGATCTTGAAGAACGCGCGCGGCAACTCGGGGAGTCGCAGTGTCCTGCTTCCCCGCCGGCCGACGATCTGGGAAGTAAGGAGTCATTGGAGCAAGCGTTCCACCGAAATCGCTCAGGAACAGATTCAATGTCTTGAGAACGCGGTAGGAAGGATGCATCTGCCCGAACTCTCCGAGAGGAGCCTGGAAGTCGTAACTCTTCACCGGCAGATCGTTGATGTATCCGGTCGCCTGTGATTCCTGCAGTGTCGTCCTGGCTCCGTCCGGATTGGTACCGCCATGAAACATGTAGTAGCCGTAACCAACCACGCCAGAGCCAAGCTTCGCCACCTGCATGGCGGCGGTGTCATCCGCAGTCAGTGCCGGGCGGCGATGATAAGCAACTGCCATGCCGCCCCCCATTTCCGCGGTCAGGTAGGGATAGTGGCTGTCCTGGAGATCGATCTCCGTGTGCTTCGAGTGCAGGTCATCACCGACGTTCTCTTCGCAACGAATCTTTGTGAAGAAGTAGTTCGAATTGGGCGGTAATTCGGTCAGAGTCCGCCACCAGAAACCATCGGCATACCCGCCGAATACGGGCAGCACATCCCGCGGAGGAATCACGGCGTTGTCCCAGCCCGTTATCGTGTAGAAGGGTGCGTCGAGGCCCGCCTGTCTGGCGATGCGGTGAAGTTCGAGAATGTGCTCGGCACCCTTGCCCGCTCCGCGAGCGCTGTACTCATTTTCAAGCTGAATACCGACGATAGGGCCGCCATCTTTCCAGAACAAACCCTGCACCTGCTTCGAGATTTCCCCCCAGAAGCGGCGCACGTGGTCAAGGTAGACAGGATTGTTCTCTCGCGTCGGAGTCTTGGCAATCAGCCAGTCAGGCAATCCCCCGTTGCGAACTTCGCCGTGATCCCAGGGGCCAACGCGAACCCAGACGTACAGCCCATTCTTTCCGCAGAGTTCGATAAACCGGCGGAGATCTCTCTGGCCTTTCCAGTTGAACTCCCCTTCTATTTCTTCGTGGTGGATCCAGAACACATATGTGGAAATAACCTGGATCCCGGCGGCCTTGATCTTGAGAAGTTCTCTTTCCCAATCTTTTTCCGGATAGCGTGTGTAGTGGAACTCTCCAATGATGGGGAACCACGGTTTCCCATCGAGTAGCAGGTAGCGATCATTGGCGGCGAGAGTGTGACCTGCTGGGGACCGGCCACCCACGGCAAAAGGAAGTGCGCTTGGCGCTGGAGCGGGACCCGTGGCGTCAATCACGATCGGGGCCGCGGAAACCTGAGCGTGTTCCGCCAGGCAACCGCCTATTCCTGCAAGGAGAAGAAGGATGTTCGCAACGCAGGTCGCTGCGATTCTGAGTGATCCCCTTTTCATGACGGCTCCGATTTAGAAATCTAGCACTTGAGGTCGCGACAGTAATCCGCCTAAAGTTGGAGCGCCGGAGAATCCGGAGCGAACGGCGGAGGCGCGAATGAGACTTCCGATCACGCTGGTTGCGGTGGCGCTGGTTTGCGGCACGAATAGCTATGCCCAGGAATACGCAGTCGGCGCGGACGTGTCCTTCCTGCGACAGGCGGAGCGAAATGGCGCGGTGTTCAAGGAAAATGGAGTGGCGAAGCCCGTTTTGGAGATTCTCAAGGAACACGGCTACAACTGGATTCGTCTTCGCCTCTTCCACACTCCTAGCGATCTGCCGCACGACCTCGCCTACACGATTGCACAGGCCCGCGACGCCAAGCGACTGGGCTTCAAGTTTCTTCTCGACTTTCACTACGCCGACAGCTGGGCTGATCCGGGTAAGCAACCTATCCCCAAAGCCTGGCAGACGAAGTCACATCGGGAACTCGTTACTGCCGTTTTTGAATACACGCGCGACACGATTGCAGCCTTCCGCGATGCCGGCGTGCTCCCGGACATGGTGCAGATCGGAAATGAGATCAGCAGCGGAATGCTTTGGCCCGACGGCAAGCTGCCGGAGAACTGGGACCTCTTTGCCGATCTTGTGCGTGCTGGGATCAAGGGCGTCGATACCGGCCGTGGCAATGAACCGCGCCCCCGGATCATGATTCACATTGAGCGCTCCTGTGATCAGCAGGCCACCAGGTGGTTCTTCGACAAACTGAATTCCTATGGCGTTCCATACGATGTGATTGGGCAGTCCTACTACCCGTGGTGGCACGGTAGCCTGGACGATCTGCGCAAGAATCTGAAGTTTATGGCCACCGAGTACAAGAAGGATATCGTCCTGGTGGAGGTGGCCTATAACTGGCGGCCCGGAAATTACCTGAATAAAGCGGCGCCATTTCCAGAATCCCCCGAAGGACAACGCTCATTTCTGGACCAGGTGAATCAGGCGGTCATGGCCACGCCGAACGGGCGCGGCAAGGGCATCTTCTGGTGGGAGCCTGCCGTTCAAGGAGATCTGGCGGTCCGGAGCTTTTTCGATCAGCAGGGGAATGTGTTGCCCGTAATTACAGTTTTCGATCATTCTCGTCGTTAACCGTAGCTAGCGCCGGACGCCACCCTGCGCACGATATGAGATTCCCTTCCGCTGCTCCTCGACGTATGTATCCCGGCAGGCCGGAATTATTGCCTGAATCCTACTTTAGACGGATTCGCACGGCATGCTCGCGGAGTTACATTTTGACCGGCCACGGCGGGGGACGACTCTCGCCTTGTTTCGAGTCCAGTCGGCAGGGAGCCATGAAGCTCTGAGGTGGAATATGCCATACATGTGGATGAAGCGGTCTATCGTCAGCCTGGTTTTCTTGAGCGTCGCGCTGTGGGCAGTCGGTGCGCTTGCGCAGGGCAGCGGCACGTGCACGGTGACCGGCACGGTGTATGACGCGTCGGGAGCGGTCGTCCCCGGCGCGAACGTCCAGTTGATCCTGCAGTCCAACAAAACCGCTCGAACGACGCAGGCCAACGATGTCGGCTTCTTTTCCTTTGTGGGGGTGCCGATCGGCACCTATAACGTCAGAGTCGAGAGCAAAGGCTTCGCTCCCTTTCTGCAGACCGGGATCGTGCTCCACATTGACGACCAGGTCGATCTGAAGAAGATCGCACTGAAAGCGGCGGCATCGGCCGAGCATGTGGAAGTCTCTGGAGCGCCAACCGACGTGATTCCCGTCAGCTCCGGCGACGTTTCCTATACGCTCACCGACAAGCAGGTGGATAACCTTGCGATCGTGGGGCGCAATGCCGTCGAACTGGTGAAGATCCTGCCGGGCGCTCAGAACAGCGGCGGCTGGAACGGCCCATACACGGGGGATACCGCGGCATTCAACGGCGGAGCAGGCGCATACACAGTGAACGGCACCCGTTTTGACCAGATGGCAGTGGTCAGTGACGGCGGAAGTGTTATCGACCATGGCTTCAACGGCGGCGCGATGGTCACGCCCAACGTCGAGGCGGTTCAGGAAGTGAAGGTCGAAACCGCCGCGTTCTCGGCAGAGAATCCCAACGGTCCCATCGTGCTCTCGAGCGTCACGAAATCGGGGACAAAGGAATTTCACGGCTCAGCCTACTACAGCATCCGCGATGGCAGCATGAATGCCAATGACTGGCAGAACAACCACCTCGACATCGCGCGCCCGAACAGCCGCTATCAATATCCTGGTTTCACGATCGGCGGCCCTGTGATCATTCCGGGGACCAACTTCAACCACAACCGCGACAAGCTGTTTTTCTTTGGTCTGTTCGAGTGGATGCGGCAAGGCGTGGATATGGGCGTGAAGAAGACGGTAGTCCCGACAACCGCCATGCGTGGCGGTGACTTCAGCGACACGAATTATCTGGCTGCGCTGAACACCATGGGCGGGATCGTTGGCAATCAACCCTGTCCCAATAACAAACTGACGGATGGCAATTACGCGTGGCAAGAGATGGCATGGTGTTCCAATGCAGGGATGCTCAATACCTCAACAATCGACCCGGGCGGCCAGGTTCTAATGAACCTGTATCACCAGCCGAACGCCGATCCTCTTGCCACTGGCGGCTTCAACTACATTACCGACATCGTCAATCCGCAACCGCGAACGCAGCAGCTGGTGAAGCTGGATTACGCGATGAGGGCGAACACACACTGGTCCGCACGCTATAACCATGAGGCGGAAACAACCCCGTTCCCCTATGGTCTGTGGCAGACTTGGCCGCAGAATCCTTATCCGGGCAACGTTGTCGGCAAGAACGCGTCTCACTCCGTCGCCACCAATCTAACCAGCGTGTTTACGCCTACCTTGACCAGCGAACTGACCTTCACGGCGAGCCATCTGTTCTACGGCAATTCGCTGACGAACCCGCAAGCTGTTTCGGCATCCGCCCTCGGATATCCGTACTACGGGGTCTTCAACAATGGTTTGGACGTAATCCCGAATGTTGGGGGAGATGTCACAACCACGGGCGTGGCAAACTTCTTCAACGAAGGCGGTGTCATTCCGAATCAAAACAGCCCCAAGTGGACCTACACACTTTCGGAAAATATCTCGAAGGTGATGGGAACGCATCTGGTCAAGGCCGGTTTCTATTGGAGCCATGAGAGCTGGACGCAGCGCACCGGAGATAACAGCTACCTCGATCAGGGTGCCATCACTCTGGCATCGTGGAATTCACTGACGACGAATCCGTACGCCGACTTGCTCCTTGGACATGTCTCGATGTTCTCGCAGGGCACGCAAACTGTGTTGCTCGACTTCGCGGCCAACGAGTACGACTTCTTCCTGCAGGACGAGTGGAAGGCCAATCGCCACCTTAATGTCACCTACGGATTGCGCGTGAATCACCTGGGCTGGTGGAGCAACAAGCAGGGCGACATCGCGATCTTCAATCCGGCGAAATACAATCCATCCGCTGCGATCGGCGACTATACGGGAATCGAGACGCACGCGATCGACCCCACTGTGCCACTCTCCGGATACGAGCCGGTCAGTTTCCAACTAGCCCCGACTTTCGGATTCTCCTGGGACGTGACCGGTACGGGCAAAACCGTGGTGCGGGGCGGTTTCGGCATGAATTTCTTCCGTGACGAGGGCATATCGGCAGGGTTCAAGCTGGTGCAGAATCCGCCGGTACAGACGTTTGATTATTTCTCTCCCGGAGGCGGACTGTACCTTTCTGACTTGAGTTCGACCGAGGCTTCGGCAGCATTGCCCTGGCTAAATGTGGCGATGCCCAACGAGAGTAAGATGCCGAGGACGTACTCTTATAACCTGACGGTGCAGCGCCAAATGCCCGGCGCCACTCTGCTGTCGTTAGCCTACGTTGGGAACAAGAGTCAGCACATGGTCGGCTGGCCGGACACAAACCCCATTGCTGAGGGCAGTGCGGAACAGGGAGCCGACTGGCCGGGGCAGTGGATGGAGCAATACCTGGTTCACCGGCAGTTTCAGAACATCGCCGGCATATACCCTGCGGCGCATGTCTTGAATTCAAATTACAACTCGTTCCAGCTCACTGCCCGGCGTGGCAAGGGCGCGCTCAATTACTGGGTGTCCTACACCTTCAGCAAGGGACTGGGATACAACTCCGGCGACTCGTTCAACCTGGGGCGCACCTACGGGCCACTGCCTTGGGACCGCACTCAGCAGCTGAACTTCGCCTATCTGCTTTCCCTGCCGGCCGTGAGCAAGAATCATCTCGGAGATCACGCTCTGCTGAACGGCATCCTCGATGGATGGCAACTCAGCGGCATCACTCAGTTTGCCAGCGGCGCTCCGCTGTTCACGCTCGCCAGCAGTTTTCCCGGCGGCTACAACATCTCGATGAGCGGAACAGGCGGACCCAATGGATGCCTGACGAGCGGTCAGTGCGCTCTGTCAGGGCAGAATGGAGGCCGATACATCCTCGGTACTCCAGATGAGACTCCGGTTCCTCTGGTCGTCTGCAACCCCACAGCAAACCTTGGAGCCCACCAGGTCTTCAATGCCGCCTGCTTCCAATCGCCGAGTGTCGGAAATCAGGGGAGCTATGCGATCCCGTACATTCACGGCCCGTGGTTTAACGACAGCGATCTTTCGATCTTCAAGAACTTCAAGATCACTGAATCCAAGAGCCTGCAGTTCCGGGCCGAAGCGTTTAACTTCCTGAATCACCCACTTTGGGGATTCACCGACTACAGCCCATTTGGCGGCGCGGGTACGTCGGATCCAGGCCTGCATATGATTTACGACAACTTCGGCGCCACGCCTGTGAATGCAAGCGCAGCTGGCGCGCAGGCGTCGCAACTGACGCAGGCCGGCGTCATGAGCCAGAAGTTTGGCCACCGGACGATCCAGCTGGCCTTGAAGTTCTACTTCTAGTCGTAAACACGGCGTCTGGGATAGGGCAAACCAGACGCCGCCTTTTTTTGTGCTGTTCGGGAATCTGGTATTCCGGGCTCATCAACCGCGTCCTGCGCCTCACGAATGCGTAGTAACATCGGCAGTCGGGCACATTGCTCGCCACGCCGGATGATATACAGGCCGACAATCCTGATGCTGGGAACCGTGCGCAGAAGCTCCGAAAGCAGAAACCGCCAGTTCCTTCGGATGTTGTCTGTCCTTCTCCTTCTAGTCAGTCTCTGTGCCGCGCATACCGCCTCCGAGTCAACCCGCGTTTCTTATTCTCAGCGAATATGGAAGATGCAGGATGGCCTGCCCGAACAGGTCGTACAGGCGTTTGCCCAGACGGCCGATCGTTACCTGTGGATTGGCACCACCGGAGGACTGGTCCGGTTCGACGGCGAGCGCTTCGTAGTTTTCGATCGCGAAAACACCCCTGCATTTTTAGAGAACAACGTTTTCTGCTTAACGGTCTCTCAGGACAACACCTTGTGGATCGGTCTGGAGGGCGGCGGGCTGATTCGCTACCGCAACGGAGTATTTCGCAGCTTCACCGCCGCTGACGGCTTGAAGAACGACTTCGTTCGGACCATATACGAAGATCGCTCCGGCAAAATTTGGATCGGCACCGACAGCGGCCTTTTCCTGCTCGAAGGCGACCGCGTTCGCCGCGTAGATAATCAAGATGCTATCCCCGCTCTTGCCGTTCACGCAGTGTTTGAAGACTCAGACGGCGAGCTCTGGGTCGGCGGATCCCGCCTGGTGCGACTGTCCGGCAACGCGGCAGTGGAATATCCACTGAGTGGCGAGGCAAGTCGCAACCGCGTCAAGAGCATTCTCGCCTCGCAAGACGGAACCATCTGGGTCGGCACCGTGTCCGGACTGCACAAGCTGACTCCAGGAAGTTCACGATTCGAGCTTGTCCCCGAAATCAGCGGCACGGTGCGGTTTCTTCGCGAGACCTCAGATCACACGCTGTGGATTGGCACCATTGGGCACGGGCTGCGCATCTTGCGAGGACGACAGTTTGACCAAATGATGTCGCCCGATACTCTGCCGAGCAACACACTGCTGAACCTGTTCGAAGACGCAGAAAAAAATATATGGATTGGAACGCAAGCTGGCATGGTGCGTCTGAGCAGTTCCCCTGTACGCACCGTAAACCTGCCTGATGGTGCGGATTCCGATGCCGAAACCGTCTATCAGGATCGCGACGGTGACGTGTGGGTCGCCGCCGTGAATCTTTTCCGGTTTCACAATGCGCAAGCAAGCCAGTATCGAATTCCCGAACTCTCGGGAGTGCGGGTGCGGAATGTCTTTCGCGATCGCGAGGGCGCCCTGTGGTTGGGAACGGAGGGGCGCGGAGTTTATCAACAGGCCGGAAACCAGCTTACCCATTACTCAACCGAAAACGGTCTGGTCAACAACTTCGTCCGGGCCATTCTCCAGGGAAAGGACGGCAGCATTTGGATCGGGACCGATGAAGGCGTAAGCCGCTGGCGTCCCACGGGTATCTCGAACTATCAGATGCATGACGGGCTCTGCTATTTCAGCATTCGTTCGCTTCTCGAAGACCACCACGGAGATATCTGGATCGGGACCGATCGCGGAGTGAGCCGCATTCACGGCGAGCAGTTTGTGGCTGACGGCGCAACCGAAGCTCTCAAGAACGAGAAGGTGTGGGCCATTCATGAGGACCCGGACGGCGGCATGTGGTTCGGCACACGCACCGGCGGACTTTACCGATGGCGCTTCGGGAAGCTGACCCGGTTTACCACTGCGCAGGGCTTAGCCAGCAACGGCGTCTACGAATTACTCGAGGATCGGAACGGCACTCTGTGGATGAGCGGTCCGCAAGGAATTTCGGCAGTCAGCCGCCGGCAGTTGGATGTCGTGGCTGACGATCCTTCCCAGTCCCTCGCGGTCACTCTCTATGGAGTTTCCGAGGGCCTGGAGACCATTCAGATGTGCGGCGGCGAGAAGCCCGCCGGAATCCTCACCACTGGTGGGGAGGCTTGGTTCCCTACCAGCAAGGGTCCAGTGCGCATCTCCGTAGACCAGCCCCACCCGTCCGTGCCGGCACCGATCGTGATTGATCGCGTCATAGCTGACGGCCGGCAAGTGAACCCTTCGGGAGATATTCAACTCAATCCCGACAACGCCAAGCTCGAGGTAGATTTCAGCGTCGTTCTGCTGCGCTCGCAGGAAAGGGTGCGCTTCCGTTACAAGCTGGAGGGCTTTGACAAGAAGTGGAGTGACGCTTCGACGACTCGATCGGCGTATTACACGAACCTCTCGCCCGGACACTATCGCTTTCGTGTTGCCGCCTTTGAGATGAACAATCCAGAGCAGGTGGCGCAGGCGTCGATCGGGATCGTGCAAACGCCTCGCTTTTATCGCACTCCCTGGTTCATGGCTTTGTGTGTGCTAATGGCCGCCGCTACTGCCTGGGGTGCTTATCAATTCCGCCTGGGACAACTGCGCGTGCGTTTCGCGGCCGTGCTGAAGGAACGGACCCGCTTGGCACGCGAGATGCACGACACCCTGATCCAGGGATGCGTGGGCGTATCGGCCTTGCTGGAAGCGCACTCCAGCCTCGGCGAAACCCAGACGGGCGGGGCAAGGGACCTCTTGGATTACGCGCGCACTCAGTTACGATCGACCATCGATGAAGCTCGAAAAGCAGTCTGGAATCTGCGGCAGGCGACCCCGGCCGAAATCGGTCCTCAACTGGAGAGGATGGCGGAGCAAATCAGCGAGGAGTTTGGCGTCCAGGTGAATTGCCGGGTTTCGGGAAAGCAGTTCGCCTTTGATCAATTCACGCTGCACGATGTGCTGATGGTAGTGCGAGAGGCACTGTACAACGCGCTCCGTCACGGCCAGCCCACGAAGGTTGAACTGAGTGCCGACTTCGAGGAAGAACACTGTGTGCTGCGGATCAAAGACAATGGCCGCGGCTTCGATCCCGCCGCGGTTGCGTCGAGCGACGGACACTATGGCTTGATCGGAATCCGCGAGCGAGTGGAACGCATCGGTGGCAAGTTCTCCGTGCACAGCCGGATTGGGGCGGGAACGGAACTCGTCATCGAGGTATTTCGAGAAGCTGCCGACGCACGAAAAGATCTGCCGGAGATGAAATTGTGAACCCCGCGGAGAAAATCAAGGTGATGGTCGTAGATGACCATCCCCTCGTCAGAGTCGGCATCGGAGCGATTATCAACGCGCGTCCCGATATGACTGTCGTCGCCCAGGCAGGGACAGGCGAAGAGGCAATAGAGTTGTTCCAGCGTAACAAGCCTGACGTCACTCTGATGGACTTGCGTTTGCCGGGGAAACTGGGAGGCGTTGAGGCAATTGCTGCTATCCGGACCCATTCTCCCGACGCTCGCTTCATCGTCGTAACCACCTACGACGGAGACGAGGACATTCACCGTGCCCTGGAAGCCGGCGCCCAAGGTTACATCATCAAGGGCATGCCGTATCAAACCCTGGTTACCGCAGTGGAGCGCGTTTACGCGGGAAAGCGCTTCCTGCCTCCGCCCGTCGCCGATGCTCTCGCCAGTCGCATGCCGGACTCGGACTTGAGTTCGCGCGAACTGGAAGTTCTGCACCTGCTGGTAGCGGGTAAGACGAACAAGGACATCGGACACGAACTAGGCATCACTGAAGCTACGGTGAAAAGCCATGTCAGCACGATTCTGATGCGCCTCAATGTGAGCGATCGAACCCAAGCCGTGGTCACCGCGCTGCAGCGGGGCCTGGTCCACCTCTAGACAGATTTGTCGCCATGCGGAAGACCGTTGCCGGAGCGAAAAGTCGGCGTCCGGCATCCTTCTCGCAGGATCGCGCCCGGTATCTTGGATAAGGGGAGGATCCAGTCCACCGCGCCGAGGGCAATGGCCTCCTTCGGCATGCCGAAGACGACACAGCTTGCCTCATCCTGTGCGACGGTTTCGGCGCCTGCCTTTTTCATCTCCAGCAAGCCCTGCGCACCATCATTGCCCATACCCGTCAGGATGACGCCCAAAGCGTTCGTCCCTTCCGCCCTGGCTACGGAACGAAACAACACGTCCACACTCGGTCGGTGTCGCGATACCAAGGGTCCCCCTTCGATCTCGACGGAACTCTGGGAACCGCGCCGGTGAACTGACATGTGGTGGTTCCCGGGTGCAATCAGAGCCCTTCCGGAACAGATGCGATCTCCGTTCTCGGCTTCTTTCACTTCGATGGTGCAGATGCGATTCAGTCTCTGCGCGAAAGCTGCCGTGAAAACTTCGGGCATGTGCTGCACCACGACAATGCCGGGACAGTCTGCCGGCATGGCGACCAGGATTTCCGACAAAGCCTCGGTTCCTCCAGTGGAGGCGCCAATGGCGACAACCCGCTCCGCGGGCAGGTGATGAGCAACACGCCGCGGCTTCGCCAGGGCTGGCTCTCGCGTCAATGCGGAGGGGGAAAAGCGGCGTCGGATCCGCGAGTTGGCTGCGGAGCGTACGATGTCCGTCAGCACGAGGGCCGATTCGTGCAGAAAATTGCGTATCCCCAGTTTTGGCTTGGTGACGATGCCGACGGCTCCCTCCTCCAGCGCGCGCAGGGCTGCCTCGGTTCCTCGAGCGGCCATCCCGGAGCAGATCACGGTCGGGATGGGATCTTCTGCCATGATTTTTCTCAGGAAGGTGAGGCCATCCATCCGCGGCATTTCGAGGTCTAGCAGGATGACATCGGGGCGCACGCGGCTCATCTTCTGCATGGCGATCAGCGGATCGGCCGCGACCATGACCGACATGTCCTGCTCCTGCGACAACACCGCTTCCAGCACCTGCCGGACGACCGCAGAATCGTCCACCACCAGAACGCGGATCGCTCTGCCGGGTTCACCTGGCGGATGCACGTTTCGCTTCCTTCTCTGCCCGGGCTGAGGTGTAGACCGTCGGAACTACGCAGCGCAGTTTGGGGTACAAAGTGTTCAAGGTCTCGGCATGGCCAACAAAGAAGTAGCCTTCAGGAACCAGGTGATCGAGCAGTTGACTGATGACGCGCCTGCGGCTGTCTACATCGAAATAGATCAGGACATTTCGGCAGAAGATCAAGTCGAACGTGCCGATGTCGAGGTAGACCGGGTCATTCAAATTCAACCTCTGGAACCGCACGATTCGAATGGCAGGTGCGGCCTTGATTTTTCCCAGGTTTTCGCCCGTACCTTGCAAAATATAGGACCGCAAATAGCTGTGAGGAATCTCGCTGGCTCGATCGGCATTCCATATCCCTTCTTCGGCGATGGCCAGTGCACGTCGCGACAGGTCGGTAGCCACGATCTCAATCGACCAGCCTTCTGACGCGGGCAACTGGTCCACCAGAAGCATCGCGAGTGAATAGGCTTCCTGCCCAGTGGAGCATCCGGCGCTCCATACCCGGACTCGATGAGCTCGCTGCCCGGCGCCGGCCTTGGCGCGCCATGCCGGGAGAATCTTTCCCTCCAGCAACTGGAAGTGTCCGGGTTCGCGAAAGAAATGGGTCTCGTTGGTTGTGATCGCGTCCAGCATGATCAGGCGTTCCTCGCCGTCCTGTCGGACGCGGGAGTAATACTCCGAGAAGGCATTCATCTTCAGGGCCCGCAACCGCTTGGAGAGTCGGCCAGTCAGGAGTTCTTTCTTGGCGTCGGAGAGCCAGATCCCACACTCCCGGTAAATGAGTGCCTGGAATTGGAGAAACTCCTTTGCGGTGATCAAGCGTGGGGTGACATCGAAGGGCCACTGCGGCCCTGCCTGGGGTAGGCCGTCAGTTGAAGCAGGAGTTACCCGGGGTTCGGCACCCGTGCTGTATTGGGTTATTTTCTCTGAAGGACGCTTTCTCATCGTAAGTACTTCTTCAGCACCGAAACGAGCTTCTCCTCGTTTACGGGCTTAAGCATGTACTCGCTGCAACCGCTGTCCATCCCAGCTTTTACCGTGGCCTGTTCGCCTCGCATGGTCAGCAGGATGATCGGAGTGTCCTTGGTGGCCGGGTGCTGCCGCAAGGTTCGGCAGGCCTCGATTCCGCCCATCCTCGGCATTTCGACGTCCATCAGAATGAGATCAGGATTCTTCGACAAAGCTACTTCCACAGCTTCTTTTCCGTCGCACGCACTGATGAATTCGTAGCCCGCCTGCTTCCCCAGAATCATTCGACTCTTCATTCGCGAGGTCGCTGAATCGTCCACCAGCAGAATTGTTTTCGCCATCGTGTACCTCCACTCTTGCCAGTTCGGCCTCGACGATCAGGCGCTTTCCGCCGCGGCCGCCTTGCTCTTCGTCTTTTCCACGCCCGAAGACGCCTCTCGCAGGTTCGTTGTGTCTTCCTCGTAGAGAACTCTGTCGATGTCCAGGAGCAGGGCGAACTTCTTTCCCAACTGCGCCATCCCCTGCAGATAGTCGACGTTCACGCGCGTCCCAAACGAGGGCGCAGCCTGAATATCGCCGGCCGCGATGTCCATGACCTGGCTCACCGCGTCAGCAATCACTCCCATCATCATGTTCTGGGTTTCCCTCTGCCATTCCACAATGATGATGCAGGTGGTCTTGGTGACCGGGCGCTCCGCCAGGCCGAACCGCACCGCCAGGTCCACAACCGGGACTACATTCCCGCGCAGGTTAATCACTCCGCGGATCCAGGTCGGCGTTTTCGGGACCGACGTTACGGTGTCATACCCGATAATCTCCTTGACCCGCAGGATGCTGATCGCATACTCCTCGTCGGCCAGGAGAAAGGTCAGATACTGTTGCTGTTCCACCGTCTCTTTGGTTGCCGCTGCCATATCCTGTCTCCTCTAGAATCCGGCGCCGTGCCCCTTCGCAAGATCCTCCTTGGCCTGACGATCTGCTGAAACCTGCCCGGACACTTGCGGGGTCCACGCCGACCCATGGGCTTGCCAGGAACCGGAAGACACCGGTTTCGGACTTACCTGCCGGGCACGATATGGAACGGGCTCGGCGGAATCGGCGGTGCGGAAGAACGCCATCAACTGCATCAAGCCCTCGGCCTGTGACGACAGTTCCTCGGCGGTGCTCGACATCTCCTCGGCGGCGGACGCGTTTCTCTGGGTGACCTGGTCCACTTGCGACATCGCCCGGTTCATCTGATTTACGCCTGACGCCTGCTCACGTGACGCAGATGCGACTTCTTGCACGAGGTCAGCCGTCTTCTTGATCGCCGGAACGAGTTCATCCAGCAACTTGCCCGAACGCTCGGCCACCTGCACGCTGGCCGACGCTAGATTGCCGATTTCCTTCGCGGACGTTTGGCTCCGTTCTGCCAGTTTCCGCACCTCCGATGCCACCACGGCGAATCCCTTTCCGTGTTCCCCAGCACGGGCGGCCTCGATCGCGGCATTCAGCGCCAGCAAGTTCGTTTGATAGGCGATCTCTTCGATGAACGAGATCTTTTCCGCGATGGCCTTCATGGCAGCCACGGTCTCATTGACCACTTTGCCGCTCGCTTCTGCGTCGGCTGCGCCCTTGGAGGACATCTGCTCCATCATCCGGCTGTTCTCGGCGTTCTGCGTGATGGAAGCGCTCATCTCCTCCAGACTGCTGGTGGTTTCCTCCACCGAAGCAGCTTGCTCCGAAGTCCCTTGCGACACCGTCTGCGCGCCCGCCGCGACCTGTGACGCGGCCGAGGCCAGTGCTCCGGCTGAGGCTTTCACCTCACCCAGAGTCTGAGACAGCCGGCCCGACATGTCCTTCAAGGCTTGCAGCATCTGTCCGGTCTCGTCGGAGCTGTACACCACAACTTGCTCGGTGAGATTGCCCTGCGAGAGCTCGTTCGCCACGCGTGCTGCTTCGAGCAGCGATTTGGTCACGACCCGGGCAACATACCAGCTCGCCACAATCATGGGCCCCAGGCAGAGCAGCGACACCACAAACGTCAGCAGGATGGCACGGCGCTGCGAGTCCTTGGTCTCTTCAAACGCGCGGTTGATGCTGGCCTTGTCCCGCGCCGTGTTTGCCTGCAGCTTGTCGTGGATGGCGTTGTACTTCGCTCGCATCGAGGCCAACGACTGACTCAGATCCTCGGTCACGCTCCCGGAGATCATCCGCTCGGTGCTCTGGCGCGCCTGCAGGTAGTAGTCCCGCATTTCGGTGTCCAGTTGCTCGAGGTCCCGCCGGTCCAGCACGGGATTGTTCTGCTCCCGCTGCAGGCGTTGCAGGAATCTGTCCTTCAACGCATCGGTCTCGGAGAGCGCCTCGCTGTTCTTGGCGGCCACTGCGTCCTGCAAGCCCCTCTGAATGGCACTCAGGTTCTCTTCCAGGTCGCGGCTCATCTCGACGGATGGGTAGTAGCCCGTCTCCACCGTCTGCATCTGATTGACGCTCCTGGTGCCCAGGATCAACGTGATCATAAGCACCAGGCAGAAAGCGACGGCAGCCAGAGCCGGCCCGATCAACATCTTGTGCTGAAACTTCAGTCTGCTGAACATGGTCCTTGTCCTCACCGGAAGTCTGTTCTCAGTCAGTAACGCTGATCACCTTCAACCCCTCTGTATCGGCGCCGGGCGAAACGTAGGCGATGCCGTTCGAGTTGGAGCGCACGAAATCGACAGCAGCCGCTTCGGATTTTTCCGCCGGAGGAACCTCCCGTCCGGAAAACACCTGCTGCTGCCAGTACGCTTCGACTGCCGAGGTCGGTTTGCCGTGGATGTCGCGCGAGAAGGCATCACGGACACCGGAGCTCGACGGTAAGTCGATCGGCGTCGCGCCATGCCCGTCGTGGAACTTGCTCGCTTTCTTGAGGAAGATGCGCGACAGTTCGTCGCGGCTGATGCTGCTGATGGGGATCGACGGGTTCACCACAACTTTGTACGCCCCGCGTCCCTGGGCCAGGACTTGGCCCGCCTGTAGTACCAGCGCCAGGACAACTGCGCAAACCAGTGAGAGTCTCATCGTCATTTGAGTTGGTTTCATCGCAGTTCTCCTTAGAACACAAACGCCAGGCCGAAAGTCGCCAGGTCAGTGGATTTGGGCACGACGCTCAGGTTGTCCAGTGCGAGATCGCCCAGCGGTACCGCCAGCAGGTTGCCCTCGACGTGGTGGTAGGAGAACTTCAAGACTGCCTTCGGGTTCACCCAGTAGTTCAGGCCGCCACCGACTTCGCGATGAGACTTGAAATCGTCCGGAATGGCAATGGGACTCACCAGCCCCTGTCGCGCCCAGTCGTAGCGGAATACCGGTTGCCAGTGCGGGTTGATTTTGTAACCAGCCTCGACATAGGCTCCGGTGAAATGAATGAATCCCGCCTCGAAGGCATGGCCAAACTCAGAACGCAGCAGCCACTTGCCAGTGTCGTAGCTGGCAAACGCTCCCAGCACGGATTGGCGGCCTTTGTCCGGGGAAATGCCGGAGTTGCCGTTGACGCCAAAGCGGAGGCCACTGTGAGGTCTGGCTAGCGTCAAGCGTCCGCCGACCGTCTGGCGAATACTCTCTGACGAACTCTCGATGGTTACGGTGGATTGCTCGTTCAGAAATGCATCCCTGATCTGTTCGGCGGGGTTGATTTCATCGTTCAACAGACTCCCGAAAAACAGATCGTATGTCGTTTCCCATTTCTTGGTCGTGAGGGCGGTTCCCGAAATGCCCACGCCTCGATAGAACTCTTTTCCAATCGAGGTTCCGCCGTAGATGCTCTGCGGAATGTCGTTGAAGGGATATACGGTACCGATCCCCATGTACTCGCTATACAAGCCATAAGGATTCTTGACCTGACCGGCGCGCACGTTGAATTTGTCGTTCACTTTCCAGTCGAGGAAGGCAAAATCGACATCCGTTTCGGTGTGGTCGTTGGCCGCCTGGAACGATACCTGCGCGGTCGCGTTTACGCTGGGGGTGATTCCCAGCGTCAGGATCAGACCCATGTCGATGTTGTCGTAGAGACCGTGCTGGTTCGACAGGTCGTACGTATTGATGTTGCTGGTCTTCCCGTATGCCCAGTTCGCGAAGCCACCAATCTTGAACGGCCGGATCGGGCGCTCTTCCACCGTCTCCTGCGCCGCCTGCGGCGCCAGCACTGGGGCTGGAGTCGATGCCGGAGCCGGCGACGCGGCCTCTGGAGATGGCGCTGGCCCCTTCAGCTTCTCGATCTGCGCTTGCTGCTCCTGCACCAGGGCGCGCAGTTGTTTCATTTGTTCTTTGAGTTCGTTGACTTCCTCGACGCTGGCCGAACCTGCCGGCACGGCCGCCGGAGCGGTTCCCGTTGCGGGAGCCGCCACGCTTGCCACCTCAGCCTTCCCTCCTGCGTCCTTCTTGGCTTCCTGCGCCATCACTCCCGGGATGCTCGAAAGAAATGCCATCCCCAGCGAAACGGCGACCAGAAACCTTGTGTTCCGTTGCATGATTCCCCCTATCAATAAATGCCGTTCAAACTGCTTGTTCTGCTTTATCCGACTGCCACTTCGTCTCTGCAAACCTCTTGGAGCAGTGCGCCCACATCCAGGATCAGAGCCACCCTGCCGTTACCCAAGATCGACGACCCTGCCGCCCACTGCAAGCCCTCGAGAAATTTCCCCAAAGGCTTAATGACTGTTTGTGTTTCCCCGTGCAGTGCGTCGACGACCAAGCCGGCACGCTGCGCTTCGTTGCGGACGACGACCAGGCTTTTCCGGCCCGTTCGCTCGCTCTTCAGATCAAAGAGCAAGGCCAGATCGACATAAGGCAGCGGCTGTCCTCGCAGGCTGATCACCCCGTGTCCGCCTCGCGACCGCTCCTCCGCTGGCAAGTCCACGCACTCGACCACGTGGTCCAGGGGGATTACATACGTATTGCCTCCGACCTCGACGCCGAAGCCTTCGATAATCGCCAGGGTCAATGGGAATCGCAGGCGCACGGTCGATCCCAGCCCCGGGCGGCCGCTAATACTCACACTCCCACGCAGGGACTGCACGTTGCGCCGGACCACATCCATCCCGACGCCCCGCCCCGAGACGTTGCTTACCTGTTCGGCAGTGGAGATCCCGGACTCAAAAACCAGCTGATAAACCTCTTGGTCACTCATTCCATTTGCGTCAGCGTCGATACCCCGCCGCCTCGCCGCCTCCAGAATCCGCGCCCGGTCCAGTCCGCCGCCGTCGTCTTCCACTTCCACCGTGATCCCACCTGACTGGTGGGCCGCGCGCAAGGTAACGGTTCCGACTGGATCCTTTCCTGCCTGCTTCCTCTTCTCGGGCGTTTCAATGCCGTGATCCAGCGCGTTGCGGATCATGTGCATCAGCGGATCCCGCAGGTTCTCCACCACCGATGTGTCCACTTCCACATCGTCTCCCTCAATCCTGAGGACCACCTCTTTCCCCAACTCCTTCGCGAGGTCGCGAACTGACCGCTGGTACTGCCGGAACAGCGGCCCCACGGGGACCATCCGAACCTTCATCACGAACTCCTGCAGTTCTGCCTGCAGTGTGGCCTCGGTGTTGTGTGCCTCGGCCAGTTCTTCGATCGACAGTTGCGCCCGGTTCTCGAGCAGCCGTGTGGTCCTGCCCCGTGCGATGGCAATCTCGCCGGTCAGGTCCAGGAGGCGGTCCAATTTCTCGATGTCGACTCGCAAGGTGCGGCTCGCCGGCTTTGCGATAACAGCTTTCGCTTCCTCCCCCGGCCCTACCGGGCTCTCCGCCACTTCGATCTCCGCCTCGTTCTCACTCTTCTTCTTTTTCTTCCGAAGGGGCTTCGCCGCCATGTGTCCGCGAATCCGCTGCAGGAGCTTCTTCAATTGCGGCGTCGTCACATCCTTTCCTGCCGCCGCTCGCACCGTCAGATCGCGCAGTACATCGCGTGAAGCGAGCAGAACGTCGAAGATGTCGGGCGACAGACTCAATTCGTGCAGACGAATCCTGTCCAGCAGGTCTTCGAGCGCGTGCGCAAAGGCCTGTGCGTGCTGCAGCTCGAAAATGGCCGCGTTCCCTTTGAACGAGTGCACTGCCCGAAAAACAGTGCCCACGAGTTCCTCGTCGTCCGGGTTCACCTCCAGTTCGAGGAGAGCCTGCTCCATTTGCGCGAGGCCGTCCTCGGTCTCCGCCACAAAGCTCTTCAACAGAAGTTGGTTATCGATGTCCATCTGCTTGACTGATGAATTCAAGACGGATGTCACCGGTGCTCGAAAGCATCGTGACCATGCGTCCCCGGCTTCCAAACACGTCTCGCTCCACGAGCCGGATGGATGCGCCGTCCAATATCTCTTCTGCGATCTCTACGTTCCTTTGCCCGATGTGCCCCATCTGGTTCCCGGGCATCGCGCGGAGCGCGCTCAACATGCTCCCGCCACCAAAAACTCTCGCTTCAACATTCCTGAAGTTGCTGCCCAAGACGCGGAATCTTCCCAGCAGGTCCGGGATGGCTACATCTCCGTACCGGGCGCTGGCGTGTCCGCCGCCATGGCGCGGCAGCATGAAATGAGTTGCGCCGCCGATGGCCAGCCGCGGATCGAACAGGAACACTCCCGCGCACGAACCCAGAATCATCTTGAGCACTGTGGGACTCCCCGCGACATGCTGTTGCCCCGGATGCAGAAATATCTCAGGAAACTCCCCACCGGTGCCCCTGTACTCGATTGCAGTCGCGACCCGCGCCCCTCTTCGACCGTCAGCCACGGGTCTCCTTCCTCAGGCACGGTCCGGCATAGGCGGAGAGTAGGCGCAAGACCTCGCGATCCTCAGTGTCGAATCCGCTGCGTTGGGGCAACAACTGAAAGAGCAGGATCGCGCCGCTGGACTCTTCCTCCGACCACAGGGGTACTAGCGCACTCACTTCCAACTCGCTCAGGTTCGCTGCATCCTGGTCGGTTCGGTCCGACGGAATCTGCGGCGTCCCGCACCGGATCTGCGATTGCAACAGCTCCGCCTGGCTGACCACCGCCACACACAGTTCCGACGATAAGTCCTGGGCCTGGAGAAACTTCACCCGTCCTGCCGGCTCCGATATCTCGACAATGGCGAACTGCTCGCAACCGAGGAGATTCGAGCAGATTTCCGCCAGCGCAGGACCCACTCGGTCCTCCTGCATCGCCGCGAGCATGATTTGACTGACCGTGTAGAGCTTCGTCCAAAGGCTCAGATCTTCCGGGCACTCGACCGCCTGCCGGCGAAACCGGGCAGAGTCCGCCTCCATCACGGCCGACAACGATCGAACTCTCGCGTGTGCTGCCTTACTCAACGGTTCTCGCCCCTTTCTCCTTGCCTGTTTGGCATGCCGGTGAACCTTCTTCGTCCTCGCGGAGAAAAACTCCAACAATCTCCAGCAGTTCGCGAGCGTTGATGGGCTTGGTCAGATACGCATTGCAGCCGCAACGATAGCCGCTCGCAACGTTCGCCGGTTCTCCACGGCTGGTCACCATGATGATGGGCACCTTCTTCAGAGATTCGTGGCGCCGCATTTCCTGGCAGGCCTCAAAGCCGTCCATCTTCGGCATCACAATATCCAGGAGAATCAAATCCGGTTTCTCTGCCAACGCCTTCCGGACTGCCTCCTGCCCATCCCGGGCAGTCACCACTTGACACGTGGTGTGCTGCTTGAAAACTGTTTCTCCCATCAGCAACGCTGTATTCGAATCGTCGACCAGCAACACTTTGGCGCTCATCCATTTCCTCCCGAAATGGCCACACTGATACCGTCAACCTGCGGGCGAGCAAATTTACGGTGGAAACCTTACTGACCTGCGATGAGATGTTTCCTTACGAAGACACTTTCAATTGTCGGAGCGTGCGATAGCAGAAACGAGGTCACGAAGGTAATGCGGAGTCACGAAAGTACTTCGCAGCAGAATGCAGTTCTTGCTTTTTGACAGGAAACTTCACGCGGGAGAAATGGAGAGAAAGTTCGGTCACATCTTTTCTAATGTCTTGTTAATAAATCTTCAGCACGCGCACGAATGACTGAACGCTGAATGGCTCGCTGGGAAAAGCAAGCACAACACAACGACAACTTGAAATGTTGCGCTCGGAGATGAGCAGTCTTGAGCGCGCCGCTCTCACAACTGGAAATTTAATCTCGGTGAAACAAATCCGTAATCTTTTCGGGGTAGTCTCTTCGCTTGGGGTTCATCCCAAGGAGGCTTGTGTGCGCAAAAAACGGAATCTTCCTTCCTTAGCGGTTATGTTTCTCAGCGTGTGCCTGGCAGCTGCGTTCGTCAGCCCTGCCGGTGCAGACAGCCACGAGACTTTTGTGCCGACTGGCATGCGCATCACACCGACGGCCGCTAAGGGATCCCTCTTTCAGCCTCTGAATCCCGGACTCGCGAACTATCCTGACTTCGTCGTTGGGCAAGCCGTGGCGACCACTGTCAGTCCGGATGGCAAGACGCTCCTTATTCTGACCAGCGGGTACAACCTGAATAATGATGCCAGCGGCAACTACGATCCCGCAGGATCGAGCGAGTATGTGTTCGTGTATGACATCAGCCACAAGACTCCGCAGCAGAAGCAGGTGCTGCACGTGCCCAACACTTATAACGGGATTGCGTGGAATCCAAGCGGCACTGAGTTCTATGTGAGCGGCGGCCTCAACGACAACATTCACATCTTTGACCTGAACAATGGCGTGTGGGCGGAATCGGGAGCGCCGATTGCCCTGAATCACAGCATCAGCACGCCGTTCGGGACGGGTGGCGGATTGGGTCTGCTGATTCAGCCTGCTGCCGCGGGACTGGCGGTCAACTCCGCAGGTACACAACTGTTAGTGGCGAATTTTGAGAACGACTCGGTGAGCCTGGTCGATCTGACTCAGCGGGCCGTGGTCGGTGAACTCGACCTCCGGCCGGGCAAGAGCAATGCCAGCATGACCGGCGTCGCGGGCGGTGAATATCCCTTCGCAGTTGCGTTTGCGGGTAACGGCAAGGCCTACGTGAGCAGCATTCGTGATCGCGAGCTCGTGGTTTTGAGCGTGAACAGTGGACTTTCGGTCAGCAGCCGCATCGCCTTGCCGGGGCGCCCGAACAAGATCGTTCTCAACCAGGCGCAGACGCTGTTGTATGTCGCCATCGATAACGCGGACGAGGTGGCGGTGATCGATACGGCGGCGGACCAGGTTTTGAACCTGATTTCCAGCGCGGGTCCGGACTTTGTTTTTGCTCCAGGCCGCCCGGTCTCGGGCAGCACCAGCAATAGCGTTGCGCTCTCGTCGGACGAACGCACGTTGTATGTCACCAATGGCGGGACAAACTCCGTGGCCGTGATTCAGTTGTCGCATGACCACGTGCACGGCTCGGCGACCGGGTTGATTCCCACGGGCTGGTATCCCAACTCGGTGAGCGTCAGCAAAGACGGCTCGACCCTCTATGTGGTGAACGGCAAGAGCCCCGCCGGTCCGAACCCGGACCAGTGCAGCCCCGGAGCCGATCGTCCGAACTGTGGCGGCAGCAATGAGTATGTCTGGCAGCTGAGCAAAGCGGGATTCCTCACACTGCCCGTGCCGCGGCCTGAACAACTATTGGGATTGACCGTGCAGGTTGCCATCAATGGCCGCTTCTCCACACCTGAGCCGAACGAAGAGATCATGCGGTTCCTGCACCACAAGATCAAGCACGTGATCTATATCGTGAAGGAGAACCGCACGTACGACCAGGTTCTGGGCGACCTTGGGACAGGCAATGGCGATCCGAACCTGGCATTTCTGGGCGGATCGCTGACGCCGAACCAACACCAGTTGGCGAAGCAGTTCGTGGATCTCGATAATTTTTACTGCAGCGGCGAAGTGAGCGGGGATGGCTGGAGTTGGTCGACCCAGGCTCGTACGACCGACGACATCGAAAAAGAAATTCCGGTGAACTACGCCGGCCGTGGGGTCAATTACGAAACCGAGGGCACGAACCGCAACGTCAACGTCGGACTGCCGAGCCTGCCGCAGCGACTGGCGGCCAATCCGGCACAGGCCGTCCTGGGCACAGTCTTCCCGCAGGTCTGCAACGGATGCCTCGACCCCGATCTTCTACCGGGCACAGCGGACGTGGATGCCGGAACCGGCTTTCTGTGGGAGGCGGCACTGCAGTCGGGGCTTTCGGTCCGTAACTACGGGTTCTTCCTCGACCTCGTCCGAATGAATATACCGCCCAACGTTCCTGGATTTCTCGCTCCCCTGCGTGATCCGCACGCGACCGCGACGCAGATTGCGTTCCCCGCGAATCCCAGCCTGCAGAACGTGACCGATCCCTACTTCTGGGGTTTCGATAACCGCTTACCGGATTACTGGCGCGTGCAGGAGTGGCGCCGCGAGTTCAATCAATACGCGCAAAACGGAAACTTGCCCTCTCTGACCTTGCTGCGTGTGATGCATGATCACTTTGGCAATTTCACCGACCCGTTCACGCTCGATGGCGTGAACACCGTCGAGACGCAAATTGCCGATAACGACTACGCCGTGGGCCTGATCGCGGATACGGTAGCTCACAGCCCGTTCAAAGACGACACGTTGATCTTCGTCATCGAAGACGACGCGCAGGATGGGGCCGACCACGTGGACGCCCACCGCAGCATCGCGTTTGTAATCGGTCCGTATGTAAAACACGGAGCCGTCGTCTCGCATCGCTACAACACGGTCCGCATGTTGCGCACCATCGAGGACATTCTGGGCATTCCCCACCTCAACCTGAACGATGACTGGGCACGGCCGATGAGCGACGTGTTCACCAGCAAGAAGCAGGCCTGGACGTACACTGCCATCGTTCCTCCCGTTCTGTGCAGCACGCAGTTGCCGCTCACTTGCCCGGCCAAGCCCGCCGCCGGCGCCATCACCCAACCGCTGCACTCTGCCGCTTACTGGGGCGAAAAGACCCGAGGCATGGATTTCTCCACCGAAGACAAGCTGGACACCGAGCGCTTTAACAATGTGCTCTGGCATGCATTCAAGGGAGACAACACTCCGTATCCGCTGGAGCGGCACGGCAAGGACCTGAAGCAGGATCAATAGATATCGACGAGGAAGCCAGCGAGGCCGGCGAAATCGGCCTCGCATGGCTGATGTCGGAAAGTATGGGGCATGTCCGGGCCAAGGCACCGGGCATGCACCCTGAGTCCTTTTGACGCCAAGCCACCCGGCGCTCCATCAATGATTTTCAAATTCCCGAAGCGATTACCCATTGTGCCCTGAAGGGCCTGGCAAGAAAAATGTGGTCTTCTTGACAATTATGAACCTGCCGGTCATTCCAATCATCTTAGTCTGAGTGTGGAAGAGAATGTGTCGTGAAGATGAGATCGAGACAAGGAGGTGACTGATGAAGGCGATTGTGGTGACCGATCAGGCTGCGGGAACGGCTGCGGTAAAGCTAATGGAGCGGCCCGAGCCGCGGGCAGCGATTAACGACGTTGTTGTTCAGGTTCATGCATCAGGATTCACCGGGGATGAGCTGACATGGCCTTCGACCTGGACCGATCGCTCCGGCCGTGACCGGACGCCTTCCATCCCCGGGCACGAACTAGCCGGGGTGGTTACCGCTGTCGGCTATGGCACGACGGGGCTGTCGATTGGACAGCGTGTATTCGGCCTCACGGACTGGTATCGCGATGGCACCTTGGCAGAGTATGTAGCCGTCGAGGCACGCAATCTCGCACCGCTGCCTGGCGACGTTGACTTCACGGTCGGCGCGGCCCTCGTGATGCCGGGCCTGACCGCCTGGCAGGGGTTGTTCGAGCACGGCCGTCTTCGTGCCGGGCAGAGCGTCCTCGTGCATGGTGCGGCCGGCGTAGTCGGTTCGATGGCAGTCCAACTCGCACGTCAGGCCGGCGCATACGTCATCGGCACCGGGCGCGCTGCCGCCCGTCAAACATCTCTCGACTTCGGCGCACAGGAGTTCGTCGACCTCGAGAATGACGCCTTGGAAGACGTCGGCGAGGTCGATCTGGTTTTTGACGTCCTCGGCGGTGACATCGCGAAGCGCTCTGCGGGCGTGATCCGCGCCGGAGGAACGCTGGTGACCGTCACCGGCCCGACCGAGGCACGGCCCTCTGGCGGCCTGACTATCGACTTCGTCGTCGAAGCCGATCGCGCCCAATTGAGTGAACTCGTCCAGCGGGTCCGGGATGGTCGGCTGCGGACAAGCATCGGCCACGTAGCTGCTCTCGGCGATGCGGTTGCCGCGTTCAACCGGACCGAGCGAATGAAGGGAAAGACGATCATCCTCGGATCGCAGAAACTGACAAGAAAACTAGCTGCTTAGAAGGACCAAGCATCGGACAATTTGCGTAAGCCAGCAGGACGGTGGCCCAGCCTTTCAAGGTTTGACTCCGTTTCCTTTCCGAAACTGTGGGTGCCCCGTTCCTGCGTTCTTTGCAGGGGCGGGTACGATGCTGCCGATACCATGAGTTGTTATACCTGCGTAAACCCAGGGGACAGTAAGCCATCACGTTCCATTCGCTTCTTTCTGATTTTCGAAACCGCAGCCCTGTGTCCGGAACGGACAAGAAGAAAATGGTCGGGGAGAGAGGATTTGAACCTCCGACCCCCTGGTCCCGAACCAGATTCCGCCGCTTGTTGAGCCCTATTGAATTCTGTAGATCCCAAGCCTTTGTGATTGAACCAGTTGGGGCCGCGTCGTTGCCAGACGTTGATCTTTGTTGCGCGTTGGGGCTCTGACCGACACAGAAACGTCTACATCTCGCTAGCGAGTGCAATCTCCGCCATCGCACGATCCTAAACTGGCATTCTAACCCCCGGTCTCCGCCCGACACTATTGTTCTGGCGCCGTCTGACCGAGATACCGCTGTGAGCTTCTGATATCACCGACGATCTGGGCGCCTGCCGCATCTTCCGGACCGACTCGCCGTTTGGGGTAGGCCGCCAGATCGATCACGAGGTATCGAAGCGGAGCAACGGACAACCCGGTAGATGGGACAGCGCCGACATGTTGCCAGGGGCGAGTTTCGCAGAACAGTTACCTGCACTCGCCAAAATAAATAGCGGGTTCTCTAGAAGCGGAACAAATAGGAAACCTTCAGAAAGAACTGGCGGCCGTCGTTCACGAAACCGGCCCGAATCGATCTCCTTTACGAGCGGACGAGTCTCAAGTGATTTATATAGTTGACAAGCCCACGCGGCGTTTCTACTATTGGATCCTCTTCCCTCAGAAGGTAACTCCCCCTACCTATTGACGAGTCTTTGTACTGCCTCCCCCGGAGGATATGTATGTATCGCACTAGTCCTCTTTTGTCGGCCTTCTTGATTCTCACATCATTTGGCAAAACCATTGGGATGTGAGCGGTAATCGATATGAAAGCCTCGAAAAGGGGCATGCTTGGTGTCATCGCAAATCCCCTCGACGATTTGGTAGTACGAGAGTTTTTTGAACTGTTCAAAATTCCATGGGAATATTGTCGTCGCGGCGAGAGATACGAAGTCATCCTTTGTGCCGGCGATGCC
>Ga0335080_10000896_pt1 | contig 28365 bp, 19 predicted proteins | sample Lox_Sample_34_FD_206720 | JGI IMG/M metagenome (GOLD analysis project Ga0335080, IMG submission 206720) | Soil microbial communities from Loxahatchee National Wildlife Refuge, Florida, United States - Lox_Sample_3.4 | ecosystem: Environmental > Terrestrial > Soil > Wetlands | place: USA... | reverse complement strand
TGAAAGGAACGATTGTGGTGCGATTTAGCCTGGCAATTTTCATCATCATCAGTGTTCTGCCTGGGGCCCACGACCTGGCGGCCGAAGACACCATCCAGAAATCGCTGATCCGCGACATCACCGCCATTGAAGGGGTTCGCGACAACCCGCTGCTCGGCTACGGGATGGTGGTCGGACTCAAAGGCACAGGCGACCGCCAGCAAACCATCTTCACCACCCAAACCCTGGCTAACATGCTGCAACGCATGGGAGTGCAGGTGCCGCCCACCACGCTGCGGGTGAATAATGTAGCAGCGGTATTCGTGACCGCCAGCCTGCCTCCCTTTGCCCGGCCGGGAACGCGGCTCGATGTCACCGTCTCTTCAGTGGGCGATGCCCGCAGTCTTGAAGGAGGCCTGCTGCTCATGACGCCTCTTTACGCCGTGGATGGTTCGATCTACGCCGAAGCCCAAGGACCGTTGCAGCTTGGAGGATATAGCGTCGGTACGGGAGGAAACGCCAAGCAGCTGAACCATCCTACGGTCGGCCGCATTCCAGGCGGCGGCCTGGTGGAGCGCGATACCTCCATCGATGTCCGCCGCCTGCCCAGCCTCTCGCTGCAGTTAATGGAACCCAACTTCACTACTGCTGAAGAGATCGCGGCCGCCATCAATCGCGAATTCGGCAGCCCGCTGGCTGCCGTGCGCAACAGCCGGCAAATTGATATTGCGGTGGCTCAGGCTGGCAATATGGACGTTCCGGCTCTGATGGCGCGGGTAGAGAATTTGCCGGTCGAAGTGCGGCGGCGGGCGCGGGTAGTGGTCAATGAGCGGACCGGCACCGTGGTCATGGGCCGAGATGTTCGTCTGGGAGCGGTTTCCATCCTGCATGGCGGGCTGTCGATCGAAATCGCCACGCAATTTACCGTCTCGCAGCCGCCGCCTTTATCACAGGGCAAGACCGCCGTCGTGCCGCAGCCCTCAGTCAGTGCCGAAGAGGCGGCAGCCCGTCGCATCGAGCTCACCGAGGGAGCGAGCGTAGAGCAGTTGGTGAGCGGACTGCAGAAGATTGGCGCCACCGCGCGCGACGTGATTGCTATCCTGCAGGCCATCAAGGCGGCCGGAGCGCTCGAAGCCGATCTGGAGGTGATCTGATGGGCCTTGCCCCGGTGTCCAGCGGAATTCGGCACCCTGTCGTTGCACCGGCCTCGAAATTGACTCGCGCGGCGCGGGAATTTGAGGCCTTGTTGCTCAACGACCTTTTGGGTCCGGTGGAGAAGAGCTTTTCCTCCATTCCGGGACAAGAAACGGCCGCTGGATCAGGTAGCTACCAGTACTTCGCGACGCAGGCTCTGGCCTCCAGCCTGGCGGCCTCCGGGGGTCTCGGAATCGCTGATCGGATCGTACGCAACTTGCTGAAAGTACATGGCTTGAAAGCTGCGGGAGAGGGTCTGCCGGCGGCTAAAGTTCCCTTCCATGAGGGCCGATAAAGCGAGTGACGGGCGCAGGCGCCGGACTGGCGTATCGCGGCGGTTAGAGCTGGATTAAAGAATTCTAATCGGCTGCCGATAGTTGAATTGCAAGGCAATTCGATGCCAGGAGGGCAGTCCATGAGAGTTGACCTCAATAGCGGGATCGGGCAAGCGGCGGAAGCCAGCCAGTCGGCTGCAGGCGCGAAGAGCACGGCTGCGGGCGCCTCTGCGGGAAGCCGCAGCGGAGATACCGCTCAGCTTTCTACCGACCAGGCGCGAGTGCAGTCTCTGCTCGAGCAGGTAAACGCGGTGCCGGAGATTCGCCGCGAGAAGGTGGCAGCGCTGGGAAAAGCGGTCCGTGAGGGAACGTACCAGGTCGAGCCGGAACAGACGGCCGATGCTCTCATCGATGAAATGTTCTCGCGCTCCGCGGCCTGACGCGTGAACAAGAGCAGCTTATGAGCGATTTATTTCCCGAACGTCTGGAGCCTTTGGCGGGTGTGCGCGAGCCCTTGAGCCAGCCGGCAGGCCGCGATTCCGGCTCGAAGTCCCGGCGCAAGCCTGTTCCGCCGGCGCCCGAGGAGGATGCAGTTCCGGACGTTGAAAACGATGATCCGCCCCATCAGGTGGATCGCATGGCGTAGTTCCGACCGAGTATTTTCTCGACCCAACGCTGGAGTCCCATGCCCGACCCCGTCTTCGCATCATCCTTTCACGCACAGGTGATTGAATTGCTGCGCGAAATGGCGGGCTCACTGAGCCAGTCGAAAGCCGCCATCCTTTCCTCCAGCCTCGCCGACCTGGAATTCCAGACCGAGCGGCAACGCCTGCTTTGCCAGCGCTGGGCGGCATTGCGATCCCTGGCGCAGCGCCTGCCGGTGCGGATCCAGGCGACGCCGGATGCGGCCACGGCCGTGATGGAAACCAGCCAGCGCTTGCGCATCTACGCCTCGCTGGTGCGCCGCGCCCGGCGCACGGTAGCAATTTTCTGCCGCGTGCTGGCAACCTCGGGCGTTACCTACTCACCCCCTCCGGGGGCGAGACTGGCAAGCCCCTAGAGTTCAGGAACCGACGAATGTCCAGCTTAACCGCCACCCTGGCGATTGCAACCGGGGCGCTGCAAGCCGAACAGGGCGCCCTCAGCGCAACGACAAATAACGTGGCTAACGCCAACACTCCCGGCTACTCGCGACTGGTTCCCGTGCTGGTGGAGAGCGACCCCGTTCTGATCGGCTCCATCGCCTATGGCACGGGAGTTTCGCTGCAGAGCCTGCAGGGCATTCGTGATCCTATTCTGCAGTTACGGATGCAGGAGGAAATGCAGCAGCAGGGCCAGCTCAATTCATTTGTTTCCGGGATGCAGCAGGTTCAGGTCAATTTCAACAGCAACACCGGCGATATTGGCACGCAGATTTCCAACTTCTTCAGCAGCCTCGACCAGCTCTCGACCAATCCCGCCAGCCTCGCCCTGCGGCAAGGCGTGTTGACGGCGGCAGGCAACCTGTCAACGGCATTCAACAACACTGCCCATGCCCTTTCCGCACAGCAATCGAATCTGAACCTCAGCGTGAATCAGGCGGTGCAGCAGATCAATACGCTGACCTCGCAAATTGCCGCTCTAAACTCGCAGATCAGCGCCGCCCAGGGCGTGAGCCAGAATGCCAGCGCATTCATCGACCAGCGCGATGTGCTGATCGGCCAGCTATCGAGCCAGATCGATGTCTCGGAAATCCGCAGCGACAACGGCATCACTCTCACCACTTCGAACGGAACTGCTCTGGTGGTCGGCAATCAGAGCTTTGCTCTCAGCACCGGCAGCACTGCCACCGGCACGCAGGATGTTTTTGCCCAGGGCAACGACATTACGAGTCAGATTGCATCCGGACAGCTCGCCGGCCTGATTCAGGTGCGGGACCAGAAAATTCCCTCCGTGCTCAGCAGCCTGGACACTCTGGCCTCGGGCCTGGCGAATGGACTGAACGCCGCCAATCGGCAAGGCTTTGACCTGAACGGCGCGGCGGGAGGAAATCTCTTTGTCCCGCCGCCGGCTTCCGGGCAGGGATACGGCAGCAGCATCGCGGTCGCCATCACCGATCCCGCGTTGATTGCTGCCAGCTCCGACGGCAGTGCGGGCAGCAACGGCAACGTGGCCGCGCTTTCCGCCGTGGGTACTCAGCCCCTGGGCAACGCCGCTGCCCCCAATCTCAACCAGCAGGACAGTCCCACGCTGGCGGGCGCCCTGAACGCCAGTGATGTACTGACGGCCGGAGCACAAACATCGGTCACAGCCGGTGGAGTGACCTTCACTTATACGAACGCCGCCACCGGCGGCGGCCCGAATCTCAACGAAGTCAGCAGCGCAAACGCCGTTGCCGCCGCCACCCCGCTGGCAGCCGGCGATTCGCTCACCCTCACCCGCGCCGGCAAGACTGCCATCTACACGGCCACGGCAGCAACCACGGTCGGCAATCTGATTGCCTCCATTAATCGCGGAGTTACCGGCGCAATTCCCGGCACAAATTTCACCGTTTCCGGCAGCGATCCCCAGCCCGCCGGATATCAGGCTGCATTGAGCGGCGGAAAGCTTCAGATCGTAGACCTCAACGGAACCAACGACCTTACCGCCGTACAAACCAGCGGCACGGAACTGGGGGCGTTCTCTCCCAACGCGGCCGCAACTTCCACGCTGCAGGACTTGATCAATGCCATCAACAGTGATGCCACCGTGGGCGCCAAGGCAGCGCTGCTAAACGGACAGCTCGAAATCACTGATCCGCTGAACCGCGGCAAGCTTGCCGTCACCACGACTGATCCCGTCCTCGGAGCCACGGGTGGCTCGACGCCTTTCGCCACCCCCAGCGCCAGCACTGGCCAGACTCCCTCGGTCTACTACTCGAACATTGTTTTTGGCGTGGGCAGCGATGTGGCCAATGGGACCGCGGAACTCACTTCTTCGCAATTGGTCTTGCAGCAACTGCAGGATCAGCGCAACAGCATCTCCGGGGTATCGCTGGACGAAGAAGCCGCCAATATGCTGCAGTTCCAGCGCGCCTACGAAGCCGCCACTCACGTCATTACTGCTGTCGATGAGATGCTGACCGCGGTCCTCAACATGGGTGCTTCATGAGCTCAATTCGCGTAAATCCCAACCCCATGCCGGACCTGATCGCCGCGGTCGAACAATTGCGGCAGCGGGAAAACACGGAGACGCTGCAGTTGGCGACAGGAAGCAAAATCAATCAGCCCTCCGACGACCCTGCCGGGGCCGCGCAATTAATCCAGATCAACGATCAGAGCAGCCGCGTCGATTCCTTTCAGCGCAGTGTCTCCAGCGTGAGCGGCCTGCTCTCGACCGCCGACTCCACCATCAATTCGATTGTGACCGCTCTCCAGCGCGCCATCAGCCTGGGCGTGGAAGGCGCCAACGGCACGCTTTCCGATTCCGACCGCGCCGATGTTTCCGCCGAGGTCACGGGCATCCAGCAGCAGCTCATCAGCCTGGCCAATACGTCCTACCAGGGCCAGTACATCTTTTCCGGAACAGCGACCACCCAGCCTTTCGTGACCGACGATACGGTTCCATCCGGCGTTCGCTATGCCGGCAACACCGGCGTCAACCACGTGACCGTCGGAACCGGGTACCAGCTGCAGATCAATCAGCCAGGGTCGGTCATTTTTAACGGGCCGGGGGCGGATGTTTTTAAGTCCATCAGTGATTTGATTTCCGCGTTGAACAGCAACTCGGGAATTGGCGCGGCCGTGAACGAAGTGAACACTGCCTACAATTACATCACCGCGCAGCGCGTGTTTTACGGCAACGGGCTGAATCAGACGCAGTCGCAGCAGACTTATCTTGATTCTGCCAAGCTGGGGCTCGCGCAGCAGCAGAACACCACCGCGGCCGCCGATATAGCTTCCGTCGCCAGCCAGCTGGTGAATAACGAGACAGCACGCACCGCGGCGCTGGATGCGATCGGCAGAACGCCGCAAACCAGCCTCTTCGATTATCTGAAATAGGCCTCGCTCGCTGCGGTCCGAACCGGGGAGGGCACGCATTCAGCGGTGCCAATGATCGTACCAATCAGATTTTTTCAGTAATGGCTCAGTTTGAATCGCGTTCACGAGGGGTCATTCCGAACCCCGCGTCTTCGCCAGCGGGGCGTGGGACCAGCACGATGACGATGCACGCGAGATCCTTCGCTCCGCCTGAAAAACGGCTTCGCTCAGGATGACGCCACTCCCAAAGTCAAACTCAGCCACTACCATTTTTTCGCAGGCTGTGAGCCGTGCCCTCCCAAAACCTCAGGCCGCGCCAGCAATGGCTCGCGGTCACATCAAAACCCTACCAGTTCACCTTCATGGCGAATTGGAATTGCCGCGGATCGTAAGCGGCGGTCGGTTGCCCTGCATTAGTCCACAAGACATTTACGCCTGACACATTGAACCGATTCACCAGGTTAAATCCATCGGCGATCAGGTCCACGTTGATTTTTTCCCCGAAGTAAATCCGCCGGGAGACGCGCAGATCGTTGAATACGGTCCAGGGAGATGTGCCGGCATTGCGCGACAGGTTGCCGTCCAGAGCCAAAAGTGTTGGAGTCGGGCCCCCCGGTGTGGCGTAGGGAATGTAGCAGGGCTCCTGCAGAAATCCGCTCGGCGAGTATTTGGATGGGATCGCATCTCCGCATCCCTGGTTGGGCGATCCCGAAGGCACCACGCTGGGCCGCGCCGCGCTGCTCTCCAGCTGAAAATTCGTATCATCGCCGGTGATGATGAGAAACGGCCGGCCGGCGCTGACTTCGACAATCGGCGCCACCGTCCAGTTGCTGAAAAATTTGCTGGCGAAGCTGTCGCCGTGCAGTTTGCCGCTCTGATAGACGCCGCTGAAAACGAAACGATGGCGTTGGTCGAACGCGGAGTTTGAACGCTCTAGTTCAGGAAAGTAGCTGTCCTGCGGCGCTAATGGAGATTGCAGATCGGTAGAGTCGTCGATGGCGTGCGAAAACGTATAAGAGGCCAGGAACTCGTAATGGCCGCTGAAGCGCTTGCGCAGATTTGCCGTCAGGCCGTGATAGATGGAGTTGCCGTTGGAGAAGTTGGCGTCCATGTCTCCGAAGGGAACGCAATTCACCAGCGTCGTGGGATCGCAGTTGGCGTTCAGGCCGTCCGCCTGCAGCACCTGCTGCGCCAGTCCCACGCACAGCGCGCCTCCGGGTTGCGTGGCGGCGATGAAATTCGCCACCGACGGATTGATCCCCGAAGGCCGGAAGAAATTCGTCAATGCAGCCGGCACAAACGGGCCGCCCGGGCCCACCCCGCAACTGCTCACCAGGAACGGGCTATCCGAAGGGGCATTGGCTCCGGCGGCCACCGCCGCGCGCAGATTTGCCACCATCAGGTCTCCGCGAATGGTGTTGGCGTTGATCGGCCGGTTGAGATGGTGGCCGGCATTGAAGTTGTATGCCACGCTCAGCGCGAAACCATGACCGAGATCCTGTTCGAGCGTCAGGTTTGCCTGCTGCGAACGCGCGTAGACGAAATTCTTTCCTTGCGGATATCCGAAGGGCTGAAAGGTGAGCGGGAAACCCGCCGTAATGTAGTTCTGGTTGATGAACAATGAGTTCGGCAAAAAGGCATCGAACTGCTGCAGATTCGGCATATAGCCGAGAGCACTGACTTGCGAGGGCAGACCGGAAGCGCACTGCGCCGCTGTGGTGAGATTGCCCTGGAAAATGGGAATGCCGTTCAAATTCAGAGGGTTGATGCCGGCTGCGCCGACAGAACAGAATCCCGTGCCCGGAAAAGCCAGTTGCCCGGACTTCGATCCGTCCGAAGCATCGCCCAGGAAATACAATCCCAGCAGCGGGTGATCGTAAAAAATTCCGTAGGAAGCGCGTAGGACAGACTTGCCGTTGCCCTTCGGGTCCCAGGCCATGCCCACGCGAGGCTGGAACATCGTCTTATCCGTCTCTATTCCTTTCTGCAATCCCAACTGGTTGTAAGCTGCCAGCGCCAGCGCATCGGGAGGCGTGAATTGCGGTGGGAATTCGATGTCATAACGCAGCCCGTAGTTGAAGGTCAGATTCGGTCGCAGCCGCCAGGAATCCTGCCAGAACATTCCGAAAGGTTTATTGTCGAAAGAATCCTTTGGATTTCCGATTCCCTGAATGAAATCGCCCGGGATTCCCAGGCCGTAAGCCTGCAAGGGGTTGAACACCGGCAGTCCCGGAAACAGGCTCACCGAGCCGAAATCGTAGACCCCGCCATAGTTCACCGTGAACGTGGCCTGCAGCGGAAGATAGTTGAAATCCACCCCGAACTTGGTGTCATGCCGGCCCAGTGTCCAGGAGAAATTGTCAGTAAACTGATAGCGCTTCTCGGTCCGCTTGATGAAGGAATAAGGCTCGCGCCCGAAAAAAGCGAATCCCGGAATATTGACGGCCGGCAACGAACCGCCGGGTGCGCTGGAGAAGTCGTAATCCAGGCCGCGGCGCGCAAACTGGAAGCGGAACTCGTTCACTTTGTTGTTGCCGATGGTGGAAGTTTCCTGCGCTACGATCGCCACGTCGCGATAGGTCTGCTGCGAGGTGCGATTGTAAGCATTCTGCCCGAAGGTCTGGTTTTCGCCGTTGACTTCGATTCCCGTAATCGTGCTGGGACTCACGTTGCCACGCAACATCAAGCGATGGTTGGCGCTGATATTGTGATCGAGCCGCAGCGAGTAAAGGCTGGTTCCTTCGAAGACCGGAAAATTGCCTTCCTGCGCCTGCAGGGTCTGAAAAGACTGCGGCAATCCCGTGCAATAGAAAGGGAATCCGGCAACCGCTGCGAAACCCGGGTTGCAGGAATCGGGAAACTGCTTCAGGCCTGCCGGGACCAGCGCCGGCGGCAGCAGCGCGAAGGTCGCCGGGTAACTCCCGTTGATGGCGATGGCCGAGGAAGCGCCCGCCATGAAAGCGTACTCCTGGATGATAGGCAATGGCGTGGGACCAGGGTTCGCCAGAAACGCCGCCTGCTCCGGCGTCACCTGAATGCCGAAAGTCCCATTGGGCGCTCCGAAATACGGCGAGGCATCGAAGGGAACCAGGCCAAACGTTCCATTGGGAGCGCCGATACTGGAAAATCCCGTTTCGTGCCGCCGCGTGATCTCATAAGAAAAATAAAAGTAAGTTTTGTCCTTCTTGATGGGACCGCCGAAGGCTGTGCCGGCCTGCACCCGCGTATAGGCGGGATTGGAGACCGTGCTGAAGGGATTCACCGCCTGGAAAGCACGGTTGCGCAAATAGCCGTAGACGTCGCCGTGAAACTGATTCGATCCCGAGCGGGTGATGATGTTGACCACGCCGCCCGAGGCGCGCCCGTATTCGGCCGCGTAGCTGTTGGTGATGATCTGAAACTCCTGCACCGCTTCTTGAGAAACGGTCGAGCGGACTCCATTTACGGAGTTGTCGGTGGCATCGGCGCCATCGACATTAACCAGATTGGAGCGCGCGCGTTGCCCGCTCATGTTCAATCCGGAAGTCGGCGCGGCTCCGATGCTGGGAGCGTTGTCGCGCAGGACCTGGGAATCGGTCAAAGCAAAGTTGATGTAGTTGCGGCCGTTGATGGGAAGATTGTCGATGCGCCGCTGATTGATGGTATCGGTGGTCGAGCTGCGGGTCGTCTCGACCAGAGCGGCCTCGGCGCTCACCGTCACGGTTTCCGATCCCGCGGCCACGCTCAGCACCACCGGCATCTCGGCCATCTGGCCAACACTGATGGTCACATCGTGGGCTCGCACCTCGGCGAAACCTGGCGCCTGCACGGTTACGGTGTACTGTCCCGGCGGCAAGGCCAGCAACCGGTACTCGCCATCGCTGTTCACGCCGGTGGCGCGTTCGAACGCCTGCGCCTGGTCGTGGGCGCTGACGGTTGCATTCGTGACAAGGCCGCCCTTGGAATCTTTCACCGTGACGTGCAAATCTCCCGTGGCCACACCCTGGCCGAGGACCGCCACGTTGGAGAGAAGTACCGATACCAGCAGGAACAGACGGCGGATCGTCATATCGTAACTCCCTGGAGCAGGCCCGCAGAATTTCCCGGCGCGAATGGGAGAGCTTGTGCCCTTCGGCAGGCCAAAGAAAAGGCGCATGAGAGCGCAGAGTAGCCGCTGCTTTTTACCTCAGATTGAAGCCGGAAAGCAACCTCGAAATATGTATCAGGCTGGTTCTTGCGGCGATGGCCAAGGGCGCGACTATTTGGTGATCGTTTTCGCGCTGGCCTCCACCAGCTTTCGAACCGGGGACGCAATCATCAGCAGCAACTGCGCTTTGGGCTTTTCCGCCTCTTCGATGCGCGCGAGTTGCGCTGACTTCCAGTTCTCCGGCGCCGGTTCGCCTCGATCGAGAAAATCCAGGGCCTCCAGGCCGGCGGCTCCCAGCGCCGACAAATCCTGCGATAGCGGCAGGATTTCGGGAATCAGGAAGGATTGCTCCCCCGCCGCTTGCAGGCCGGCGTCATTGTCGCGCCAACGAACCAGAAAAGCCCGCAGCTCGGGCTCAACTCCCGGCCGGGTTTGCCCGGATAGCAGCCCATCCACCAGAGCGGAGAAATGCCGCGCCGTCAGGCTCTCCGGGCGCGCCGCATCGACCAGCCGGTTTAACGGCATCAGGGAGGTTGGCTCGGTCACCGCCTGATCCGACCGGGCGTACTGCTTCACTGGCTCAACCACATCCGCGAGGGTCCGCACCCCGGCTGCATCCTCGCTGCCGGCGATGCGCTGCAACATCGGTTCATAGCCTGAGTCGTGACTCAGCCCCAGACCGCTGAGCCAATCGCCGGTGAGGACCATTCGCCGATACATGGAGTCAACATCGTTGACAGTCTGTGGAGACCACAAACGCTCTGCGATCGCTGCGGCGCGCGGCCAGATTCGCGAATCGATGTTTTCCGGCGACACAAACTCCGCCCACATGCAGGCTTCGCCGCCCAGAATGTGCCGTTGCTGCTCCGGGCTGAGAGATGCAACTTCGCCGGCCATCGGATCCACGGCATAGTGCTGCGAGGCCGGCTGCATAAGATCCAGGTAGTAGCCTGAGGAGAGCACCGCGCCGTGTCCCTCGCGCGCCGCCTGTGCCAGAGACGCTGCCCCACGCCACGACTGGACCACAACTTCCTTCGGCAAATCCGGCTTCAGGATTTCGTCCCACCCCATCATGATCTTGCCGTGCTTGCTCACGATCGCCTGCACATGCTGGTTGAAGTAGGCCTGCAGCTCGTCATTATTCTTGAGGCCGTGCGAATGCATGAATTCCTGAATGCGCGGATTCGCGTCCCACTCCTTGCCGTTAACTTCGTCGCCTCCGATATGGAAATAGCGATCAGGGAAGAGCTTGGCCATTTCGCCGATGAATTCATCCAGGAACTTATAGGTATGCTCCTGCGTGGGATCCATGGCCGGATCGAAAACGCCCCAGCGGCGCTCGATCGGGTAAGGCCCTTTGCCGCTGGCCAGCTCGGGATAGCCGACGAACCAGGCGGTGCTGTGCCCAGGCATATCGAATTCCGGGATCACGCGAATGCCGCGCTCGCCGGCATAGGCGATCAGCTCGCGCACTTCTTCCTGCGTGTAATAAAGGCCATCCGATCCCATTTCCTGCAGCTTGGGAAATTTTTTGCTTTCGATGCGGAAGCCCTGATTCTCTGAAAGGTGCCAGTGCAGCACGTTCAATTTCACCGCCGCCATGCCATCCAGATTGCGTTTCAGGATATCCAGTGGAATGAAATGGCGGCCCACGTCGATCATCAGGCCGCGCCAGGGGAAGCGCGGCTGATCGTGGATCACCAGCGCCGGAACCACGAATCCGGCGGGTGTGTTCTGCACCAGTTGCAGGAATGTCTGCAGTCCGTGGAGGATGCCCAGAGTATTCGGAGCGTTCAGCTTCGCACCCGAAGGCGTGATTTCCAGTGAGTACGACTCGTCCTCCCCGAGTTCGGGTATTTCCTTGCTGTTGCGCTCGGCCTCGATAACGAATTTCGCTGTAGCGGCGTCGCTTAGCCTTAGGTCCAGCGGCACCATTCCCGTCTGCCGTCGCAGATCCGCCAGAAAGCGATCGACGCCGCCTTGCAGCCGGGCATCCTTATACCCGGCAATTGCTACCGAAAAGGAAGGATCGATGACCAGTTGTCCGGTCGCGGGCTGCATTTGTGCCGGCATGGGCATGAGATTGAGAGTGTGTTGGGCGCCGGCGTTTGAGGCGAAAACCACTCCCTCCAGGACAAGAAAAAGAACAAGGAAAACTATGCGCATGACTTGCTGCCCCCTCGACCTGATCACATTACTTGAGGAGGCAGCATGATAGTGGAAGCTGAGAAGCGCGTGCAAACCAAACCGTCTATTGCGGGGGGCGCGGGGTGAAAAGCTGATCTATTCCTGCGCGATTCACCTGGAAGTGCACAGCTACAGCTGTGCTGATGATGTCCCATTCACTGGCGTCATTCCGAAGCCCCGCGTCTTCGCCAGCGGGGCGAGGAATCTGGCGTAGGGCCAGCACGATAGCGATGCACGCCAGATCCTTCGCTCCGCCTGAAAAACGGCTTCGCTCAGGATGACGCCACTCCCAGAGTCAAACTCAGCCACTACCACTTTTTCCGCAGCCTGTTTGGCTATGTCGAAAGAACGCGCTTTGAGGAACGCGCCTGGCCGGACGCCAAGAATTGAGCTCAATCATTTGCCAGGCTGCAAGGATGGTGAGGATGAAGACGCCGGCTTCTCAGGCCCGACCATTCGCACGAGACCGAAACCAGGCCAATACCACGCAGCAAGGGCGACCACCAGCACCCAGAAGCCGTACCGAATCGCCGGCAAGGCGCCTACGTTCCATCCTGTGGTCTTGCTGCTAATCGCTCAGCTCGTCAATCTAAATTGCTATACACCAGCTAAGACTAATTCTCACTTAGCTCGACGCCGTTCCAACTCCCGGAACTGCGAACTGGGAGCAGCGCGCCAGATTCACATCCCAGATATCGGGCTCTGAGGGCAGGCTCTGGACGCCGACTTCCCCTTCGCGCCGGCTGCCTATCCTGCCCACCCAGACCACCCGATATTGGGCCTTGCCCTCGTCGGATTGCACTTCCAAAGTCTGCCCCGGGCGCAGTTGCCGCCGTAAACCCTGAATCACCGCGCCTCCCCCGCTGATATTCTTCACCCTTGCCAGTTCGATAAAAGGCAAGGAATACGCATCCACACCCCATACGCGAACGGGGAAATGAGCTGCCACTCGTGGCTTTCGACGACGGTCCATACCGCGCCTCCCTTGAAACTGGCGCGATTATGGAGTGAATTTAAGGGGATGAAAACTTACGGCGGTTTCGCTCCGGAGTTCCCAAAGTTACCCGCCTAAGTCTCTGCAGCAGTATGGGTTACTGCAGCACGAAGATTCGCTCACGCCGCTGATTGGGAGTGATTTTGATTGTGCGCGGAATGAGCACACATCGCTTTCAGTTCATCGAGCAAGCGCCCGGGCCCCGGGGATCACCGCAGCTGCCGCACGGTCCTACTGATGGCGCTGCGCTGGCCGAGCCGCTCTTGGAAGACACGGCGAAAACCGAGAGCTGCGGAGCCAGCTTTTTGCTGTGACACTTGGGGCACTCGGCCTTTTGATTTCCGTACACCAGCGCTTCAAATTTATGATCGCAGTCCTTGCAGGCGTATTCGTAGATCGGCATGTTTCACTCCCGCGGCATGCTGCCGCTGGTACCATTTAAGATCAAGATGTGGGTAGTTCGCAAATCCCAAAATCACCGCCGGAGTGCGCTTTCGTCCCGCGGCGCTTTCTTGCCGGCGCTCACCGCCAGACCATCGCCAGTTTCTTCCTTTCACGGCACTTCGCTCTGCCTCCTAGTGACGACCGTTTGATCGAAGTTGAAAGCGGAATTCAGGTGCTGTGCCGCTGCCACTGGCAGGCAGAGGCGTCCAGCGCGCCGACCATCATCGTCATCCACGGCCTCGAAGGATCAAGCGAATCGCTCTACATGATGGGAATCGCGGAGAAAGGGCTCGCCGCCGGGATGAACGTGGTCCGAATGAATCAGCGCAATTGCGGCGGCACCGATGGCCTGGCCCCTACCCTCTACCACTCCGGTTTATCGAACGATATTGCCGCGGTGGCCCGGACCCTTACGGAACAGGGCAAGATTTCACAATTCGCTCTGGCCGGTTTCTCCATGGGCGGCAATCTGGTGCTCAAGCTGGCCGGAGAGTGGGGAGCAGGAGCACCGCCCGGGTTTCGCGGCGTCGCGGCCGTGTGTCCGGCGGTTGATCTGGCCGTTTCGGCGGATGCTTTGCACTTGCCCACCAATCGGCTCTACGAAAAGTATTTTCTTTGGAACCTCCGGCGTCGTATGCGGGCAAAGGCCCGCCAGTTTCCCGGCGTTTTTGATGCCGCGCGATTGCGCGGGCTCAAGAGCCTGCGCGATTTCGACGACAAGATTACCGCGTACTATTGCGGCTTTCGCGGCGCCGACGATTATTACGCCCGCGCCTCTGCCAGCAACCTGCTCCACCGCATCGTGGCGCCGGCTTTCATCCTGCACGCGGCCAACGATCCGTTCATCCGCATTACACCGGAAACACGGCAGAAGATTCTTGCGAACCCACATATCACATTTGTGGAAACGGCAGACGGTGGCCACTGCTCTTTTCTCGCCCGCCGCGACGGCTATGACGGGCACTGGGCGGAGCGCCAGATCATCGAATTCCTGCGGGGCATTGGCAAAACGAACTCAATGTAATGCGTGCACAGATCGCTCAACCTTGTCCGAGCCGCCCGCAGCCGGAGGCGAGGGCGTGTCGAGGAATCTGCTTTCCCGGGCGAAATGCGAAGCAGATTTCTCGCTACGCTCGAAATGACAAGAGCGTTTGAACGACAGGAACCTTCAGGCCGCCTAAGGCACCGCATAGCCTCCCCCGCATTGTCATTCCGAGGAGCGCAGCGACGAGGAATCTGCTTTCCCGAGCGAAATGCCAAGCAGATTTCTCGCTTCGCTTGAAATGACAAGAACAAATTTTCATCGCTGAAGAGGGGTAGCACTGTCTGATGCACTTTGTCATTCCGAGGACTTTCAAAGTCCGAGGAATCTGCTTTCCACGCCCCAAAAACAAATCCATCCCTTGCTTGCCATGGACCCGCAATTGGTGATCTTCTACTAAGTTCAGTGCGAAAGGACTACCGTGATTGTTGGCGTACCGCGAGAAAGCTACCCAGGAGAGCGGCGCGTGGCGCTGGTTCCCCTGGTGATTCCAAATCTGGTGAAGGCGGGCTTCGAGGTGGTGATCGAGGCCGGCGCGGGCGCGCAGGCCGGCTATCCCGATGCGCAGTACTTGGAGAAAGGGGCGCGAATCTTGGCCGATCGCGCGCAAGTGTTCACCTCCGCTGACGTCGTGCTCCAGGTTCTCTGCTATGGATCGAACGACATCACCGGCAAAGACGATCTGTCTTTGCTGAGGCGCGGGCAGGCGCTGGTGGGATTCCTGCGTCCGCTCGGCTCGGCGGAAGTGCTGCAGCAGATCGCCGGCACGGGCGTCACGTCGTTTTCCGTGGAGCTTGTGCCGCGCACCACGCGCGCCCAAAGCATGGACGCATTGTCATCCATGGGCACGATTTGCGGCTACAAAGCCGTGCTGATCGCCGCCGAGACTCTGCCTCGCGTCTTCCCCATGCTCACCACCGCCGCCGGAACGATTACCCCGGCGCGGGTTTTCGTCATTGGCGCTGGCGTAGCGGGATTGCAGGCCATCGCGACAGCGCGACGGCTGGGCGCGGTGGCCTCGGCCTATGACATGCGTCCCGCCGCCAAAGAGCAGGTGCAGAGCCTCGGCGGGCGCTTCGTCGAGCTGCCGATCGAAGCCAAAGATGCGCAGGACGCGCGCGGCTACGGCAAGGCGCAGGACGAGACGTTTTATGCGCGGCAGCGCGAGCTACTCGGCCGCGTGGTGGCCGAGAGCGACGTCGTGATCACCGCCGCCGTGATACCGGGCAAGAAATCTCCCGTCCTGGTCACGAAAGAAATGGTGCAGAGCATGGCGCCGGGTTCGGTGATCTTCGACCTGGCCGGCGAACGCGGCGGCAACTGCGAGCTAACACGAACCGGCGAAACCGTGGTCGAGCATGGGGTGACGATCATTGGCGCCATCAACCTGGCCAGCGGCGTGCCGTATCACGCCAGCCAGATGTACGCGCGCAATGTCACGGCTTTCCTCCTGCACCTGGTGAAAGACGGCAAGCTGCGCCTCGACCGCGACGACGAGATCATTCGCGAGACGTTGCTGACGGAGGCTGGAGAGATCGTGAATCAGCGCGTGCGGGAGTTTTTCGGATTGCCCGCGCTGGTCGCGCAGACTGCACAGGGCTTGCCGTGATTTTAGCCAGTTTGTCATTGCGAGCCGTCCACAGGCGCACCGCGCCGAGGACGTGCGAGGGATCTGCTTTCTTGGTTTCACCACGGAGACACGGAAACACAGAGAAGTCCCTTTTCTTTCTCGGTGACTCTGTGCCTCCGTGGTAGGGAACGTTGCTAACGAGGAAACATGCAATCATCGAACCTTCTCAACGGCCTTTTCGTCTTCATGCTGGCCGCCTTCATCGGATTTGAAGTCATCCGCCGTGTCTCGCCGCTGCTGCACACCCCGCTCATGTCGCTGACCAATGCTCTCGACGCCATTGCCGTGGTCGGCGCCATCGTGCTGGTGGGCGAGCACAAAAGCACGCTTTCCGCGGTGCTGGGAACGCTGGCGGTGATCGCCGCCACCAGCAACGTTGTGGGTGGATTCATCATCACCGACCGCATGCTGAAAATGTTCAAGAGCAGCCGCGGGATCAAGGGACGCCCCCAGGGACAATGACCAACCAGCCCGTCATCGAAATCATTTACCTGGTTGCCAGCGTGCTGTTCATCCTTTCGCTGAAGTGGATGAGCTCGCCGAGCACGGCCCGCCACGGTGTATTGGCCGGCGAAATCGGCATGGTGCTGGCCATCGGCGGCACGCTGCTGCACCACGGCATCGTCGATTACAAATGGATCGCAATTGCGCTGGTGCTGGGGACGATCATCGGAGTTCCGCTCGGCATGGTGCAGATGACTGCGGTGCCTCAGCGGACGGCTCTCAGCCATGCCTTCGGCGCATTTTGCGTCACGCTGGTGGGCAGCGCGGAGTTCTACTTGCGCACGCCGAACGTTCCTCCCTTCATGATGGCGGTCTTGTCCATGGAGGTGATTCTCGGCTCTCTTACCTTCACCGGCAGCCTGATGGCGGCGGGAAAGCTTCAGGAGATTCTTCCGCAGCGGCCGATTACTTACAAAGGCCAGAATGTCGTCAATCTCGCGCTGCTGGCGGTTGCCATCGGCGTGAGCGTGTATCTGGTGATTCATCCCGCAGCACGCAATCTGTTTCCGCTGATCGTAGCCATTCCGCTGGCATTCGGCGTGTTCATGGTGATTCCCATCGGCGGCGCGGATATGCCGACGGTGATTTCGCTGCTGAATTCCTACGCGGGACTTTCGGCGGCGGCCATGGGCTTCGTAGTGGACAGCAAGCTGCTCATCATCGCCGGGGCGCTCGATGGTTCGTCGGGGTTCATTCTCTCCGTCATCATGTCGAAGGCGATGAACAGGTCGTTCACCAACGTTCTGTTTGGAGCGTTCGGCCAGGTGCAGGCCGCGGCCAAGGCTGCGGAAGAAGCCAAGCCGGTGCGCAGCGCCAGCGCTGAGGAAGCCGCATCGATTCTGGAAGCCGCCAACAAAGTGGTGATCGTGCCCGGCTACGGCATGGCCGTGGCACAGGCGCAGCATAAAGTGCGGGAACTCTACGACGCCCTGACCAAACGGGGCGTCGACGTGCGCTTTGCCATCCATCCCGTCGCCGGACGCATGCCCGGCCACATGAACGTGCTGCTGGCCGAAGCCGACATCCCCTATGACCGGCTCATCGAAATGGACGATATCAACGGCGACTTCCCCCAAACCGATGTGGCGCTGATCATCGGCGCCAATGACGTGACCAATCCGGCGGCGCGAAACGACCAGTCGAGCCCAATCTATGGCATGCCAATTCTCGATGTGGACAAGGCGCGCACAGTCATGGTGATCAAGCGCGGCATGAGCCCCGGTTTTGCCGGCATCGACAATCCGCTTTATTACATGGACAAGACCCTGATGCTGTTCGGCGACGCCAAGGGATTCGTGAACAACATCGTCCGGGAGCTAAGCGGCGGGCACTGAACCGAGCGACTAGTCTAAGTCGAGCGCGATTCTCAGCTTTTCATCTACCTCTCGCATGGAGTGAAGATCAAGCCGGCCGAGCCTCGCGCGTAAACGGCTCACGCTGATCGCCCGGACCTGCTCGCACATCGCTACCGAATCCAGCGTCAGGCCGCCCATTCCTTTCTTGAGCAGGAGTTGACTGGGATAAATCCGGCGGCAATTTGCTGCATCGGTAAAGGGCACTCCGACGACGACGGAACTATTGCGATTGATAGCGTCGCGGCTGACGATAAGAACCGGCCTTTGGCCCGCCTGCTCGGAGCCACGGACTGGGTCGAGCGAGGCAAGGAAGATGTCCCCGCGATTTGGAACCGGAGGGCTTATCTTCGAACCTTTCTTGTGGAACGCAGCGTCTCGCGGTCATTGGCCTCGAATTCGTCGGCCAGAACCTGCGATTCGCGCGCGTAGTCGGCATCTCGGCGCATCGCCGAAAATTCGTCATCGATTCGCTTACGACGGACCTGCCTTAGCTTTTCAGCTAAGGATGCCACCATGAAATCATTAAAACTGCGCGAGTCACCTTCGCCGTCCTCGATCACCGCTTTCGCCTCTTTGTAGAGCACTTTAGGAAGGCGGACTGTCGTAGTCTGAAACCCGGTTTTTTTGGCAGTGATAGGCATAGTAATATCAAATGGCGTATCAAATATGATATCAGATATGATTGCGCCCGGCAAAAGGAGATCTTTACACGCTTTCGGCGCTTCGCGCCGGCAAGCGGCTCGGAATGACAAGGCGCGTGCGGCTAGCGAAAATGGCGTATCTCACTGCATCTTAACCCAGACTTTTGTCATTCCGAGGAGCGTAGCGACGAGGAATCTGCTTTTGTCCGACGTAAAAAAGCAGATTCCTCGCTTCGCTCGGAATGACAATCCCCGATAATCAGTGAAGAAACAAAAAGAGACGCAGCGAGCTGCGTCTCTACAGGTAAGAGGGAAGAAGTTCTAATCCGCCGCCATGCCTTGCGCTTCCGGCTCGGCGACCGTCTGCCCGCGCAATTCGGCTTCGAACGCCGCCAGTTCGGCCTCGATATCCTGCATGGTCTTGCGGCGCTTGATGATTTCTTCGCGGTAGCGGCGCAGGAAGTAGTCAATCGTCTCCACGCGAATGCGGATCGAGCCAGTGGGCTTGTTCTCGTCGAGATCCTTGAACGAGAAGTAGGGCGTGCCCGACTGCTCGATGATGCCCTCGATCACACCGTAAATCGGCGCGTCGTGGCCGCACTTGAAACTCGACATCTCCAGCGCCACCAGATTGGGATGGCGCGCCGTGAACTTCGCCGCCCAAATTTTGTGATTGGTGCTGCACGAGTAGGAGTTCTTCCAGGCGTCCGAAATATCGAGCGGGTGGCTGGTGACGCCGGCGCGGACCTCGTCTCCAAACAGGCGTTCCAGCAGATCCTCATCATGCGGCAGCGTGTTCTGCGAGAAGATGGGATAGCCAAGCTTCTGGAATTCCTCCAGAATTTCGTGATTCAGCCCGGGATCGTGATGATACGGCCGGCCGAGCATCACAATGCCGATGCGGTCTTCGCGCTCGAGCTGATCGAGCACTTCGCGGGCGCGCTTCTTGATGCCGGTTTCGTACGCCGATAGCGCCTGGAAGCCGGCTTCCACCGCGCGGTCGTTTTCTTCCATGGACAAACCGAGAAACGGCTCGAGCGCCTGCAGCATCTGGTGGGCGAACAGTTTGCGGTCGGCGAAGTTCAGGATCGGGTCGATGTACTTGACGTTGTTCTCGCCGAAGACGTCGTTTTCTTTGGTGAACGCCGCTTTCACAGTCTCAGGCGTTGCCGTCACCGTGGGGCAGGCGTTCGTGCCGGTCAGCTTCACCAGCGGTGAGTGCAGCACGTCGTACATGGGGAAGAAAATGGCGTCCAGCGGCTTCTTGCGGTGCTTTTCCTGCAGCAGGTTGTAGACGTGCGAGATGCCGATCTTCGCCGGGAAGCAGGGATCGATGGCCCCGCGGCTCGCGCCCGCGCGATAGAGCTCCTGGGTGGTGTAATCGGAGTAGATGATGTTTTCCGGCTGCACGCCCAGGCTCTCGAAATATGCGTTGAACAGCGGCGCATAGGTGTAGATGTTGAGCACGCGCGGAATGCCGATGCGCAGCTTCGGCCGCTTCTCCATCAGCTCGCGGCGCTCTTTTGCGCCTTTGGCCCAGCCCGCCCATCCCCGCGTGGGCAGCGGATCGGCGACACTCTTCGCGTTGACCGGACGGAAGACTTCCTTGGAGGCGTAGTCGACAAAGTTGGGATGCTGCGCCCGAATCTTGTCGAGGCCGGCCTTGATGTCCTTCATGTCATTGACATCTTCGACCGTGCCCTTTTCGCAGGTGGCGATGATCAAGCGCTGCTCGCCGTGCATGAGCGGAACTTTAGTAACCTTCTCGATGGCAATGAAGCTCTTGTCGTCCTTCGGCGTGGTGCGCACGTCTATGAAGGTGCGCAGGCAGTCGTTTTTGCAGAAGTGGCAGCGAGTCTCTTCGTTGCGCGTGGTGCGATACTCGATCTTACGCACCCCTTCGAGTCCGATGAACGAAGTCTGCAGCCCATTTTTCCAAAGGCGCAGCGCTTCTTGCGCTGCTCCAATCGCGCCTGATTCGCCACAGTGCTCGTGGACGATGATTTCCGGCTTCTTCCCGGCGGCGCGGAAGCTGGATCGGATGAAATCGACTTCCGCTTTCACGACGGCGAGATTGTTTTGCGTTCCGCCTTGCAGCACGAAGCGCGAGCCGAGCGCGGCGAGGTTAGGAATGCTGGCAACGTAGAGGAAGACGTTCTTTGGCAGAACCGTCGCGAGGCCCGCGAGAATCTCTTCCGCGCGCCAGCCCTGCCGCTGGAAGTTCACAATGTCGGACTGCATAAAGACGGCGCAGCCGTAACCGAAAACCGGCATGGATTTCGCGGAGAACGCGAGATCGGCAAATTCTTCCACCTTCAAGCCGAAACCTTCGGCGGTCGATTGCAGGAAGTAGCCGTTGCCGGCTGAGCATTGCGTATTCAGCTTGAAGTCTTTGACGCGGCCGTTGTGCAGGATGATCAGCTTGATGTCCTGCCCGCCGACGTCGATGATCACATGCGGATCTTCGTAGAACTTCAGCGCCGACTCGGTGTGGGCGACGGTTTCGACCAAGGCGACGTCGGCGTTGAGAACATCTTTCAGAATGTCTTTCGCGTACCCGGTGGTGGCGACGCCTAGCACGTCCAGTTTCGCATTCTGCTTTTCGACCTGCCCGCGCAGGTTCTCGAACATGTCGATGGTGTCCTGGATGGGGTTGCCGTTCGAGAGCTGGTAGGTCTTGCAGAGGATGGCGCCATTTTCGTCGAGCAACACCGCCTTGGTCGACGTCGAACCGCCGTCGATGCCGATGAAGCCGCCGACCGTCGAATTTTTCTGGAAGGTGGCGGGAATGAACTTCTTGCGGCGGTAAAGATTCTTGAATTCGTCGAGTTCGTTCGCGTCCTTGACCATGCCCCCGGCGCCGGATTTGGCTTTTTCTTCCTGGCGCCCGAATTCGATGTAGTGGACGAGCTGATCGTAGCCGCGGTAGCAGCCCACGCACTCTTCTTCCGACTTGCCGAACTCCACCGCACCGAGCGCGGCAAAGTACTGCGCGTTCTCGGGAACCTTGATCAGGTCTTCCGGCTTCGAGCCGTCCGGGACCTGGACCTTGCGCTCTTTCCACATTCGCGGAATATTGGCCTGCCAGGCTTCGCGCATGCCGCGGATGAAAGTATTCGGGCCCCCAAGCAGCAGAACATGCGGACGAAGCGTGTGGCCGCGCGTAAGGACGCTCAGGTTCTGCAGAATGATGGCTTCAAACAGCGACGCCATCAGCTCATCCGGGGGAGTGCCGACCTTTTGCAGGCCGTTGATGTCGGTCTCGGCGAAGACGCCGCACTTGCCCGCCACTTTGTGCAGCTTGATGCCTTTGTAGCCCTGCAAAGCCAGCTCGGCGGTGGGAATCTTCAGTTTGGCGTTGATCTTGTCGATGACCGCGCCCGTTCCGCCGGCGCACTTGTCGTTCATCGAGGGAATCTTTTTCTTGCGGCCGGTTTCTTCGTCATCTTTGAAGACGATGATCTTGGCATCCTGCCCCCCGAGCTCAACCACGGAATACACTTCCGGATGCAGCTTCTCGACCGCCAGCGAGACTGCGGTGACTTCCTGCACGAACTTTGCGCCCACCTGATCGGCGATCGCGCCGCCACCCGACCCGGTAATGAACATGCGGGTGTTGTGGCGGTCGATGCCGATTTCCTTCGCCATGCGCTGGAGAAATTCCAGGCTCTTTTCCGGCTGCTTGGTCTCGTGGCGCTGGTAGTCCTGCCAGAGCATTTCATCCGTGGCCGCATTCACCACCACGGCCTTCACCGTGGTCGAACCCACGTCGAGGCCGACGAGAAACTTGGTGTTGTGGTCGTGCGGCTTGATGGGCTTCGGGGCCGGCGGCTGCGGCAATCCGGAAATTTGAATCAGTGATGAGCCCTTATGATCGTGCATTCAGCTTCTCCGTGGGACCGGGAACTCTCGTTTTGGATTGTCATTCCGAGGACTTTTAAGTCCGAGGAATCTGCTTTTTCTCGACTCCAAAACAGATTCCTCGTCGCTTCGCTTCTCGGAATGACAGGACTGGCGACAGTGGCTCCTAGTCGCCGCTGGCGGCCGCCGGAATCTGCACCTGTACGCGGCTGCGCTTCCAGAAGCGCGTGTCCTTGTCGATGCGATCGCTCACATGCAGGATGAACTGCGCCGCCGTGCCCGCGACGCCTTCGCGGTGCGGCACGTGGTAGAACGGGCGCCGCAGCTCCGCATGCTCGGCCACGTAGCCGCGGATATCATCAAGGCTCTTGCCGCTCTTCTTCAGGCACTGTTCGAACTCGGTCTTGGCCTTCACCTTGGCCTCGCCCAGCGCCATCTGCACCCGGCTGTGGGCGTTGACCTCGCCCTCGCCCGAAGTTTCGATGGGCAGGAAGATCATGTCCTTGAATTTGTTCACCACGGCCGATTGCACGCCATCCGATTGCGACGAAGGCATGCAGCCGAACGGCTTCAGCGCCAGCACCATGTGGCAGAGGTGATGGACCGTGTAATAGACGTTCTTGCCGACTTCCAGGTGTCCCTCGCCGCCGCGCGCGAACTGGTTGTAGAAGGGATGCGCCATCTCGGCCAGTTCGGTCTGCGGAACCAGGTGATGGGTGATGCCGCCCATATGCTTGATCGTCCGGTGATAGAAGAAATTCCACATCTTCTCCCCGAAGCCGATACCCCACAGCTTTTTGTGCAGGCCGATGTAGTTGGCGAACTGCTTCTTGAACTCGTACCACTCTGCGGTGCGATGCGGACGGTTCACCGGCCACTTGGCAATGGCATGCGCCTTGGCCTGATACATCAGGTAAGCCACCCAGGTTGCGATCGGCTCGACCACCACTTGCGCCCCTTCGCGCTCCAGGAACTCGAACATGTGGAAGTTGCCGTCGCCCTCGGTGATCTGCGCCCAGAACTCGCCCGTGATCTTCACCACCGGCTTCACCTTGGTGCGATCGACTTCGATCTTGTCCATGCGATCGCGGGCAGTGTCGAGGGCTTTTAGGTAATCCTTGCCCCACATGTGCTCATGCCACTTGCCGAAGACATTGAACGTATTGCGCAGAACTTTGTTCTTCTTGAACTTCGGCTTGGCCCAATCGGGAGCCCGTTCTTCAATTTCAAATGATTTGCGGCTGCGCAAATCGTCGCACAGGCCATCGACCATCTCGCGGAACACGCGATCCGTCTGCCCCTGATTCACCTCGAATGGGCGGATCTGATAAATCAGGTCGTTGATGACGTCGCCCAGGTGCATGGCGTTCAGCATGCCGAAGCCGAAGTCGATGGTGAACTTGAGGCCGGGCTCGCCCGACGCGGCCTTGATGCCGTCGCTGTCTTTGAACAGCAGCACGCGGAAGCCGTCGAAGCCCGCATTCTTCAGCGCGAAGCGATACTCCGCCTCATACATGCCGAAGCGGCAGGGACCGCAGGAGCCGGCCGTGAAGAAGACATAGTTATCGAGAATCTGCTGGCGCGGAATGCCTTCCTTCTCCAGGAACTGGAGATACTGCACCAGGTTGCCCACGGTGAAGTAAGTCGGATTGCACTGGCCGTTGTTGCCGAATTCTTTGCCGGTCTGGAAGGCCGGCACGTCAGGCACGGGCAGCTTCTCGCAGCGATAGCCGCAGCCCTGGAAGACGGCGCGGATCAAATCCTCGTGCTTCCAGGTGAAGCCGCCAAACAGGATCGTAACCTTGCTGCGCTCCTCGGCGGTGAAGGCGCGCTCAATAGGCCGGTGGAAGTGTTTGGGCTGATCGAGCCCCGCAATCTGGCGGAGTTCCGCCCGCTTCGCTGCCAGGCGTTGCTTGATTTCTTCATCATTCTGAATGTGGACAAGGGGAGTCGCCATGTCTTCCTCCGGCGTTGGCTGGTTGTAGGGTTGGGGAGGCGAACGGCAGCCAAGCCGTCCGAGGGAGCGGCACTGCGTGGTGACGCACATCAGCTTCGAAGCCGGCGCGGGTGAAGCGCCCGAGGACTTCCAAGCTTTCAAAATTCATCAGAAACTCCTTCAAGCTAGAGGCAAGGAGGTTCGATGCTCACACCGGGAGAAAAAAGAATCTCTCCGGCACCGGTTAACAAGCCACCCAAGTTCGCTCCCATTAGCGGAAGCTACCCTAAATCACCGGCGCGAATTTTCCCCAAGAAAACAAACTAGGCAAAACTGCCGTCCACGCCCTGGAAGCCGTGGGCAGCTTGCCGCAATACCCATTTGAGGACTCTAGAGTCGTTATAGCAAAAGCCGAGGTTATGATTCAAGGTCGAGAAGCAATGTGTCTGGCATTCCTTCTTCATTTCATTCAATTGTGGGACTTCAAATTTGTGGTCTTCGATGACCCCCCAATCGTGTTTCGCCGAATACATGGGGAAGCAGGGTGCCAGGCTGCCGTCCACCCGGATGATGATCGAGTTCTGCCCGGCCCGGCAGTTCCACGGCTCGACCTTGCCCCGTAAGAACTCTTTCATGTCGTTCAGGCGCTTGACTGAGTTAACCATCTTGTAACCAGCCTTATTCTTTTCGATCAGCCAATCGACCAGTTCATCCACCTGCGGCCAGTCTTCCCTGGTGATGAAGGTGCTGTTCTCGTCATAGTGCTGGAAATGCTCCTGTTCGATCATCGGCGACTCGTTGATGTGGTAGTCCGTGGCAATGCCGTGATCGTGGGCGATTTCGGTCAGCTGTCTCACGTCGTCCATGTTGTTGCGGCAGATATTGATGTTGAAGAAAACCGAGTAGCCGTATTTGTACTGCTTTCGTACTAGGTGGTCGAAGTATCTCCGTACCGGGGTGAGGGCTTTGGGGAGGCCTGGCTTTTCGTCCACCGCATCGACCGCGAAGTTGAAAATGGCTACGCCGGCATCCGCCAGCTTATCAATCACATCGGGCCGCAGCAGCCGCGCGTTGGTGGGCATGTAGATCCAGAAGCCCTTTTTGGCGGCGTAGTAGCAGGCTTTGTGTACGAATTGAGGACGCAACAGCGGCTCCCCGCCCATGAAAGCCAGCACGCGGCAGGTGGTCGAATGCAGCCAGTCGATGGAGCGCTTGGCCACATCTTCCGACATTCCCTTCACCCTGTTATCGAATGCCCAGCAGTAGTGACAATCCAGGTTACATTTCCATTCGGTGAACAGATAGGCAATGATGGGATGAAAAGGCCCAGGCAGCACCCGCGACTGCATGTAGGGAAACAGCCAGCCTTTCATGGCGCGGTACACCAGAGGAGCCGTCCATCTGCGTTTGCCGGCTTGCGCCCGCTCAAGATTTTCTTCGTAGTTATCGTCTTGCGCCAGCAGTTCCGGATGCTGCGGAAACACCGGCTCCGGGAAGGATTCCTTTTTTCTCGGCGGCATCACAATGGGGCGCGGCGCCGCCGGTTTTGTCAGCAGTTCATGTAGCTGGACGTCCAAGCGAAACGATGGTGGATTCTCATGTTCATACTGTTCTTGTAATGCAGGCATACTAACTCCCGGACCATGTCTTACATCTGTTTTGGACCATAGATGACATAGATGATTTTCGGTTGCGAAAACTTTCTTACAGTTCCATAAATTTTTTCCATCGCACGAAACTGTAATGCTGCACATTTTCCCCACCAACCGGGCGCGCGTTTAGTCCATTACGACCTGATGCATACTGAACAAGTACTATGCCCAAGGTCATATTCTTCCGTTAACTGATTGAATCTCTGATCCGGTGACCGATGTGCCCGCAACCGGACATGTCCTCATTCCGGTGCCGGCTGAACCGATTCCATTCAATCGGCTTCCCTTTTTCCATGAAAATCTACTCATGGTGAGAAAAGGGTCTCTCGCTCTGTCCCTGTGTTTTATTGCTGCGCTCTGCGCCTGCGGTGGTGGCGTGTCCAGTTCCAGCCAGCAGTCGGGAAGTGGAAGCACCGGAGCCGGCAATTCCGGTTCCGGAAACGGTTCGGGCGGCAATAATTCAGGGAACTCGGGGGGCTCGGGCGGGTCCAGCTCTCCCAGCCAGTGCTCCGCCATGATTCCCGGGCAGGGCGGCAGCCTGAACGGATTCCGTCCCTTTGCCAGCGACAATCTCTGGAATACCGATATCTCCGCCGCTCCGGTCGACGCCAATTCAGCCGCGATCATCAACTTCATTGGGTCCAGCATCGGCCTGCACCCGGACTTCGGCGCCGGGCAGTATCAGGGCTCGAATATGGGCATCCCGTACATTGTTGTTGGTGGTTCGCAAACACCCGTGAGCATCAATTTCAACGCTTTTGGCGATGAGAGCGATCCGGGGCCCATGCCGGTTCCATCCAGCGCTGCCATTGAAGGCGATCCCAATCCCGGTAATGGCGATCGCCACGTGCTGGTGCTCGACAATAGCAATTGCTTTCTCTACGAGCTGTACGGCGCCTCAAAAAATAGTGACGGAAGCTGGGATGCCGGTTCGGCCGCCATCTGGGATCTTCTCAGCAATCAGCAGCGCCCCTGGACCTGGACCTCCGCTGACGCTGCCGGCCTGCCGATTTTCCCCGGCCTGGTTCGCTACGACGAAGTGGCCTCTGGCAAGATTCAGCATGCCCTGCGCTTCACCCTGCCGCAAAGCCGGGCAGCGATCACTCCTCCCGCCTCGCACTGGGCGTCGAATTCCACTTCCACGCTGGCCGCGCCCATGGGCATGCGCTTGCGGCTGAAATCCAGTTACGACATCTCAGGATTTTCCGCCAATGTGCAGGTGATCCTCACCGCTCTGAAAAAGTACGGCATGATCATGGCCGACAATGGCAGCGCCATGTACATCAGCGGCGCCCCTGACGATCGCTGGGACAATGATGATCTGCACAATCTCTCGCAGGTCACAGCCTCGGCCTTTGAAGTGGTGCAGATGAATCCCGTGTATACCGCAGGCAATGTTCCGCAAGGCGCAGCGCCCACCATCTCCAGCTTCACCGCATCGGCAACCAGCGTCTCGGCCGGAACCAATGTCACGCTTTCGTGGAACGTGAGCAGCGATTCCTATGTGATCGTCTCGCCGCAGGCCGGAGCAGTGCGCGGCTCGAGCGTAAGCGTGACGCCCACCGCAACGACCACCTATACGCTCTATGCCACCAACCAATTCGGCCGCAACACCCAGACCGTAACTGTTAGCGTTCACTAGGTGTGGAGCGAACCGTGTGGCGCGGACACTCCTGTCCGCGCCTGCAGCCGCTTGTAGGGAAGCCGCGCTTTTTCTGTTTTGTCATCCTGAGCGAAGTTTGGCTGCGCAGCGCAGGCAAACGAGTCGAAGGACCCCGCGTTACTGGGAGTCTCCACGGGAACCGCAGGGAATTTTCACCATGCATCCCAGAAACGCCTCGCAGGTTCTGCTGTGGCGCGGACACTCCTGTCCGCGCATGCAGTGCGAGGCGCTCCCTGTTCTATACTGCGGAATCGATCCGCCGTATGCCTTCCCCGCCGTCATCCCGGCTTGCCTATATCGACTGGGCGCGCGGCCTCGCTTGCCTGTTAATGTTCCAGACGCACGGCTACGACGCCTGGCTCAGTCCGGAGGCGCGCAAGAGCACGTTCTTCGTCTGGTCGCAATTGGGCGGGACATTCCCTGCGCCGCTCTTCCTGTTTCTCGCCGGCATCTCGGTCGCGCTCGTCATCGACAGACTGCACTCCAAGGGACTTCCGCCGTCAAAAATTGCCGCCAAGGTGATCTGGCGTGGCGCAGAAATCCTGGGCCTGGGACTCTTGTTTCGGCTGCAGGAAGTCGCCATCGCTCTGGGCTGGGCTCCGTGGAGCGATCTCCTGCGCGTCGATATTCTGAATACCATCGGCGTATCGATCATGCTGCTCGGTGTGCTGAGCTGGCCTGTACTCTCGATGAAGTTGGGCGAAAGCGCGCGCATCGTTCTGGCAGCAACATCCCTGCTGGCTGCTCTCGCAATCTCGCTCCTGACCCCGTTGCTTTGGACGACTCTTCGCCCGGATTGGCTTCCCTGGCCACTCGAGTCGTACATCAATGGCGTGCATAACCTGGGACAACCGCAGTCTTGGATCTTTCCATTATTTCCCTGG
>Ga0335080_10000895_pt1 | contig 28388 bp, 33 predicted proteins | sample Lox_Sample_34_FD_206720 | JGI IMG/M metagenome (GOLD analysis project Ga0335080, IMG submission 206720) | Soil microbial communities from Loxahatchee National Wildlife Refuge, Florida, United States - Lox_Sample_3.4 | ecosystem: Environmental > Terrestrial > Soil > Wetlands | place: USA... | reverse complement strand
GCAGTCTCACAGCTTCAGTACGCATGGTGGCACCCTCCCGGACAAGATGGGTCGCAATCATCAGTTTGCCCTAAGTCAGGGGCGCGATGGAGACTCCCAGATGTCCTAGTCCATACGGGCTAACTGGATTTGGTCCCGCGCCCCTAACGCAGTGACGGAACGTCGCGGGCGGCCTATTGTTCACCTCGCTTAACTTACGTTAATAAATTCGTGCGAAACTTTGGTTTGCAGGGTTAAGCGAGTCGCTCGCTCTGTTGGCAGTTGCCGCCCTGCAAGATTTTCCGACGAGAGCATTTGGTATCTACGACGGCTCGCGATCAGTATTGGTTTCAATCTTTGCGAGGTAGATCGCGTTGGGGATGGACGGAGGCAAGCAAAAAACTGGCCCCGTCCGTTTTGATCACACCCGCTTCGTAGGTGTCGATGGCAAATTGCGTGGCTACGGCGAAAATTGGTTTGAACACAAATGCAGATGATCTGTTTGCGAAATTTGCCTTGTCTGGATACCGAGTCGCTCGCTCCTTGTGAGGCCCAAGAAGCGCTCTTTCGCGACAACAACGGTTTCCTTCTCTATCTCGCGAAGGACGGCTTCCTTGGTTCAAAACAGGAAAGAGTTGTTCGATTGGAGACGCGAGAGGCACTTATATGGCTGAATGAAGATGCTCTTCATCAGGGTTCATTTTGGGCATAGCAGGCGGCTCCGATGAAGAATCTTCATTTCAGGGCGACGACGGTAGACCTAATCGCTTCTTTTGGTCGCCCATTGCCTTTTTGCCCGACTTGTAACTCGCGAATGGTGATGTCTTGTCGAGAGGCTTGGGATTTGGAGCCGCTCGTTTTCACCTTCGAGTGCCGCACCTGCTGCTTCGTGATGCAACGAGCCAAGGCACCGGACGAAAAACAGAATAATGCTCAAGCATAATGATCGAGGACTCTGCCATGGAGAATGATTTCCGTTCAGATGCGCATAACCCAACGGTCGAGGATCGGCGGTCAGGCATCGACACACGATCAGAATCTGAAAAAATGCTTATCGGTGAAAGGCGTTCCGGCAAGGATCGGCGAAGTGAGCAGCGAACAATTCCTGATCTCAGACCTTCCAACCAGCAGTTGGCCCTTTTTGCAAGACGTTTGAGACGAGCCTTGGGGAGCGAGAGAGCACGCGAATTCTTTGGAGTCGCACGCGGAGAGAATGACTTTTCGATATACCCCGACGTTCTCCGAACGCTCGAATGGATCGAAGACTTGGCTGCTTCTGGAGAAAAGGAAGCGGTGCAACCCGCGAATCCAAAAAAAATATCTTTAAGGAAAGTGCTTCCGTAACCTTTGAGATTGCGATCAGATCAAAACGCTGGTCGGCCCGATTGAAGTGATCAACGGCTGCTGAGGCAAGGCGACTACCGACGTCCCTTAAGCAGGCTTTGGGACAAATCGATTAATCGAACGTGACGCCCATGCGATAATCCCTTTGCCAGACGACGCGGCAGGACAGCTTCAATCCGTCCTCGGGGATTAATAGCGTAAATGCTTTGGCGCGACGGATCAGACTGACTAAACCAGAGAACTCCAACGCCGCACCGGTACTGGAAATATCGCGGACGGTACAAGAATATTCGTCACCACCATAGTCGATGGTGGCTGGCTTGTTGACTCGGTAACGAGGCGCAACACGACCTTCGACCATGCAAATGAACCTCAAAGCGGCAATATCTCCCCACAGTATTACAGACTTAAGTTAATCAACGTTAATCAGTCTCAGACAAAAAGCGGCACTCGCGGGGGTCTCCGCAAGACCGCTAAACGAATGATTGGCGGAGAAATCGGCCTGCGACGGGATCGAAGTCTTTGCTCAGGCTATCGCCGTAATCTGGCTGCAGGGCACGCACTTGAAGACGCTAAGCATCGGGCGATCAACAATCCGCGCTAACGTCGCCAATGCCGACATTTCTTGGCCGCATTGATCGCAGCATGGCGTCTCCGCTGCATGCCGCACTGGTGCAGACTTGCTTCGCTCCGTTGCGGCGTCGTCGCACTCCCAAATTTCACGGAGTGTGCGCAGAATTGTTTCCATTGATTGTTCTTCAGCCATATGGGCAACTGTCGCGCAACTTGGTTAAAAATCTCCTTTCCAAAAGTTGCGTCTCTCAGCAGAAATGCGGCCCTCGTCCGCTCTACCCCGAGGCTGCTGTCTTCGCGCCTCTCACCGTCTGAATGGTCTCGAACCCTTCGAACTGAGGGTGCCCAAGATAGAGCGGCTTGTTGCCGCCAGCGCTCGCATGGGCTGCACGAAACGCCTCAGATTTGGTCCATGCTTCGAAGCTGGCGCGGTTCTTCCATATTGTGTGTGACGCATAGAGTGTGTGGTCCTCAGCCTCGGGGCCTCTGAGAAGATGAAACTCCACGAAACCCGGCACCTTTCCAAGGTGAGTGTCGCGAGACAGCCAAACGGCCTCGAAAGCTGCTTCGGAACCTTTGATTACTTTGAAGCGGTTCATTGCGATGAACATGAGTTGTTCTCCTCACGTTGATGATAAGATTGGGTCTGCCGTATTTCAGGGTGAAAAGCCGATTAACGCGGCGAGTCAAGTGGCGGAATTCACGTCTCTTACGCAGCGGCGGATCGGTCTTAGGGGGCCCCGACCTGCTTAATTTGCCCTGTCAACCTGCTAATTGCGCGGTCTATAGCCTGCTGAGCCTCTGAGATGGCCTCGGCCTCCGCTGCCGCATCTCCGGACAATCTTTGATCGTCGCGAACCAGCGCTGAAGCTAAAGCCCCGATACTCCATCCGCATTCTCTAGCAGCAATTGGCGCTGATACGGGAAACATAACATAAGCTACTGCGTTCTGCCTTTGAGCGAAATCAGGGCGCGAGTTCCGTTATGATCAAAGCCGACGTGACGTGTCCCGAATGCGGGGCCGGATTTCGAAGAATCGAGTTGATATCCCCGCACGGCGATAGCTATTGGAAGTAGCAGATTATCTTGAACTGACTATTGAGACTGTCTCAAGAGCACTTTCGGTCCTGCGAAATCGGGGTATTCTTTCTTTCATTGGGCAAACGCAACGTGAGATCGTGCCGCAAGATCGGTCAAAGTTGATGGAGATTCACCTGTAACCGAAGCGAACTAATGCGGTGTTCAGTTCGCCATCGCGACTTAAGAAACAAGAGCTATTGGTCCAATAGTAAACTGACGTTGCGGATTGATGAACGTAGACTGCCTGCACGCTTGGTCCCGGAGTTTTGTTATGCGTATCTCGCCATCGATTGTGCCCCATGGTGCAGACCACGACACCTATCTCGTACTGGAGGACTTCGGCCATATCGGCTGCTGCTGGCGAGAGGCCGACGCAAACAATGCTGACCGCGAGACGCTGATCCGTGACCTAGTGGAAGGCCAATACAGGCGTCCTATCCGCATCATGGCGTTCAACCTCGCGGAAGGCTGGTCCCGTGACATGACCACAGATATCGCAGACGAATTGCGTCGCCGCTACGCTGAGTTCGGCGAGGTATCTGACTCGGTCCATGACTTTATGGAGGCCAATCGGCGCTGAGTCCGGGCAGAGGCGAAATCTTGGCTGGTTGGATTTTTACTGGGCGGCGGACTTTTGTCGATTTTCAATTCGAGCAGAAAACCCCGCCCGTGGATTGGTCAAAACACGAGCGGGGTCTGGGGGTACCGGCCACGCGAGAGGCCAGTAAATCCCCTAAACTAGATTTTTATGACGATCAGATGACAATCGGTGGATTAGCTCACCGGCACAATTTCGAGACGCGCAACCATTGCGATGAAGGCAAGAAACTCGTTGCCGCCGTGGTTCGAGAGTAGCCGTTGTCCCGATGCGTCAGTGAGGCTTCCATTTTTTCGAAGCTGCACGGCTGTGGCGCAGTGGCCACAGTCTTTCGGGAAAACGGATTCAAACAGGCTCAGCTAACGCTTTGCAACGCGGCGTCAGTTACAAACAAAGCAACGATTCGGGGAACGCCATTCTGACAGCAAGGAGATTGCCGATGCTGTTTTTCTATTTGCCCCTCATATTGCTTGAAGCCATGTTCTCCTCGCCCAAGCACAACTTGCGCCCGGGACAACCTACGACGTTCATTTGAGCGAAGTGCCTAGCTCGGATTTACGAGTTTAGCCTTCCATGGCTCGGGAAATTCCATGCCGCTTTCGCAGCCTGCATGTATTGCGCCCACGTAGCCTCAATCGCGTATTTTGCATCATCCACGCTACGTTGGGAGAAGGCTCTTAGCCAATCCTGATAGAGATTGACTCTTTCGATGGGGAGCGTTGTGGAATTGATTTTCGAAACAACTTCCAAAACCTCAAGCAGTTCGACGTTGAAGCGCTTCGCATAATGCTGATTTATGTCTGCCAATTTTGCTGAAATATCCGATTGCTTTTGGATCATCTCGTTCGAGACGAGTTCAATCATCGCGCTATCTCCCTGTTTCTTGGTGTCTAGCAGCGCAATCTGTCGGTGCTTCTGACCGATAAAAGCAACAGCACCATTGTCAAGCAATGTTGACCGCGTAGCAGACTGCAGGATTAGCTCACCGGCATAAATTCAAGACACGCGACCATTGCAATGAAGGCAAGAAAACTTGTTGCCGCCGTGATGAGAAAAAAGCGCTCGATCTCATTCATGGAGTGTCCCCCTCCATAATCCGCCGATCCACTCAATATCGTGCACCGGTGATTCGGTCGTCGTCCACATCAATGAAGTAGTTGTCCACAGAATCTCGCTTCGCCAGCGTGCGCTATTCTGGGCTCCGCGCCGCCTCGACGCTTCGCGGCAAAAATGGCAGGATTAGGCTGTCACTCGCGGTGAAGGCGCCGTTTTCCTGCACCGCGCTCAACAACTGCCCCGCTCAATCAGGCGGGGCTTTTTGCTTTGATACCTGTCTGCGTTCGTTGTCTGTAGCCATTCATCGATTGCTGCTTTCACGGCATTGACCGCATCGGTCCGATTTCCCTTGACGTGGCCGTGGATGGCGACGCCGTGTCCAATGTTCGGATAGTAGGACCAATCCCATTCACCGGGGGTCTTCCCGGAGACGCGCTGTATTCAACGCTCCGATATCCGAAGCTGTCCTCACGACGCATATCGTCCTCCCGCGTCTCAGCCGCCTGCGCTACCGAGCACGGTACGGTCATTATTTCGTAAGGGGCCGCGTGCAATGCTACCTCTTTCGTTGGAGGAGCCTCGGTCGTGGAAAGCAAAGTCAAAATCCGCTGCCCCGCCTGCACGCGCATCTTTGGCGAGAAGGCCAGCCGAGTTCGCGATGGAGTCCAACTCAATTGCGCCAACTGTAATCGCCTTATCACCTTGAGCAAGGAAACGGAGGACCCATTTCTTCGCAGGGCGCTGAGGACCGCGAGAGAATTGAGAGCCGCAGCCCAAGACCGGTTGGCCGCCGCCGTTTACAACGGGAAATCGTCCGCTCCACCGCGCGAGACGCCTTGAACGGCTGCCCTCTGGTGACAGTCGATTGATTGCATCTTGGCTTTTTGTGTCTGCAGCATAGGCTCCAACGGCGGCAAGATTAACGGGGTGGTCTAGTGTACGAGGTCCCGTTTAGATTCGAGCCCGTCTCGTCAGGAGCATGATTAATCGAACGTGACACCCATGCGGTAATCTCTTTGCCAAACGACGCGGCAGGACAGCCTCAATCCGTCCTCGGGGATCAATAACGTAAATGCTTTGGCGCGAAGGATCAGACTGACTAAATCAGAAAACTCCAACGCCGCGCCAGTACTAAAAATATCGCGGACGGTGCATGAATATTTGTCACCGCCATAGTCGATGGTGGCTGGCTTGTTGACTCGGTAACGAGGCGCAACACGATCTTCGATCATGCAAACGAATGGTCAGGGTATAGCCGCAATCCGGCTGCAGGGCGTACATTTGAAAACGCGAAGCATCGGGCGATCAACAATCCTCGCTAACGTGGCTAGTGCCGACATTTCATTGCCGCATTGCTCGCAGGATGGGCTGTCCGCAACTGGTGAAGACTTGCTGCTTGGCTCGATTGCCCCGTCGCGCTCCCAGATTTCCCGGATGATGCGCAGAATCGTTTCCATTGATTGTTCTTGAGCCATGTTGGCGACTGTCACGCAACTTGGTTAACGATTTCTTCTTCGTGGTCGCGACCGGAAGTCGCAGCGCGACCAGTTACCCTCTCGTGAGGTGATCCTCGATGATGTTAGTAACCTCCCCCACACACGGTCGCCAACTCAAGCATCTCGACTTAGATGAGAGGACCGTCAGTCTGCTCGGCAAGTTGACGATACTTGACCGCTTGGTCCCGGAGATAGTCAGGCCAATCCATATCGTGACTTTAGCTCAGCGCGGTAAGCAGTCCACCGACCCCAAACGTCAGCATCGACCGAAAATGCGTTTTGTCTCGCGAGGCTAGGGTGATACCGGCAGCACGCAAAACGTATGAATGGCTTCTGACCCAGCGAACGACGAAGGGCGAACGAAAAAGGTGCCAGCTAAGGGACTTTTTCCAGATGTTTTTGAAAACGCCACTCCGTGATTTGCCGAATGAAGTCTTCTTTGTCCTTGGCAGCAGCGATGAAGAGTCTTTCGATCTCGTCATCAGATGTATGAGGGCGCTCTTCCGCGCGCCGCTGCCACAATTCCTCGGGGGTAGCGTCGTCAGCCATTATCTCTCCTCCCAAGGTCGCGACGAACGCGACCGTTTTCCGTATTCGAAGTTGCAACTGCGAAGGAGACGGCGCTGCCGAAAGCGGACTGGTGGAAAGCAAAGAGATAATCACTTCCCGGCAGATGTGCGCCCTCGGGCGTCCGGACTGTTATTGCGGCAGTGAGGTTTTAGTAGGGCTCTCGTCAAACCACGCCAAAGCAGCATTGCTTGCCGTCGGTGGACGCCTCTTCCAAAGTTTCAAAGGGGCCAATCCACGGATCATCGACTTCGGCTTGCCAGTAGAATCCGGTCTTAGCTTCTTTCTTTTTCTTGTCGCCGAAAGCACGCCTTTGCTGTGCAGTGAGATACTTGACGATCATTCTCACCCTCGCCGTTTTGGTCCCAAAAGTGACGGTGCCCCGCATTTTACTCTGTTAAGCTTAATTTTTTCTTAATATCTCACAGGGGTATGCAAATACATCCGCTAAGGGGCCGACGGCTTGTGGCACCTCGGTAATCACGGCGCACGCGACGATCAAGTAGCCTTCCCCTGCCCATTGCGGCTCAAGCTGCGAGCTACAAGCAAAAACTCAGCGGATCGTCATTCCATCACCAGACTCGTCGATCTCGGCTCTAAGCCAAGCGACATCTGCGCGGAATAGATAACAACGAGGGAGAGAGCTAGGTCATCTCGGCCTTCTTGATAGTTGAGACTGGCCACCGACCTTCGTGGCCTTTGACCGAAATGCGCAGACCATGAAATTCATCAAGCAAAACATTCTCGACAGTTCCAGCAGTGCCGTTGGTTAGAATGACGGCCTTGCCGACAAGCTCGACCTGCGCTTGACCGAGTTCGGCAAGGATCGTGCATGCTCTCACTTTCGCGGCTGGCATATCTAGCTCGGTGGAGGTTTGGAATTTTTCGATTTCGCGATCCGAGGGAAGATAGGCCCGGAGGGTCTAATGGGGCCTGTTTCCCACCCGGAGCCTAGTCACAAACTGCAAGACGCTTGATAGCGATCTTGGAAATCTCTGACGGCTCGCGAACGCCTGTCGCGCCAATCCCGATTACCGTCTTTGCGACAATTTCGGCAACAGGGTCATTGCGATCAACCAAGTGGAGTGATCGCAATACGTCTCGGTAGGCCCTGTATAGCCGCTCGACTTCTTGCGGCCCTGCCAGCATATTGTCTTTGAGCAACCGCCTGATCGTCATTGATCGGCACCACCGTCTTCCATGACCTAGACAAGTCAATCGCATCAATGTGGCACCGAAACAAGTGCGCGTCGGTGCGGCATGCTGGCGCGTCGGGCTCCCGAGTGCAGACCAGACCTGCTCAGCACACGGTGCGCTACACCGAGTTGTGTGCGGATCGAAGGCGTCAACATGCATCGAAGATAGGAGTTCCGGCGGGGACTTGCCAAAGCACGCCTTCAGGGTTGGTAAACCGCCGCTAGGTGCATTTTTGGACAGTTGATCTTGTGCCCTGTGCGCCCGCGCGGCTAAACTCAATCAGGTATGGGGCGAGCACGAGCATTTCTAATGCCGGACTGGATCGCAAAGGCGAACATCGAACATTTCAAACGGTTGCTTGAGACGGAAAGCGACCCGCAAAAGCGCGCCGTCGTCGAGCGGGAGTTGGCCGAGGAAGAGGCAAAACTAGCGGCGCTCAAGAAGGAGGGCGAGAGCAAGCAGGGCTGACGGAGTCGCCCCACTCGCGCCAATGCGTCGGATGCACCTGAACAGGCGAGTGTGTGCCTGCCCTGATCCAACCGCGAAGCACGCGGCGGCATGGAAAGACAAGCGCATGCTGTCCCGCCGCGTCGATCACCGCCAACTCCAGATCGCGGTCAAACGGTGCACTTGCTATGGTCTGCCATTCCATATTTTAAATGATCAGGCCATTCTTCGCCCGCCTGTTTGATCCTCGTCAATCGTTGCAGGTTGGATTGTTTTGACTCCCTCAACACTCGTTCATTCATAAGCCATAAGTTTAGCAACCCGTGTACCACCCGGGAGCACAGCCTCATAGCCAAGTTGAGAGGTGGGCGGCTCCGCAACATCCCCCGGTCAGCAGGGCCGTTTTCTTTGTGGTGGCTTTGGCGAAACACGATCATTCCACTCAATCCCGACGCCACGGATATGGGATAACCTTCAGCCGCGCCAAAGCACCGCGCTAAAATCATCTCATGGCAGGGCTGCTAGGTGGAGATGAAAAATGAGCATTCGCGCCAATATCGATTGGTGCCAGCGCGCCAAATTGATAACGTCAAGGACACACTCGGTGGCAATAAATCCGGCAATCGCCAGTTCGTGAATGGCGAAGAGACCGAAAGCAAGAAAGCTAAGGCGACCGTCGCAATTATTGCCGTATTGGCGGCGGTTATCTCTGCATACGCCTCAATGCCGCACTAAGAGGCTGGCAAGCCTGTCCCTGACCACCGATTGACCACCGATATGGCGTGAACAAACGGAGCCGAACAGCGGCCATCAGAGCGGAAAAACACAGCAAAAACCAAGACCCCCGGGAGAAGCTTGGCGCTCATAACGGTCTGGTTGCAGGTTCGAGTCCTGCCGGGCCCACCAACGATTTCAGTTGCTTATCCGGTCTTGTTTGGCCGCAGTACCGCACCAGAAACCGCACCAGTTGTGCTCGATCTGTCATCGACGTTCTAGAAGTGCAGGGCTCAATCTTCGGCGACCACAATTGTCTCAACGGCACACCGCAAAATAAAAGCGGACAACTCCTCTTGTCGCACGACAGAGTGTGCCGTCGCAAGTGTGGGTCAAGCGTGGTAGCGGTGGACCGCTACATCCCGAAACCCACTATCTTGGAAGCCCCGTTTTGTTATCGGAGAGCAGCCTAACCTGCACCGCGGCGCTTTGACACTCCGCCAATCGCCGCCTTTGTACGCGATCGAGCTATAGTTCGAATCTTACCGAGTAAGTTCAAATCGGGGATGCGCATTAGCCGAGACCGACATTTGCTAAGTGTCTTTATCTGATGTCGATGTTCGAGCAAGATGGGCCCCCTTCGGACACCTCGCGAAACCCATGCGCCGGCCGAATCCATGGGGCCCTGGGACTTTGTCAAATTGGTTGCCACCATACCTCCCGACGAAGCGTTCCGCCCGCTTGACCGAAGCAAATGCAGCCTTGTCGGCAAGTAGCGACGCTCGCCGCGAGGCATGTACGTTCAGACACGCCCGGAGACGGGGCGGACGGCCAACCTGACACCGCGCCGGAAGCAGGCGCCTCAACCAGCATCCGGTTGATTTTTATCAAGGCGGGGGACGGCTTTCGGCATGAACTGATTTGCCACGCTATGAAAGGAGATAAAGCGATGCTTAATCTCAGGGCTGAAGCTGTATCAAAAGAGATTCAGGAGTTTTCCCAACACTTGCGGGCTTTGAAAGGCGAGCTTCAAGAACGCGGTAGGCTTTCCGAAACAACTCGGACGCTTCTGAATCAGATTCAGCAACATAAAGAGCGGCTGGAAGCGAAATTCTCCAACGCCGAACGAGCGGGGAGCTGGGACTCCATCAAAAGCGAGTTCGCAGAGGACTGGAACTCTCTTGTCATCGAAGTGTCCGCCCTAGAAAACCGATTATACGAATAACAGTTCCGGCCCTTGCTGGCCTCCGACACGTTTGCGGTAAACCAATTTCTCGGGCATCGAATGACCACGCGCGTCAGTGTAATGCAGCGATTCAAGTCAGATTTCAAAGTTACACCAATGCGTGGCCGGAGATTCTAAATGCTGGCTCACTTTGTACTGCTTACGCGGTTTCGCTCTCAGCGGCCAAGCCTAATGAGCGGGCGCGCCAATCTACAGATCGCAATGTTCGTGATCGTTCTCGCAGTTGCGGCGTGGTTGGTGGTCCCGAGCAAAGCCGATGACCGCCCGAGCGACCCATTTGGAGACTACACGACTGACCTCAACAAGGACGCTCCGATCGTCAAAATGTGGGACTTGCTTAAATATGAGATGATGATCGAGAAAGGCTATTTTCACAGGTGCCTAGAAACGAAGGATTGCCCCTCGACACCAGCACTTGCGCAAAAACTCGATGAGATTCGCCAGTATCAAGGCAAGGCGCTGCTGGGTCATCTCAACATATCGGTCAATTTCATGATCAAGCCAGCGCCTGCCGTTTGGACGACCCCGCTTGAAGCAATCACGATGAGAAATGGCGATTGCAAATCCTATTCCATGGCCAAATATGCAGGGGCTCAGGAGCTTGGAATCCCGGCCGATCATGTGAGGCTCGTGATTGTGCACATTCCACGACGCAGTGAGGATCATATGATCACTGCGGTTTATCAAGACGGCGAGTGGTACCTTCTGGACAACTTGACGAATTTTCTCGTAAGGGATTCCGAAAGAAAAGATTACGAGCCTCTGGCTGTCTTGGATTACAGGGGCGTCCGCCGCTACCTCTCTGCTTTCTGGGTGGATTAGGGATGAAGCCGTTTCATCGGGCACACTGAGCGCGGTCTCAACGACGCGACGGCCGCGCTGGACGTAGTCGGCTGCCTTCCTACATCAGCCGAAACCCGGTGATCGAAAACGGCTCCACGTAATCTTCTTGTCGACCAAACTTCTTTTGCCAGAGTTCGGGCTTGATTCAGCGTTTGCGCCCGCGTCGCGAAATCCGCTCGCGCTTCGTTTCACGTCCACTATGCCAGCGGCCTCGCCTGTCATCCGCGAGCGGAGCGCCGATCGAGTTCTGCTCCTGAGCGAGCCAATCACTCTTGCAGCGTAGGCATTAGCCCTTCCGAAGCTCTCCGGATATCCATTTGCGAGCCCTTGCAAAGCCCCAAGCCGGCGACTGCTTTTGATGGAGATCAACAAATCGTCTGGCCCCATCTGCCATTGTTTAACGGCTATTCAAGCCGAGTCCTGAACGCATGATGGGCTTCGTGGCAAGATGTTGGCACTGGGCCTCTTCGCTCGATTGGTGGGAGCGGGGTGTGGTTGGGGCGCTCGTCGGAGCTCTTCTGTTTATCCTGGTTCCCGCAGCCATTTCCTATGGCGGAGCTGCCAGCTTTGTCGCCCACTACTGGAGCGTGTTCTCCTCGCTCGATATGTGGCAGCGGGCGGCCATTGGGGCGCTCTCTGGGGCTGTCTTGTTGATTCTGATTCCCGCCTACGCATCTGCCAGCAAGACGTGAGACATCAGCAGAGGGCGCGCGCGCAAAGGGAGCCTCACCATGCTGGAAAAGGAAATTCGCGATCGTATCCAGAAACTTGTTCATCCATTTCGTATCACCAAAGGCAAGGGCTTTCGCCTCAACGCTTTCGACCCAGGTGATACCGGGGACCTGACGTTGGACAAAGCGCAGGGGGCGGAACTCGTCCAAATCGGCACGGAGTGGCTGGCGGAAGAACAAGACATGCTCTACGCGCAGGACCGCTGGTCCTTGCTGCTGATCTTCCAGGCAATGGACGCGGCCGGCAAAGACAGCACGATCAAGCACGTTATGTCGGGCGTCAATCCTCAGGGTTGCCAGGTATTCTCTTTCAAGCAGCCCTCGTCGGAGGAACTCGATCACGACTTCATGTGGCGGTACGTGATCCGCATGCCCGAGCGCGGACGTATCGGCATCTTCAACCGGTCATACTATGAGGAAGTCTTGGTGGTGCGCGTGCATCCCGAAACCCTGAAGCGGCAGAAGATGCCGCCGCGGCTGGTCAGCAAGAGCCTCTGGGACGAGCGGCTTGCCGACATTGCGCATTTTGAAGATTATATCTCCCGACAGGGGACGACAATCTTGAAATTCTTCCTACACGTGTCTCGCAAGGAGCAGAAAAAGCGCTTCACGGAGCGCCTCGACGAGCCTGAGAAAAACTGGAAGTTCTCTCCGTCCGACGTGATGGAACGCGAGTTCTGGGACCAGTACATGGAGGCCTTCGAGGAAGCGATCCGGGCAACGGCGTCGAAGCATGCTCCATGGTTCGTTGTGCCTGCCGACAATAAGTGGTTCACCCGCCTCCTCGTCGAAGCGGCGATTGTGGATGCGGTGGCTGATCTCGGCCTTACATACCCAAAGGTCGACGACGCGAAGCGCAAGGAACTCATCGCGGCCAGAACGGCACTTGCCCGCGAGCACAGATAGCTGCCGCAACCTCTTCCTTGTTCAAGCTTCAGGTTTCTGCATTTGCTCTCGCCGCTCAAGACCGCAGCTCCGCCCGACCGCACTCCGCAAACTCCCTAAGCACATCGGATTTCCGGTCGAGGTCGGGTCTCGTCTGAGTGTCAAGTTTGGGTGAGTAGTAAGTTTCGATGATACGATCCATGACCCGCTCGGCGGCTTCTATCGTCCGGGTGGACGCAAACAGCCGCAACTTCCCAATGGTTGCGTACAGGGGCAGAACATGCTTGGCATCTCCGATCGAGGTTTGCTGCAAAGCATCGACGAAGGCCTTAGAGGACAGGTCTATGAATTCGACAAAAACGCGTTCGCGCCGAACGTTTTGCTGGGCATGTCGCCTGGTCTCATCCTGATGATGCTGCGTCAGCCAGGTCGTGGCCAACGACGCGAATGCTCCGATTAGGGAGCCAAACAGAGCCGAAAGCGCCGATATGTACGCTGGAGTCATCGCATGTTTTTTGCCGCATTAGCCGCGCACGATTGTCAAGGCTCTCATTCCGCAGCTACATCATGTCCGAGCGCTATTTCAGCAGTCAGCAATTGCAAGACCTTGGTGTAGCGGCGTTGAGCCTCAACATTGAGCTTGCCGACTGCTGGCAATGTCTTCTGGACCAAATCGGAGAAATCCCGACGAGCCCCGGCGTCCCGCGGCAATAAGCACGGCAGTGCCTCGATTGCAGCTCGCTCATCCAAGGCCAGGATTGCCCACTGCTCACGCAGCGCGGCCTTGAACTCGGTTTCCGTGACCTCCGGATACGCCAGAAGCAGCTTGCGAAGGGCATCGAATGTGCTCCTTTCGATTCGATGCTGCGCCTTGCCGACATAAACCAACACCCGAGCCGCAGCGTCGAGCGCGTTACCCTCAGCAATCCTTGCTTTCAAGCAAGATTTCTCCTTTTCGGCAGCAATGACGACGGAAGGCGACAGCCCAGGTCGTGGGCGCGGTGGCGCGTCATTTTGCGAGATTCCGCACGCCGCCAGGACCAGAGGCGATCCATACACCGTGTGGAAGCTGCGTTCGACATGCTCGTCACGCACATCACGCAAAATATTCAGCGTTTGCACCATTGCGCTCGAGAATTTCTGCTGTAGCGCGAGCAACGGATTGTCCGGCGACGCGGGGCTACGCTCTGCCTTGACTTGCTCGGCCATCGGCCCAACGACTCGCATGAGCGGGTTCTTGTCTGAGAAAAAGGAATAACCGACCCGCAACGGGTTCAGCTCGATTACGGCGCGCGCCACTTGGGGGCCACTCACCATTTTGATCCAAGGTTGCAGGAATGTCTGATAGAGGGCGTTGTTCAGCTCGGAAACGCGTGCGGCCGCAGCGAACTCGCGCTCATCTTCTATTGTGTTGCAACCCAGCGCGCGGATGTCGTCGAGCCCGCGCTCCTCGATCGCCAGATCGAAATCGGCAGCCTCTCCCTGATTTGCGGGTTTTTCCGTGATAACGATCTCGTACAGCCCCGGCGGCATCGCGTCGATAAGTTCCATGTTGTTGATGAATTGGGCATGATCCTTCGCCGCAACTTTCGTGCCGACGAAAATGGCCAAGTGGCCGGCGGTGGCATCAATCGTGTAGAAGATCCGCTGCCCACATTCCCGGATCTCGTCGATACTTTGGTAGTTGTCCAGAATCCAGTCCAGCGCCTGCTGCGGCGGCGTAATATTGTCACCATGCGAGCAGAAGCAGACGATCGGCGTCTTGATTTCCCGGAGATCAAGGCGAATGCCGTCGCTGGTGACGATCTGGCCCGTTGAGAGCTTGTTACCGATGAAGAGATTGTCGACCATCCACTGCATCTCTTCTCCGCGCAAGACGACAAAGTCGCCCCACCACTTCTCGAACTCCAGGTAGCGGCTCTTTTCTTGCTCGGGGTTGACCCAAACATTGTATTGTTTGGTCCAGAACGTATTGGCAGGATTGAGGTTGTCGAAATTGGCGACCAGCCATGCGGCATCGAAGATGCCGTTCCCCATATCGCTCATCATGCGATCGAGCCAGCTCCCGCCATACCAGCCGCCCAGATACCGCATGGCATTCTTGCCGTGCACGCCGCCCCAGTAAGATAGAGGCGTACCCGCGACCACTATTGGACCGACCAGATCGGGGCGCATGCAGGCGGCTAACATCGCATGCCAGCCTGCTTGGCAGTTGCCGAATACGAACGGCTTGCCGAGGGCCTCGGGGTGCAATTCTGCGACCTTTTCGAGGAAGATGGTATGGGCGCGCGCAACGTCCTCGATCCGCTGTCCCTCCACAGGCAAGGCGGAAAAGCCCGCGAAGTACACGGGGTGTCCCGCCTTGAATGCGTCGCCAATTTCACTCAGCTGCTTGAAGCCGCCAATCCCAGGGCCTTGTCCAGCACGCGGGTCAACGACATAGACGGGACGCTTGCGGTCATCGATCTCGACGCCTTCTGGTGGAATAATGCGCAAGAGCGAGTAGTTGACCGGGTGAGGCAGCTCGTCGCCTCGCATGACCAGCTCACTGTCATAAATCAGGACAGAACTGACGCCATGCGCCGCCATCTCCTCGTGCTGGTTGCCACGCTGGCGCAGAATGTCCAAAAAAAGAAGCGATCTCTGCCAGAAGTCGCGCGCATAATCACCGATGGCGGAGGGTGGAATCGACTTCTCCCAAGCGCGCACATGCGCATTGATTTCGTGGAGGGCCGTAGGCGCCTTTTGCCCTATCTCGCTCGAGATTTCCTCCACCACCCGGGGCGGCCTCAGCGCTGAGCTCGCATCAATCATGGCTTAAACCTCTGTGGGGGCTGATGATCAATGCTATTTAATCTTTAGTTGTGATCCGTTGACTAAGATCAATTTTTTTCTCGGCAAAGCTGAAAAAATTATTTCGGCTCACTTTTGTCGCGTTGCATTTCCTGCGACCCGACAGAGAGCTACTGAATCCCGCTCGCTTGATTGAGATCAATTGATAGCCTGCTGTTTGTTCGCCTAATTATGCTCCGGAATTGAGCTATGTCATTGCGTGCATGGAGCACTCTTCATCGCAGGCAATGATGTCCATTCGGCTACAGGAGGAGTATCGTGTCTGCATACGCTTTACTGTCGCGCGAACTGAAGTCGCTCCAGCAGTTTTGCGCCACTCTGGTCATGCTCACGGCCGCGCTGGGAATTTCGGCAGGCCTCCTGATCGGGAGCGCCAACGCCCAGGAGAAGCCGCCCAAGCCTATTGAAGATGCCAAGAAAGCGGTGGAAACGCTGATCAACCACCTGCGTGGTCGCGACATGCCCGAGGGCATCGTGAAGACGAACGGCCGCATCGAGGCTACACAGGTGGATGTGGCGGCGAAATATGCGGGCCGCCTGGCGACACTGACCGTTGACGAGGGCGATGAGGTGACCGCGGGACAGGTGGTCGCCACCATCTCGTCACCGGAAACCGAAGCCCAGCTGCGCTCCGCGCAGGCCCAGGTGCTCAAGGCAAGACAAGCCTACGCGGAAGCCGTCGCGCTGATAGCGCAGCGCAACAGCGATTTGACATTCTCCAGGACCGACTATGAGCGCGGAAAGACGCTGCTGCAAAAAGGAGATATCGCGCAGCAGGTCGTCGACCAGCGACGCAACAGGTTCGAAGCGGCCGACGCGGCTTATGTTGCGGCTAACGCCCAGCGTGACCAGGCTGAAGCCTCGATTAAGTCAGCCGAGGCCGAGGTCGAACGGCTGCAATCCATTCTGGTGGATCTCGTACTGGTCTCGCCGAGGAGCGGACGCGTGCAGTACCGGCTTGCTCGCGCCGGCGAAGTGGTGTCCGCGGGCCAGCGCATTCTGACGATTCTCGACCTGAATGACGTCTACATGACGATCTATCTGCCCGCTGAACAGGCTGGCCGGCTTACAATTGGCGATGAGGCCAGAACCATTCTCGATCCGGTACCGCACTATGTCCTTCCCAACACCGTCAGCTTTGTGGCGACCGAGGCGCAGTTCACACCCAAGAGCGTGGAAACGACGGAGGAGCGAGAGAAGCTGATGTTCCGCGTCAAGCTCCAGGGTGACCCAAAAGTGCTCGATCAGTATCACAAGTTTGTAAAAACGGGCGTCCGCGGTCTGGCCTTCGTGCGCACCGATCCCAAGATCGCCTGGCCCAAAGAGCTTGAGGTTAAGCTCCCCCAATGACCGATACCGTCGTCGCCAGAGTCGAGCACGTTATGCACCGCTATGGCAAGACGCAGGCGGTGAATGATCTCACGCTCGAAATTCCTGCCCATTGCATGGCGGGATTGATCGGGCCCGACGGCGTCGGCAAATCCACTTTGCTCGGCCTCATTTCGGGGGTGCGCAAGATCCAAACCGGCAAAGTCACGGTGCTCGACGGCGACATGGCGGATGAGCACCATCGCCGGGCGAGTTACGGGCGCATCGCCTACATGCCGCAGGGGCTGGGCCGCAATCTCTACCCGACGCTCAGCGTGTTCGACAATATCGACTTCTTCGGCCGCCTGTTCGGCCAGGGGACGGCCGAACGCCGCACGCGCATCGACGAGCTGCTGAAGGCCACCGGGCTAGATCCCTTCGCCGACCGACCGTGCGGCAAACTCTCGGGCGGCATGAAGCAAAAGGTAAGCCTCTGCTGCTCTCTGATGCACGATCCCGATCTCCTCGTTCTTGATGAGCCAACTACGGGCGTCGATCCGCTCTCGCGAAGGCAATTCTGGGAGCTGATCGATTCTATCCGCGCCCGTCGCCCGCAAATGAGCGTGATCGTCGCGACCGCCTATATGGACGAGGCGAGCCGGTTCAACTGGCTCGCCGCGATGGATGACGGCAAGGTTATCGCTCATGGTGCGCCGCAGGAGATTCTCGGTAAGGCGAAAAAAAGTACACTCGACGATGCCTTCATCGCCCTGCTCCCACCGGAAAAGCGCGGCCAGCATCAGGATGTCATCGTGCCGCCGCGTACCGAAGGCGATGACAAGACCGCGGCGATCGAGACGCAAGGGCTTACGCGCCGGTTTGGCGATTTCGTCGCAGTCGATCATGTGAGCGTCAGCATCGGACGTGGCGAGATTTTCGGATTCCTCGGCTCGAACGGCTGCGGAAAAACCACGACCATGAAAATGATGACGGGGCTGCTGCCGGTGACCGAAGGCTCGGCCAAATTGTTCGGCAAACCGATGGCCGCCGACGATATGGAGGCGCGCCAGAACGTCGGCTACATGTCACAGGCATTCTCGCTCTACAGTGAGCTGACCGTGCGGCAGAATCTTGAACTGCATGCGCACCTCTATCATTTGCCTGCAAATGAAATCGGCGCCCGGATCAGCGAGCTGCTGGAAAAATATGACCTGAAGGATGTAGACGGCGCCAAGCCGGAAAGCCTGCCGCTTGGCGTCAAACAGCGGTTGCAGCTTGCCGTTGCCGTGCTTCATCGGCCGCTCATGCTGATTCTCGACGAGCCCACCTCGGGGGTCGATCCAGTCGCCAGGGACGCGTTCTGGCGCACGCTGATTGATCTGTCGCGCAATGACGGCGTTACCATCTTCCTTTCCACGCACTTCATGAACGAGGCGGAGCGCTGTGACCGTATCTCGTTGATGCATCAAGGCCGGGTGCTCGCGGTCGGCGCGCCGAAAGAACTTGTCACGAAGCGCAACAGCGCTTCTCTCGAGGATGCCTTCATTTCGTATCTGGAGGAGGCCGGCGGAACCGGCAAGGACAAGAAATCCGAGCCGGCCCCGGCGGCAACACCAGCCAGCGCCGCCGAGCCGCCCATGCCTGTGGCGTCGACCCATGCCACGGCGACCCGCGCTGCAAGGCGTTTCGATCCCGGACGGATGTGGGCCTATGCCCGGCGGGAAACGATGGAGCTGTTGCGCGATCCGATCCGGCTGGCATTCGCTTTCGTCGGTCCCGTCATTCTCATGCTGGCGATGGGTTATGGCATCACCTTTGATGTCGAGAACCTGAAATATGCGGCCTTCGACCAGGACCAAACACCGGAGAGCCGCAGACTGCTCGAAAGCTTCTCCGGCTCTCACTATTTCACTGAGCGGCCTCCGATCGGCTCCATGGAGGAACTGGAACGACGCATGCGAAGCGGCGAGCTTGCTGTCGCCGTTGAAATTCCATCCGGCTTCGGCCGCGATCTTGCGAGCCTTCATTCACCGGAGGCCGCTTTCTGGATTGACGGTGCCATGCCATTCCGGGGCGAGACGACGAAAGGCTACGTCACCGGCCTGCTGATGCGCTATGCGCAGGATATCGTGACAGAACGCTTCGGCCCCAACCCGCCATCCAATATCCGCTTGGGAAGCGTGAAAATGGAAAACCGCTTCCGCTACAACCAGGCCTTCAAGAGCGCCTTCTCCATGGTTCCGAGCGTTATCGTGATCATGCTCGTTCTGATCCCCGCCATCATGGCGACTATTGGTGTTGTCCGCGAGGTGGAGACCGGATCGATCGCCAATTTTCGGTCCACCCCCATCAGCAAATTCGAGTTCCTCCTGGGCAAGCAGTTCCCCTACGTCGTGGTCGGCATGCTGACGTTCGTCATCCTTGTGCTGATGGCGCTTGTTGTTTTTCACGTGCCGGTCAAGGGGTCTTTCGGAGCGCTTACGCTCGGAGCTTTGCTCTATGTTTTTTCTACTTGCGGTTTTGGGCAGCTCGTTTCGACCTTCACCAAAACTCAGGTCGCTGCGGTGTTTGCGACCACGGTCCTCTCGATCATCCCCGTGACGAATTTTTCAGGCCTGCTGGTGCCGGTATCCTCCCTTACCGGCGCCGGCAGGGCAATCGGCTTGGCGTTTCCAGCGGCTTGGTTCCAGCCGATCAGCGTCGGCACCTTCACCAAAGGGCTGACCTATTCCGATCTCGGGTTCAATGCGCTCATGCTGGCGGTGTTCGCGGTCGGCTTCTTCGGAGCCGCTCATTTCTTCCTCCAGAAGCAGGAGAGCTGAGATGTCGGTAGCGAGCGGAGCAGCAGATTCACGAGAAGGGGTGACGCCGCACGCGGAGACGCTGACCAACCGGCCCCATGGAAACCGGTTCGCGAAGCTGCGGCTGCACCTCACCAACATCTACCGGTTGATAATCAAGGAACTGCGCAGCTTCCGTTCCGACCCGATTATGTTGGCGCTTGTCGTCTATTCCTTCACCATTGCGATCCACGCAGCCGCTACCGGCGCCTCGACCGAAGCGACCAACCTTTCCGTTGGAATCGTCGACGAAGATCATTCCGACCTTTCACGCCGCATCGCGGATGGCCTAACGCCGCCCACGTTCAAGCAGGCAATACAGCTGAAAGCCTCGGAAATCGACGCCTCAATGAATTCGCAACGTGTCATCTATGCCATCGAGATTCCTCCAAAGTTCCAGGCGGATATTCTGGAGGGGCGGCAACCTACCGTTCAAATCAATGTCGATGCCACCGCGGCGGCCCAAGCTTTCAATGGCATGACCTACATCCAGAACGTCATCATGAACTATGTGACGGATTTTATTTCAGGACGCGAAGGGTTGACGACTGCACCGCTCAAGATGGTTACGCAGGTCAAATTCAACCCGAATCTAACGTCGCGCTGGTTTACCTCGGTAATGGGAATCGTCAGCAATCTGACCATGATCACGGTCATGCTCACCGGCGCTGCGCTCATTCGCGAGCGCGAGCAAGGCACGGTCGAGCATTTGCTTGTGATGCCTGTGGTCCCCACGGAGATCATGCTTTCCAAGATCCTGGCCAATGGCGTCGTCATTGTGGTTTCGACGGCAATATCGCTGGCGCTTGTCGTCGAATGGTGGCTGCAGGTACCGGTCGCCGGATCGCGTCTGCTATTCCTGGCCGGCGCGTGCGTCTACGTGTTCACTGTGGCAGCGCTCGGCATTGCTCTCGGCACCATCGCTTCAACGATGGCCCAGTTCGGCCTGCTATCGATTCCAGTGTTACTGGTCATGATGCTGCTTTCCGGCAGCACGACTCCATTGGAGAGCATGCCAGTGTGGCTGAAGTACCTCATGCTAGTGATCAGCCCGACGCCACATTTTGTGATTTTCGCACAGGACGTGCTTTACCGGGGTGCGGATGCTTCCATTGTATGGCCCGAGATCGTTGCTACAGCCGCTATCGGCAGCGTCTTTTTTGGTGTTGCCTTGTACCGCTTCCGCCGCGTGATCTTCAGCGGCTGAGGGGCCAAAGTCCGCTTAGCGACGGGGCCGTTTCGCCTTTAGCTGTCCGGCGGGCGCCATCATTAGAGCGTGGCCATCGCGTACGCGGTCGACAGCCGCCGATGCAATTGCATTCGAGCCTTCGGCTGGATCGCGCCCTATTTCACCACGAGGCCAGGCAAAATCGTCCGCGCGGCCGGCGGGCGGTTTCAAAGCCTCACCCTTGATCAGTGTTCTGGCGACGAGCGGGTCGACCGGAGCCGGCGGCGATCCCGGCCCTCCAAGCAGTTGATCGGTATCTAAGGTAGGGGCCAGCAGCGGCAGGATCGGGCCGGCGAGCGGGCGCCTCACAGGCTGGTCTGGAATTGCGACGGCGTCGGGCGTTGCCGGTTCGGTCGGCAGCGCGACGGGTGCGGCTCGCGCCGCCAAGACCCTGGTGATCTCGCGTTCGACGTAGTGAGCGAGCTTGAGCGCACCGGCTCTTGTAAAATACACGCCATCGGAGGAACGCAGCTGGCGAATTTGGCCCTCGAAATCGGGTCCCTTTTGCAGGAAGCGTCCGGCCTCGTCGACAAACCCGTCCCAGACATCGACGTAGACGATGCCGGCCTTATCGGCAGCATTGCGATATAGTGCGTCCAAAAACAGGACATCCGAGGTCGCCTTCGGGTTACGGACCACCGGCAGACCGACCCACAGCACCGGAACGCCCTTGGACCGAAGCACCCCAATCATCTCATCGATTTTCTTGTTGTAGAGTTCGACCCAGAGCTCATCGCGAAACTCGTAGATGCCGTTGAGCGAACGCGTACGGTTCCCCGGCGCCATGATTGGCGGCTTGGCGCGGGGCAGTTCGTCGTCTCCGAGCGCCTCGGCTGGTTCAACGCGGGGCTTGGGCGTTGCATCCATTTTCACGCCATTCTTTTTCTCGACTTTCTTGTCGATCGAAGAATTGCCGTCGGTCTTCTCGAGCGCCCTCTCATGTATTGAGGTGCGGTCATCGAGGCCGAGCATGACGACTATAACGTCCGGATTCTCGGAGGCGATGATGCTTTTGGCTGCAGCGACCCAGTCGGCGGGCTCGTCCGTAGGCTGATATCGAATGAGACCGGAAACAGTCTTGTGCTTCCGGATCACGCCCATGTCCGACTGCTCGGAATAGACGCCTTCAAGACCGTAAGCCAGCCAATCTGCCATGGCGTCTCCGAGCACCAGGATGTGCTGGTGCGCTACAGCTTCGCGCTTCTCCGGCGGTGGCGCTTTCGAAAAATCCTCACGTACGAGCGGTGGCGCTTGCCGCCTGTACAAACGAGGATGGGGCGCGGGCTGCTGGAACGGCTCGAACATGTCATTGCCGAACCAGCCACCTCCATGTTGCTGCTGCGAACGCTGCTGAAATCCGCCAAAGTTGAAGAACTGCGCCGAAGTAGGCCCAATAAGGCCGAACAGCATCCCCGCCAGGATTGCCGATGCTATACTTAGCCTATGCCGCCTTTGCTTGTCAGACATGTTCCAGGCCGCACGAAAATTGCCTTAAAACACTCGCAGGGTCTTTACCTCGATCGGTTTTCCATCAAGCCGGTTGTTCGTCGCTTTAGTCCGACGCTGTGGGCATTTCCTCACGCTCTTCTTTCGCCAGAAGCCGAAGCATTTCGACTCCAAATTCGCCTTCTTGGGGTGACATTATGAACTTTATCTCTCGATCCTGACTTTGAAGCGCTTCCGCGATCGCAAGGGCTTCCCTGGCTGTCGTCGCGTCAGTTGCCGAAAACGCACGCGCGTCCCCAGCTGCGAAAACAATAGTGAACAGCATCTGCGGAACCTTTCCTGCTGCAACGGACCTTGGCGGCGCAAACTGCTAACCAACGATATGATAGCCCCCGTCGACGTAAATGGTTTCTCCCGTCATCAACCTCGCGTAGTCCGTCGCGAGGAAGGCCGTCGTGGCGCCTACGTCCTCGATCGATACGAGATCCCGTGCGGGGGCACGTTGGGCCGCGCGCTCCAGCAATTCGTCGAAATGCTCGATACCCGAAGCCGCGCGGGTTCTTATCGGCCCTGGAGAGATCGCGTGCACACGAATATGCTTTGGTCCGAACTCGGAGGCGAGATAGCGAACTGAACTTTCCAATGCAGCCTTTACGGCTCCCATGACGTTATAGTTCTCGATCACCTTTTCGGCGCCGTAGTAGGACATCGTCAAGATGGTGCCTCCGTCGCGCATCATTGATGCAGCAAGATGCGCCATGCGTATGAAAGAATAGCAGGACACGTCCATCGCCTGCAGAAAGCCATCGCGAGAGCACTGCGACAGAGGGCTGTGCAGATCCTGCTTCGGGGCCGAGGCGATGGAGTGGAGCGCAAAATCGAGCTTTCCCCAGGTCTTTCCAATGGTCTGAAAAACATTTTCCAATTGTTCGGGTGCTCTCACGTCGCACTGCAAAAAAATCGGCGCCTCGAGCGCTTTGGCGAGCGGTTCGACGTGCGGCTTTGCCTTCTCACCTGAATAGGTCAGCGCAACATCGGCACCGAGACCGCGGAATGCCCGGGCACAGCCATAGGCGATTGAATGCTCGTTTGCGATTCCGAGGATAACTCCCTTTTTTCCTACGAGGGGACGCGCTGAAAATTGTATCATGTGAACCATCCTGTGCTGAAAAGACCTGCGGCATTGAGCACCTAGCTAGATCTATTCTGCCGCCGATAGGATCCGCGTCGACCGCCGCTTTGCGTTGGCAAGCAGTAGAGCAACCGCTGCTGAAGCCAAGCGCGTCCGCAGATTGTCCGAACTGCTGGTCAAAACGATTGGAACACGCGCTCCAAGCACGATTGCCGCGCCAACCGCCCCCGACATGAACGTCAGCTGTTTGACCAACATATTTCCGGCTTCGATATCGGGAACGAGCAGGATGTTTGCCCTGCCAGCCACCGGCGATACGATATGTTCCTGCTGAGCAGCCTCGGCGCTTACTGCGGTGTCAAATGCAAGGGGGCCGTCGACGAGAGCGCCGGCTATCTGTCCGCGATCGGCCATTTTGCACAATGCAGCCGCTTCCACCGTCGATGGAATCTTCCTTGTCACGTTTTCGACTGCTGAAAGGATGGCAAGCCTTGGTTCGTCGAAACGAAGGACATTTGCGAGATCTATCGCGTTCTGACAGATGTCGCGTTTGTCAGCCAAGCTCGGGAAAATATTGATTCCGGCATCGGTGATAATGAGCGGAGTCGCATAATTCGGTACATCCATGACGAAGGCATGACTCATACGTCGGTCAGTCCGAAGACCGGTCCCTGCCACGACAGCCTCATGCATCAATTCGCTCGCGTGCAAACTCCCCTTTATGAGGGCTTCCACCTTGCCCTCTCTTGCAAGCGCGACTGCCGCGGCTGCCGCCGCTGCGCCCCTGCCGCTGCCGATAACCTCGTATCCCGTAATATCAAGATTCCCGGACGCGGCGACCGATCGAATGTCCTTTTCCGGACCAACAAGAATTGGGTTGATTAGCCGAGCCTCTGATGCGCGAACCGCTCCCTCGAGCGAGGCGCGATCAAGAGGATCGACGACGGCGGCCCGGATAGGTTCGAGCTCCGCACAGTGTTTGAACAATTCGTCATACCGATCATGCCGCACAATCTGGACTTCCGGCAGGGCAGCTCGAGGCCGGTGAATCTTTTCAGTCGGAGCGATCACCTGCGCGGTTCCGGCGATGACTTCATCTCCCCTCTGATTCACGCAACGGCAGTTAAACACGACGATGTGCTTTTCCGGCCGTTTCTCGGTAGCGGTAATGGTGACCGTGACCCTATCGCCTACGCCGACCGGTTTGCGGAAGCGCAGATCTTGCGCAAGATAGATCGTGCCAGGGCCAGGGAGCCGCGTTCCCAGAACAGCTGAGATCAGCGCACCGCCCCACATCCCGTGAGCGATGATCCGGTGAAACATGCTTGTCTCGGCATAGGAATCATCCAGGTGGGCCGGATTCACATCGCCGGACATGACCGCGAACAGCGCAATATCGTCCCTCGACAGTGTCCGTTCCAAAGTTGAGGACTCACCGATGGCGATCTCGTCGAACGTCCGGTTTTCGATAAAGTCGCTCACTTGCATGACTGACTCCACCGACTGGCTGGTCAAGGCTGACGGACAAACAGACCGGGCGCGTCCCGTCGAGGGGCGTAACCCTTTTCCCGGGCCCCCATCGGAGGTGGTGAAGCTCGGCCGGTAGAATGCCGATCAAGCCAGGCATGCCACTCCGGCCACCATGATCCCTGCTGGACCGGCGTTTCGGCCTGCCACGTCTCTGGATCGACATAGCTCTCGCCGGCATGCCGCGTACGGATCTGATAGGTGCGCCCGCGATGACCCGGTTCGCTGACGATCCCTGTGTTGTGGCCACCGCTGGTCAAGACAAAAGTGATGTCGTTGGGCAGCACGAGATTGATCTTGTAGACCGATCGCCACGGCGCCACGTGGTCCGCCACGGTTCCCACAGCAAAACTCGGCACCTGAATATCTGCAACGGAGATCGGACGCTCCTCCACCCGATATCGCCCTTCCGCAAGGTCGTTATCGAGAAACAATCTGCGCAGATATTCCGAATGCATTCGATAGGGCAAGCGCGTTGTGTCCGCGTTCCAAGCCATCAAATCATTTAGCGGTTGTCGTCTGCCCAGAAAATATTCTCGAACCACTCGCGAATAGATAAGGTCGTTCGATCTGAGGATATTGAACGCTCCGCTCATCTCGTAGGTCTCGAGATATCCGCGGTCCCACATCATGTTTTCGAGGTACGAGATCTGACTCTCGGTAATGAACAGCAGGAGTTCGCCCGCTTCAGTGAAGTCGCCCTGCGCCGCGAACAGTGTTATCGAAGCGAGGCGATCATCCTTGTCGCGACTCATCGCAGCCGCAGCGATCATCAACATGGTGCCACCTAGACAATAACCGGCCGTATGCACCTTGCGGCCAGGTAGTATCGCAGAGATGGCGTTGAGAGCCGCCATTACTCCCAGCCTGCGATAATCGTCCATTCCAAGCTCACGATCCTCGGAAGTTGGATTCTTCCACGAGATCATGAAGACCGTATGCCCTTGGTCGACAAGATATTTGACAAGCGAGTTATTCTGCGAGAGATCGAGGATATAGTATTTCATAATCCAGGCCGGCACGATCAGCACTGGTTCGGCATAAACCCGTTCTGTGCTGGGCGCGTACTGGATGAGTTCGAAAAGGCGGTTCTCACAGACGACCTTGCCCGGCGTAATTGCAACGTTGTGGCCAACGACAAACTGGTCAGTGCCGACCGGAGGCTTGCCGGCGATCGTCCTCTGGTAGTCCTCAACAAAGTTCTGAAATCCGGTGAAGAGGTTACGCCCGGCCTGCGCAGCAGTGACTTCCAGAACCTCCGGGTTCGTCAAAATAAAGTTGGATGGCGAGAAGACGTCGAGAACCTGGCGAGTTGTAAACGAGAGACTGCGCTCATTGCGCTGCGAGACGCCGTCTACACCCGTCATCGCGCTGTGCCACAATTGCTGCGTGAGGAGAAAGGACTGATAGATCAGATTATAAGGCCAACGCTGCCAAGCAGCTCCCGCGAAACGCTTGTCATTCGGCAACGGCAAGATGCAAGGCGGAGTGCCTGGTCTTGCGAAGCTCTCGGTGGCATAGAGGAAGAATCGAACGTTGTTGCGAAACAACTTTTCGGCCAATTCCAATTGCTTTCCTGGCGAGAATGCGAAATGCACCATCCAATCGAAAGTTTGCTCCGCCATTACCGCCGGACTTAATCCAAAGGTTAGCCTCGCCAAATTCGCTTTGAACGCGCGATCAAGACTGTGAGGACGATAGCCGCTCGCAATCGACCATGGCTCTCTTTCCGGGAAGACTGCGGGAGGTGAAATCGTTGCGCTTGCGGCTGCGCCGGGCGACCGCGCGTTCGAAACCGCGTCTTTTGCCTGCGAAGGTTTCGGAATTGCTGCCGCCAGGTCGGTTTTGGCCTGCAAAGCAGATAGCCCGCTGCGATCAAAAGTCGAGTTCGAGGCCCGCGCTCCGCTATCAAGCTGGTTCATAGCGCTGCCCTTTCCTTTCGTGCACAACTAGTCTGTATCGTATGGCCCGGCCAGCAGAGTGGCGGCTGCGTTAGTGCGGCGCAGCAGAACTTGAACTTGCGCAGCCTCTTCCTCCAAACCGATCCAGCGAAGCTTTTTGATCAGATTGACGAGCTCGCTAGGCGTGCGCTCAGCGATCGGAACTTGAGAGCGCTCTACTATGTCTAGAGAGTCTTCCATGGTGGTCACTCCCTGCTCGCTTTTGTTTTTTGATTTTTGCTTCTGCTTTTGATTCGCTTCATCGCAGGCTGCTGCCGCTTTGAGGAATCTGAACTTCGTGCAGAAGCCTTTGATTTGCCTGCTCCTCGGCGAACGCTATGTGCTTTGCGATGAGGATTGCGTTCGCAGATGATCGAATAACTTCCATGCTTCACCGAAGGATCGAGACCACGATTGCTGCGCGAATTCCAATTGACACTTCATGGCTTCGGCGAGGTCTGCGCACTCAGCGAGGTTCTTCAAGTGATCAGCCTGATCCTGAAGACGGGAAGCGGTGAACCCCAGCGCCTCCCTTGAAGCCGCGGCATAGGGAATCTTTGCGGCACCGTTCAACGACGTAAGCCACTCAGGGGGCGTGAACGAAAATGTCGATGTCATCGGCGTGTTTTCATTTGCCATTGGACGTCCTCCATGTTTGAAAACGATATCTCTCTTTAATCCGTATCTGTTGACGCACATCAATGCTTCTTGACAAAAACGATTATCGCTTACGCCGACAATCGATCAGCCGGTTTAGAGGGTGCTTGAAGCTGACTCGCCGAATGCGGAGCAAAAATCGAAAGTGAGATCGCCCTAGCCGCTCACGCGTTACTTAGACCGCGTCCTTACACATACGCTCGATGACCTAAACTGCGCCGGCGGGTCCATTGCGCAGCCATGAATTTGATCTCAGTCAATACGGCTGAGGACGTGATCGCTTAGTTTGCAACGGCAAGACAAGGGAGCAACCAGGGCATGATGAAAGCTGCCTTGGTGCGGAGCTTTGGCGAGCCACTTGCAATCACGGATGTTCCGATTCCCACGCCCGGACCGGGAGAAGCCACACTGATCAAACTCCGATGAAAAAATCCATCTCTCCGACTAATGCTGCTGCAATGATCCCGGACGGCGCAACACTTATGATTGGTGGCTTCATGGGCGTCGGCTCGCCACACCGGCTCATTGACGCGATCATCGCCGCCGGCAAACGCAATCTCACTGTGATCGCCAACGCCGCGGCGTCGGCATCGGAAAGATGATTGCCGCGGGTCTCGTCAGCCGCGTCGTCGCATCGCACATCGGTCTCAACCCGCTGACCCAAAAGGGCATGCTCAGCCACGAGATCGACGTGGAGCTGG
>Ga0335080_10000894_pt1 | contig 28398 bp, 20 predicted proteins | sample Lox_Sample_34_FD_206720 | JGI IMG/M metagenome (GOLD analysis project Ga0335080, IMG submission 206720) | Soil microbial communities from Loxahatchee National Wildlife Refuge, Florida, United States - Lox_Sample_3.4 | ecosystem: Environmental > Terrestrial > Soil > Wetlands | place: USA... | reverse complement strand
CAGCCGGGCTGACATGAATGTCCCAAAATGGGCATTTCGACAGGTTTTGCACGCGTGTGGATAACTAAATAGGAAATCGAGCTGGATGCGCCTTGACATAATGGCGAATATAAAGCGAATATCATTCACAAGAGCGGCTCGGCCGTATGTCGCTGGCCGTATCGTTTCCCGGAGTCCTCATGAGCACGAGCGCGATGGCACGCAGCAGCCCTGGCACGGCGCGGGATCACTTCGCGGCCGCGTTGAAGAAGTATTGGGGCTATGACGGCTTTCGGCCGCGGCAAGAGGAAGTGGTGCGGAGTTTGGCGGCGGGCCGGGACGTTTGCGTGGTAATGCCGACGGGCGGAGGCAAGTCGCTGTGCTACCAGTTGCCTGCGTTGCTGTGCGAAGGGCGTACAGCCGTGGTGATTTCGCCGTTGATTGCGCTGATGCAGGATCAGGTGGCGAATTTGCAGCAAATGGGGATTTCGGCGGTGTTTCTGAACAGCGCCGTAGTGGAGTCCGAGCGGCGCGCGGTGAAAGAGAAGGCGATGGCCGGGGAATACCGGCTGATGTATATGTCGCCGGAGCGCGCCGTCCTGGAAGGCACCGCGGAATGGTTGAAGAAGGTGCGGCTTTCCTTTTTTGCGATCGATGAGGCGCATTGTATTTCCGAGTGGGGGCACGATTTCCGGCCTGAGTATCGGCAATTGAGCAAATTGCGGGAGATGTTTCCGGCGCAGGCGATTGCCGCGTTCACAGCGAGTGCGACGCAACAGGTGCGGCATGACATCGTGCAGCAATTGCGTCTGAAGGACCCGCTCAAGTCAGTGTCCAGTTTCCGGCGCGAGAATTTACGGTATCTGGTGAAGGAAACGAAAGGAGCGCTGCAGGACGAAATGCTGCTGGCCGCGGTGAAGAGCGCTGCAAGCGGAAACGTGATCGTTTATGCGTCGACAGTCGCGCGAGTCGGCGAAGTGATCGACCTGTTGGAAGAGAACGGAATTGCGGCGGTGGGCTATCACGGGCAGATGGAGGCGAGAGCGCGGCGCGAGAATCAGGAAAAGTGGATGTCGGGAGTGGTACGGGTGCTGGTCGGCACCATTGCGTTCGGGCTGGGGATCAACAAGCCGAATGTGCGCGCGGTGGTGCGGCTGGGGTTGCCGGAAAGCATCGAGCAGCTGTATCAGGAAACCGGCCGCGCGGGGCGCGACGGCTTACCGGCGGATTGCTATTTGCTTTGGCAGAAACGCGACAATGCGCTGCGGGCGCATTTTATCAATCAGATCGGCAGCGAACGCGAAAAACAGCAAGCCTGGCGGCGTTACGATCGGATGCAGGAGTTTGTAGGCACACAGGAATGCCGGCAGAAGATGATTTGCTCGCATTTTGGCGAGCCGGTGCATTGGGGGAAGTGCGGCGTCTGCGATATCTGCGCGGGAACGCCGAAGTGGATGCGGGTGGAGAAAGGGTCGGAAGGCCGGTTGCTGCGCAAGGGCCCGAGCCGGCGGATCGAAGCGGAGACATTCACGCGGAGCATAGGTGATCTTGGCGCAGGGAACGAAGAGTTGCGAGACTATTTGCGCGATTGGCGGCGGAATATTGCCCGGGAGAAGCTGGTGCCCGCGTTTGTGGTGCTGCACGACACAGTGTTGGAAGCATTGTGCGCCAAGCTGCCAAGAACAACGAAGGAGTTGCTGGAGGTTTCCGGGATTGGCGAGAAGAAGTGCGAGATGTACGGCGCGGAGATTCTTGCAGCGATCGAGCGATTCCAGAAGGGGGAACGCGCCAGCAAGGAATGGCATGCGCGGCCGGCTAGTCCTTCGCTCGAGACTCTAGAATTGCTGCGGCAAGGGCGAACGCTGGAGGAGATCGGACAGATCCGAGGGAGAAAGGTGTCGTCGGTGGTAGCGCTGGTGGCGGATCTGGTGGAACGCGGCGAGACGGAATTTCAAGAACGGTGGATGCCGGCGGAGCGCAGGGAGCAGATTCGCGAGGTTTGCCTGCGGGTGGGCGTGGAGTGGATGAAGCCGGTGAAGGAAGCGCTGCCGCCGGACGTGAGTTACGAAGAGATCCGTCTGGTGATGGCGGAGGTAAAGAGGGAGCAGCGCGGGAAAGCGTGACTCGGCGGGACGGCAACATTAGCGCACAGAAGATGGGAAACAGATATCAGAGATCAGAAAAGAGCACAACCCAAGACCCAGGTTCACAACCGAACCTGGGGCACCCAGCATACGTTCCGCTCTCCTGCCATCGGAATTGCATAGGAAAAAAAGGCCCGCCTCAGAAGGCGGGCCCTACAAGAACATGGCCTGCGTTAGCGCAGCGGGGCTTTGCCGTTGAAGCGGGCGGCGGAGCCTAGTTCTTCCTCGATGCGGAGGAGCTGGTTGTACTTGGCGATGCGGTCGGTGCGCGAGGCGGAGCCGGTCTTGATCTGGCCGGCAGCGGTGGCCACGGCGAGGTCGGCGATGAAGGTGTCTTCAGATTCGCCGGAGCGGTGGGAGATGACGGAGTTGTAGCCGGCCTTGCGCGCAAGTTCGATGGCGTCGATGGTTTCGGTGACGGTGCCGATCTGATTCAACTTGATGAGAATGGCGTTGGCTACGCCTTCGTTGATGCCGCGGGAGAGGCGCTCGGTATTGGTAACGAAAAGATCGTCGCCGACGAGCTGGATCTTTTTCTTTGAGGTTTTTGCGCCCACGGATTGCGTGAGTGCCTTCCAGCCGGCCCAATCGTCTTCGGCCATGCCATCTTCGAGCGACACGATGGGATACTTCTCCACCCAGTTGGTCCAGTAGGCGGCCATTTCGGCGGAGGTGTGCTGGGACTTGTCGGACTTCTTGAAAATGTATTTGCCGCTGGCCTTGTCGTAGAACTCGCTGGCGGCAGGGTCTAGCGCGATGGAGACCTGCTCGCCGGGTTTGTAGCCGGCCGCGCCGATAGCTTCGAGCACGATCTGAATGGCCTCTTCGTTGGACTTGCAGCTTGGCGCAAAACCACCTTCGTCGCCGACTGCCGTGGAGTAACCGTGCTTTTTCAGGGCACTCTTGAGGGAATGGAAGACCTCGACGCCCCAGCGCAGCGCTTCCGAGAACGTGGGAGCGCCAACGGGCATGGCCATGAATTCTTGGAAGTCCACCGAGCTGTCGGCATGCGCGCCGCCGTTGAGGATGTTCATCATCGGCACGGGAAGAAGATTGGCGGAATGGTCGGAGGAATAGCGCGCGAGATATTTGTACAGAGGCTCTTTCACCGCGACGGAAGCGGCGCGAGCGGCGGCCATGGAAACGGCGAGAATGGCGTTGGCGCCGAGACGGGATTTGGTCTTGGTGCCGTCGAGGCTGATCATCTTGTGGTCGAGGGCGCGTTGATCGCCAGCGTCGGCCCCGGTGACCGCTTTGGCAATTTCGGTGTTCGAGTTGGCGACGGCCTTCAGTACACCCTTGCCAAGATATTTGGATTTATCGCCGTCGCGCAGTTCGAGGGCTTCGTGTTCGCCGGTGGAAGCGCCGGAGGGAACGATGGCCCGTCCGAACGCGCCGGACTCGAGAAGCACTTCGGCTTCAACGGTGGGATTGCCGCGCGAATCAAGGACCTGGCGAGCGTGCACGCGGGTAATTTTTGTGGACATAACAGTGGTGTCTCCTGAGTGGAATCGAACTAAAGATTGTAGCAGAGGGGTGTGGGGCGGCGAGTGACGGGGGACACGTGGAGAGAGCGTGGGTCTACAGCCAGCAGTCAACAGGTGGCAGTCTGTAGTTGGTAGTCAGTAGTTAGAACGCAGGTCGCGTGTTAATCGGAGTGTTTGCCGGGCAACGCAAAGGCGACGTAGACGCCGCCGGATTTGCTGCGAAGATCCTTGCCACCGCCTGCAGCGATGACGACGAATTGGCGACCATCGACGGAATAGGTGGCAGGAGTGGCGTTGCCAGAGAAAGGCAGCGTGGTCTCCCACAAAAGTTCACCCGTGGACTTGTCGAAGGCACGGAACTTTTTGTCGTAGTTGGTTGCGCCGATAAAGAGCAGGCCGCCGGCGGTAACGATGGGCCCGCCGTAATTCTCGGTGCCGGTGTTTTTCATTCCTTGGGCGGCAAGTTCGGGATATTCGCCCAGCGGAATCTTCCACACATATTCGCCGGTGTTTAGATTGATGGCGTTGAGCGTGCCCCACGGAGGCTCGACGGCGGGGTAGCCATCGGGGTCGAGAAAGCGTTTGTAACCGGTCAGGTGGTATTTCATTGAAGGAGAAACAGGTCCGACGGTGGAGAGTGCCTGGTCCTTGCCGGTTTTCAGGAACTCGGCGACGGCGTAGACCTGGTCGTCTGAGAGATTCGGGAAACCGGGCATGCGGCCCTTCCCTTCCTGAATGGTGCCGGCGATTTGACGAGCGGACATGCGTTCGGCGATTCCGAGTAAGGACGGGGCCGTAGGCGGAGTACCTTGACGATTATCTCCGTGACACAGGGCGCACTGGCCCAGATAGATGGCTTTCGCACTCTTGTGAAACGTAGTTTCGGCTAGAGCGCCCGTCCAGGCGATGTCGTTGGCGTTCACATAGAGAATCGCCGAGTCAGGGTCGAGAGCGGAACCGCCCCATTCCGCGCCGCCATCGAAACCGGGAAAGACAACCGTGTCTTTTCCGACCCTGAAGGGAACGAACTGGCCGTCGTTGCGAAATGTTTTGAATTTCTCGAGAGCCCATTGATGGATGGCGCCGGTTCGATGCGTGAGCATCTGTTCGGTGAAACTCTGGCGGGAGAAAGGAGCAGGACGCGTGGGCAGGCCCTGCTGTCGCGCTGCAGCTTCGCCCGGGAGAACGCTGGGGGGATAGTCGCGGTATTCGATAGGAAAGAGCGGCTGGCCTGTGGTGCGGTCGAAAAGGTAAATGAATCCTTGCTTCGAGGATTGGGCGACCGCGTCGATGGTTTGGCCATCGTGGTGAACAGTGAGGAGAACTGGGGGAGAAGGAAAGTCGCGGTCCCAAAGGTCATGGCGCACACCTTGAAAGTGCCAGATGCGTTCGCCGGTGGCGGCGTTCAGCGCGATGAGGCAATTGGCGAAGAGGTTGTCGCCAAGGCGGTCGGGGCCGTAGAAATCGAAAGCGGCCGAGCCGGTGGGAACGTAAACGATACCGCGAGCGATGTCGACGGTCATGCCGGCCCAATTGTTCGCGGCGCCGCTGATTTTCCATGCATCTTTGGGCCAGGTGTCATAGCCGAATTCGCCGGGATGCGGAATGGTGTGAAACGCCCAGCGGAGTTTGCCGGTGCGGGCATCGAAGGCGCGCACATCGCCGGGCGGCGCGGGCAGCGATTCGGGATTGCGACCGCCCACGATGAAAAGATCCTTGAAGACGACGGGCGGAGTGGTAAGGGCGATGGATTGGGCGGATGCCGGCTCGCGTCCGAGGCCCTCGCGAAGGTCAACACGGCCGTTCCGGCCGAAAGTGGGAATCGGTTGGCCCGTGGCGGCGTTTAAAGCGTAGACGGAATTCAAAACGCCGACCAGAAGGCGCACGTCGTGGCCGTCGCTCCAGTAGGCAAGGCCGCGGTTGGGCTGAGTCGTGTGAACGCCGGGATCGAACTTCCAAAGAAGCTTTCCGGTTGCGGCATCGAGCGCGAAGATCTTCTGAGAGGGCGTGAGGCCGTAGAGAACGCCATTCACGACGATGGGATTCGTCTGTAGGCCACCTTCCTCGCCTGTATCGAAACTCCAGGCGACTTGGAGGTTTCTGACGTTGCCGCGCTTAATTTGCGACAGAGACGAATAGTGTGTGCTGGCAGCTGATCCGCCGTAGACAGGCCAATCGACTTGCTGTGCGCGTGAGATGCAAGACAGGGACAGAAACAAAAAAGAAAGAGCCGCGTGCGAGATCAAGAATCGATGACGCCCGGCCAGACGGGTAAATCTCATTCGGATTCGGGCTCTTCGATCAGGGACTCCTGGCGGACGACAACGACGATGCCGGAGGGAGTTACGTGGAAGCGGCGGCGGTCGGCTTCCAGGTCGTAACCAATTTCTGTGTGCTCGGGAATGTTGACGTGGCGATCGATGATGGCGCGGCGGATTTTGGAGTGCCGGCCGATATTCACATGGTTGTAGATGATGGAGTGCTGCACGTCGCAGTAGCTGTTGACGCGGACGTCATAGCCGATAACGCAGTTCTTGGCGCGGCCACCGGAGAGGATGGAGCCGCCAGCAACAATGGAGTCGAGCGCGGCGCCCATGCGATCTTCATCGGCGAAAACGAATTTGGCGGGCGGATACTGCTGCTGCCAGCCGCGAAGAGGCCAATGCTTGTCGTACAAGTTAAAGACCGGGGAAACGCTGACGAGGTCCATGTTGGCCTCGTAGTAGGCATCGATAGTGCCGACGTCGCGCCAATAAAGAGATTCGCGGCTATTTTCATCGACGAAGTTGTATGCAAAGACCTTGTGCTTCGAAATAATGCGGGGCAGGATATCTTTACCGAAATCGTGTGCGGATTTGGGGTCCTCGGAATCGGCAAGAAGAATCGGAATGAGCAGTTGGGTGTTGAAGATATAGACGCCCATCGAAGCATTGCAATGCGTAGGTTTGTGGGGCGAGGTTTTGGGTTTGTGAGGTTTCTCTTCGAAGCCGTGGATGCGCCATTCTTTGTCGGTCTCAATCACGCCAAACTGCTTTGCGGCTTCCGCGGCGGGAATTTCGATGGTGGCCACGGTCACGTCGGCGCCGGACTCGCAGTGCTGCTCGAGCATCTTGGCGTAATTCATCTTGTAGATGTGGTCGCCGGAGAGAATGAACGTGAATTTGGAACGCTCGCTACCAATGGAGTAGATGTTCTGATAGACGGCGTCGGCAGTGCCCTGGTACCACTGCTGCGAGACGCGCATTTGGGGCGGAAGGACCTCGATGAATTCACCTAGGCCCATCAACGGAGACCAGCCAGCGCGAATGTGCCGGGTGAGACTGAGAGCCTTGTACTGCGTGAGGGTGAACACGCGGCGAAGGCCGGAGTTCACACAATTGGAAAGGGTGATATCGATGATGCGATATAGCGCGCCGAAAGGAACTGCGGGCTTGGCGCGATCGCGAGTCAGTGGCCAGAGGCGTTCTCCTTGTCCCCCGGCAAGAAGAACCGCAATGGCGTCGCGCATGTCCGGCATGGGGATCGGCTCCCAAAGCAGATATGTAAGGCAACCCAATATACCAGCAGTGGCAAGATGCACGCAGTGCCTCGCGGATGGGAAAGGAAATTAGTTGGGAAGTAAAGAGTATCTGCTCAGCTAACAGCTCTATACCGTGAATCGCCTTTAAATAAAGAACACTTGACTTCAATAGCCTGAATTGACTACAAGAAGCCAGCATCCTCGTGAGATACTGTAGCCAGGGGCAGTGCTGCAGGTTCCCGCAAGCGCTGTCAGATCAACCGAACCGGAATAGAGGTGAAGTTCATTGGCAGAGGTAGTCATTCAAGAGAGTGAGTCTCTTGAGAATGCACTGCGCCGTTTCAAGCGCAAGGTGCAGCAGGAAGACATCATCAAGGAAATTAAGAAGCACAGCTTCTACATGAAGCCCGGCGAGAAGCGTCGGGCCAAAGAAGCGCTTTCGCGGAAGCGACTGCGCAAGAAGCAGCGTCGCGAGCAGGATTAACTGAGCGAGACGCGGCTCGGCGCCGCACTTCCGGGATCAGGCCCCGTATCAGGCAGAGAAGTTGGGATTTCGTTCAAACTCTTCGCCCACCGGCCCCAGGGATCTGTGCCCGGCAACCCCGAGGTATAGGTCCGTCGCTTTCCTAAGGCCATTGGTCAAAGACCATCCCGTTCCCGCTGCCCGAGAAGGGGCAAGGGGAGCGGGTCATGGAATTCCACGATAAGGTCCTGAAGTGCTCGGAATGTGGCGCCGAGTTTGTGTTTACCTCTGGCGAACAGATGTTCTTCGCCGATAAGGGATTTAAGAACGAGCCGAAGCGGTGCAAGTCCTGCAAGGCGAAACGCGCCGAAGGGGGCGGTGGAGGAGGCGGACAGGTTAGGGCAGAAACCAAGACTACTTGTTCGCAGTGCGGGAAAGAGACGACGGTTCCCTTCCGTCCGACACAAGGCCGGCCAGTCTTCTGCCGGGAATGCTTCCAGGCGAGACGGTCGATGGGAGCGGCATAGGGTTTAGAAAGCCAGAACGAAAATCGAATTGGGGCGCGCTCTCGGAATCAGCGCGCCCTTTGTTTTTTCTCGGCGAGCTGCCCGGCCATCACTACGAATTCGGATTGACCTTCTGTGGACTGATCACCCAGCGGATGCTCAATAGTGATGCGGACAAGGTCCCCTCCGTCTTCATCCCGCCATCGCTTGAGCACCGTGCAAGGCAGCATCCCGACCCTCGGATAGGTGCTTTCGGCACAGATGTCTTCGCTGGTGAAAATCGGAACCTTGTCGACGACTGTGTGTATTTGCCCTCCGACGTCTGCGAATTCAATCGCGACCCAACCCGGCTGGGCATCGTCGACATAACGAACGATTCGAACCTGCAGTTGCGCTAATTCACTTTCCACAGCTGTCACCTATCCGACTGCTATTCTCCGGTTCGTGAGCCAGGATTCGAGTTGAGCCAGGGACTCGGGCATATTGCGGCGGCCATAGCCGAAACGAATGTGACGTGGTTCGTCGTAAACGGTGCCGGGGAGAAGCAGAACGCCGGCTTCGCTGACCAGTCGATCGCAGAATTCCTGAACATTTTGCTGCCCTTTCAAACGGGCAAAGCCAATGGTGCTGGCGTTGGGAGGAGTCCATTCGAACAGATCGGAGTGATGGGTGAAAAAAGCGGATAACTGGCGAAGGTTGCGTAGCACAATCTGCAGGTTGCGGTCGATGAATTTCTGGCGATGGCGGAAGGCGAGTGCGGTGAGGAATTCGCTGGGCGCGCTGGCGCAGATCGTGGTGTAGTGTTTGAGAGAGATAATCTCGTCCAAGAATTTTGTGTCATGGCAGGCGAGCCAACCGAGGCGCAGGCCCGGTAAGCCGTACGTCTTGCTGACGGAGCTGAGGCTGATGGCGCGATCGTAGATGTCGCAGCCCGCGGGCAGGCGTGTGGCCGGATCGTGTTCCAATTCGCGGTAAACCTCGTCGCAAAAGACGTAAATGTTGTGACGCTTGGCGAGGTCCAAGACTCCAAGGAAGATCTCCGGACGCATCAGCAGGCCGGTGGGATTATGCGGGGTGTTGATGTAGATCGAGCGAGTGTTCGGCTGAATTAGAGATTCGAGCTTGGCCAGATCGTGCGTCCAACCGTTTTCCGATTCGCGACGCCATTCACTGACCGCCGCGCCGGTGCTTTTGGGCAATGTGAGCGCGCTTTCGTAGCAAGGGGTTTCCACGATGGCGTGATCAGCGGGTGTAAGCAGCGCGTGATAGAAGAGAAAAATTGCCTCTTCGGCGGCGGAGGCGACGATCAACTCATCGGCGCCGATAGTTTGGTACATTTTTGCGAGCCCTTCGCGGAGCCAGGGCGCTCCGGGAGATTCAGTGTAGCCGCACCAATGCTTCAGGAAGGCATCATGAGCTCCCGGTTCGAGTGCGAGCAGGTCTTCGATGGTCTGGGATTCGGCGTCGGAGGAGGAGAGCAAGTACTTGGCGCGGAATTCGTGCTGGCCCATGTATTCTTCAATGCGAAAAGGCGTGATTTGCATGGGAGCGAGTTTGCCAAGCGCGCCCTTGGCTCGTCTAGGACCAATTTGGGTAACGGGTCAGTCTGCAATTGGCCGTTTATCGGGACCTGACACGGTCACTCGCTAATCCTGCGCCAAAGGCGGTAAGATGCGTCTTTATGAGCCGATTCAAGAGCGTTGCCCTTTACACAACTGCGGCAATTTGTGTTCTGCTCGCCCTCACCGCACTGTTCTTTGTCATCGAAGGGAGACGAACACAATTGGAAACGGGCGCGGTTCTGTCGGCGTTTTTCTCACAAGTGGTGTTAAACGACGTAGACAAGTCCGTTCCAGAACACAGAATCACGATTGTTGTTATGCGCAATCCAGAGTGTGCGTTGTGCTCGATAGAAGGGGGCGAGTTCAACAGGCAATTTTGGTTTGGGCGCTCCTGGAAGTCGCGAGCCAGTTTGCTTTCGGAGGCTTGGTTTGCACAAGCGTCCCGAGCGACCCGAGTCAGTTTCTTAGTGAATAGCGTATTTTCGACAGATGTTAGCGCAGACCTGACTCTGCCAAAACGGGCTAGAGCGGTTTTCATTAGCCCGACTTAGGAACAAAACCGGGCGACTTTGAGGCGAGATTCCCAAACAATTTTGGCTATTTTGTTGTCTCGCACATCGGGCTGAACCTGAACAAGACTGAAGCACTATTGTATGTGGACCACTTCTGCGGTGGAGTGTGTGGTGGCGGTGGCTACGTTCTTCTGCGTAAGGCAGGCGACGAGTGGCACGTTATTGACCAGCAATATACGTGGATGTCATAAGCTCTCGCCGTCGCTCGTCCCGATTAGTCGGAAACTGGCCGGCAGCTTGATTTGGCCGGAGCTGGGACCACTGGAAACGCGTTGTGGTCTTAGTGGGCGCAGGATGTGTTTTGGCCGGGGTGGGAGTATGATACTCGTCCAAAGTCCCAGTAGTGATCCTGCGACCCGGAGGGCCGGCTGATGGCTCACCGCTTCACGATAGGTGTCGAAGAGGAATTCCAAATTATTGACCCCGAAACGCTGGAGCTGCGCTCGCACGTGGTACAGCTGATCTCGGCGGCGGCTTCGCGGGGGCTCGGCGACCAGGTGAAGCAGGAAATGCACCAGTCGATCGTGGAGACCGGAACGAAGATCTGCGAGAACGTAAGCGAGTTGCGGCTGGAGATGCACCGGACGCGGAGCGAACTGGTTTCCGTTGCAGAAAGCACGGGATTACAAGTGGCAGCGGCGGGCACGCATCCATTTTCGAGTTGGATCGATCAGGTAATTTCGCCAGGCGAGCGCTACCAGCACATCGTCGAAGAGATGGGGCAGTTGGCACGGTCGCTGCTGATTTTCGGCATGCACATCCATGTAGCAATGCCGGACCGGCAGACCACCATCGACATCATGAACATGGTGCGGTATTTCGTGCCGCACCTGCTGGCGCTATCGACCAGTTCCCCTTTCTGGATGGGTCGTAACACCGGGCTGAAATCGTTTCGCACGACGGTTTTCCGCCGCTTTCCGCGCACCGGCATCCCGGAACAGTTCGATTCCTGGAGCGCCTACGAGAACTTCATCAACTTGCTCATCAAGCTGAACTGCATCGATAACGGGAAGAAGATCTGGTGGGACGTGCGGCCGCATCCGACCTACGGAACGCTGGAGTTCCGGATGTTTGATACGACGACCAGAGTGGAAGAGGCCGTGGCGCTCGCGGCGCTGACCCAGGCCATCGTGGTGAAACTGCATCGCTTGTATACAAGCAACATGGGCTGGCGGATGTACCACCGCGCGCTGATCGAAGAGAACAAGTGGAGAGCAGCGCGCTATGGGATCGAAGGGAAGATGATCGACTTCGGGAAGGAAGCGGAAGTACCGATGCGGGAACTGATGCCGGAACTCTTGGAATTGGTGGATGACGTGGTGGACGATCTCGGCAGCCGCGGGGCCATCGAGTACATTCACACGATCTTGAACGAAGGAACGAGCGCGGAGCGCCAGCTTCGCGTGTTCCAGCAGACGGGCGACCTGAAGGACGTGGTGAAGCATTTAGTGGCGGAGACGCGGGCGAGCGTCATGGATACTAGGTCGAATTCAGCGAGCACGATTCATTAATCAAGGGAATCTCTGCGCAGCGCGCGCGGGAGGTGCGTGATGACAAAAGTGGGACTGCTGTGCGGGCGGGAGTTCAGTTTTCCACCGGCGTTTTTGGCACGGGTTAACGAACTGGGGAAAAAAGAGGGAGTGACCGCGGAATTCGTGAAGCTGGGCGGCACGAAGATGGGCGAGCCAGCGGAATACAAGGTGATCGTCGACCGGATTTCCCACGAGGTGGAATATTACCGCGGCTATTTGAAGCACGCGGTTTTGCAAGGGACGTATGTCATCAACAACCCGTTCTGGTGGACCGCTGACGACAAGTTCTTCAACTACGCGGCCGCGGCGAAGCTTGGAATCGCCATACCGAAAACGGTGTTGTTGCCGCAGAAGGGCTATCCCAGCAATGTGGACATCACTTCGGAGTCTCTGCGAAATTTGAAGTACCCGATGGACTGGGTGGCCCTGCTGGATTATGTCGGGCGCCCGGCGATCCTGAAGCCTTTTTCTGGCGGCGGATGGAAGCACGTTTACAAAGTGAACAATGAGGAAGAACTGTTGCAGGCGTTCGATCAAACTTCGCCGTGTTGCATGACGCTGCAGGAGTTCATCGATTTCGAGCAGTATGTGCGCTGCTTTACCTTCGGGAAGATGGATATCTTGCCTGTCGCTTACGATCCAAAGGAGCGACGCTACCTGGTGGAGCACAACTATTTGAATGCGGACCTTGGCGCACGCATTGTGAGGGATGCCCAGACCATCAACATGGCGCTCGGGTATGAGATGAATACGATCGAGTTTGCGATTAAAGATGGGGTGCCGTATGCGATCGACTTCCTCAACCCGGCACCGGATTTCGAACGAGACCGGATCACGGAATTTTATTTTGAACATGTGGTCGACAAAATGTCGCGGCTGGCGATTGACCGGGCGCTGAATGGCAACGTGGCGAACACCTGGCCTCGCTGGGAGGAGATGTTGGGCTTCGGAGCTGCGACGGGATTCGCAGGGGCCCCACGAGCGGCCCAAAGCGCGCAGCCGGCACCGCTGAGCACAGCTCACCGATGAAAAGCTCGTGCGCAACGGCGAATCCGAATCCCGTTGAATACTGGGACAAGCTGCTTCGTCCGTTGGTGAAGAAATCGAGTGAACTTCCGTCGAAATTTCTGGAGGACGTGCGCGCGGCTAATTTGACGTTCGGCGATAGGGTACATTGCCCCTTTTTGCGGCCGGTATTTTTGTCACCCGAGGACGAACAGCGACTACGAACAGTTGCGGAAGCGATCGTAGCGATTGCCGAGCGTATTACGGCACAAGCTGTCGAAGACGGGGCACTCTTCCAGCAATTTCACCTGCGGCCGGAAGAAGAAAGATTGGTGCGGCTGAATCCGGGACGAGGGCCAGCAAGCACGGCTTCCCGATTGGACGCGTTCCTGTTGCCGGAATCGCTCAAGTTTACGGAATACAACGGGGAATCTCCCGCGGGGCCGGGTTACTCAGAAACACTGTCTGATATCTTTCGCGACCTGCCGATGATGGAGGAGTTCAAGAAGCGATTTGAGGTACACGCTTACCCGCTGTCAGCCAAGTTGCTGGATGCGCTGGTCACGACGTACGTGGACTGGGGGGGCCAAAGCAAGCGGCCACAAATCGCGATTGTCGATTGGAAAGAAGTGCCCACCTGGAGCGAGTTTGAAATTCTGAAGGGCCGTTTCGAGAAGATGGGCATTCCGGTGGTGCTGGCAGACCCGCGTGAACTGGAATTCGACGGGAAGAGACTGGTAGCGCACGGGAAGACAGTCGATTTGCTATATCGTCGCGTTCTGATCAACGACATCGTGGCGAGACCCAAAGAGTGCGAGGCGTTGGTAAAAGCGTACGAATCGGGGAAGTTGTGCGTCGCAAATAACTTCCGCTGCAAGATCCCGCACGTGAAGGCGTTTTTTGCGGTACTGACTGACGACAAAAACGCAAAATACTTCTCAGCGGAGGAGCAGGAACTGATCCAACAACATGTGCCGTGGACGAGAGTCGTGCAAGACACCAAGACCACTCACTATGGCGAGAGCGTGGGATTGCTGGAGTACATCCGGAAGCACCAGAAGCACCTGGTGATGAAACCGAGCGATGAATACGGCGGAATGGGAGTGACGCTGGGCTGGGAGGTAGATAAAGCGCATTGGGAGCAGACTGTCGAACAGGCGCTGCCTGGCGGTAAAGGCGCGCAAGACCACGGGTGCTGGATCGTGCAGGAACGCATACCGATGCGGCGAGGCGAGTTTCCGTTCATCGGCAGAGATAACAAAGTAGATTTTCGCAACATGCTGGTGGATTTTGCGCCATACATTTTCCGCGGGCGAGTAGCCGGCTTTCTGACACGCTTGAGCGCCACCAGTTTGGCAAACGTAACCAGCGGCGGTGGGCAAATTCCCTCTTTCCGCGTGGAGCCGAAAAAGCCCGCTAAGCGCTTTACCAAAAGCAAACGCTGAAGCGTTTGGAGAATTTGGCTCGCGCACGATTTTCGGTAAAATAAAGAGATGTCCTTCGGCAAGGCCTCCAATGAATTGATGCCCGGCGCCGAAAACGCCGTAAACGTGTGCCTCGGCGTGCGTCCCGGCGAACGCGTCGTGGTGATCGCGGACGAAGTGAGCCGGAGCGTGGCCGCAAGCCTAGAGCGCGCTTTAACGGAGCAACACGCGGAATTTAGCGGATTGTTGCTTGAGGATTTCGGCCCGCGCCCGATGAACGGAGCGCCTGAGGCGGTCCTCGACGCGTTGGAACACGCCGATGTGGGCGTGTTGTGCATGACTCCGCAGCCTGGAGAATTGGGCGCACGGATGGCGATCGTGCGGGTGGTGGAACGGCGGCAAATCCGCTATGCGCACATGATCGGGGTAACGCCGGAAATCATGCAGCAAGGAATGCGCGCGGATTATCGCAAGGTAGACGAGTTGAGCGATCGCCTGCGCGAGAGGATGTTGCGCGCGGAGACATTGACCGTGACAACAAATGCCGGGACTTCCATCTCTGCGCATTTCGACCGCGGACTCGATTGGGTGAAAACCAGCGGGCTAATCAGTCCGCGGTATTGGTCAAATCTTCCAGCCGGTGAGGTATTTACCACGCCTGCGACCGTAGATGGCACGTTTGTGTGCGACGCGACAGCGGGGGACTACTTCAATGGGAAGTATGGAGACTTGCAAGCAACGCCGCTGACGATGACGATTGAGAGCGGACGCCTGGTGAAGGTCGATTGCGCGCGCAAGGATCTGGAAGAAGAGTTCTGGCAGTACACGCACACGGACGAGAACAGCGACCGCGTTGGGGAGTTGGCGTTCGGCACGAATCTTGGGCTGACCGAAATGATCGGGATTCTGCTGCAGGACGAAAAATTCCCGGGCGTGCATATCGCGTTCGGCGACCCGTATGGAAGCCAGACACACGCGGACTGGAAATCACGCACGCACGTGGACGTGCTAACGCGTAATTGTGATGTTTGGATTGACGACGATCAGGTGATTGCGAAGGGAAAATACCAACTCGATCACTTGGGACTTGCTTAGATAAAACTCAGCACAATTTCGAAAGGTACTCGCGCATCTCGTTTTTCCAGTAGGGCCAGTCGTGCCCGCCTTGCGGTCCCCAATCATCGAGCGAATGGCGAATGCCCTTGCTGGAGAGAACCTCGGAGAGGCGATAGGTAGGACCGCTGTGTTCCCACGGGCCGGTGCCTGTGATCAGGTGGATGTCGCACGAAGCTAGCTGGTCGTAATACCAGGGGTCGGAGAGATTCGCGAGGTAGTCGACCGGATTGTTGAAGTAAAAATTGTCGTCGTACATGCCGTCCATAAAATTTCGCAAATCGTAGACACCGGACATCGCGAAGCAGCGCTTGATCACGTCAGGGTGTTTGAAGAGGGCGTTTGCGGCGTGATAGGCGCCGAATGAAGAACCCATCGTAGAGATGCCGATGTGGGTGTGGCAATTGTCCCAGATGAACGGAACGACTTCTTCTCGCAGATAGGAGTCGAACACAGATTGCACATAACTGCGGTGAAATGGATGCGCGCCCTTGTTGTAAAAGCTGAGGCCGTTGATGGAGTTGACGCAATAGAGTTTGACCCGCCCGCCATCGATGAAATCCGCAAGGGCGCCTACCATGCTCTGCCCTTCCAGTTCCCATTCGTCGCCCGCACTGGTGGGAAACCCGAGTAGCGGCGCGCCCCAATGGCCATAGACCACGACACCCATATCGATGCCGAGACGAGGGGAATACCAGCGATGATATTCACGTTTCATGTGCGGGCTCGCTCCAAAAACTGCGGGAAAGCAAGTATGCCAGCGGTGAGTCGCCCGGGCAAACGCTATACGGCATGCGGATGCGAAATGGGTGGAATGCGGCTATAGTGGCTGAGCGCGTAAATCCGAATAGGAGCCATCGCTCATGGCTGCTTCGCTCTCTTCGTCGAGGCCAACTCCAGAACACATTTTCCAGACGCTCATCGCTCACCAGCAAACCGCCGTACTAAAGACAGGAATCGAGTTGGATGTGTTCACGGCGATCGATGAAGGCAATCATCGCGTGGAGAACATCGCGGACTTTGTAAAAACGTCGCAGAGAGGCGTGCGAATCCTTTGCGACTACTTGACCGTGATGGGCTATCTTTCGAAGGAAAATGGCAAATACTCGCTTTCCCCGGACGCGGCGCTCTTTCTAAGCAAGAGGTCGCCTGCCTACATGGGAACGATCGCGGAGTTCCTTTCCAACGAAGCGCATTACAAAAACCTGGCGCGGCTCACAGAAGCGGTAAAGCGCGGAGGAACTCCTTCGGACAAAGGCGACAACCTGAAGCCGAATGACGAGTTCTGGGTTTCGTTCGCACGATCGATGGGACCGTTAATGGTTCCTGCTGCCCTGTTTATTGCAGATCTGGTGCGAGCGGAGGAAGGCCGGCCGATGCGCGTGCTCGACATCGCCGCAGGGCATGGCACGTTCGGAATAACAATCGCAAAACAGAACCGGCACGCGACCGTAACGGCACTGGATTGGCGTGCGGTTCTGCAAGTGGCATCCGAGAACGCTGAGCGCGCCGGAGTTGCTGATCGTTATGTGCCGCTTCCAGGCAGCGCGTTTGAAGCAGAGCTAGATGAAGATTATGACGTGGTGCTGTTGACAAATATTTTTCATCACTTTGATCCAGACACGTGTGTCCGCCTGATGAAGCGGGTTTATCGCGCTCTGAAATTCGACGGGACGGCAGTGACGCTGGAATTTGTTCCAAACGAAGATCGCGTTACGCCGCCGGCGGCTGCCACGTTCAGCCTGCAGATGCTGACGCAAACTGACGCGGGTGACGCTTACACCTTCTCCGAATACGAGGATATGTTTCAGAAGGCAGGTTTCGGCCGTAATACCCTTCACCCGATTCCTGCGGCACCCCAACAGGTGATCGTATCGGAAAAGTGACAGCAGCTAGCCCACACTCGGCGAGACTTGCGTCCAACGTGAATGCGGGTAGGATAGAGTGCAGATTAGGGCGGATTTTCGTCCATTTCCATCGAAAAGCCAGGTGAAGCGATGATTCAAATCGAGAATGTGAGCCGGCGCGGATTCTTGCAGGGAATGGTCGGCGCCGGCGCGTTGGTGTTGGGCGCGCAAATTCTGCCGGGACGTTTTACAGCGACAGCTGCCGGGCCTGAGAAAAGCGATGGACCATTCAGCGGTGCGGCGCTTCAGCCCAACGTTTATGTGGCGGTGGATACCGATGGAGCGGTTTACGTCGTGTGTCACCGCGCGGAGATGGGCAGCGGCAATCGCACCGGGTTGCCGCGGATCGTGGCGGATGAACTGGATGCGGACTGGACGCACGTGAAAGTGGTGCAAGCAACTGGGGATGCCAAGTACGGTGACCAGGATACGGACGGCTCGCACTCGGTCGTGAGTTTCTTTGACACATTGCGAGAATCAGGCGCCACGGCGCGATTGATGCTGGTGCGCGCGGCGGCACAGACATGGAAAGTGCCGGAAACAGAATGCTCGACAGAAATGAGCGCGGTGCTGCACAAGAGCAGCGGGAAGAAATTGGGCTACGGCGAATTGGCGCCAGTCGCCGCAAAGCTGCCTGTGCCGAAGAAAGAAGAGCTGCGGCTCAAATCGCGCGCTGAGTGGCGCTACATCGGCAAGCCGGCGTCGACGTACGATCTGAAAGACATGGTCTCCGGCAAGGCTGTCTATGGGCAGGACACACGCATGGACGGAATGCTGTACGCGTCCGTGGTGCATCCGCCCGTTTTTGGAAGCTCGGTGCAAAGCGTGGATGATTCGGCGACACTGAAAATTGGCGGCGTGAAGCAAACGATAAAGCTGGAGCCGTTCAAGCCACCTGTGGTGATGCAGGCGCTCGGCGGGGTCGCTGTGGTCGCGGAAAGTACGCACGCCGCATTTCAAGGCAAGAAAAAGCTGAAGGTGGAGTGGACGAAGAGCGAGCACGCGGTGTGGACGTCGGACGCGTACCGCAAGGAATTGGAAGCGACCTCGCGGAAGCCCTGCAAAGTGGTACGAGAAATCGGCAATGTGGAGGAGGCGTTCGCGAAGGGCGGAAGGATTGTGGAGTCGCAATACTACGCGCCGATGCTCGCGCATGCGGCGATGGAGCCGCCGGCGGCAACGGCCGTGTATCACGATGGAAAAGTCGAAGCGTGGGCTCCGACGCAGAATCCGCAGGGTGCACAGGAAGCGATTGCAGCGGCTGTTGGCATCAAGAAAGAAGACGTAAGCGTCAACGTCACACTGTTAGGGGGCGCATTTGGCCGGAAGTCATTTCCGGATTTCATCGTAGAAGCGGCAGTGCTTTCGAAACAGACCGGGAAACCCGTCAAGGTGGTGTGGAGCCGCGAAGACGACATCAAGTTCGATACGTTTCATTCCGTGGCAGCGATGTACTTCAAGGCGTCGCTGGGCTCGGATGGCAAGCCAACCGGCTGGCTGCAGCGCAGCGTGTTTCCGCCGATCGCTTCCACGTTTGACGCGGCGGCGGAATATCCCGACGCGGGAGAGATTGGCTTGGGCTTCAGCGATGTCCCGTTTGCCATTGCGAACCACCGCGCGGAAAGCGGGCCGGCGAAAAATCACACGCGGATCGGCTGGTTGCGATCGGTGGCGAATATTTACCATGCATTCGGAGTTCACTCTTTCGTGGGCGAACTGGCAAATGCCGCCGGAAAAGATCCGGTGGAGTACGAATTAATGCTGTTAGGGCCGGATCGGGTAATTCCAAAAACGGAGTTGGCAAAGGACTATACCAACTACGACCAGGATTACGAGAAATATCCGATTGATGTGGCGCGATTCCGGCGCATCGTGCAGATGGTCGCTGAAAGGTCAGGTTGGGGCAAACAGAAGATGGGGAACGGATTTGGAATGGGCCTCGCGGTGCACCGCAGCTTTCTGACCTATGTAGCGACGGTGGTGCAGGTGGAAGTGAAGGATAGCCAAGTGCAAATCCGCCGTGTGGACACGGCCCTTGACGCCGGTACGATTGTGAATCCCACAATTGTGAAGCAGCAGTTTGAAGGCGCAGCGGTGATGGGTACGAGCATTGCGTACTACGGAGAGATCAGCGCGACCAATGGTGTGATCGATCAATCGAACTTCGACACATTCCAAGTGGCGCGGATCAATGTGGCACCACGTGAAACCAACATTCACATCGTCGAGAGTGAAGCACCCCCCGCAGGCGTGGGCGAACCGGGATTGCCTCCCGTGGCGCCGGCCATTTACAACGCGATCTTCGCGGCGACCGGGAAACGGTATCGAGAGATGCCGCTGACGAAGTCCGGGCTGGCGTGATGGTGCGGCGGATGGCGACGGATATCAGATATCAGTAATCGGATATCAGGCACACAGATTCCTCGCTTTGCCGACTTTGCTCGGAATGACAGTTTAGTCCTTGACAGAAATTTGAGATGTTGCGGACATGGGGCGCAGCAATGCTGCGCCCCTACACACTTTGAAGCGACGTTGGTGTAGGATGCGGCTTGCGGAGGATTCCCTTGAAACGAGCGGCGTGGTTCGTCTTGAGCGTACTGGTGTGCGCAGCGATTCCGGCAACGGCGCAGCGACGCCCTGTGTTGCCACAAATTGATGAGCCGCATCCGTATTACTACCGTGAATTGTATTTGCCGCAACTGACGAGCGGACCGAGCAGCCTGACGTGGAGGCCGGATTCCAAGGAATTGATCTACTCGATGGCCGGCTCGCTGTGGCGGCAGAAACTCGATTCGAAAGAAGCGGTGCAGTTAACGGATGGCGCCGGATACGACTACCAGCCGGACTGTTCCCCTGATGGCAAGAGCGCGGTGTACGTGTCCTATCAGAAGGACGCGATGGAGTTGTGGCTACTCGATCTCGCAAGCGGCAAGTCGCAACAATTGACAGAAGGCGGGTCGGTGAACGTGGAGCCGCGCTGGTCGCCGGACGGAAAGAAGTTGGTGTGGGTTTCAACGCAGTACAACGGGCGATTCCACATTTTTACGGGCGACGTTGCCGCAGGGAAGCTGACGAATGTCGTGCGGCTTACCGGCGAAACGAAGAGTTCCCTGCCCCGGTATTACTACAGCGCGTACGACATGGAAATCAATCCGGTGTGGACGCGCGACGGCAAAGAGATTCTGTTCGTTTCGAACAAGGGACACATTCACGGCACCGGCGGGTTCTGGCTGATGAAAGCGGAGCCAGGAGCGGAAGCCCGCGAGATTCACTATGAGGAGACCAACTGGAAAGCGCGACCCGATTTCTCGCCCGATGGCTCGCGCATGGTCTACAGCTCGTATTTGGGCCGGCAGTGGCACAACTTGTGGGTCATGCCGGCGAAGGGCGGCGACGCATTTCCGATTTCGTATGGAGACTGGGACGAAACAAATGTGCGCTGGTCGCCGGACGGAAAACTTGTCGCATTCATTTCTAATGAAAAGGGAAATACAGAAGTGGACTGGTTAGAGGTTTCTTCAGGCAGTAGTCACAGAGTGGCAACAGAACAAAGCGAATATCTTCACCAGCGCAGACCTTTGTGGATCGAGACCAAAGACAACGTGCGAGTCTCGGTGACAGACAAAGCGGGCCACTCGTTCGCTCCGGAAGATGCCTGGATTTTTGCGGACGATGGCTATGATCGAAGTGAACGCAACTTCGAAGCTCATTACTTCTATGCGCATTCGGACGACTCAGTAGAGATTGATGTCCCTCCCGGGCAATACCGCGTTGAGGTATCGAAAGGCCCAGAATTCAAGCCATCCAGCGAAGTTGTACAAGTTTACTCAGATCGAGATGGTTTCGCACATGGACTGCTGGCCCGTCTCGACTTCGAAGATGGGAGAAAAGGGCGTTGGGTTGGAGGAGACGCCCACGTCCACATGAACTACAGCGGAACCTACAGGAACACGGACAAGAATTTGTCAGAGCAGGCTGATGCTGAAGGATTGCAGATTGTGCAGGAACTGACTGTAAACAAAGAGCAACGATTTCCGGACCTTCAATTTATGAACTTCGATGCGATGGGGTTTAAGCACTCCGATCTGGACACGGCTATAACGCAAGGGCAGGAATTTCACACAAGTTACTGGGGACACCGGGGAATCTTGAGGCTGAAAAACCATCTTTTACTGCCGGGATATGCCGGATATCCGAATACCGCCGCGGCAAGTCTTTTTCCGATGAATGCGGACGTATATGACATGGCGCACGCACAAGGAGCACTGGTAGGTGCGGTGCATCCGTTTGATGAAGTGCCGGACCCGTTTGCCAAGCCGACTCAACGCATCACCGACGAATTGCCGGTGGATGTGGCGCTGGGAAAACTCGATTACATGGAGATTGTAGGATTCAGCGACCACAAATCGACCGCGGCTGTGTGGTACAAGCTGCTCAATCTGGGATTCAAGATTCCCGCAGGTGGCGGCACAGATGCTACCGCCAACTATGCTGCTCCAATACGAGGGCAGGTAGGATTCGATCGAGTTTATGTATGGATGCCGCAGTGGCCCGCGAGTATCGACCTGTGGCTCGATGAACTGAAGCAAGGCCGAACGTTCGCCACGAACGGGCCGCTGATCGAGTTCACGCTGGGTGGAGAAATGGTGGGCAGCGAATTGAAATTCGAAGCACCGCAAAGCGCAGTTCCCTTCACCGCGAAGCTGCGGTCCATTGTGCCGGTGAATCACCTGGAACTCGTATGCAACGGCAAGGTTGTTCAGTCTTTCCTGCTCGATGGGGGCAAAGAGACAGCGGACATGAAAGGCGAGATCGCGCTGTACGAGAGCGGTTGGTGCGTACTGCGCGCATGGAGCGAAAAGGCCGAGTATCCGGTGATGGACAAATATGCGTACGCCACGACGAGCCCGGTGTACGTAACCATCGGCGGAAAGCGCGCCTACGCCAGAGAAGATGCGGAGTACTTCAAGGCGTGGATTGATCGGACCATCGAAATCACGAACGCGTATCCGGACTGGAATTCAAGCGACGAGAAACAGCGCGTAATGAGCAAGCTGCGCGAGGCGCGAGCGGTGTACGATTCATTGAAATAATGGCGCGGGTGCCGGCCGCCTTGTCGCCGAGGCGACAGTCGGGATAAAATTCCCCGGTGCAAACAGCGTGTTGGATCCCAGTAACAACGCGCAATGGGGATGTTGCCTGGTTCCGGTCTCAAAGAGGGGCAATCGCTCCGCCCTCGAATTCCGAAGAGTACTTCGATGCATCGCATGATCGCTTTCAGCGGCAAAGGCGCGGGGCTGTGCGAATGAGCCTGCGGCAGAACAGGAAGGAGGGTACATGATCGTTGGTGTGCCCAAAGAGATTTATCCGGGAGAGCGTCGAGTGGCGCTAGTTCCGGCGGTAATCCCGAATCTGAAAAAAGCCGGCATGGACGTAGTTATCGAAACGGGGGCAGGCGCAGCGGCCGGCTATCCTGACGCCGATTACACGGAAAAGGGGGCGCGGCTGGCGGAAAAGCGAGAGGAGGTCTTCGCGACCGCGGACATCATCGTGCAATTTCTGGTCTACGGCGCAAACGACAAGACCGGCCAAACTGATTTGCCGTTGATGAGGAAAGGGCAGGTGTTAGTCGGATTCGTTCGGCCTCTTGGAGCGTTGAAAACACTGCAGGAGATCGCCGAGCGCGGCGGCAGCGCTTTTTCCGTCGAGCTCATGCCACGCACCACGCGAGCGCAGAGCATGGACGCACTTTCCTCAATGGCCACGATTTGCGGCTACAAAGCGGTTGTGCTGGCCGCCAACACGCTGCCGAGAATGTTTCCGATGCTCACGACCGCTGCCGGGACGATCGCTCCAGCGCGAGTGCTGATCATCGGGGCGGGCGTGGCAGGTTTACAGGCAATTGCCACTGCCCGACGATTGGGGGCCGTGGCTTCAGCATACGACATGCGGCCAGCGGCGAAAGAACAGGTGCAAAGCCTGGGTGGGCGGTTCGTGGAATTGCCGATTGAAGCGAAAAATGCGCAGGATGCTCGCGGCTACGGAACAGTACAAGACGAGAGCTTTTACGCGAAGCAACGTGAGTTGCTGGGCAACACAGTGGCCGACAGCGATGTTGTCATTACTGCAGCGGTGATTCCTGGCAAAAAATCGCCAGTGCTGGTCACCAAAGATATGGTGCAGCGCATGGCGCCGGGCTCAGTGGTCATCGACCTGGCCGCGGAACGCGGAGGCAACTGCGAGTTGACCAAGCCGGACGAAATAACCGTGGCCCACGGCGTGACGATTATCGGCGAATACAATCTGGCAGGCACCGTTCCGTACCATGCCAGCCAAATGTACGCGCGCAATGTGACCGCGTTCCTGCTCCACCTGGTGAAGGACGGCAAGATCAACCTGAACCTCCAGGATGAAATCATCCGCGAAACCCTGGTAACCCATGACGGTGAAGTGGTAAGCACGCGAGTGCGCGAATTTTTCTCTTTGCCGGCGCTGCAATCAGCACCGGCTGGAGGAGGAGCCTAATGAAGCTGGACCTGCTCACGGGGCTGTTCGTATTCATGCTGGCGGCGTTTATCGGTTTCGAAGTGATCCGGCGGGTTTCACCGCTGCTGCACACACCATTGATGTCGCTGACCAACGCGCTGGACGCCATCGCGGTAGTCGGCGCCATCATTCTGGCCGGAGAGGGCAAAACCACGCTCGCCACGATCCTAGGAACCATCGCGATCGTAGCGGCCACCAGCAACATCGTCGGCGGCTTCATCATCACCGACCGCATGCTGAAGATGTTCAAGACCAGCGGCCCGAGGAAGCCGTAACAATATGATTGCGATGGATACGATCATCGAAACGACATATCTGATCGCCACGGCGCTATTCATCCTGTCGCTGAAATGGCTGAGTTCGCCCGCGACCGCGCGGCGCGGCGTGTGGGCCGGTGAAGCAGGCATGCTGCTGGCGATTATCGGCACGCTCATGCACAGCGGCTTGAACTACCGCTGGGTGGCGATCGGCCTGGTGCTGGGAACGATCATCGGCGTGCCGCTGGGCCGCGTGGCGATGACCGCAGTGCCGCAACGGACGGCACTGAGCCACGCGTTTGGGGCGCTTTGCGTGACGCTGGTTGGCACGGCGGAATACTACTTGCGTGCTCCGGATGTGCCGGCGTTCATGATGGGAGTGCTGTCACTGGAAGTGATTCTGGGCGCCCTCACGTTCACGGGCAGCCTGATGGCGGCAGGGAAATTACAGGAAGTGTTGCCGCAGCGGCCCATCACGTACAAGGGTCAGAACATCGTAAATCTGGGAATGCTCGCGGTGGCCATTGCGATCGCGGCCGTACTAGTGATGCATCCGGACAAAGTTTATTTGTTTCCGCTGATCATCATCATTCCGCTGATTTTTGGTGTGATGATGATCATTCCCATCGGCGGCGCGGACATGCCGACGGTGATCTCCCTCTTGAACTCCTACGCCGGTCTATCGGCGGCGGCCATGGGGTTCGTGCTTGGCAGCAAATTGCTGATCATTGCTGGTGCGCTCGACGGCGCGTCGGGTTTTATTTTGTCTGTGAACATGTCGAAGGCGATGAACCGCTCCTTTACAAATGTGCTGTTTGGCGCATTCGGCCAGGAACAAACGGTAGCAGCAGGCGGCACAAAGGAGACGCGCCCGGTGCGGAGCGCGTCGCCGGAAGAGGCGGCGCAGATCCTTGCGGCGGCCAGCAAGGTTGTCGTTGTGCCGGGATATGGAATGGCGGTCGCGCAAGCGCAGCACAAGGTCCGCGAAATGTACGACGCGCTAACGAAAAAAGGGATTGACGTAAAGTTTGGAATCCATCCAGTAGCGGGCCGCATGCCCGGGCACATGAACGTGTTGCTGGCCGAGGCCGACATCCCTTACGACAAGTTGATCGAGATGGACGACATCAATGGCGAGCTCCCGCAGACCGACGTCGCGCTGATCATCGGCGCAAACGACGTGACCAATCCTGCCGCCCGCGAGGACGCTTCCAGCCCGATCTACGGCATGCCCATTCTCGATGTAGACAAGGCACACACCGTGATGGTGATCAAGCGAGGCATGGGCGCCGGTTTCGCTGGAATCGAAAACCCGCTCTATTATTTGGACAAGACGCTGATGCTCTTTGGCGACGCGAAGAACTTCGTAGGGTCGATCGTGCGCGAGCTTTCCGGGGGCCACGGCTAGACAATTTGGGAATCCAAAATAAAAAAGGCAGTGCGGAGACTGGTGACCGCACCTGCCTTTTTAGGGCTTAGGCGAACTTTTCAGGGCCGGTCCGGGCTCTCGAGCGCTTTCCAAACGCCGATGGTCGAGACAGCACCCGCTAATCCAACCGCAACCAACAAAAACCGGCTCTGCCCGGCAGCGACCGGGGGCTTGCCCTTTACCAAATCGACTGGCGCGGGACATTCCCGATGTCCGTGATGCTTGTGATAGTCGTTCTCGTCAGGAGAAACGTAGTCCTTGTAAGCGACTTCGTTCAATGCGCGAACACGATAAGCCTTACCTTCTTCAACCAAGTGAGAATCCGATCCGGCCTTAGCCGTGGCCGTGCCTTTCTGGCTGTAGACGGTAAGATTACAGGGATCGTCGATGCTGACTCTGCCGAAGTCCGGAAGGCCAACGGAGGGAGTGACGCGAACGTCGGAGGCGACGATGATGAGGTTCTGCTGCGTGCCCGGAGTGGTGTAGCGCACCGCGCCATGGTCCAACTCGACAACCGCGCCGTACGGAGCAGCGTAGATGTGAGCGCCGGATGAGCCTTCGAGCTGCAAAGAAAGGCCACCGACTCGAACCACCAGACTGCCACTGTCGCCGGTGCGTAGGTAGTCGCCGGAATACACGGTAGCGCCTTCAGTAACTCCGGAATTGCCGATGCTTCCGCCATCCGAACTCATCACGACGCCGAGCGCCGTATTTTGCGCTTGTGCCAGTACCGTTGACGGCGCGAAGCCAATCGCAGCGATTAACGATAGAATGACTGCTGTAAAATAAACGCCCCTCATGTACCTACTCCTTCCGCACGCAGGATCTGACCGGGCCACACGAAGTGTTCCCCTCTCGCGGGCCGCTATTTGTTCCCTTGCCGCCGGTTTCGGAAACCGCCCTGGCCGTCGTTGGACCGAAGTGGAATTTCATTGCAGGATCGCCAAACAAGATCCAGGTACGGCGAACGTCGTTATCGGTGGTGCTAGCTTTTGCCTTTAGGACCATTTGCCCGATCGGCTCCTTCGGGCGCATGGCAAGTTCATGCAAAAACGCCAGGTTCATCGAGACTTGTGGCGTCTGGTCGGTGAAGCCAGAGGATGCCCACACGGCAACAGCGCCGCCGTTGGGCGCCAGAATGAGCGCTTCGGCCAAGCTCTGCTCGTAGACGTCCTGGAAAAGTCCATTGAGGCAGTCGATGAGCAGGTAGACCGGCAGGCGCCCGCCGTTGGTTAGCGCGGCGGCATCGTTGTTATCGAAAAAGTCCGAGAAGGACCATTGTTGTTCAGCGCCGTGGCCGTTGTAGTTAACCAGCAGTGAGCCATTGTTGAGCGCTGCGCGGATTTGCGAGCGTACGGTGTCGGGATCGGCGCCGTCCGCCAGCAATTGTGTGGATTGCAGGGAGACCGGCAGGGTCGCCCTGGCGGCAGATACCGCTGTGCCGAAATTGGCGTCGATATTTTGGTCGGCGATCAGAAACGCCTGTGAATTCCAGCCCCCCGCATCGTGTCCCTGTTCGTAACTAATGATCTTCGAAACGAGGAGATCCGTGTCAGCGGCGGTGCGAACAGGCAGCCGACCGGTCGGAATTGTCGAGTAACCGGTCTGCTGGAAGTCTGTAAGCCAGTCGTCCGAGGCGGTTTTGAATGCGGCGGTTTCGATGATGCGCGTCGGAACTAAGTCAAAATTGCCGAAGCCAAGGTAGTTTCGGGGGTCGAGCGAAGCATCGCCGACGAGCAACACTGCCTGCGGCTTACGGCTCCAGTGCAGAGCGGCGTCCTGCAGGAAACTGCGCACGGCGAAGGGGCTGCGCTCGCCATAATTGTATTGGTCGTAGATCTGGTCGGTGGTAATAATCGCGACGCGATGACCCTGCGATTCGCGGAAGCGCGAAAGTGGTTCCAGGCTCGCCGCAAAATCGGGAGCGGTGATCATCACGATGTCCGCACCTGCGCGGCTGCTCGCCGCGGGCGCATAGTGCATCAGTGAGGCCGGAGCGGTGACTTGATCATCCGCGAAAGCGAGGATCGTACGGGTATAAGGCGCTGCTGCGGGAATCGTTGCGGACACGCTGAAGGAGCCGAATTCCGATGCGACCCGGCCGTTCAGCTCCAGAATATTCAGCGGGTCGGTGATGTCGAAAATACGGACCTGCGCAACGGTGAAACCGGAAACGTGGACCGTCGAGCCCGCGTTCGCCGTAGCGCGCAGCCAATTCGTGTCCGCCTCGTAAGTGTGCGGGTAACGAAGCTGGATGGATTGTGTGACGCTGACGTCGTTGTCACCGTTCAACGCTGTAAGAGTGACGGTATTGGTGCCATCGGTGACCAATGAAGAATTGATAGTGAGCGATTCGGTGTGGAGGATTTCGCCGTAAAATTCGATAGTGCCGATCGGTGCGCCGTTGAACTGCACGCTTACGGAATGCAGTTGTGCGTCGGTGACACCCTGCAGAGTCAGATCGAGGGTAACCGGTAGCAACGAGTTCGCATCGTGGTGCGCCACCGTGAGTGTCTGATCGACGGGATCGGACGTAACAGCAGCGCCGAAGAAATTGTCGTTGTTCTCACCATTCAGCAGTGCCGCGAAATACGTGGAGCGGTCCTCGCGAATCACGGTGAAGGGGAAGCTGCCGCCGTTGGTTCCACTCGAGCTTGTAGCGGGTGCTTCGAGAATGCGCTTGCCGAAGTTCCCTTCGCGGACGAGCCAGTACACGCGTGTCCCGGAGAACGGGGTGTCGATGCCGGTCCCGTAAAACTCAATCGCATCGGTCGGCAACGCAACTCCGGTATTGCGTCCAGTCAGAAGCAAGGGTTGCTCGACACCCTCGGCGTACAAACGCAACGAGCGCACGTCGGTGTTTGGCTCCAGGCCAGCCGCAAACAGTTGCGCGAACGTGGCGCGATACCAGCCTTCGTGGTCGACTAAGATCTGCACCGCAGGGTAAGCAGC
>Ga0335080_10000893_pt1 | contig 28414 bp, 23 predicted proteins | sample Lox_Sample_34_FD_206720 | JGI IMG/M metagenome (GOLD analysis project Ga0335080, IMG submission 206720) | Soil microbial communities from Loxahatchee National Wildlife Refuge, Florida, United States - Lox_Sample_3.4 | ecosystem: Environmental > Terrestrial > Soil > Wetlands | place: USA... | reverse complement strand
TTGCCCGAAAATTCAATTGCAAGCGCTCCTTTGCACGGCCTCACTCTTCTTTCGCAAGGGCGGTGGATGCGAGTCCGTGCGGCCTGCCACCGTAAGGTTGCGAATCGCTTCTTGCACCAGGCGGTGACGATCCAGAATCAGCGCGACGCTTCCATTTCCAAGAATGGTGGCGCCAGATACCGTCTGAACGTGGCGGTAAAACCGCCCGAGGTTCTTGATCACTGTCTGGTGATCGCCAAGCACCTGATCGACCACAAAGCCGTAGCGCCCTAAATCGGTCTCGGCCACCATGATTTGCTCGCGCTCCGGACGCTCAGTCTGGATATCGAAATATTCACGGAGGCGGATATACGGAATGATCTGTCCCCGCACGTTGGCGACATGCTTGCCATTCGCTTTCTCCGTATCCTGGCGAGTCAGCTCGATGCATTCCAATGTGGTGGCCAGAGGCAGCACAAAATAGGCCTCGCCAATACGAACGAGCAGGCCATCAATAATCGCCATGGTCAGAGGGAGGCGAAGTGTAACCGTGGTTCCGCTGTTCGGCTTGCTGGCAATGTCGATGCTTCCTCGCAAGGCATCGACGCTGCGGCGAACAACATCCATCCCAACCCCGCGGCCGGATACGTCCGTGATCTGCCGCGCTGTGGAGAACCCCGGCGCCAGGATGAACGAGAAAACCTCCGATTCGCTGAGCGCCACATCCGCCGCCACCAGGCCTTTCTCGATGGCGCGCTCCCGAACTGCCTTCGCGTCGATTCCACGGCCGTCATCGGACACACTGATCAAAACGTTCGCCCCCGAGTGCCGCGCGGATAGTTGGATACTTGCGGCGGGGCGTTTCCCGGCGGCCAGCCGTTCTTCAGGCGGCTCAATGCCATGATCCATGCTGTTTCGAATCAGGTGCATCAGCGGGTCGCCCAGCTGATCGATCACCGTTTTGTCCAGCTCCGTTTCCGCGCCCTCGATGGTGAGTTCGACTTCTTTGCCCAGATCGCGCGCCAGGTCGTGTACCAGCCGGCGAAAGCGTTCGAAGGTCGCTCGAATCGGCAGCATGCGGATGCTCATCGAGTTCTCGCGCAGCGCTGAAGTCAGGCGCTCAATCTCCTCGGACACCGCCACCAAGTCCCCGTCTTCGCATCGGTTGGCGATCTCACCGAGCCGCGCCTGCACGGTGACGAGTTCGCCCACCAGGTTCACCAGGTGATCCAGTTTGGCGGCGGGTATGCGAATGCTCGAGGCATTCTCCGGTGTATCCGACGCACGCCGCCCGTTAGGCGGACATTTTTTCTGCGGAGCCGTCTCCGGCGGGACGGACGCTGGAGCGATGGGGCGGCCAGAAATCAAGTTCGGAGCGGACGCCCGCGAAGCTTCGTCCTTCGTCGGCCCTAATTCAGACGCCGGCTCGATGGTCAGCTCACACGATTCTTCGACGAAGATAAAAACATCGCGAATCGCATCGCGAGGCGCCGGCGTGGCCAGCGTCAGGTCCCACCCGATATAACACCGCTCGGGATCCAGCTCAGCGATCGCCGGGATACCCGCCGTATTCGCCGTGACCTGAAGCGTTCCCATGTGCTTCAATTCCCGTAGGAGCAAGAGCGGATCGGCGCCGGTCCGCATGAAATCGGCTCCCGGGAAAAAGCGGATATGCCACTCCCTCGGCGCATTCCCGGTTGCTGGCGACGGGGCTGGAGAGACGACGCGCGCAGGGTCGACCGGCCGCTTCTCCACTTTTCCGGTTAGTTGCTTCAACTTCGTCAGGATCGCAACCGCGCCATCGCCGTTCCCGCTGGCGGCTTCTTCGAGCATGGCTTTGATCTGGTCGAGCGCGGCCAGGGAAAGGTTGATGAGCTCCGGCGTCACGTCCAGCCGTCCGTTGCGAACTTCGTCGAACGCGTTTTCCAGGTTATGGGTAAATGCGGCCAGTTCGTCGAAGCCAAACATCGCCCCCGAACCCTTGATGGTGTGCAAAGCCCGGAAGGCACGTCCCACTAATTCTTTGTCGCGGGGGTTTTCGTTCAACTCCAGCAGCGCCGCCTCGAGTTCAACGAGGATCTCGCGCGCCTCTTCCTGGAAGGCTTGTTTGTACTTGTCGATCATGCCTCTTTCCATCCCGGACCCAGCGGGATCGGAAAGTGGTCAAAACCCGCCTCTGTCGCGGCCGCGGAGATTACCTCCGGGATCCGCCCAACCAGCACAAGCTTCCTTCCGGAGGCTCGGGCTTCGCGCGCCAAAACCCACAACAATTGCAACGCGGTGACGTCGAGTTGGTTCGCCTGCTCGAGGTCAACCCCCAGATCCTTTCCGGTCGCCAGCGTCTGGAGAATGAGTTTTTTCAACTCTGCCGCGTTGACGATGCCGACATCGCCCTCAAGGTGGACAACACATTCCATCCCGCAATCCTCAAGCCTTGCTTGCACACCTGGCTCCTACCGGTTCTCCGCTTCGTTGGGGCTCGCCGTCTCGGCCAGGCACGCTTCTGCCCGCCTGGCTCTCCGTTCGAGATGTCCAAGAGCCGCGCCGCCAGCAACTCAGGGAAATCCATCTGTGCAGGGAACACTTCGCTGGCACGGTCCTCGGCGGCGATGCCAACGTTCCCACGTGAATATCTGAATATCGGTTTCGCCGGAATCAAACTTGAGAACCAAGGGACTAGGCGGTTCCATGCATCGGACGTCACCAGATTTCTCCCGACCGCCGCCCGCCCTCTTGCGAAGGACATGTCCAACTACGTATCCTCACCAAGTGAAATCTCCCCGCAGCAGTGGAATCCTTCTCCACCTCACTTCCCTGCCCGCGCGTTTCGGCATCGGCGACTTCGGCCTTTCCGCCTTCGAGTTTGCTGACTTCCTGGCCGATGCCGGTCAAAAGCTGTGGCAAGTCTTGCCTCTTAATCCCACCGGCTACGGTGATTCGCCCTACCAGTGCTTCTCCGCCTTCGCCGGCAATCCAATGCTCATCAGCCCCGAGAAACTCGCGGAACAGGGACTGCTGCAAGCCTCCGATCTCAAAAGTGTGCCGGCATTTCCCGAAACCTCCGTTGACTACGGCGCCGCCATCCCGTTCAAGCTTTCCATTCTGCGGCGGGCCGCTCAGGTCTTTTTCGCGGATGCATCCCACTCCGAGCGCTCCGCCTTCGAACGCTTTTGCGAGGATTCCAGTTCCTGGCTGGAGGACTACGCGCTCTTTATGGCCGTCAAAGACGCGCACCATGGAGTCATCTTCACGTCCTGGGAACCCGCGCTTCGCCGCCGCGATCCGCGGGCCATGATCGAGTGGTCGAAGCGCCTGGCGCCGGAACTTCAGGCTTTCAAATATTGGCAGTTCGAATTCTTTCGGCAGTGGGAGCGGCTGAAAAGCTATTGCCAGGATCGCAGCATCCGCTTCATGGGCGACATTCCCATCTATGTCGCGCACGACAGCGCCGATGTTTGGGCGCATCCCGATCTGTTCTACCTCGATCCGAACGGCTCGCCCACCGTCGTTTCCGGAGTTCCACCCGACTACTTCAGCGCTACCGGGCAGCTTTGGGGCAATCCGATTTATCGTTGGGATGTGCTCGCTTCCACCGGATACAAGTGGTGGATCGATCGCTTCCGCGCTTCCCTCGCCCTCTTCGACATGGTCCGCCTCGATCACTTCCGCGGATTTGAGGCTTATTGGGAAGTTCCCGGCGGCGAGAGTACGGCCATGAACGGAAAATGGGTGAAGGGTCCGGGAGAAGAATTCCTCACTGCATTACAAAATGCTTTTGGAGGCTTGCCGATCGTCGCGGAGAATCTGGGAGTGATTACGCCCCCGGTCGAAAAACTGCGCCACCAGTTCGGTCTGCCCGGTATGAGCCTGTTGCAATTCGCCTTCGGCAACGATCCCCAGGGTCCCTCGTTCCGTCCGCATAACTACAGCCGCGATCTCGTCGCCTATACCGGAGGCCACGACAACGACACGACAGTTGGCTGGTGGAACAGTTCGGTAGGCGCCGACAGCACACGCACCCTCGAAGACGTGCGCAAGGAACACGACTTTGCCCGCGCGTACCTCAATTTTCACGACGACTCGGAAATTAACTGGGTCATGATTCGCGCCGTACTCGCTTCAGTCGCCGACACCGCCATGATTCCGCTTCAGGATATTCTCGGCCTCGGAACCGAAGCCCGCATGAACCTCCCGGGCCGGGTCAGCGGCAACTGGAAGTGGCGATATCGGCCGGGCGCGTTGACGAAGCAATTGTGTGCCCGCCTGCGTTCCTTGACGGTCCTGTACGATCGCTAACGACCTTGCCGATTCACGTCCTTGCAGCAGTTACTTGGTCGACTTCTCGTCGTTCTTCTCCGGCGCCAGGTCTCCGGTGGCAAACACATAAGTCGTCGTCTTGTCCAACTTGATGTTGGAGTGTGTTGAGCTGAGGGCGATGTTGCCATCCGCGTCTCGCACCGATTCGACATCCTTCATGGCGACACGGCTCTTCGATAAACGCGCGGGAGGAGGAGGTAAAGCATCCGGCGGAAACCTTGCCCCAGGCAAGCCCGGGCCGACGGGGCAGTTCATGCCCAGCCCGCCCACCGACTGGCAATCGCCGCGATCGCCATCCTCCGCCAACTGGAGCGGGTAATACCAGGCCGTTAAATACACCGTGATCGGCTTTGCTCCGTTTTTCCACTGCACGGACTCCATGCGAATGCTGAGCCGCGAGGGATCTTGCGGCGACTTCGCCGACGAGGCCATGACTTCTCCCGAAAACACCGCGCCCACCGGAATAACAGTCCCGCTCACCAGAGTTGCCATCGTGAGTTTCGCTTCGACTTTTGTGCCGACTGGCGTCTTGCCGGCCGTGATGTTCTGCCGCATGGTCACGGGAAACTCCTGCGCGGAAGCCGCGCTCGCAGCGGCAGAACCTTGAGCTCGAGACTTCGCCTGTCCGAAGGATGAGACGGAACCTGAGATCGCGAACACGACTGCAACGCGGGCGAGCCTGCGCGCCCAGCTCGAGCGAAATCCGATGGTGGACATACGGGACCTCCGGCAGATCAGGCGGAATCTGTGGCGGGACAAGGCTCTTGAGTTCGAGTTCGAGTTCGAGTCTATCGCAAACCCGGAGGGATGGAATGCCGCGCAATCGGGAGCGATGAAAGGAGGATCAGCCCGCTCATCTTGCAGCGGCTGCGGATCGTGCCTCGATCTCTTTGCCCGGCGCCTTGCTCGACTGGCGTGCAGCCACCGCCAGTTCTTCTTCGATGGAGGCAAAGCGCCGAAAAACCTCATGCAGGCGAAGCGCCATATTAAGGATAGTTTCTGCTTGCGATAGTACGCTCGCTGACAATCCGGGCTCGTGGGAGAGAAGCTCCGCGTTCCCGAGTACTGACGTGAGCGCGTTGTTGATGTTATGGCGCATCTCGGCAATGTAGCGTCCGAGTGTCGCCTCGCCCTGGGCCGACGCAGACAAAGCCTCGGCCTCGCGCGCGCGCGCGTCCGCCTGGCAACGGCGAAGGATCTCGCGGCCTACCAGACCCGCGATCACCGGCCAAACCTGCTCCTCCCCTTCCGCCAGCTGCCGGCTCAGTTCAACGACGGAATTCTCGGAATTGAAGAACCGCTGCGGCGGGTACGAGGCAAGCGGCCGCTCCACGGGCATCTCGGAATGAATCAGAATCGCCGGCTTGCCCGCCGCCATCAGTGTCTGCTTCAGACTCGTCGACCGTTCCACGGAATCGGCGTCCGCAATCGCCATGTCATAGTTGCCGGCCGCGCCGCGGAACAAGTTCTGTTCGAGCACAGTGAATTCCGGCGTATTCGGCTCGGCGGGCCAGCGCGCGGCGATCTCGCGGGCAAAGGCCGGATTGGTCGACAGAATCAGAACGGTCGGACGGGTCAAGCGCATCGTCGTAAGTGATTTCGCTTTCGCTGGAGATTCGAGCCGACACCGCGCGTCAGCCCAAAACAACTGTGAATTTCATTCCTCGAGAACCGAGCCCGCGTCGCTTTCCGCATCCGATGAGGCTGCAGCCGCCCGGGCTGCCAGCGGCTTCTCGGTTCCTCCCTGCAACGCGTCGTCGACCGCCGCGCGCAGATCGACCAGCATGCGCAGCGGGTGGCCGGACGAATATTCCGCATGGAACATGACCTTCCACGACTGGCAGATCATGCGCAAACGAGAGGTTGGTTCCTCGGCGGAAAACTGTGCTCGCCGGCAATCCACCGTATAAATGCCGCGGCGTTCCAGTTCCCGTAGTCCATCCTGGATCGCGTTGAGATCGTCGTGCATCAGCCGGAAGAATGTGCGCCGGATCATGAAGCTGAAGCGCGCAAATGCCGCCATGGCGGCGGGATCGAAATAGTTGTCCCCGGCGCTCGACTTGAGCTTGCGCCCCTGATCGAGCGTTCCGCCGTGCAGCAGTTCGCTCAGGCGTCGGCATCCGGCCGCCGCTTGCATGATGCCGTCCAGCGGCGCCAGCCAGTCCGGGACTTCCGGCGACTGCGGTCCAATCACCGGCTCGAGCACCTGCGCCACGTATTTCAGGTCGACCTCGGAGTCTTCCATGCCCGCCGGCGTGCACAGCGAGAAATACTGCACGAGCAGAAAGTCGATTTTGTCGCGATCCGAGCTCGACTTGATCGGCTTGCGCAGGTAGTGCGCGACCAGATTTCGCAACACGGTCTCGCTGGCCAGCGGCGTCGTCTGCAGAAACTGGCGCAACTGGTGTACCTGAATCTGCCGGTCGACCTGCTGAAACCATTCTTCCGCGTGCGTCTGGAGTTCCGCATCCATGGATTCAGGCTCGTGGCCGCCCGCTAACGTTTGCGCGGTAAGAGGGCAGGCTGGCACTTCAATGACAAATTCGGAGACCAGCGCCCGATAGATGGGCTGCAAAACCTGCAGGATCGCGAACGCGTCCTGTGCCGCTTGTCCCGACATAGGATGCTCCGGCGAGTGTTGTGTGTCAGTCATGATTTCACAATCCAGTTGAGTACGGGTTTAAGGAAGCGGGCCGCAACCACCGTCCGCTCCGGATGATATTGCACCGCCACCACCGAGGCTTCGGCCCGGAATGAACCGTCTCGGCTCTCGACCAGAACACGATCGGCAAACTCCAGCGGCTGGGCAACCACGAACAGAACCTCCTGCGGTGTGCCAAATTCAATGACTGTTTCCTGAAGCGGCCGCCAGGGATTTTCTGCCGCCACCGTGGCCGCATTGGCGTTTAGCCCATCCGCCTCGTTGGCGCGGCTCAAACGAACCGGAATTCGCACCGGCGTCGCATCCGGAAAGAACCGGGCGAGCCGGCTGACAAAATCAAATTCAAGAGCACGCGCAGTTGCACTGGCCTGGTTCGGCACGGTTGAGCCTCAATCCAAAGGCTGATCGAAAAAGCGCGAGCAGCCTGGTCTTCTGCCTTCCAGTTTCGGAAGCCAGATCTTTCTAAATCAAGGGCCACACTCAGTTGTGCTGTATCGCACCGAAATGATGCACGAAGACCGCCGAACTCTGGAAGGACATGCACCGACGAACAAGCCCAAGAAAGCAATGGCATTACACCGGCACTTTGCCCGTCAGACACAGCCTTGGACAGGCGACGCGGCGGCTCGTGTCTCACAGTGATATGACTGCCCGAAGTCGTCTCAATTCGCACATTGCGATGCATGTGAGACGGCTATTGCAAAGTCGCCGGCCCGGCGGTCTCTCCGGTCTCGGAGCGCACTCCGATGTTGTAGCGCTTCAGTTTGCGATAGAGCGTGGCCCGGCTGATGCCCAACATCTTGCCGGCGCGGGCCTTGTCTCCATTGACCTGCGAGAACACGCGCGCGATGGTGGCGCGTTCCAGGTCTTCCAGGTCCGTAGTGGTAAGCGACGAAGTTTCCGGTGCGGCATTGAGATCCGGCATGGTGTGATGGCCATCGACGTGGTCCGCCCGCACAATGGCGGCCGGCAGATCGTCCAAACTGAGAATTCGCCGGTCGGTCAGCGCGATCGCGCGTTCTAGGCAGTTCTCCAGCTCGCGCACGTTGCCCGGCCAGTCATAGGCAAGCAGAGCCTTCATGGCCTCTCCCGAAATCTGCACCCCGCGCCCGGGCGCCAATCGTTCCAGAAACCAATGCGCAAGAATCGGAATGTCGGATCTGCGCTGGCGCAGCGGCGGCAATGAAATCGTGACGACATTCAGCCGGAAGAAAAGATCCTTGCGGAAGGTACCCTTCTTGTAATCGGTCTCCAGGTCGCGGTTGGTCGCCGCCATAATGCGCACATCGACCTTGACTTTCTGATTGCTGCCCACCGGGCGGACCTCTTTCTCCTGCAGGAATCGCAGGATCTTCGCCTGCATTTCCAGCGGCAGCTCGCCCACTTCGTCCAGGAAAATCGTCCCCGTATCGGCGGACTGCAACAGGCCCTGCTTCGAGCGCAGCGCTCCCGTGAAAGCGCCTTTCTCGTAGCCGAACAATTCGCTTTCGATCAGTGTGGGCACCAGAGACCCGCAGTCGACCGCTACGAAAGGACGCCCGGCCAGGCTCCCGCGAAAATGCAGCGCCCGGGCCACTAGTTCTTTCCCGGTTCCACTCTCTCCGAAGATCAGCACGGGAGTGCGCGTGTCTTTGAGGCGCGAGATCATGCGCAGCACGTTCTGGATGCCCGGCGAGTTGCCGATGATGCCATGCACCGCCGCGTCGGTCTCCGTCCGCTCGCGGAGAAACAGATTCTCTTCCTCCAAACGTACCTTATCGGCCATCCGCCGCAAAAAGAGCCGCAGCTCGTCGAGCGGAGCGAAGGGTTTGGAGATGTAGTCATACGCGCCGAGCTTCATCGCCTGGACCGCCGTTTCGACCGATCCGTGTCCCGTCATGACCGCGACTTCGGTCCGCGGATGAATCCGCTTGGCCTGCTCCAGAAATTCCAGGCCGCTCATGTGCGGCATCACCAGATCGGTCAGCACCATGTGCACTGGTTGCGCCTCCAGCACAGCCAGGGCCGCGGCGCCGCTCTCCGCCTCAAGGCAAGAGAACCCCAGCGACTCGCCGACCGTCATGCACAATCGCCGGATCGTCTGCTCATCATCGACAATCAACAGACGCACGCGCAGGTTCTGAGTCATCAGGTTCGACATTGGGTTTTGTGTCATGGGATCCTGAGTCATCTTGTTCTGAGTCATGACGCCGCCTTGCCCATGGTTTGCTCGACGATGGTGATGAAATCGTGCACCCGAAACGGTTTTTCCACGCAGGGTGCGCCCGTCCGGCGCAGGGTCGCCGCCGTCTCCTCGTTGGCAATATCGCCCGTTATGAAGACGACTTTACGGGCAAGATTGGGACGGTTCGCCACCAGCCATGCATGCACCTGCGCGCCATCGACGCCCCCCGGCGTGCGCATATCGGACACCACGCCGTGAAATTCCCCGCTTGCCAGCAAGGAAAGCGCCTGCGCGCCCGACTCGGTGCAAACCACCGAATAGCCGTTGCGCTCCAGCGCGGAACGGACAAACTCGAGTACGGCGGGCTCATCTTCGATAAGGAGCACGGGGGCACAAGCGGATTTGGTTCCAGTCTGCGTCATTTTGGGTACACTCCTGCTGCCGCTCCGAAGGTTGCCGCATCCGCCGCCAGCGGCAGGCGCACGATGAAGGTGGCTCCCTCGGATTCAAGATTGTTGTGACAGACGATTTCGCCGCCATGCTCGCGGACGATTCCGTAGCAGATGCTTAGGCCAAGGCCCGTTCCCTTGCCCACGTCTTTGGTGGTGAAGAAGGGATCAAAGATCCGGGCCGGGTCGGCGATTCCGGTTCCGTTGTCGCGGAAAGAGATTTCGACGCAGCCCGCCGTGCGCGCGCTCATGATCTCGATGCGTGCCGGCCGGCCGCACTCGCGCACCGCATCATAGGCGTTGTTAATAATGTTCAGAAAAACCTGCTGCATTTGATGAGAATCGCCGACAATCTCCGGCAACGATTCGTCGAGCCGCTCCACCACCTGAATCCCGTGGCTGATGAAGTCATACGACCGCAGCTGCACGGTGCGCTGGAGGATGGAATTCAATTGCACGGGTTGCCGCCGCGGCGGCATTTGACGCGCAAAGCTCAGCAGGTTTTGAACGATCTGCTTGGTTCGTTGCGCTTCCTGCAGGATGACGCGGAGGTCGCGGCGCGCGCTCTCCGGCAACTCCGGATTTTCCATCAGCAGATCGGCAAATCCGAGAATTGCGGTGAGCGGGTTGTTCACCTCGTGCGCCACGCCCGAAACGAGTTGCCCCACCGCCGCCATCTTTTCCGCATGAACCAGCTTTGAGCGAAGCAGGGCGGAATCGGTCACATCCGTCATGACCACCACAATGTTGCTCACTTTGCCGTCATCGCTGTGAATCGGGCTGAAATTGACGGAAAACTGCCCGCTCGCCCCGTCCCCGCGGATCAGTGGCAGATCGAAGTTGTCCACCTGCTGCCCCCGCGCCACCGACGCCAACGCCTGGCGGAGTGCCTCACGCCGCGGGGGCGCGCAGAAGTCCGCAAAATCATGGCCGACAATCTGCGTCTGCTGAAAACCAAGCCCGCCCCAGCGGCGGTTCGCATAACTGATGATCCCGCTGGTGTCCGTGACCAGGATCAGGCTCTGCGTGTGGCTCAGAATCTTGCTCGAAAAGTCGCGCTCTTTTTGCAACTCGGTCTGCGACTGCCGCCAGCTGGTGATATCAAGCATCAATCCGCGTTGCTGGAGAATGTTCCCCCCGGCATCGCGCACCGCATAGCAGTTCATAAAGACATGAACGGGCGAGCCATCCTTGCGCTGCAAAATCTCCTCGTGGTTGTGCATCTCGCCCGTCTTCTTCAGCAGGTCCATCAGTTCCTGCCGCCGCTGCGGAGAAAAATACAGCTGCGTGGGAATGTCGAGTTGCAGCACCTCTTCGCGGCTCTCGTAGCCGAGAATTCGCACCAGTGCGTCATTAACTTCCACGAACCGCCCTTGCGGCGTCGAAACGTAAATTCCCTCCTGAATGTTGTCGAAGAGTTCCCGGTAACGCCGCTCGGCGTCGCGCCGGTCGGTGATGTCCTTGAGTACGTGCACGGTCTGGAGTTCACCGCCGCCCTCGATCCCCGCGAACTTTACCGGCGATGGCTCGACTTTCTCGGGGTGAATGCGCGAGGTCGAGATCAGAAATGCGCGATCCAGCCCGGGATGAAAATATTCATCCAGCCCTTCGCCCGTGCGGCAGAAGGGGCAAGAGTGAGGCGGCGCGGCCGTCGACAATGCGTCCAGCGCCCGCATATTCACGCCGATCAACTGGTCCGCCGGGAGTCCAACAAGGTCGGCCAGCGAACGATTGACGCGCAGAATATTGTGCTGCTCATCGTGCACGACGATGTAGTCACTGATCGCGTCAAATACGTCGAGCCAGTGCCGGTTCGCCTGTTGCGCCCGGGTAAACAGGCCGGCATTTTCCAGCGCGATACTGGCATGACCCGCGATGGCCCGCAGCAACTGCTGATCGTCGACCGCCGGCGCCGCGCCCCGATCGGCCAGGCACAGCACGCCCAGCAATTCGCCGGAGGAGCCGGCGAGCCGCACCAGCGTACAATCCGTCCACCCCAGGCTCGTTGCCAGCGTCGAGCCAAGCAGTTCATGGGCAGATGCGAAAGCCCAATCGGAGGTATGTTTTTGCACCGCCGCCCGCAGGGTGTCGGCGAGGTGGCGTACCAGGTTTTTGTCGCAGACTTCCGTGGCATCGCGGAGCAGGACCGTCTCCAGATTCGACGTCTGAAACAGGCTCAGCGCCACCGCGCGCCCACCGAATAGCGTCGCGGTACGCTGCGCGAGGTTCCTGGTGAACTGCGAAACATCCAGAACCGTGTTCAATTCCAGCGCGATGGCGACCAGTATCTCCGCGCGCCGGCGGTGTTCCTCCGACTGCTGGAGATTCCTGGTCAGCTCGAGCGCAACTGCGACATGCGCCGCCAGCGCCCGCGCCCGTCGAACATCCTGATCGCTGATCTGCCCGGGCGCCACCCGATCGAGCACGCCAAACATGCCGAGAATGTCGCCCCCCGACCCGAGCAGCGGCACGGCCAGCAATTGCTTGATTTCGAACGCCCTTACGAATTCAAGCTCGGCCCCCGGAGTCGCGCCGGCATCCTCGGTCAGAAATACATCCTTCTGTCTGAGTCGCCGAACCGCTACGCCCTCATGCAGGGGGATGTCAACCGGCAGAGCCTGGCCGTTCTCAAATCCCCAACGGATGTGGAAGGTGTCGCCCTCGAGCAACCCGATGAAGCAACGCTGAAAACCGAGAAAACTCGCGGCACGCACCACCGACGTCTGTAGAAACTCGTCCAGCCGGCCGGCGGAACTGAGCTCACAGGAAATCTCCAGCAGCTCCTGTAGCTCCTGCGCCTGGGCGCGCGCCGTCGCACTCAGCTCGGCATTGGCCGAGGCCACCCCGCCGACTCCCGCTGCCGCCGAGATCAGCGATTTTTCTTCCTCTGTAAAATTGGGGTCGGCGGATTGACTCGCAGCCCGAGGATAGACAAGGATGGCCCCATTCGATCGTGAGGTCCGGAACGGCACCGCCACCAGCGTGCCTGCCGGAGAGTCCTCGCCGAAGTGCGAGGCGCCGTCGATGTTCACCGTAATGCGTTCGCCGGCGGTGACCGCGCGGGCGGCGATTTCCAGCGCCGATCGCAATTCATTTTCCTGAGCCCGAGCGCGAATCGTCTCGGCCAGCATCGGCATTTCCGCCGAAACCGCCTGCAGCTGAAAAAGGTTCTCCCGCTGCACAAAAATCAACACCGCCGGCGAGCGCAAAATTGCCCGCAGCCGGTAGGCAACGTCGTCCAATATCCGATTGGGATCCGGCACGCCCGGAACGGCTGCGCCGGTCTGGCTGCGTCCCTGAGCCGTGTGCGAGATCTCAAGGAAAAGCCGAAGCAACGCCTCAGAATGAGACTCTTTGGGAGACCCGGTATTTCCTTCGTGGCTCGTCAACGCGCCCGTCCGCTTCAGCTAAGCGGTTGAAAATAAGCTAATTATGTTAAAAGGCTACGCTTCATTCTCAAATTGAGTCAAGAGAGAACCAATCTGCAGGTGCCAACTTGGGAAACCAAAGTCACCTTCGCCGATCATCTCATTCTGGTAACCCTGGCCCTCCCTTCCAGCCCTGGTTTGAGCTCCGGATCCTTGCCTAAACTTCAGTCCCTCAGCAGCTTGCAGCCGTCACCAAAGTAATGCACGAAGCCAAGTTTTGGTTTCAGGCCGGGCCATCGGTGGAAGAAGATAGCTTCACCGATCAGTTTCCACGGAATCAGGAGGGGCCTGTGTCCTTTCGTGGCTGGCAACGCGTTCTGGTGCTGGGGTTGGGGTCGATGACCGTCCTCACGCCCAGCCTCGCTCCCAGAATGCAGGCGCAGCAGGAGAGCGCGCGCGAAGAAGGCAGTCGCAAAGTCATCACCAGGGTCGAGCCCATCTATCCCGATCTTGCGCGCCGCATGAAGATTACGGGCAGTGTAAAGGTCCAACTCACGGTCGCTCCCAACGGCACAGTAAAGGAAACGACGGTCTTGGGCGGACACCCGCTGCTGGCGAATGCCGTAATCGAGGCCGTCCGCAGATGGCGCTTCGAAACCCGTCCGCAATCCAGCACGGAAATGAAGGAATTCCGCTTTGAACCGGCTCAATAGCCATGGGCAAGGGCCAGTCTTGGGGGCAGGAACTATGAGTATTCGCAAACAGTTGTATCTCAGCTTCGGCGTCATCCTGTCGATGGTGCTGGTTCTGCTGGCCGTAAACATGGCAGCGGTGTGGCGCGAACACGACGCCAAAGCCGCGGCGCAGCGCTCGATCGATATGACCGAGGCGATTTCCACCGTGCGCTTTCAGATGATGCAGAATCGCCTGCACCTCCAGAACTATCTGCTCAGCGGTGATACGCGCGACGTCGAGAAGATGAACGAAGGCGAACATCAGTTGAGCGGCGCCCTGCGCCACGCCCAGGACCTCGTTAACTCCGAGCAGCAGCGCACCGGCCTCCAGAAAGTTCAGGATCTGGAACAGGGTTGGGCCTCTGATTTTGCCACCCCTCTCGTCGATCGCCGCCGCGCCGTCGATAACGGCAATGCGACCGTGGCCGAGTTGCAAATTTTCTATCTGCAAAAAGATCCCAGTTCATTTGTCTCCCGTTCCACCGAAGTCCTGGATCAAGTCGATCGCGAAAACCGCGAGCTCCTGGACAAACGGCATTCTGACGACCAGTTCGCCACCACCGCAACGGTGGTAATTGCAATTCTCAGCTCCCTTTTCGCCTTCGTGGTCGGCGCGATTATCGCCTATCGCAAGACGAGCGAAATCACCGAGCCGCTGAACCGCCTCATCCAGGTGGCCGAGAAGATCGGCCAGTCCGGCGAACTGGACCACAAGATCGACGTCCACGGCAAAGACGAAATCGCCCAGCTCGCCCGCACCTTTGACTCCATGGTGAAGTATCTGAAAGAGATGGCCGCCGTCTCCGAGGCCATTGCCGGCGGCAACCTGGGCGTGGAAGTCCGTCCCCGGTCCGCCAATGACATGCTGGCCAACGCCTTCACCCGCATGGTCGAGGGGCTGCGCGGCCTGGTGCGCCATGGACGCGACGCCGCCTCACAAGTGGCGAGCGCCGCCACCCAGGTGGCGAGCTCTTCCGACGAATCGGCCCGCAACAGCCTTCAGACCTCTTCCGCGATCGACGAAGTCACCAGCACCATGCATGAGATGAGCGTCAATGTGCAGAACATGGTGAAGAGCACGCAAACGCAGGCCTCCAGCGTGAGCGAAACCTCCGCTTCGATCGACCAGATGGTGACGTCAATCCAGCGTGTCGCCGATACCGCCAAGGTTCTGCTCGACATCTCCAACCGCTCGCGCGAAGAGGTGCACAGCGGCCTCGGCACCATGGAAAAGGCCACCGATGGGCTCAATCGCATCAACACCACCATCCGCTCTTCGGGCGCGATCATCGACGCGCTCGGCACCCGTGCCGACGACATTGGCAAGATCATCGAAGTCATCGACGACCTCGCCGAGCAAACCAACCTCCTCGCCCTGAACGCGGCGATCGAGGCCGCGCGCGCCGGCGAGCATGGCCTGGGTTTTGCCGTGGTAGCCGATGAAGTGCGCAAGCTGGCGGAAAAATCGGCCCAGTCGACCAAGGAAATTTCCGAGCTCATCCAGAGCATCCAGCGCGAAGCCCGCAAGGCGGTCGACAACATGGAAAACAGCACGGCCATCGTCAACGAAGGCCTGAACCTTGGTCAAGACCTGAACGCGGCGCTGCGCAAAATATCCAACGTCGTCACCGAAGTCTACAAGTTCGCGCACGAAATCGGCGCGGCCACCAACGAGCAATCGCACGGCTCAGCCCAGATCGCCAAGGCCACCTCGCGCCTCAACGAAATCACCCACGAAATCAACTCGGCGGTCGAAGAGCAGGCCTCCGGAGCCCAGGCCGTGGTGCAGGCCATGGAACGTATGCGCACGCTCGTCCAGGCTTCAACCTCCGGCTCAACCGAACTCGCCGCCTCGGCGGATCAGATGTCGAAGATGTCGCGCGCCTTGCTGGAATCCATGGACCGCTTCTCGCTGCAAGCCCATGACCCCACTGGACAGGCGGCCCGTCATACGGCCGCGGGAGCTCGCTAAGTGACTGCGACCGTCAGCCGCGAAACACAGATTGTCGGCTTCCGGGTCGGCCGCGAGACCTACGGCATCCCGATTATGGCCCTCTCTGAAATTGTGCGCGTACCGGAGATCACCGCGGTCCCGGATGCGCCCGCCCATCTCGAAGGAGTCATCAATCTGCGCGGCAAGATCGTCTCGGTCGTCGATTTGCGCAAGCGTTTCAACAAGCCCGCTACCGCCCTCACCCGCCACAGCCGCATCCTGGTCGTCGAATATCGCGGCCGGCTGGTGGGCATGATCGTCGACTCGGCCTCCGAGGTGCTCAAGATCGCCGAAAGCGAAATCGAGCCGGCCCCCGCCATGATGAAAGAGGGCGGCCTCGACTGCGTGACCGGCCTCGGCAAATTTCAGAAGAGGCTGGTCATCCTGCTCGATATCGACAAAGTTTTGACGGTTCGCGAACCCCGCGCCCCGCAATCGAAAGACAAAAACGAAGAACCGGCTGCCGCTACGCCGGCTGCACCCGGCACCAAAACAAAAGCGGAGGCGAAGACCGCCTCCTCAGGAAAGTAACACCGCATCCACCCCGAACCCATGAGCACGAGCGAAGCACAAGCACCCGCGCTGACCGAAGCCGAACTCAAACTCGTGCAGGCGCTCGTCTACCAGGAGTGCGGCATGTATTTCGACGACCGCCGCATGCCCTTCCTCCAGGATCGCGTCATCCGCCGCCTCAAAGAGTGCAGCATCGATTCCTTCTATAGCTACTATCGCCTGCTCATCAGCCAGCAGGGCAAACAGGAACTGGCGACGCTGCTCGAGAACCTCACCGTAAACGAAACCTCATTCTTCCGGAACCGGGCCCAGCTCGACCTGTTTCAGCGCGAAATTCTCGAACAGGTGCTCGATCGCAAGCAGATTCGCCGCGACTATAACCTGCGCATCTGGAGCGCGGGCTGCTCCACCGGCCAGGAACCCTATACGCTCGCCATGCTCGTGGCCGACACTCTTTCCTACTATTCGATGCGCAATCCTCAGCCCCTCCCGCCCTCGGTTCCCAAACCCCTGGTTCCCGAACCGTGGCGGCTTGAAATTCTGGCCAGCGACATCAGCTACTCCGTTCTGCGCGCCGCCCAGGAAGCTTCTTACGCCGAGCACCAGATGTCGCCCGTCGACTACAGCTTCCGCCTCCGCTATTTCGACAAGGTTGGCGCGCGTTACGCGGTCAAGAAGAGCATGAAGGAGCTTGTGCATTTCGACTTTCACAACCTGAAAACCGAATACTTGCCGCAGCGCAACGACATGATTTTCTGCCGCAATGTGATGATGTATTTCGACGAGGCCGAGCAGAAGCGCCTGGTCGAAAAGTTCTATCGCTGCCTGAACCCCAACGGATACCTCTTCGTCGGCCATGCCGAAAGCCTGCTCGGCCTCTCCGAAAAATTTCAGATGGTCCACCACAACGCGGGCACCGCATATCAGCGCATCGAGGTCCGATAGTGACGAATCCCCCCGAAGACCGGATGACCGAACTGCGCGAACTCTTCTTCGAGAGCGCATCCGAACTCGTCGAGAAACTGAACGAAGAAGCGCTCCGCCTCGAAAAGACCCCCGCCGATGCGGAATCCGCGCGCAGCTTGCGCCGCATCGTGCACACGCTCAAGGGAGACGCGGCCGCCTGCGGCTACCGCGAGCTGAGCGAGCTTGCCCACGAATTCGAAGATGTGCTGGCGCTCAAGACGAACGCCGCCGTCATCCCCGAAGTCGCTCTGCGGGCTGCTGACGTCTTTGGCGCCCTCATCCACGCCTATCACGCCGGCAAGAAACTGCCCGACCCCAAGCCTCTGCGCGCTGAGATCGCCCGCCTGGCCGGACCGAATTCCGAGACCTCCGCTCCCCTCCTTTCAACCGCAAATGACTCAACCGGAACGGAAGCGGACGCCCGGAAAAAAACTCGGAAGTCTAAGGAGACAGCTCCCTGGTCGGAGTACGAGCGCCTCGCCATCTCGCATTCCGCCGAAGACGGCAAGCGCCTTCATCATGTCATCGTGCAGATCGACCCGCAATGCGGCATGCCGATCGCCGCGCGCCAGATGATCCAAATCGCGCTCGCCAGCCTCGGCGAACTTCTTGCTTTTTATCCGGCTGACGATGCCGCCAATGCCAACGCAAAAATCGACCGCATCCAGGCCGCGCTCGCCTCGGAAAAATCCGCCGAAGAAATTCGCGCCAAATGCCGCATTCCGACAATTTCACAAAATGTCGACGTCTCGCCGTTGCGCGTGCAATCGCCAACTGCCCGTGTTCCCGCCAGATCCGCCGGCGCGAAAGACGCCGAACAGTTCCCGGCTGGGCGCCCGGCCAATGCAGGCCAGAGCGACCCCGCTTCCCACGCTGAGCTCGAATCCCACGCCCCCGCGGCCGTCACCTCCCCTGACAATATTCTGCGCGTCGATGCCGAACGCATCGACAGCGTGCTCAACCTCGTAGGCGAACTCATCCTCGCCAAGTCGATGTTCCAGCAAACGCTCGCGGAATTCGGGGAACGCTTCCCCAAGGACGCCTTGCGCGGAAAGTTCAGTGACGTGATGGCTTTTCAGGCCCGCGTTCTTAGCGACCTGCAACACTCCGTCATGAAGATTCGCATGGTGCCGGTCGATCAGCTTTTCCGCCGTTTCCCGCGCACCGTGCGTGACGTCGCCCACCAGAGCGCCAAGGAAGTCGAGTTGGTAATTCAGGGCGGCGACACCGATCTCGACAAAGGCATTCTCGACACCATCGCCGAGCCGCTCATGCACATTCTCCGCAACGCCGTCGGCCACGGCATCGAAACGCCCGCGGAACGCACGCGCGCCGGCAAACGCCCGCAGGGTATGCTCCGGCTCAACGCGTATCACCAGGGCAATCAGGTGGTGATCGAGGTCTCCGACGACGGGCGCGGCATCGAGGTCGACAAAGTTCGCCAGCGCGCGCTCGCGCAGCGCATGTTGACTCCCGACGAAGCCGCGCGCCTCACCGAAACCGAGACCCTGCAACTCATCCTGCGTGCTGGCTTTTCAACCGCGGAAGAGATTACCGAACTCTCCGGCCGCGGTATCGGCCTCGATGTCGTTCAAACCGTCTTGACCCGCATCAAGGGCGCCGTGCAAATCGACACCGTCGCGGGCCGCGGCACCACCTTCCGCCTGCGACTGCCGCTCACCCTCGCCATTTTGCGTGCGCTCCTGTTCCGTGTCGATCGCCGGCTCTACGCTCTGCCGCTCAATGCAGTCAGCGAAATCACTCGCACCACCGAGTCCGAGATTCATGAAGTCGAGCACTACGAAGTCCTCCGGTTGCGCAATGACGTGCTCCCATTGTTGCGCCTGGGGGCGCCGCCGCCACCCGGACCCGAAGCCGCGCGCCAGAAGATCTTCGTCCTCGTGATCAACCACGGTGACCGCAAGTTCGGTGTCATCGTCAACGAACTTGCCGGTGAAGACGAACTGGTCATCAAAGCCCTCGACGATCAATCGATTAAAACCGACTTGGTCAGCGGCGCGTCCATCCTCGGGGACGGACGCGTGGTCCTGATCCTCAACCTCATCGCCTTGATCGAGCGCTTCACCGGCTCCCGCGCCAACCCGAACCAGCCGATTTCGGGCCTGCTCTCAAGTCTCAGCGGCGCTGCACCCGTCCCGGCCAAAGCTCACTCGGCAGGTGGCCAGGCATGAAAAAGCGCGTGCGCGTGCTCGTCATCGATGACTCGGCTCTGATGCGCAAGTTGATCCCGCGCATCCTCGAGCAGGACAGCTCCATCGAGGTTGTAGGCACGGCGATGGACGGCAACTTCGGGCTGAAAAAAATCCAGGAACTCGCCCCGCATGTCGTTACTCTCGACCTCGAAATGCCCGGCCTGAACGGCATCGACACGCTGAAAGAGATCATGCGCCGCTGGAAGTTGCCCGTGATCGTCGTCAGCTCGCACAGCACCGCCGGCGCTTCGATCACGCTCAAAGCCCTTACGCTGGGCGCCTTTGACTTTGTCGCGAAACCCGCCGACGTTTCCTCCCACATGCCGGAGATCGCCGGCGAATTAATCGGCAAGATCCGCGCCGCCGCGCAAAATGGAGCCTCCGCTCCGATGTTTCTCCCGGAGGAAACCCCCAGCGAACTCGTGCGCAAGCAGGGGCCAACTGCCCCCACCTGTGTCATCGCAATCGGGGTTTCGACCGGAGGTCCCAACGCCCTGCAATATCTGTTCTCGAATCTTCCCGTCGAGTTCGCGGGCACGATTCTGGTCGTCCAGCACATGCCGGACGGCTTCACCGAGCTCTTCGCCAAGCGCCTCGACGACACCTGCCCGATCCGCGTTAAGGAAGCGCAGTCCGGTGACTTACTGGTCGCCGGTCGCGCACTAATCTGTCCGGGCAATCGCCACATGAAGGTCAAGAAGCTTCCGCTCGGCAACGTGGCTGTGCTCAACGAAGAGGGCCCGGTCAACGGTCATCGACCTTCGGCGGATGTGCTCTTCCGGAGTGTCGCCCAGGAGTTTGGCGCGCAGGCGGTCGCGGTGCTCATGACCGGCATGGGCGATGACGGAGCGGCTGGCATGGGCGAAATTCAAGAGGCTGGCGGCCTGACCATCGCGCAAAGCCGCAAGACCTGTGTCGTCTTCGGCATGCCGAAAGCCGCCATTGAGCGTGGCTTCGCCATGCGGACCGTCGACCTGCAGGATCTCCCCAACGTCTTGCAGGCGCAATGCGCTTCCGATCGGGACCGTGCCGAGGACGGAGAAAACCGTAAGGCTACGACCGCCGGAAGTAACTAGGGTAACTAGAGTCATCTATCCGAAGTCGGTAGGCTCGTGTTTAAGTTGTAAGAGTGGAGGAGTGTCATGGAACAGTTTGCTCCCGTCAAACGAAGCGGGGACAACCAACCGGTTCGCTATCTGATCGTGGACGATTCCGTGTTCGCGCGCAAAAACCTGGGCAAGATGGTCGAGTCCTTTGGCGGCCAGGTGGTCGGTGAAGCAGGCGACGGAGTCACCGCCATCACCGAGTACGACCGGCTGACGCCCGACATCGTATTGATGGACATCACCATGCCGCAGATGGAAGGGATCGAGGCGGCGGAAAAAATTGTCGGCCAGCATCCCACCGCGCGCATTGTGATGGTCTCCTCGGTCGGATATCAGGAGAACATCGTCGCGGCTTTGCAACGCGGAGCTCGGCATTTCGTGCAAAAACCGGTCAAACCCGAAGTCCTCTACGAGATCATCAAGTACGTCATGCGTGACGACCAGGCCGCCCCCCAAACCGCGGGGGCGGGCGCAGGAGCCTAGCCCGTGCGCATGGAACTCATTCAGCCCTTCCTGAACTCCGCCGACGCGGTGCTCGCCCAGGGGCTGGAATCGGCCGTCTCCATCGATAACCTGACGATGGATGAACAGGCTTACCGGCGCAAGGGCATCGCGGCCGAGGTCTGTCTTACTGGGGACATCGAGGGGCGGATTATTTTCGATGCCGACGAGCACACCGCCGCTTCATTTGCCAGTCACCTGGCAGGAACTGAGGTTGGCGGGAGCGACGAATTGGTTCGCGAGGCCGTCTGCGAACTGGCCAATCAAATCATCGGAAACGCGGTCACGGTTTTGAACGATCAGGGGTTTCATTTTCGGGTGCATCCGCCCACCATCCATACCTCCGAACAGGGCTCCAAGAGCAGCGAAGATACCGAAGCTGTCGTCCTCTGCTTCAGCACCACTCACGGCAAGGTTTATATGAACGTTGCCCTCCGCTATCACCACAGCTCCCTTCACCAGGCCGCCGCCGGCCGGTAAGCAGGCAGTTCTCCATGGCCGGGAGCAATGCCGATCCCTCATCGCCCTCGTCACAATAATTAAGATGGAAAGAAGACTATGGCCCCGCGATCATGAACACCGGATTCTGCGGAGGGTTTTCTACGCTCGGCGGAATCGGCGAGCGGGCGCTGAACGGCGCGGGCAGATTGAAATAGTAAGTGTCGGTGGCCGTCTGGATGATGTTGATGTTTCCGCCGTCGCAGGTAGAAAGATAAGCCCGCGTGCTGTCTCCTCCAGCGGCCATCATCATGCGGAAACCCCCGCCCGTTGGCCCGATCTGGTCGCGCGTCGTCGCGCACACCGGAACGTAGTAAGTCGGATTGGCGGGATTGGTCGCGTCGGGAAATCCGGGAATGGCGATGTTGGTCTTTACCGTCAAGTTAGTCGCGTTGATGACGGTTACCTGGGGGCAGACATTGTCCGCACTATCGATGTAATAGCCGCCTACATAGGCACGGCTGGCGTCGGGAAGAGATGTTACTGCAATCACATGCAGCGGTCCGGCTGTGGTGTTCGCACAAGGGTCGGTGGAGGAGCGCGCGGTCAGAGCAACGGTTGCGATCGGAACAATTCCCAAAGTCGTAGGTGTGGATTGCGAGACGTCGACGACCGTCAATTGCTGTCCGGCCGGGATGTACAGGCGGTTGAGGATAACGTCGTACCACATATACGTGGCGCCCGGCACGTTGATGCTGGTATCGATCACGGTGTCCGGGCCGGCCGTGAGCGACGTGTCCAGCGTGCTGACCACTCCGTTACCATTCAGCACGTAGAGCCGCTGGTTATCATTGCGGGCCGCAAGCCAGACCGGAGTATTAAAGGTGCCGTTGATCGTGCGCTGCGACCGGTCCTGCGTGTTGAATCCGTCGAGCGTGCTGTCCCCGTAGTTGGCCACGTAGAGCTTACTCGCGTTCGGAGTTTCCACGACGGCAACCGGGCTGACCCCGACCGCAATGGTGTGCGCCAGAGTGCCGTGCAGCGTGTCGACGACCGCGATTGACGGCGGGCCGTAGCCCGGCATGGAGACGTAAGCCTGCCCGGTTTCGGTGGTGGCGATGAAGTTAGGCGCTGAACCGGACGGCAGGGCGATGGTAGTCGCGGTCGAGATCGCTGTGCCAGAGAAGGTCAGGCGCGTAATCGAGTCCTGATTGGCCCCCGACACCGACTGATCGACGACAAGCACCTGGTTGGCGGTCTGCTGCACGGCGTGGATGGGAACAAGGCCGAGATTCTTCTGACTCTCGTCCGTGTCGCCGGAGACGTCGATCACCATCGCGCTGCCAATTTGCGCAGTTTCCACCCCGCCGGTCACGGTCCCGTTATCGCTCAGCGTCAGAATGGTGTGGGCAGCTGCGGGATTGGGAAACTGTGGAGGGTTGGGAACGATGATGGGGCGGAAGACGTCTCCGCAGCCGGAACAGATCAGGAAAAGAAACAATGCTGCTCCCAGGTACAGAAACCGCTTCATTCAGACTCCAGGCTGTTGGTTTGCACGAAACCGATATTGTAGCGGGAATGCCTGCGGGCGTACAGCGTGGCGGGTCCTTCGTCCTTGCTTGGCGGGTCGTTAGTCGTTACTCGTTGGCGTCTCTACGAAGCAATGGTCCTGCGCTCCTTCTCAAACCGCCCCGCGAGCTGAAAAACATCGCAAACCACCAACCACAAGTGACCAGTGACTGACGGCGAATGACGGCTATCCCCTGCGCGCTTTGCGGCGCGGCTCGGCTTCGCGCGCCACTCGCTTCTCTGAGGCGGCCGGCTTCTTGGCATTCTCCAGGCTTTCTTTTAGCGCAGCCATCAGATCCACCACCGGCGCCAGCTTCTTGGGCTGCTCCACCGCCTGGACCGTACCGCCTTCCAGTTTCGTTTCAATCAGCTTTTTCAGGTTGTCCTGGAAGCTGTCGTGATATTTTTCCGGATCCCACTCGTCGGCCAGAGCTTCAATCAACTGGTGCGCCACTTTGATCTCGGCATCCTTAATCTCCACTTCGGGCGCGCCAAAGCCTTCAACCTCGCGCACCTCTTCCTTGTAATACATGGTGTGCAGCATCATGCCGCCTTTGTGCGGGCGGAGAAAGACGGTGTATTCGCGGTTGTGCATCGTCAGTTTGGCAATCGCCACATACTCGCTCTCTTCGAGTGCCTTGGTGAGGAGCGCGTAGGGGCGGCGGCCGGCTTCCTCGGGCAGCATATAGTACGAAGATTCGAAATAGACCGGATCAACCTCGGCCGATTTCACGAACTCGAGGATCTCCATCGTCTTGGCGGTCTTCGGCTCGATCTTCTTAATCTCTTCGGGCTCGACGATTACGTACTCGTCCTTTCGATACTCGTAACCTTTGACTATGTCGCTGCGCTCTAGAACCTGGTTGTCGAGCGGGCAGATCAGCTGTTGCTTCACTCGATGATGATCGGTACGGTGAAGCTGGTTGAAAGAAATGCCGCTGCTGCGCGCGCCCGAGAACAAGCGCACCGGCATGGAGATTAATCCGAACGTCAAGTAGCCCGACCAGACCGAAGATGCCATAGCTCACCCTTACAACCGACCTTGTATAGAGACGCGGCCTGCCGCGCCTCGGTAGCGGTACGCCTCCCGCATCCTGAGATGCCCGGATCGCGCCAAGCGTACAAAGTGTAGCGTAAATGGTGCAGCTTTGCTGCCGCCAGATTGCGGGGTGAATCCAAAGGCCAAGCACTAGATACCGGGGCCGCGCCCGGGTGGGCACTGGATGTGGTGTTAATGTGCGGGGATCGGCCGCCAGTGGCAAATTCCGGTTCCCGGTTCTCAGTAGAATCGCTTTGGGTTTGTTAACCCCTTTGGAATAACCACAGCAGGGACGGGGCAGGCTCCGTCTCTAGGCTTGTTCTTGGGCACTATTTTCTTTCTTCTCTCTATGACTGTTCTTACTTATGCCTGGGCATCAACCTCGGAGCGGCTGGCATTGGCCGCCGCGCTCACGATTTGCTTCGCTCTCCTGGCTCGGCGTCTGCGGGGTGTGAATCGATCGGGCGCGGTGGCGGGCGGCCTCGCTTGTTTTGCCCTCTTCACGGGTGCCGGACCGGGAGCCTTTGCGGCCCTGGCCGCGCTCTTCCTAATGACCTGGATCAGTACTCGCTTCGGATACCGCCGCAAGCAGGAATTAGGTGTGGCCGAACGCCAGGAAGGCCGGAACGCATGCCAGGTTCTGGCGAATCTGGCAGGGGCTGGTCTCAGCGGGCTACTCTTCGGCGCCACCGGAAACCGGGGCTGGCTGCTGGCGGCCGTGGCAGCCCTGGCAGAAGCCGCCACCGACACAGTAGCCAGCGAAATTGGCCTATCCGGCAACCAGCACGCCCGCCTCATTACAACCTGGAAAAGGGTTCCGGCAGGAATCGACGGAGGCATCACCACATATGGCACACTCGCGGGCCTCGGCGCCGGGATCGTCATTTCCACTGTGGCGGCAGCCAGCGGGCTTTTGACCGCAGTCGAAATGTCGATCCCGGTGTGCGCTGGTTTCCTCGGGATGCTGGCCGACAGCCTGCTGGGCGCAACCATCCAACGGCGTGGCTGGATCTCCAATGAAGGGGTGAACTTCATGGCCACTCTGGGGGCGGCAGCGCTCGCTTACACAATTCTTATTTTGAAGGAGATGATGCGAATTTAATTCTGTCACCAGAAAAACCGAACGACGAGTCATGCACATTTAGATATTGCAAGAAAGCTCATCCGGGGAGTCCTCCCCGCCGATGGGAGTATTTTGCACCCGCGGGAGGGGTCACGACCTTTGCGTGCCTGCCCGGCAAGGAGAAGCTTTCATGCTAAAACTCGTCGTCCGCATATTTTTCCTCGGCATGGCAATCATCTGCCTGAGTTGTGGGGGGAGCATTGCCCCAGCGCCCACCCCCAGCGATTTCTCGGTACTTGTCTTTTCCGATCTTCATTTCAATCCTTTTTATGACACGGCGCGTTTTAACACCGATCCCAGCGCCTGCACCACCCTCGCCAATGAGAGCCCCAGCCAGTGGGCAAGTTTTTTTCAAGCTTCGGCCGTTACAGCCGCCGGCCCCTGGGGTACGGATACCAACTACCCTTTGCTGACCCTGGCCCTCGCCAGCATCAAGCGCAACGAGGGGACGACCCCCCTTGTTCTTTTTACCGGCGACCTGATCGGCCACAACCTTCCTTCTTTGTTCTACCAGTACTGCGAAGGCGGGAACACGACGAACGTCGCGGCGATGCAGGCTTTTATCGACAAGACAGTGGCCTTTGTTACTTCGCAGGTGCGGGTGGCAGCAGGAAATGTTCCCGTCCTCTTCGCGGTCGGAAATATCGATTCCTATACCGGCTATGGGCCGGACAGCACTTTTCTTTCCCACAATGCTGAGACTCTCTACACCCAACTGTTGAATGGGAGCGTGAATCATCAAACATTTCTGAGCACCTTCACCAGTGGCGGATACTATTCCGCCCAGCCGCTGGGGTCGAGGTTGATGGTAATTGGCCTTAATACAAACGTCATGGCGCTGGGAGTTCCTGGCGATAATGATGGCGCGGTCGCTGCCGAACTGGCCTGGCTCGATTCCCAACTCGGTGCGGCTGAGGCTTCCGGCAAGAAAGTGTGGCTCTTGATGCATGTGCCGCCCGGCGCCAATACCGTCAGCACCGCGCCCGGCGTTGACGGAAACGGTCATATTGTCAACGCGACGATGATGATGTACCAGAGTTATCAGTCCACTTTTCTGCAAATACTTTCGAAGTATCCGGGCCTGATTACACTCACACTCGGCGCTCACACGCACATGGACGAATATCGTATCCTCACCGCGAATGAAGTGCTCATTGAGGTCCCCGGCATCAGCCCGTGCTTCGGAGAGAACCCGGCCTACAAGATTTTGACGTTGACAGGGGATACTTTGACGCCGGTCGATTACACCGCATGGAATTACGACCTCGCGGTGATGCCGGCCGACTTCGGCGACAATTACACCTTTTCAACCGCTTACTCCATCTCCGGCCCCTTGAACGCCGGCTTGTTACAGCTCTATTCCGAACTTGCCACGAATGTCCCTTTGACGACTACCCAGCCGAACGCCCAGCAGACCTTTTACATGCAACACTATCTCTCCGGCAACAATTCCACACACGGCAATCCCGGTGTTCCCTGGAATCCGATTACCGACGCGAACTGGCCGGTTTTCGCCTGCGGCATCGGGAAAATGTCGCAAACCGACTTTACCGATTGTGTGAATGCCTATTGAGGCCACAAGGCGGCGGCCCGAATTCGAGGTTGCCTAGATTCTTTGCTTCACGCGGTCGAGCAGCGCGTAGATCAGCAGGCCCAGGGTAGCGTTGGCTACGCCGGAAAAAATTTCATGCGGCCAGCTCCACGCCATTTGCAGGCTGACCAGAACGCGCGCAATGAAGAAATAGACGATCTCGTGGACCACGTAGAAGAGGATGGTCAACAGGAAACGCGCGCCGGCATTCTCAACATCGAGTTTGATCCCCAGCGAGGAGGCGCCGAATCCGACAACCGTTTTTGCGATGCCGTAAAGGCCGATCGGTTGATGCGTGAGCGCGTCCTGGAGAATGCCGATCAGTCCTCCCGTGAAGAGTCCTGCCAGTGGATTGCGGCGGGCGGTTGCAAAGCCGATGGTGACCAGCAGCGGCAGATCGAAAATGGTGAAGAAATGAAAACGCAGCGGCAACCACGCCTGTAGAAAGATGGCGGCCAGCGGAATAAAAATGGTGGCGGGTACGCTGAAGCGGTAAACCTCAACTTGTTCGCCCGAGGTGTATGTGATGGCCACGTTATTGTGGGGTGTCCTGAGTTGCAGGTTGTGATTTTGAAGTGGCGGCGTCGGGATTGCCGGGCTTGGAAACGACCGGTTTGGGCGCCTTGTCCGTCGCGCCCGGAGTGGCCCGGCCCGTTGACGCTGGCGAACCGGCGGGCGGTTTCGGAACTGGCGGCTTCGCGGCGGAGGCTCCACTTCCCTCCCCGGTTCCCGTTGCCGTCCCCGGCGCATTTTTCTTTTCGACGGCGGGCTGCGGATTCGCTGTTCCACTCTGTGCTGAGGTGGCGCTGACCTTGGCCGCGCCGGAGTTCGCCCGGCCGGCAGCCGGGCTACCCTGCACCGCGCCCCCGCCGATTTGTGTAGGCGGCGGGGACGGAGATTTAGGCGTGGTTGATTGTGCGTTTGGGGTATCGGGACCGGAGGGCAAATTCGGCTTGGTTCCTTTTGGCGTCGCGGCAGAATTCGGTTTTTGATTGGTCAGATTCTTGGCAGCCGCGCCCTGGCGGGCCGCTGCCGTCTCCGGTTTGGCGGGAACCCCGGGCAGGCGCTGCGCCAGAATGTCGGCGGCGCGAACGGGCGTTCCCTGATCGGGCTCAGTCTGCTTCTCATCCACCTTGGTCACGATCAGCACTTCCTCCAGCCGGCTTAGGTCCGCGGCGGGACGCACTCGGATGTTCAGAAAAAGATCGCTGCCCATGGAAACCTTCGTGACCGTGCCAATGGTCAGGCCTTTCGGAAAAATTCCGTCGCCCCCGCTGGTGAGCACCTGCTCGCCGACCGGCACAGTTTCATCGCTCATCACTTTCTCGAGCTCGATGGTGCCCGACGAGGTCCCGCGCAGAATTCCCTGGAGACGCGACTTTTCGAGGATCGACCCGACTCCGCTGGTCTGATCGTCGATGAGCAGAACCTGAGCGACGTGGCCGGTCGCGCGATCGGCGCGCAATACCTTGCCGACGATGCCTGCTTCGGTGATCACCGCCATGTCAGTGCGGACGCCATCGCGATAGCCTTTGTCGAGGTAAATGACTCTCGATAGATCGCTGCCGCTGCCGCCAATCACCTGTGCCGCGGTAGTTTGTGCGATGAACTGTTCCTTGAAGCCGAGCAATGCTTGCAGACGATGGGCCTGGTCAGCATCCTGGATCATGCGCGCTTGCTGCAGGCGCA
>Ga0335080_10000892_pt1 | contig 28435 bp, 23 predicted proteins | sample Lox_Sample_34_FD_206720 | JGI IMG/M metagenome (GOLD analysis project Ga0335080, IMG submission 206720) | Soil microbial communities from Loxahatchee National Wildlife Refuge, Florida, United States - Lox_Sample_3.4 | ecosystem: Environmental > Terrestrial > Soil > Wetlands | place: USA... | reverse complement strand
GTGGTTGTGTGGCTCGTCGACGACGCAGTCCCGGTTATGGTAATGGTTGACGTCCCTGTCGGAGTCCCGCCCGTTGGCGTGTGAGTATTGGAGCTGCTGCATCCCATCATTACAACAACATTTGAGACGAGCACCATGGCAAACAGCCCGCCAACGATTCTTCTTTTTGCCGAGCAACCGCGCTTGAGGAATCCGGTGGAAAACATCAGCAAAGGCACAAAAAGAGCATAGACGCTGGTCACTTTTCGTAACCCAGGTACATTGCTGAATTGGGGCGCAGTGGTAGCGATGGTTACGGTTGCAGTCGCACCGGATGAACCGGGCGTAACTTGCTGAGGCGAGATGGTGCATGTCGAAAAAGAAGGAGCCCCGGAACATGCGAGAGAAACAGGCAGTCCGTAAAGCCCATCTGGGACGGACACCGATACCGTGTACATGGCCGAATTGCCGGCAGTCACGCTGGCGGTAGCGGGGGAACTGCTTATACCGAAATCAGCACTTAGGTTCGCAATGAATGCGTCGCTGGGACCATTGAGAGTTCCCTGTAGCGCTGAACTTGTCGGAAGATCACTCGACGTGGTCCGGCCGGTCACATAAGTATTGCCGACCTGATCGACTGCAACGGCAGCCCCGAAATCGTCTCCTGTGCCTCCCATGTATGTTGAATAGATCAAAGCCGAACCGGACGCGTTCAGTTTGGCGACAAAGGCATCTGTGCCTCCTGCCAGGCTCGACTGAGTAGGCTGAAGCGTCGGGAAATTGGCAGAATTAGTGCTTCCCGTAATGACGGCGTTCCCCGCGGCATCCACAGCTATCCCACGGGCAAACTCCCCTGAGTCATCGTCGCCGCCTCCCCCTAATAGCGTTGAGTAGACGAGCGAGCTCGACTTGGATGGATCGATCGCGGTCACAAATACATCCGATCCGCCGCCACCGTAAGCAGTCTGAAATGCTCCCGAAGTGACTGGGAAATCCGCGGACGCGGTAGATCCCGTAACGTAAATCCTCCCGGAGTAATCGACCGCGATGGCGCCCAAGCTGCTTCCGAGTTCGTTCGCCGAGCCGCCAAGATAACTGCAATAGGTCAGCGTCCCGGTCTTATCAAACTGCGCAACAAAAGCGTCTTGTGTAATGGTACCGGCCAGATGCGCCTGAGCCGCATTCGCCGTCACGGGCAAATCGGTCGATGTGGTCGCCCCGGTAATGCTGATGTTTCCGGCAGTGTCGACTGCAATCCCGTAGCCTTCATCGGTGCCATTCCCGCCGAAAAAAATGGAGAAAACCTTCCCGGTACCCGTTGGATTTAGCTCCGTCAGTTCTGCATCGTTGACGCCCCCATGAAACGAACCGGTCGTCACCGGAAAATCGGGCGCAGCATCCCCCGTAACGTACGCGTCGCCGGTGGCATCGACCGCGATTCCGAAACCGCGCTCACCACCTAACGAAGTTCCAAGATAAGTTGAATAGACAAGGGCCGAGCCGGTCGGATTTAACTTGAATATGAACACATCATTGGGTCCTCCTCCGAAGGAGGTTTGCAGTGCTCCCGTCGTGACTGGAAAGTCCGCGGAATTGGTTGCGCCGGTCAGATAAGCATTGCCGGTTGAATCGACCGCAATCCCGTACGCGTTCTCATCCGCAGTTCCGCCCACGTAAGTGGAATAGACCAATGTCTTGCCAGTCGGATCGAACTTGCTGACGAAGACATCGCCGGTCACCCCTTGGGTATTCGAATCTGCGCCACCATACGTGCCCTGCAAAGGCGCTGAGCCAAGCGGAAAATCAGCAGAAGTCGTTCCACCTGCAACATAGATGTTGCCGGCTGAGTCCACCGCCGTGGCATATGCGAAGTCGTCACTGCTACCTCCCAGGAAACTCGAATAACTGAGTACAGGATCGATGATCAGTTCCCGACTCTTATCGTAGGAGCCGAGTTCGAAGCCAATCCTGTTTCTGCTTCGTCTGGAGTAGCGAACTGAAATCAACTGCCGCTTCCCACTCCCGAGCTGATAGGCCACGGGTGCTTGCAGATGAATGGTTCCGGAGGCCGTCTGCATGAGAAGTTCGCCGGTTTCCCCGATGCGAAATACCGGCTCTCTGGCACCGCCGTCGACAGTGAAAGCAATCATCGCCGGATCAGCATGGGGCCGGATTACGAGGTCGTATTCCAATTTCTGCTGATTGCCGTAATAGACGAGATCTATCCCGGGATAAGTGTTGACATAACGGACCTGTGCGAAATGCGGCACGTCTACAAGCCAGTGCGAGGAATCAGATCCAAGGAAGTAGTTGCTTTTGCCTGGCAACTTCTTTTCGCCCACGGCTACGGCATGCTGATTTGCTCCCAGGAAGCGCATTCCGATTGCATGCGATGAACATATCGTCGCGCCCGATCCACGGTGTGTTCGATTGCGTGTGGCACAAGTCGAAATGATTGCCGTATCAGGGTTGGTCAGAAGAGTATAGCCAGGACCTGGCGAAATGAAACCGATGCTTCGGTCTGCTTGTCCCACGTTCGATTCAAATGCAAGAGGAAGGTCAGCAAACGCGGACAACGAGCGGCTTGTTCCCGGCATTGCTCGATTCAGTCGTCCGTCTTGCAGGGCGTGACCGCGCACGACGGTTGCAGAGGCGCTGTAGTTCTGGCTCTCTGTCAGCACATGGTTGGCACGATCCGCTGGTCTCTTGCATTCGAAGATCAATAATGTCCCGCATAGCGACAGCACAACATTCACGGTCAGCAGTCTAAGCCGCATTTCGGGCCTCCTGTTTTCACAGATTACGAGTGCGGGATAATCCGTATTCTGGGACCCGATGCAATTACCTAAAGACAGTTGAATGCGAAAAGGAGGGAAGACGAGCGCGACGTAATATACAACGTTACAGCTTAAAATCAAGAACAATCGGCACCAAAGGAGAGCTCGAGGCCTTTCAGGGGTACTTTCCAAAGCTACCTTGACCGTGCAATCCGGGGGCGTGTTAAACCATAATGCCGAGGATCGAGGGACACGTTGCTCAGAAGAAGGGCGACAGGATTTCTTTCATTCACGAACAATCGGTCTAATGTGCGGCCGATATTGTCTAAGCACATTCGCTGATTTGCCGGAGAATGGCCTGCGCTTCCGCCGCAGGATCGGCAGCTTCGGTGAGTGGCCGTCCCACCACGATATGGCTTGCCCCGGACGCGATCGCTTCGGCGGGCGTAACCACTCGCACCTGATCGCCCACGCTGCTCCCCGCCGGGCGCACTCCCGGAGTTACGATCGCGAACTGGTCTCCGAGCCTGGCCCGCACGGAAGCGGCCTCCCGCGCGGAAGTCACGATGCCTTTGCACCCATTGGCGAGAGCCAGGGTGGCCAGCCGCAGGACGCTGTCCTGGACGGTGCTGTCCAGCCCGATTGTTTCCAGGTCATACCCATCCATACTGGTCAGCACAGTGACAGCGAGGACTATCAGATCCGGACGGACCTTTGCTGCGTCAGCGGCGGCGCGGATCATCTTCGTGCTTCCGGCTGCGTGGATCGTCAGCATGCTCACGCCCAGCTTTTCCGCCTCGGCAACGGCCGCTCCCACGGTGTGGGGAATGTCGTGGTACTTGAGATCGAGAAAAACCCGACGCCCTGAGGCCACCAGATCGCGCACAATCCGTGGTCCTTCGGCGGTGTAGAGCTGCATCCCGACCTTATAGGTCAGGGCAGAGTCTCCTACCGCCGCCACGATCTTTTGTGCGGCGGCGGCGGAGGAAACATCCAGCGCAACGATGAGCCGCTCGCGCGGGTCAAGGCTTCGATAGCGGAGGCTATCGTTCGGGATGCGGTTGGGCAGAGCAGCCGTCATCCCGGCTAGTGTATGTGTTTTACGGGAGTTGTGCTACTGGGGGATGGTTAAAGGCTAACGTCTGATAAGCAGGCTTCGGCTGCCTGGCTTTGGCGACCACGGTCGGGTCGACCAGGTCCAGACGCACGCGTTGCAGCCCATGCGCCTTCATTTGCAGCGCCTGGGCGGCCCCATAAGAAACGTCGATGATCCGGCCCGGGACAATCGGTCCCCGGTCGTTGACCCGGACCACAACAGCCTTCCCGTTGCGGAGGTTCGTCACCTTCACGTAGCTTCCCATGGGAAGCGTCAGGTGGGCGGCGGTCATGTCGTACATGTTGTACGGCTCGCCGCTGGCCGTCTCTTTCCCCTCAAAGTTCTTCCCGTACCACGATGCTGTCCCCACTTGATACGGTTTGGTCTTGCCGACCTGTTTGCGGACTGCGGACTTTGCCTGAATCGAACTAGTTGGAGCCGGTTTCGCCTCCGAGTTGTTCGGTCCCTGAGCCGCTCCCAGGTCGACGATCAGAAAAGCAATCGCCAGTCCATGAGCTAAACGTCGATGCATTCAGTTCTCCTCGCATACTCAAAAGTGCCCTTTGGCCTAAGGCTGGTGTGTACTGCAGTTCGTAGATGCTATCGGCCTGCCAAACACGTGTCAAGGTGAAAGGACACGTCCAGCCGTGCTGACCTAGTAATACATATCTTACGTAACTTGTTGTTAATTGATAGAGATGCGCGGAAGTCCCTTTATTTAAGAAAGGTTACGCATTTACCAAATTGCAAATAGCACGATAGGCGTCGCTTGGTAGAATTTACAAGTTGAATGGAATCAATCAATTACAGAAATTACGCTGCTAACTTACATGAAATGATGTATTTACCGGTGGGTGGTTCGCTCGCCGCCGGGGAATTTTTCTCCACGGCCCTGCACAAAGTGGATTCCATGGCGTGCCGATAGTCAAAATCTGTGCCAAACTCAGGCAGTTCCTCAGCAGGTTAAGAACGAAAGGCCATGGCCGAAAAACCGCCAGTTGTCCTTACGATCGCCGGCTTTGACCCCACATCGGGAGCGGGCATCACCGCCGACATCAAGACTATCGCCGCCCATGCCTGCTATGGCGTATCGTGCGTTACGGCGATGACCGTGCAGTCGACATCGGGCGTGAAACGGGTGGAACCCTCCGACCCAACCCTGGTGACCGACACCCTTCAAGAGCTCGCCGAGGACTTGCAGATTGCCGCCGTCCATATCGGCATGTTGGGTTCTGGAAAGGTCGCCGAAGTGGTGTCAGACTTCCTGGGCCGTGCCGGGCCAAACCGGGAACCTCTACCGAATATCGTTGTTGATCCAATCCTCAAATCCTCGTCTGGCGCAGACCTGGTGGACGTCGCCGGAACCAGAATCCTGATGGAGCGCCTGATACCCCTCGCGGACGTCGTGACGCCGAACGTCGACGAGGCCGCAGCCTTGACCGGGATCAAGGTCGAGGATCTGGACGAGATGAAGGCCGCCGCCGCAAAACTTCACGAAATGGGGGCCCGCGCGGTCGTCGTGACGGGAGGCCACCTGGAGAAAGCGATGGATCTGCTCAGTTTTATCACCAAGCATGGAATCGAGCATGAAATCTTCAAGGCGGAGCGGCAGCGCTCCAAGTCCACGCATGGGACCGGATGTGCTTTCGCGACCGCGATGGCTTGCAACTTGGCCCTCGACCGTGGAATCGCTGAAGCCACGCTTCTCGCCAAGATCTATGTCAGCGCCGCTATCTCCAACGGACAAGCAGTGGGCAAGGGTACTGGCCCGGTGCACCATCTTTACAGGATGAGCCAGCAGCGGAGGGCTGCCGGAAGCGGGAGCGAGTCGAACTAGTCTTTTGTCTGATCTTGGGGAAGCTTCTTGAACAGGATTCCTGCCACAAAACAGGCGATTGCCGCTAACAGCCACTCTGCCCGATAAAGCTGAATCGAGTAAAAGTCATTCCAAGTCTTGGCGCTGATCAGACCGACCAGCAGGGCACCTGCCACGCAAGCCAGTCCAATCACAAATGCAATCAACGAACCCGTGGAGAGTCCGACCCGGGTCTTTATCTCGTGAAACTGAAGATAATGCAGCCAAGCGGGGAACTTGACCTTGCTCCAAGACAAGCCGCCAATCGCGGACTGGAGCTTGTGAATGCCAAGCTCCCACAATCCTGCGAGGACGGCCGCGTCGGCTCGCGCGGAGGGGCTGATGGCTTCCGGGCGGCGTCCGCCACAGGTGTGACAGAAGCGCGACCCCAGCAGAAACTCAGTGCCGCAGCGCGGACACGCCTCCGCCATCGTCGAGCGGAGTTGGGAAGCCTCCATTTCGTCACTCAGACGGTGCGCCGGAGGCTGCCAGAATTCTTGCTGCGTTCCTTGTACTACCTCTGCCATTGTGGACCCACTGGGACTTGCCGGGATAACCTTATGTGGCACTCTAAGCACCAAAGATGAGCTTCAACTAACGTCATGATAAATAAAGACTTCGCATCCGGCAGAATGGGGCGCGTTCTCACCACGCGAGCAATTCTTACTTGCCGCGCAAGGTCAAAGTTGCTCAGTTACGAAGGCCCAGACACTACCGGAATCATCAAACCAGTCGTCAGGGACCCACAGAAGATGACCAGTCCTTGCCTCGCGATGGCTATTCGGTAGAGGCGCATTCATTTTTGTGCTGACAAAAGTATAAGGTGCCTTTTCGTCTCAGCGATAGCGGACGGTGCACCATACATAACACTCTTGGTTCCGATGAAGAAGCGTGGGATGTCCCCTGCAGAGCGGCACGACTGTTGCTATTCGTTTAGACTAGCCGGATCGGCATATTGAGTAGAGTTCCCGCATGATTCTCCGGCTTTGCGCTCGCCAGATTCCGGTTTTCCTCTTTCTCATCGCTGGGATCGAATTCGGCATGGCGCAGAGCGTGCCCGTGGCTCATGGCGTCCCTCATGATCCGGAGGTGCAGGCCGCATTCGATCACTTCTACAACATGGATTATCAGCGGGCGACCTTGGAGTTTGAGAAGCTTCTCGACAAGCATCCCAACGACCCTTACGCGTTGAACCATCTGCTCACCGTGATTCTCATGCATGACCTCTACGACACGGGAGCGATGAACACCGGAGACTACGCCAATGACAGCTTTATTGGGCGGGCTCCGCGGCCGACCGATGAAAGAATCAAGGTCCGCATCAAAGCCCTGGCGCACCGGGCGCAGACGGAGGAGGAGAAGCGGCTCAAGAACAATCCGTCGGACATCGACGCTCTGTACTGCCGTGGCGTGACCCGGGCCGAGTTCGCCGTTTACACAGGGCTCGTGGAGCGCGCCTGGTTTTCAGCATTGCGCAATGCCGTGGGGGCGCGTCACGACCACGAGCGCGTGTTGCAACTCGATCCCGACTTCGTCGACGCAAAGATGGTAGTCGGCACGCACAATTACGTGGTGGGAAACCTGCCCTGGAGCATCAAAGTGGCGGCGGCTCTTGCCGGACTCAACGGTTCGAAAGACCGCGGTTTGGCCTACCTGAGGGACGCCGCGAAAAGCGATGCCGAGAACTCGCTGGATGCCAAGGTCGTTCTCTCCCTGTTCCTGCGCCGGGAGCACAAATACGACGAAGCGATCGCGTACATGCAGGAGCTGACCACAAAATATCCGGGAAACCATTTGTTCCCGACCGAAGTCGCCAATCTCCAACGCGATGCCGGACGTCTGGACGAGGCCGAGGCCGAGTACCGCAAGGTTTGGGAGAACGGACGTGCGGGGAAGTACCGCAAGATGCACTACGAATTGGCTGCCTGGGGACTAGGCGAATTGTTGCGCAGCAAAAAAGATTTTGAAGGGGCGGCAGCGGCTTATCAACTTGTGAATGAAGCTCCGAATCCAGACCCTGACATTCGGCAGAAAGCCAATCTCGCCGCTGGAGAGGTGTACGACCTCTTGCAGAAGCGCGACATGGCGATGAAGGCCTACGAGGCAGTCCTGACCGGCCGTCCCGATAGTGGGCAGGCCGACCAGGCCCGACGGTATCTGAAAGATGCATACAGGGAGTGATGAAAGGTGAGCCGGGAACCTCGGGCTGGGTTTCTCCGTAAATTAAGATATGAGATGAAGGTGGAGCTATGTACTGCAACTACTGCGGAAAAGTGATTCAGGACGATGCCTTGGTTTGTGCCTACTGCGGCACCCGGGTGGGAGTCTCGTTGGCCCGGCGTAAGCTGATTCGTCCCCGGCTGGGGCGCAAAGTCGCGGGCGTTTGTCTTGGCTTCGCGGAGTACTTCGATATTGATGTGACTCTGGTTCGAGTCCTCTGGCTCATCGTGGCGTGCATGACGGTTGTCGGATTCTTCTCTTACCCGATTGCATGGATCATCATGCCGGAAGAGCCGCTCATGCTGCAGGCTCCCAGGTCGGCCCAGCCCGTGACCGAAGCGAGGTAGTGAACCTGCGCTTGCGATGGCTCGGCAGCCGTCCCGTAACCCTCGCTGCGCTCGCGGGGCGGACCCTTTGACTCCGCTCAGGGCAGGCCGCGTCCGCCCCTACACAAGCGTTGCCCCGGATCGTGTTCTAATGCCGCATGGCTGGAATTCCCTCGTATCGTCTGCGCAGTGATGATGCTGAAATCGTTCATTGGATCATGGGCGACGGACCTTCCGTCGTCTTGCTGCATCCCTTTCCCGCTAATCACGAGTTCTGGATTCCTGTCGCCGAAGAACTTTCCTCGCGTTATCGACTGATCCTTCCCGATCTTCGCGGTCATGGGGAATCCGAAGTGGGCGAGGGCCCCGCGACCATGGCCAAACATGCCGCCGACCTGGCGCGGATCATGGACGATGCCCAGGCCGGCCGTGCGCCACTGATCGGGATTTCCATTGGCGGCTACATCCTGTTTGAGTTCTGGCGGAAGCATCGCCACAGAGTAGCCGCACTCGGCTTGTGCAATACGAAAGCGCCGGCCGACAACGCGGAAGGGCGCGCCGGACGTCTTCAGGCAGCCAACGATGTCCTCGACCGCGGCACCGAGCCTTTCCTGCAGTCCATGGTGCCGAGATTGCTGGGCAAGACTACGCGCGAAGCACGTCCTGATCTCGTGGACGGTGCTTTGGGCATGATGCGGCAGATGTCACCGGAAGACATTGCCCAGGTGCAGCGTGGGATGGCCGAGCGTCCGGACTCCATCGAGACACTTAAGACAATCAACGTGCCCACGCTCCTGGTCACTGGAGACGAAGACATTTTGACTGGCATCAACGAAGCGGAACTCATGCGGCAGCACATTTCTGGAAGCCAGTTGCGGGTGATCCAGCAGGCTGGACACTACTCGCCCTGGGAGCAGCCGCCGGAAGCCAGCAGGTTGCTTCGACAGTTTCTGGATTCTCTGTAGTTGGGTATAGACATTTTCACTGTCATGCTGAGCGGGTCGAAGCATCCCTACTCCAAACGCACTGCTGAAGATAGGGATTCCTCGCTGCGCTCGGAATGACAGCGGAAGACACTAGGGAAAACATAAGTCACACGATTTGCGAAACCCGTCTACAATCTACTCGCCATGAAGAACCTCGTCATTTCCTTAGTTTGTGCCCTTCTCCCAATCTCAGCAGTTTCTCAAACCAAGCCCGCCGAGCGTCCGCGGATCACGGGCATCGATCACGTCGCGTTCTACACAACGTCTCCCGATGGCATGAAGCATCTCTACGGCGATGTCCTGGGGCTCGCTTCCGCCACCCCGATTGAAACTGGCGAGACGGTCCGGTACTTTTCCGGCAAACAGTGGGTTGGATACAGTCCAGCTCCGGATGCCAAGGCCACCGACCGCATGGATCACGTGGCCTTCGTCACCGACAACATCGGTGCCTTGCGCCGCTATCTGGTGCAAAAGGGATTCAAACCGGGACAAATCGAAGGCCGTTCCGATCACAGCCTCAGCCTGATGATGAAAGATCCGGAGGGCCACCGCATCGAATTCGTCGAACGCAGCAAAGACGAGACCGCGCCGTCCGCTCCCAACGCCGTTTCGCGACACATGATTCACGCCGGATTTCTGGTCTACGATCAACCCGTCGAAGACCACTTCTATCGCGACATACTCGGCTTTCGTCCGTACTGGCATGGCGGGATGAAGGACACCGAAACCGACTGGCTCGCCCTACAGGTTCCAGATGGCACCGATTGGCTCGAGTACATGCTGAATCAACCAAAAAATGCTGATCTTCAACTGACGGGCGTGATGAACCACATTTCGCTGGGCGTCGCCGATATAAAGAAGGCACAGGCCATGCTGGAGTCGCACGGCTGGCAGGAGCACGGACACGAGAAAGCGCAGATGGGCAAAGACGGCAAATGGCAACTGAACGTCTACGATCCCGATTTGACGCGGGTCGAACTGATGGAGTTCAAGCCGGTGGAGAAGCCGTGTTGCAGTGACTACACTGGTCCGCACCCGACGGAGTAGGTTCTCGGTGTTTTTTTGTGCTGCGTGATTGTCCCGATAAATCTGCATTCCCGTCCGGATTTGCTAGAATCTCGGGCAATGACAACTCCCATAGCCGAAGTAGTGCTGGTTCCCGCAGGAACGGTAGTCACGACGAAGGGGGACGGCCCAGTCGTCGATTTGAGTGGAGCCACAGGCCGCGTGTTTCTCGGGACTCTGTCGATCACAAGAATCATTGAGCAGGAATCGCTCGATGTCTCGATCTTCGGATCCTCCGACGGGGCAACCTGGGACGCAAAGTCCATCGCTGCCTTCCGGCAGGAGTTCTACACTGGAGAGACTCCTCTGCTGCTCGATCTCACCCCGCATCCGAATGTGAGGTTTTTGCGCGCCCATTGGGAAGTTGCGCGCTGGGGACGCGGCACTGAGACGCCCTTGTTCGAGTTTGGCGTAACCCTAAAGGAAGTTCCTGCCGACATTCTGAAGGAAGTAAGTCAGGCAAAGGTGAGCGCTTAAAGCCTGGCAGTGAAGTGAGCCGGTTGAAGGGCAGGCGCCTCGACCGTCGGTAATTCATCCGGCTAAGACTGCATTGCGGAGGGGCCACTTTGCCAACGACGATCCTGAAACTGGGTTCCCATTGTGCCGATGTCAAGACCCTGCAATCCCAATTAAACGATGTCCTGACGCCCAAGCCGAATCTGCTGGTAGATGGTGCTTTCGGAACCCATACCCGCAATGCCGTTCTTCGTTTTCAGCAGGAGAATTGGCTGGTGGAAGACGGCGAAGTCGGGCCGTGCACCTGGAATGCGCTGATGGATACGGAGGATTACCCGCCAATCCTTCACAACATGCCGTTTATCTTCCAACGCACGTCCACGAGTTGCTGGGCTGCATCCACGGCGATGATCACGCGCTCCACCATCTCCACCGTGGTTTTTCGGACACCCGACGATCTGATCATGGAAGACGGAAGCCTCAAGAATTTCTCCGAAAGCGACGATGCCGTTACCGGGGCGATGCGATTTGCGCAAGCCAACTTCCTGACTGTCGTGCCGCCGACTTCGTGGATGCCGATTGCGCTTAAGGCAATGTTGGCGAAAGGCCCGTTGATGTTCGATATGTTGTGGAACGTGAAGGACTATGTCAAAGGCGCGGGCAGCCCGGGTCACATGATCGCCGTGGTCGGAATCCGCGGCGACAACGATCAATCGGGAAAGGGGACAACGCTTCGCATCTACGATCCGTGGCCGCCAAACAAAGGCGACCGTTATTCTGTCGGGTACTTCAAATGGATCCAGGAAGTCCCGACGCGCACCTACCACATCTATCACAAGGCGTAGTCCGCCCGTCCGCCCGTTGGCGAAGAGCGTTCGCGATTCTCTCCATGCAGACAGGTCCTCGAGAAGGCCAGTTGCGCACCACATCCGCTATATTGGTTCTACGATGAAAACCCAGTCCGCAGTAGTCGTGCGCCCGGCGAGCAACATTCGCGGCAGTGTCGAACTGCCCGGAGACAAGTCGATCTCCCATCGGTATGGGATGCTGGCAGGAATCGCCGAAAGCCCCTCGCGTATCGAGAACTATTCGACGGGCGCCGATTGTGCGAGCACGCTGGGCTGCATGCGAACGGTGGGAGTGAACTGGGAGCGCAAGGCCGAGGGCCAGAATGTGATTGAAGTGCAGGGAAGAGGACTCTCGTTGGCCGCCCCGGCGGCGCCGCTCGATTGCGGAAATTCCGGTTCCACGATGCGGATGTTGAGCGGGATTGTTGCGGGTCAACACTTCACCAGCGAGATGATCGGCGATGAATCGCTCTCCCGCCGGCCCATGGAGCGCGTGATCAAGCCCCTCTCGGAGATGGGCGCCAACATCGACTCGCATCAGGGCAAGCCGCCGCTGCACATCACCGGCGGACAGCTCAAAGCGATCGATTACAAAATGCCCGTGGCCAGCGCGCAAGTGAAATCGTGCCTGCTCTTTGCGGGCCTGTTCGCCGACGGGGAAACGCGAGTGGAGGAGTCGGTGCGCACGCGCGACCATGGCGAAGTTGCGTTGCGTGCCTTCGGTGCAGAGGTCCAACGCAAAAGCCTGGGAGCGGGGAACGAAGTCCGCATTCGCGGCGGCCAGCGCTTGCGCGGTATTGAAGCCCGGGTGCCGGGAGACCTTTCCAGTGCAGCCTTCTTTCTCTGCGCGGCGGCCCTGTTTCCGGGATCACAGCTGGTTCTTCCCAACCTGCTCATGAATCCCACCCGCGCCCGCCTGCTCGACATCCTCATGCAGATGGGCCTGAATATTTCCGTGACGCAACTCGAGCAGATTCATGGAGAGATGGTCGGCTCCCTGCAGGTGGAGGGTGGTCGGCTGAAGGGGACGACCATCGCCGGCGCCGATTCCGCCGCATTGATTGACGAAATCCCCGTGCTGGCAGCCGTTGCGCCTTATACAGAGCAGGGAATTGAGGTGCGTGACGCGAAGGAACTGCGGGTAAAGGAATCAGACCGCATCACGTCGATCGTGACCAATCTCCGCAAGATGGGCGCGGAGGTAGAAGAACGCGAAGACGGTCTCAAGGTGACTGGGGGCCAATCGCTTCGCGGCACCGAACTCGATTCTTTCGCAGATCACCGCATCGCTATGGCCTTCGCGGTCGCCGCCCTGCGCGCAGAAGGCGAAACAGCGATCGAGGGCGCCGAATCCGCAGCGATCTCGTACCCCGCCTTCTTTGACACCCTCGAAGAACTCACGGCGCTAGGACGGAAGCGCCCGTGCGGATTCTAACCGGTAACGCGACTGCAGAATCTCCTGAACCGCTGCCACCACGCCCATACAATGGCTCCATGGACGATCTTAGAAATCGAACAGCTCTCGTTACCGGGGCCAGTCGAGGCATCGGCGCCGGAATCGCTGTAGCCTTGGCTGGTGCCGGTGCGAACGTTGCCATCAATTATGTTGAACGGGCGGATGCTGCTCATGCCGTCTGCAGCGAGATTATCGCGCTGGGACAGCGAGCGATTGCGGTTCAAGCCGACGTTTCCCTTTCACGCGACGTCAAGCGGATGATCGCGGGAATCGAAAAATCGCTGGGCGAAATCGACATTCTCGTCAACAACGCTGCCATCGCCAAACCCCGCAAGTTGGAAGACATTCCCGAGGAAGAGTGGGACGAGATCCTCGCAGTGAATTTGAAATCCGTTTTCCTGGTCACTCAGGCGGTCATTGGCGGGATGCGAAAGCGGAAATGGGGCCGCATCATCAACCTGTCTTCAGTTGCCGCGCAAACCGGCGGTGCGGTGGGTGCACACTATGCCGCGTCGAAGGCCGGAATCATCGGGCTCACACACTCGTGCGCCTCCGCATTTGTCAAAGAGGGCATTACCGTAAATGCCATCGCCCCTGCTCTGGTGGAAACGGACATGGTGACGAGCAATCCGAACGCGAGCCCGAACTTGATTCCCATGGGGCACTTCGGGAAAGTTGACGACGTGACATCGATCGCGCTGATGCTGGCAAGGAACGAATACATTACCGGGCAGACCATCTCTGTGAATGGTGGCTGCTTTATGACCTAGTGCTCAGCGCCCACGCTGTTTCCCTTTCGCCATTGCCACGCTCCATCCGTCAGTAACCCTATTCCGTTACCTAAGTGACCTGCCATCCCTCCGTGGCTACGGCGACAATACCCGCAAACGGGCCGAGGTAATTCGCAGCCGAGCATCTTTGCGTCCGTTCATTTTCTGGGGGATGTTCGATGCGTTCCAAAGTCTTCTTATGTGTGGTCGTGATATGGGCGTCCAGCGCCTTCGCTAAAGAGCCCAAGGCTTACCAAACCGGTACGCTGAGGCAAATGATTTCCGTGCAATGTGGGACGGCCGAGAAAGACTCGACCGGCACTCCGGGAGAAGTGCCCCATCTCGATTCCGGCACGAAAAAGCCAGAGCCGCTCCAGTGCCAGGAGTACGTACTGGAAACCGAGCACGTGATCTATCACATTCGTCCGCGCCACGAGAAGCACGCGACTCTTCTGCCCATCGGCCAACAAGCACAGTTCCGCCTGGAGAGAGACAGAATGCTGCTGCGCGTCGAAGGCGTCGACGGCAAAGAGCAGGAGTACGTGGTCATCTCAATCACTCCGCGCACGGATTCCAATACCGCCGACGCGAGTCCGTCGCACGTCAATCATCTGCAGTAGAGATCCATACTTCTAAGATCAACAGGCGCGGCGCACCCACGCCTTTTTCATTCTCCTCGGGGTATTTCTGTATTCGCATCTCCTTCACTCTGTAGCGGGTCGCATGCTCTCCAACCCCTGTCAGACCGGGCAGCATCCATATACCGATTCGCGGCTAGGCGTCCGCGCATTCCTGTGTTGGGCTACAGGATAGTTCGTGCGCGACGAGACTCTGGAGGAGTAACGAACAACCATGAAACGGTATCTAGGACTCATTCTTACATCGCTTTTCTTCACGATGCCGGCGTTGCTGGCGCAGGAAGCCGAGCGAACAGATCACATGGAGGTCGGCGCTTTCGCTGAATACTTCCGCTTCAGCGACCCTGGTCCCACCAGCAATTATGTTGGCATTGGCGGACGCGCGGCATTCAACGTACATCCCAGCATCCAACTCGAAGCGGAAATGGGCTACGACTTCGAGCGGAATTACACGAACACTTTCAGCAACGGCATAACCACGGTCAACGTGCAGAGCCGGTTGCGCACGCTGCACGGACTATTTGGACCCAAGTTCCAGACCGGATCCGGACCGTTCCGCGTATTCGTCACTGGAAAAGTAGGATTTGAAAACTTTATGGTCACCGGCCTGGGTGCGCCCACGGGTTTTGCGAACCAGGTCGGGTTGGGTGCTGGAGCGACTTATTTCGCGTTGTATCCGGGCGGAGGCATTGAGGCATTTGCCGGACCGATCGGGGTTCGCGCGGAAATCGGCGACAACATCTTCTTCAATGGTGGTGCTCACAACAACCTGCGTGTCACTTTCGGTCCACAGTTCCGGTTCTGATCAGCAACACTCCTGAACCCCGGCGGCCTTTCTGGCCGCCGGTTTTCTTTCGTACATCCTGCACAAACCGGTGTGATGCCTGTCACAGCGAGCGCTCTGTCTTTCCCTTAGGGTCGGAGTATTGGACCTCAAGGTCCACCGTACCTTCACGTGGATGACCGTCCACAAGTCGCCGTAAATCCCTGGGTCGTGACCCTCTCCGTGATGCTCGCCACCTTCATGGAAGTGCTCGACACCACTGTAGTCAATGTCGCCATCCCGCACATCTCCGGGAATCTCGCTTCGACCTTCGAAGAGGGTACTTGGGTCGTTACTTCGTACCTGGTTTCCAACGCCATTGTTCTGCCAATCTCCGGATGGCTGGCGAATTATCTGGGGCGCAAGCGGTTATTACTGATCTGTGTGGCCGGATTCACGCTGACCTCGTTGTGCTGCGGCATGGCGGCGTCGTTAGAACAGTTGATCATTTTTCGCGTGTTGCAGGGCCTGACCGGTGGAGGACTTCAGCCTCTGGCACAGGCCATTCTGCTCGAAACATTCCCCAAGGAGCGTCACGGCCACGCCATGGCCGCCTTCGGTATTGGAATCCTGCTGGCTCCCATCCTGGGCCCGACCCTTGGCGGCTGGATTACCGACAACTATTCCTGGCGTTGGATCTTCTATCTCAATCTGCCGGTCGGCATTCTTTCATTGTTCCTGATGAACCGCTACGTCTTCGACCCGCACTATGTGAAACGTGGCGATGGCAAAGTCGATCTGTGGGGCATCGGATTTCTCGCCCTGGGAATCGGCTCGCTGCAGGTACTTCTCGATACTGGTGAGCGCAAGGATTGGTTCTCGTCTGATTACATCCGCACCTTCACTGCACTGTGCGTGTTCGGCCTGGTTGCGCTGGTGATTCGCGAACTTACCGCCGAGCATCCGGTCGTGGATTTGCGCGTGCTGAAGAATCGCTCCTTCAGCGCGGGAGTCTTCCTGATCAGCCTGTTGGGATTTGTTCTCTATGCCAGCCTGGTCCTGCTGCCCCTGTACCTGCAAACGCTGATGGGGTACCCGGCCTACAATTCGGGCCTCGCGCTCTCCCCGCGCGGGATCGGCGCGCTGTTGTTCACGCCCCTGGCGGGACATTTGACCACGAAGATCGATCCGCGGCGGCTGCTGTTTGTCGGACTGGTGCTGGGTTCGATCACCATGTTCGATCTCTCCGGGCTCAATCTATATGCCGGCTTCTGGGATATCTGCTGGGCGCAGATTATTCAGGGCGTAGCGTTGAGCTTCCTTTTTATTCCCCTGATGGCGCTCGCCATGGCTCGCATCCAGCCGGAGAAGATGGGCAACGCGACCAGCATCTTCAACCTCATGCGCAATATCGGCGGCAGCGTGGGCATCGCGATCATGACCACCTTCCTGGCGCGCCGCACCCAGATGCATCAGAATCATCTGATCACGAACATCACCGCCGGCGATCTGAAGACGCTTTCGATGCTGCGCGGCATGCAGGCCAACTTCTACGCGCACGGCACCGATGCAGTTACCGCCGCGCGCAAATCGCTGGCAGCCATGTATGGCTTGGTGCAGGAGCACGCCTCGATGCTGGCTTTCGTCGAGGCCTTCTGGCTGATGGGAGTGGTCTTCCTGCTGATGATCCCGTTTCTGCCGCTGCTGCAGTACACCAAACGCAAACCGTTACAGCCGGCGCCGATTGCGTCATCAGAAAAACACCTGCGCCGCGTAGAAGTGCCAGAATCTGCCGGGCAGCCAGAAGAAGCGCATCACCTGGCCCTGCACTAGTCCATCCTCGTCATCCTGAGCCACGCGTTCTTTGCGTTGCGGAGGACCTATGCAATTCGCCGCAAGCTAGCGGCACTGCATGGGTCCTCCGGCGCAGAAAACGCGCCTCAGGATGACAAGGCGATCAAACAAAGCTGCAGCCGTCATGTCCTTTTTCCTGCGCCATCCAGGCGAAAAACGCACGATTCGCGCCCTGCCCCTGTGATACAGTAATGCCCACTCACTTCAGGTCAGCCATGGGGGCTGGCCGGTTCCAATCCCAAGGAGTCATCGATGCCCACTCTTCGCGACCTCATCAAAGACCGCAGAGTCTACACCGTCGACGCCAACCGCACCGTGCTCGAAGCCGCCCGCTACATGATGGAAAACAATGTGGGCGCGGTGCCCGTTCTCCGCAACGGAGACCTCGCCGGTATTCTCTCCGAGCGCGACATCATGAACCGCGTGGTGGCTGTGGGCCGCACGCCCGGGACGACTGCTGTGTCGGAAGTCATGACCGCCAATCCGCGCGCCGTCGCCGCCGACGAGAGCATCGAAGAGTGCCTGTTCATCATGCACGAATTTGGATTCCGTCACTTGCCCATCGTTGACGGCAAAGAACTGAAGGGGCTGATTTCGCTGCGCGATGTCCTGATGCACCAGGCGGCTGAGATCGAGCGTCAGGCGAGACGAGCCGCATCCTAGAATCGGTCGCAGGTCTTAGGTCATAGGTCTCAGGAATAAGGATGAAATACAGACGAAGTCCCAACCCCTGACACCCAAGACCTGAGACCGAATTTCATTCCCTCTTCCGCAGAATCGTTTCCCCCGGCTTCGGCGGCAAGCGGAAGGGGAACTCGAAGACCTTGCCTGCCATCGGCACCCGCAAGATAAATTCTTCCTGCTTTTTCCATCGTCCGATCCACTTGCTGTCGGTGCTGAACAGCACCCATCCGCTGGCCTCGTTGTTTCCCGCGCTCAGGCGCGTCGGACGCAGGCTATTCTTGCCGACGAACTCCTGCAGTTCCGCGGAGTCCTTCAGGAACGCGCGGACCAAAGCTTCCTTCTTCTCCCTTTCGTCGGGATGCTTCTCGACCTGCCGCGCCGTTTCGTCGTTGAGAATGTCGGCATCCTGCTGCACCTTCTCCGAGAAACCATCCGGATCCAGTGCCATCTGCACGACCTGGAAATGCTTCAGGAACTCGAGCGAGATGTTATTGGTGGCAACGTCGAGCGCTCCCTGTCCGGTGTATCGCACCGTCAGCAGCAAGGCGAAGAACAGCTGATGCCGCCGATGCACCTTCTCGAGTTCCTGCGCATCGACAGCCATCACGATGCCGACGTCGTCAGACCACAGGCCGTAGCGATACTTGCCGTCATCGCCGTGCGCGAGAGTGCAGCCGGGGCTGCCTTCTTCCCAGCGGATGGCAGGCACCCTGTTCTTGTCCTTGGCAGACGCTGCCGCCGCCAGGCATGCAAGGCCCAACGCGAGCCCTTGCAGCATGCGGTGCGCCGGCCAGTTCATCGCTTTAGGGATTCTTGGGAGGTGCAGTCACCGTCAGCGAAACCGTAGGAGCGCTGCTGGTGGAACTGGTGTTGCTGGAAATGACTCCGTTGGAGTCCACGCCGATGATTGTGAAGGTGTAGGTATTGGCGGGTGTTATGCCGTTCGGCGTCGTGGTCGAAGTGCCGCTGCTCCCACACGCGGGAGTCAGAATAAACACTCCGCACAACACAAACAGCGCCATCACGATCCACGCGCCTCTGGCACGTTTGGCGCTCGCAGCCCCGAAGCCCATCAGTCCGAAGATCGGCAGCGAGAGCCACAGACCGAATGCCTTGCGGATTTTGTGAGCCCCCGTCGTGATCGGCCCAAAGGTGGTGATGTTTAGAATCGCGGGGGCGCTGGTTGTCCCGTTGACTTGCAGGCTCGGAGCCCCGTTTGGATACACAAACGAGCACACCGGGGCGATGGTGACCAGCGGTGTCATGGAGGAACACGAGAGCGTGATTCCTCCGCCAGTCGGAGTGGAGTATCCGTACACCGGATTCACCGTTACCGTGCCCTGGGCGCCGCTGCCCGCCACCACGCTGCTGGGCGCCATGCTGCCGGTTACGCTGATCGTGAACTGCGGCGATACCGCGAGGACGGTTAGAGGAATCGGCGGCGTGGTATACGTCGTGGTCGGGCCCGTGCCTGTGATCGTGACACTATATTCCTGGGTTGTGGTCGTGCTCTGGGTGGTGACGGTCAGGGTAGACGTCGCCGGAGTCGTTACCGATGCCGGACTGACGATGCATACCGGAGGATCGGTCGCGGCCTGTTGCGCGGTAACCTGACAGCTCAGGTTCACTGTCACGCTCGGGCTGCTCGTGGGCACTCCTATGGTAACCAGGGAGGAAGAGACTCCGCTGGGAGCCACCGCGTCCGGACTGAACGACCCTGCCGTCAGTGTGAATTCGGAGGTTCCCTGCGCCATTGCTGACGGGGTGAAGGTGGCAGCCAGGAACGCGCAAGCTGCCATGAGCCACACGGCTGCCATTCCTCTGCGCCCAGCCATTGATTTCACTCTGGATTCAGACCACTCGGATCTCAACATGAACGGGTTCTGACTCAACTAGCTTCGATTCCTGGGAATGCAAAAACGCTGCCCGGTCGATGCGCGGGTGCGTGTCTAAAACAACCGCCGCTCAAGGACGCACAATGACGCCAAAGCTCCTTGAACTTGGAATTTCCATACTACCATCCCGGCCGTTGGATTTTCGCCATGGCAGGAGGGAAGGAAAACGGCCGCCTTATGAAGGTAAGGCGGCCGCGAATTCTGTGACCCATCAATTGACGGTCAGGGTAACCGGGGTTGAGTGTGATAGTGCTCCCTGTGTTCCCGTAATCGTAATCGTGTAGTTGCCAGCTGGAGTACATCCCGAACAACCGCCGCCTCCGCCACCTCCGCCACTGCTTCCTCCACACGCAGGGAGAAGGAACAGGAGCATCATTACGATGCCCAGCGACAGGAATCCGAGAAGCTTTTTCTTGCGGGAGTCGCTAGTGCTGAAGCGCATCCCGACGAACGCCAAGCCCACAATGGGGAGCCACATCGCGTAGTAGATACTCGTATTCGAGTGCAATGCAGCGGCAGAGCCGGTGGTTGTGATGGTTAAGGTGGATGTTGCGCCACCGCTGGTCGGCGTCAGCGGGTTTGTGGAGAAAGCACTGGAGGCGCTGCAGGAGGGCGCTGGGGATCCGCCTCCGGTGACCGCACAGGATAAGGTGACTTGCTGGTTGTATGCGTTCAGCGCGGTTAGCGTAACGGTCGACGTCGCAGAACTTCCCGGGCTCACTGCTGTTGGTGTTGTCGCCGCAATCGTGAAATCCGGCGCCGTGGCCGACCCATACGCAGTCACAAACGCATCTGGACACGGGACGTTCGTGTTGTTCGCACCCGTGCAGGTGCCGCCGCCATAAGTGCCGTCGATCGGAGTTCCCGCGGTTGGGAAGACCGAAGTCCCCCCGTTGCCAGAATCCGTATCCCCAGTCACGTAAATCTTGTCGGAGGGGTCAACCGCAATTCCGCCGAACAGTTGGTCCTCGTCACCTCCTCCGCCGAGATAGGTGGAAAACAGGAGATTGCCTTGCGCGATGCTCACCACGCTGACAAAGGCGTCCGTGGCACCGCTAGGAGTGCTTTGAGTTGCGTTCTGCAAAGGAAAGTCAGAGGAACTGGTCTGGCCAGTGACGTAGATGTTGTCCGAGATGTTGTCCGATCCGTCAAGGCCGATTGCCAAAGCCGTATCGACTCCACTTCCACCGAGGTACGAACCGTAGGTCGCTGCTGTGCCAGAGGGATTGAGTTCGAGCACAAAGGAGTTCTGAGTGCCGCCAAGTGCACTTTGTAGTGGCGTCCCTGCCGTCTTGAAGTCAGTTGAGTTGGTGATGCCGGTAAGGAACGCGTCCCCGGTTGCATCTGCTGCAATTGCAAAGGCGTCATCACTTCCGCTGCCGCCGTAGTAAGTCACATAGTTGTAATTGGAGAGGTCGGATTTGATACTGACGACGAAGGCGTCATCTTGCGCGGTACCGCCGCTGTTGTTGCAGGTCCCGTCGGTCCCGCATGTTTTCTGAACCACGTTGCTCGGTGTCGTAGGCAGGTCTGTCGAGATAGTCTCTCCGGAAACATAAATGTTTCCACTACCGTCCAGTGCAACGCCGGTCGCCAGATCGCCGCTGCTGCCGCCGATGTAACTCACTAGTAAGTAGGAAGTGGCATTGGAATTGAGCTTTACAACATATCCATCATCCACGCCAGTATTCTGCGCGAGATTGATGAAACCGCCGTTCGGCAAAGGGTTCACGCCACCCGAAATTCCGCCCAAGTTCGATGAATAGGTCTCTCCGACTACGTAAACGTTGTGGCTACTATCTACGGCGATGCCTAATCCAGAATCGCTGTCGTTCCCAGCGATATACGTAGCCCAAGTAGGAGGCAGGCTACCATTCAGTGACAGCTTCACGGCGAAGGCATCGTTGGTGCCGTGGACGCCTCCCCCGATGAACCCAGTTTGGACTACTCCTGACGTCACGGGGAAATCGTTTGAATCGGTTGTCCCTGCGACATAAATACCCTGGCTGTCCACTGCAATTCCACCCGGGAAATCGTCCGAGCTTCCGCCGAACACTGAGGTGAAGACCAGCGAGCCAGATGGTGCGATTTCCGTAACAAAGGTGTCAAAGCTGTTGTTGTTTGTGCCGCCCGAGTTCCCCGGAATTGCAGTAGAGTCCGTAGCTCCCGCCACGAAAGCGTTCCCGCTCGCATCGACGGCGATTGCAATCCCGTAGTCAGCACCACCGCCACCGAAGTATGTGGAATAGGTCACGGTCGGATCGATCACGAGTTCACGATTGTGATCGTAGGGGCCCAGCCCGAAAGTGATTTGGTCTGCGCCCTGTTTGATAAACCGCGCTTCGACAATCAGCCGGTTTCCATCTTTCTCCTGGTATGCCAGCGGCCTGACGAGGTGTACGGGACCGGCGGAAGTTGCAATCTGCAGATCGCCATCAGCGGTGATGTCGAGGTGATCTGCGCCTTCAAAGCCCAAAGCGATATCAGCCGCATCAGCCCCGGGACGAACGATGTAGTCGAACTCCAGTTTCTTGCTTTCACCTCGAAATGCGAGATCGATCCCGGGATACAGGTTCTCGTACTCAACGCGCCCAAAGAGTGGAATGTTCGTACGCCACTTCGCGCGATCGTTGCCGAGGAAGTAGTTCACCTTCCCAGGTTGTTGATCCAGACCAGCGATTCCATTGGCATGCGCTCCGACAAAGCTCATCCGCAGTGAGGCCACCGACGTTTTTTCCTGGCCGCGAGCTTTATTCCTGAGCATCGCCTTTACCGCGGCGGGCCCACGGCGTTTGTTGAGCATCATCTCCCGAACTTCGGAAGCAGATCTGCCTTGACCCACCAACTTCAGGATCGCCTGGGAGGACGTCAGATAAAGCTGATATCCATTCCCTCGCGCCATGTACTTCACCTCGGGGTCCGTCTGGCCCTGATTGGCTTCGAAGGCGAGTGGGAGCACGTCGAGGCTGGCGTGGACGCGTCCGCGCTGTTCGGCGCTGAGCGCCGGGGCTGAGGATTTCTGGCTGGCCGGGGTAATTGCGCGTGCGTTGTCCGCGTGCCGCGTCGACCGTTTAACTGCGTACCCGCCAACCGCGATCGCCATTACAGCGAGCGTAGCCAGGCAGACCACAAACACGGGGAATCGGGGAATTGAAGGTTTGGACACAACGATCCTCCTGGAATCGACCTTTCAGTTTCTTTTGCGGGGGCAAGACCCGGAGCCATGGCCACGAAACCGCCAAACAGCGCGCCGATAGTCCGAGATCAGCAAAGTCAGGATTTGTAATGCTTAGGCGAGAGTATGGGGTGCCCGAATGGCCCTTGTCAATGAATCTTAGCGAACCCTGCCCTGCCGCATGCCGCGAAGGGGCAGTATTTTCAGGGGTTTCGCCGATGTCCTTATGGAACCGTGACGATGACCCCGGTGCACTGTTTCGCGCCGCGCCGGCGATAGCTGTGCTGCACCGCCGCGTCGAAGTAAATGGCGTCCTCAGCCTCGAGTTGGAACTCTTCGCTGCCAATCTTGAGGGTTATCGATCCCTTCAGCAGGTACAGCAGTTCCACGCCCGGATGCTGGTGCGGGCGCAGTTTCTCAGGCGGGATCTCTTGGAATTCTGCCACAAATGCGTTCAGCTTCCGCTCGTTGGTTTTGTAGTCTAGGCACTCAAAATAATAGGGGATGTCCTGGATGCCCGGCCGCTCCGGGAACCGCACCCGGTCCTGCTTGCGCACGACATTTACCACCCGGCGCTTGCGCTCGTCGGTGAAGAAGTAATCCAGTCCCACCGAGTGCACCATGGCGATGCGCAACAGCGTGGGAAGGGTAGGGAACAGCTTCCCCCGCTCCAGTTTCGAGAGCAAAGCCGCCGAGAGTCCCGTGTGCTTGCTGAGTTCGACCAGGCCCATGCTCTTTCGCAGGCGCAAGGTGCGCAGCTTCTCTCCGATCGTGTAGCGCCCCAGCCCCTGGGTGATGGTGTCAGGAATGTTGGCCATGATTTCCTGATGATAAAACGAATGTTCCTGGTAGTAAGCACAATTGGAGAGCGGCCATGCTGAGCGAAGTCGAACCATCCCTACTCGTGGGTAACTGCCGTGGGAAATGATTAAGCTTGGCTCTGTCGAACCTCCCACGTTTCGCAAAGGCGGCGAGACGTGGGGCCCTCGGCTCGCAACTCGCCGCTATTTCGGCGGCTTCTTCTTTCCAAACAGTCCCATCACTGTGTTGACGGGATTCTGTTGCTGCTGCCCACCGCTTTTCCCCTGGTTATTCAGGAAGCCTTCGACGAGGCCGCCGGCGATGCCTTTGACGTCAGGAGTGAATTTCGGATTCTGCGCCGTCCCTGTGACTCCGAAAGGAATGCCCGTACCGCCCACTTCAGCCTTCATCTTGAAGGCCAGATCGTTCGACGGGCTCACCGTCCCGGCTCCGGTCAGCACGCCGATCGAAGGCACAGTGAGGTTGATATTGCTGGCCTCAGTCCCGGCAGGCGTCATCTTCACGTCCGAACTGAAATTCTGAATCGTGGTGTCGTTGCCTGCACTGGCTTTTCCCGACAGAGCCGAGAGGACAGCACCCAACTGTGCGCCAAGGTTGAAGTTCGCCAGTTGTGTATTCTCCATCTTGATCGACCCGGTACTAACCAGTTTGTCAACTGGTCCGGAGCTGGCGACATTCACATTCAAGTGGCCGCCCTTCAAGGTTGCCTTTGGAGGTAATACCACTCCGACCGCCGGCAGCATGGCTTCCAGGTCATCTACCGGCATGGCGTTGCCTACCAGTTTCAGATTGACGGAGGTGACCTTGCCGTGCGCATCGTAAGCGCCCGTCAAATGCGAAACCGCCTGACCCATGGAGATATCGCATTGGTTGACGAGCCCGGTTTGGCGAACAAGATCGTGCGTGGCCCCAAACTTCACATCGACCGGACGTCCGGCGGGCGAACCCTTCTTCACAACCACCAAGTTCGTGGCCCTCAACGTGCCGCTCGCTTTAGCCTGATGCCCGTCGGATTCGATTGTCCCATCAAGGTCGGCAATGCCAGAGATGCCGGCCGCGGGATCAAGGAATCCCGACGACGCCAGATTCATGTGCTGCACAGCGATCTTCGCGTTCAGCGGGGTCAGGGCAGCGTCGGTAGGATTGATCGGTCCCGCCGTTCCCGCCAGTTTCAGCGTTCCGCCGGAAGGAGTGTTCGCCGTCATCGAGAACGGGAATGATGAGGTAAAAGAAAAGTTTTTAACTTCGATATTAACTTTATCGTATACCCGCGGAGGCTCGCTCGAGCCCGCCTTCAAAACCGTAAGCTTTCCATCGTTTACGTCCAGCTTGGCGACCGACAAATTCGCATTCCCACCGGAACTCTTCTCGCTCGAGGCAGTTTCTTCCGGCGAAGGTTTCGCGGTGTTCGAAGAAGCCGCAGGCGCCGTCTTCCCGCCTTGAGTGGGCGCCGACGGATTCTTTCCGCCCAGGCTCGAGAAATTCCATTTCTCGCCATTCTCCGACCTCACCAGACTGATCTGCGGGTCATCCAGGGTGAGTTCGGTGACATTCAGTGTTCGCGAGAAAATCAGCGGCCACATCTCCACGCCGACCTTCAGCGATTTCGCCTGTACAAACGGACTCCTGCTGAACTGGGGATCGTCGGCGATCGAAATGTTGTCGGCCTTCACACCGCCCGACAGCAACGACAGGGAAAGATTGCCCACCTTTACCTGCCGCCCGAGCGCGTCAGTGAGTTCCGACTCCAGTTTCGGACGGAACGTGTTCGCGTCGATGACGAAGGGCAAGATGATCATGATGACAAGCAGCACTGCGATCACAATGCCGAGAATCTTGAGAACGCGCTTCATGATGTGTACCTCCCTGCCGGAGCGGCGGCGGATAGCGACGTACTGAGGGAAATTCGTGCGCGGCGGCCCAAGTGTATCACTGCGTATCCTGCATTAACTCCGGAGACGGCACAGCAGCTTCTTTCTTCTGGCTGGCTGCCGCGGCCATTTCCTTCTTCGCTTCTTCTTTGCGGCCAAGCCGAAGCAGCGCTTGGCCTCGAATGTAGTGGGCCTCGGTCCTGTCCGGATCCAGTTTCAGAGCCTTGCCGGTCTCGGCTAGGGCCGCATCGTACTTCTGTTGGCGCTGATAAATCTTCGCCAGCCCCAGATAAGAACTGACCAGGCGTGGATCCCGCCGAAGCGCTTCCCGATAGCTCTTCTCCGCGTTGGCGTCATCTTGCATCTGCCAATACACGTCTCCCAGTTGATCATAGTCCAGAGCCAGGCCGGGCTGAACTGCCAGATCTGTCAGGAATTCCTCTCGTGCCCGGGTGTAGTCCTGTTTCCTGAGATATGCGACTCCAAGATTGAAGTGCACGAAGGCCAGCGTCGGATTCGTCCTTGCCGCCGCTTCCAACTCGCCCACCGCCATGTCGTATTCCTTGCGATTGAGATGATATTTTCCGACGAAAAGATGGTATTCGGCAGAGTCGCTCCCGACTTTCAGCAGCTGCGCCGAGGCCCGGTCGTCCCATTCCGTCTCTCCCGCACGATGGGCCGCATTCGACAGCACATACAAATACGGCACTTTATCCGATTCCTGCGGCCACAAGGGTTCAAGTGTAGAGGCCGCTTCTGTCCAGCGCTCCTCGAAAAAATAACAGAGCCCCAGCAGATAGCGCGGCTGCACCGCTTCCGGTTGCTCCCGCACAACCGATTCAAAGGGAGGAGTTGCCTTCAGAAACTCATTCTGCCGGTAATAAGCGAGCCCGATGTTCAGCCGGACCCCCGGAACATTGGGCATCAGCTCCCGAGCCTTGTTCAGTGTTTCCAGCGCTCGGGCCCACTGCTTCCGGCGCATATACACGACCCCAAGATTCGCGTACGCCGGTCCAGCCTTAGGATCGATTTGCAGCACCTGCCGGAAATCGCCGGCCGCCTCGTCGAGCCGGTTCTGGTTCAAGGCTTCCTCGCCACTCCGAAAAAGTACTGCGGGATCCGCGGCCTTGGTGACCCCAGATCGCGCTGTGGGCGGGCCTTCCTGAGGGATTTTCGCCACCCCGGTCGCCAACGCAGGAAGAAACACGAAAATGATTGATGTGATCGCTGCGCTTGACACTCGCATGAGTCTTTGCTGTAGTGTCCGCCAGCATTCCTTCGAAATTCAAGCGGAGACGCGGGAATGTTTCGAGAGGAAGCTGATTCACAAACTGACAGAAGCGGGCGCACAGTCAGCCACTAATTTTTTAAGCCCAAGAATCTTTTGAAACTTTGAGTCATGGTGACGATTCGGGATGTAGCCAAGGAAAGCGGTTTCTCTTCGACGACGGTGTCCATTGTTTTGAACAACGCACCACTGTCGCGCTACATCCCGGCCGCAACCAAAAAGAAAATCGAGCGTGCCGCGCAGAAGCTCGGATATCGCCCCAACCAATTTGCCCGGTCCTTGCGCAGCAAGCGCAGCCACACCGTCGGGGTCATGGTGTTTGACATGACCGACCCGTTCTGCACTCTGATCCTGCGCGGCATTGAGAACACTCTCTATCAGGCGTCCTATCTCCCCATCCTCACCGATGTACACAACGAAGGCAGCCGTTTCGAGCGTTATCTGGAAATGCTGCTCGACCGCCGCATCGAGGCCCTGATCGTCATCGCGAACTGGGTGTTCCTCGATATCAACCTGCTCGCCGATCTCGAGAAGAGCAGCATCCCCACGGCGATGATCGGTTGCGAACTGAAAACAGATTCGATCAGTTCGGTTATCGTGGATAACGAACTGGGCGGCCATATCGCGCTCGAGCATCTGCACTGCCTCGGCCATCGCAAGATCGCCATCATCCGCGGACCCAGGGGGCTCATCGACAGCTCTCCGCGCTGGCGCGGCATTCGCACTTTCGCCAAAGAATGCGACCTGGAACTCGATTCCCGTCTGATTGTCGACATGCCGGAATCCCGCGATCCCATTTCCAGTTTCGAATCCGGTTACAAACTCACGGAGGAATTGTTGCGCCAGAAGCGTTCGTTCACGGCTATGCTGGCTTTTGATGACATGAGCGCGTTCGGGGCGATTCGCGCTCTCAATCGCGCTGGCATCCGCGTGCCCGAACAGTGTTCGGTGATTGGCTTCGATGATGTCGCCACCTCTGCGATCTACACTCCCTCGCTCACCACGGTCCGCCAGCCCATGGAGACGATGGGCGCCTCCGCAGTGGGTGTTGTACTAGACGGTATTAATGCTGTCCTCGAGAAGCGGGAACTCAGTTCCAGCCACCGCAAGGTTGCCCCTGAGTTGGTCGTGCGCGAGTCCACACGTAGCCTGACCTAGTGGCGAAGGGAGACCCCCCGGCTCTGCCGGGGAGGCAGTAGAAGTTTGACAGATACTGAAGTCCATCGCAGAAACTCCCAGAGGTGAGCCGCCAAAGCACACGAAAGGGAATTTCGCAATGGACGAGATGGAAAGCCTACGCCATACGAAGTGGGAGTGCAAATACCATGTAGTGTTTATCCCGAAGTGCCGGCGCAAGACTCTGTACCGGGAATTGCGGCAGCACTTGGGCGAGGTGTTCCGGAAGTTGGCCGTGCAGAAAGAGAGTCGGATCGAAGAAGGACATCTGCTGCCCGACCACGTGCACAGGATGATCGCCATTCCACCCAAGTATGCGGTCGCGCAAGTGGTGGGGTTCATGAAAGGCCAGAGTGCGCTTCATCGGGCACGGGTGTACGGAGAGCAGAAGAGGAATTTTGTGGGGCAACATTTTTGGGCGCGAGGGTATTCCGT
>Ga0335080_10000891_pt1 | contig 28438 bp, 25 predicted proteins | sample Lox_Sample_34_FD_206720 | JGI IMG/M metagenome (GOLD analysis project Ga0335080, IMG submission 206720) | Soil microbial communities from Loxahatchee National Wildlife Refuge, Florida, United States - Lox_Sample_3.4 | ecosystem: Environmental > Terrestrial > Soil > Wetlands | place: USA... | reverse complement strand
CATAAGGAGACCGGGGACCGGGGCCGTTACACCCGCGACTTCAAGATCTACCTCGCCGGCCAGCGCGAGGCACTCGCGGAACTCCGTTCAACGGTCGCCGCTGCTCGCACCTGTCTGCTGTGCTACGAGGCCGACCATAGCCGCTGCCACCGGACCTACGTTGCCGAGGCGATCTCAAGTCCCGGCGATGAGATCCGGCACATTCCGGTCCGGCCATCCTCGCCCCAGTCGGAACTCACCTTCGCCTGAGCGCCGGGGAGAGTGGCCGCCCTCCCCGGCCACCGACATCAGATCGCGCCGCGTTCAGCCATCGACACGACCTCGCCGCCAGCGACGATGATGTGGTCGACGACCCGGATGTCGACGAGTGCAAGTGCATCCCGCAACCGCGTGGTGATGAGCTCATCCGCCCGCGACGGCTCCGCGACACCCGAGGGATGCGGATGGCAGAGGATCAGCGCCGCCGCATTCTTCGCAAGCGCCAGCTTCACGACCTCGCGCGGATGCACGCTTGCGCCGTCGATGGTCCCGCGGAAGAGCTCGACGAACTCGATCAGCCGATGCCGCGTGTCGAGCAGCATGACACCAAACGACTCGTGCTCGAGCGACCCGAGCTGCACCGCAAGGTAATCACGCACGACGCGCGGACTCGTGAGCGTCACGCCGCGGCGCACGCGCCGGTTCATCGCCGTCTTCGCGGCCTCCACGATCTCCTCGGTCGACACCGCAACGTAGGCACCGTCAGCAGTCATCCGGTAGAGGGTTTTCTCCATGATCGCGATCTCCGTGTCCTGGGCGGGCTTGCCCGGGACACCCCCGGCACGCGGCAGCGGAGCCGTCAGGGGGCAGAGCCGGCCGCAGGCCGCGAGCGCGTAGCGCGCAGCCCTTGACGGCGAGAACCGCGTGGCACACTGAGAAGAAGAGACATGCCCGCCCTGCCCCACCTCAACGCCGAGTTCCCAGGGCCAGGGATCCGCAGGGCGCGCAGCGTCCGCGCAGAGCGCGGATGAGCGCAAGCGAACCCGGAGGAGCCCGACGGCGCAACGCGCCGGGGACCCCATCAATCCATCGACGGAGTTTCAGACAACGAGCTTCGCACTGCCGTGCGCGGCAGGCCCCTGCCATCCCGGCGCGGGGGCCCGCAACTGGATCTGGCCCATCGCCTGGCACGCCCGGCAGCGCGGATGGCATCTCGCGAGCCTCCGGTGCCCGTAGCCACGCTCTACAAGGCGCTTGAGATCAAGGTCCGCCCATCTCCGACACCGCGGGCAGAATGCGGACACACCGTGGTCATACCGCAGGCAATCCGCGATCGTGGCAATTGTGATGCCCGACTCCTGTATCTGCACGTCGCGTCTCCAGTCTCGTGTAGGACGACGGTACCGCGACACGGCTGTGGGGATCCTGTGGGCAATCCATGCAGCTCGCTGCGCTCCAAGAAAACTGTATGAAGGCTGACAGTCGCGTCAGCTCGAGTTCGATGTCGCGGGAATACCTTGACGGGACGCGCCCAGTGAGTCACTCGACGTAGCGAAAGCGGACCGCGGCGTCCTCGGGGGATACGTGCTCGCACGGAATCCGCGTGAACCCTGCGTCGATGGGAAGGTCAGGTGGCGCGCCGTGCCTCGCCCAAATCAACCGAATAGTTCGCCGCGGTCTTCTCTGCCACCGTTCCGGGCGTGACCCCGGGCGCCAGCTCGATCAGTCTGAGGCCGGTCGGCAGGACATCGAAAACTGCGAGATCCGTGATGATCCGGCTGACACAGCGGCGGCCCGTGAGCGGCAGGTCGCATACCGGCAGGATCTTCGGCGCGCCGTCCCTGGCCGCGTGCTCCATCACGACGACGACACGCTTGACGCCGGCGACCAGGTCCATGGCACCGCCCATCCCCTTGACCATTTTGCCGGGAATCATCCAGTTCGCGATGTCGCCCGTCTCCGAAACCTGCATCGCCCCGAGAATGGCGAGATCGATGTGTCCTCCCCGGATCATCGCGAAGCTGTCGGCGCTCGAGAAATAGCTTGTCCTAGGCAGCGCCGTGACCGTCTGCTTGCCGGCGTTGATCAGGTCCGGGTCCTCCTCGCCCTCGAAGGGGAACGGGCCCATGCCGAGCAGGCCGTTCTCCGACTGAAGCGTGACCGTCATCCCGTGCGGGATGAAGTTCGCCACCAGTGTCGGGATTCCAATGCCGAGGTTGACGTAGTAGCCGTCGCGCAGTTCCATCGCGGCACGAATCGCCAGTTGATCACGGGTCCACGCCATCACTCAGCTCCGCGACCGAACCGTGCGCTTCTCGATCCGCTTTTCCAGGCCACGAGCCTGGAAGATCCGGTGTACGAAGATGCCCGGCGTGTGAACCTGGTCTGGGTCGAGCGTGCCGACATCCACCAGCTCCTCGACCTCGGCGACCGTGGTTCGCCCCGCAGTTGCCATGATCGGATTGAAGTTGCGCGCCGTCCTTCTGAACACGAGGTTCCCCTCGCGATCGCCCTTCCAGGCGTGTACCAGCGCTAGATCCGCGACAAGGCCGGTTTCGAGGACGTGCGTTTCGCCGTTGAACTCCTTGTGCTCCTTGCCCTCGGCGACGAGCGTCCCGACACCTGTCTTTGTATAGAACCCGGCGATACCGGCGCCGCCCGCGCGGATCCGCTCGGCGAGCGTGCCCTGGGGATTGAACTCGAGCTCGAGATCGCCTGACAGGTACAGCGTCTCGAACAGCTTGTTCTCGCCGACGTAGGAACTGATCATCTTCCTGATCTGGCCACTCTCGAGCAGCATGCCGAGCCCGAAGCCGTCGACGCCTGCGTTATTGCTGATCGCCGTCAGGTCCTTCGCGCCGCTGTCGCGCAACGCCGCGATCGCGTTCTCCGGGATGCCGCACAGCCCGAAGCCGCCCGCCATCACCGACATGCCGTCGAACGTGATGCCGGCCAGCGCTGCGGCTGCATTTTCGTAGCACTTCATCATCCACTGAGCCTTCCGCGATCGACTGCGTGTATCCCACAAACTCGATGAGTGCCCGGCCGCCGACGCCCGGTCGCAGTGTCGGTCGAGCTCGAGTCCCTACGGGCGCGGGATTATCGCCAGTCGCGATGACTCAACGAGTCACCCTGAAGGGTGAGGGCGCGTCAATACGGGCGCGCACGCGGCAGCGTGCGCCGAACCGCCTCCCGGTGCCGTAGCGCCCGTCAGGTGCGGGGCGGCAGGTCGCGCAGCGACGCCCGGATAGCGCGTTCTACCTCAGTGCGATCTCCCACGAGGTTGGCGAGTGCGAGAGCGAGCTTGGCGAGGTAGAGCTCGGATTTCGACCCACTGTCCTCGATCGCGTCAGCCAGAACGTCGTAGACCTGCTCGAGATCCCCCACGCTCATGCGCTTCTCGAGCATGGGCTCGCGGTCACGGCTGGCCGCGGGCGTCGCGGCATCGGTATCCGCTGCCGCGGCCAGAGTCTCCGCATGCGCGACGCCGACAATGGCCTGGGCGAGGCCTCGCCGGACGTCGCCGGTCGTCGCGCGTAACCAGCGCGCGCAAACGTGCAGGTCGGGCCGCACGAGGTACATAGTCCCGGGCCGGGCGGCGTACTTCGCGTGTACCTTAAAATCGCGATCCGCTACGACGACCTCGGCGTGCGACTCGTCACGGTGCGCCGGGTGCCCGGTAATGAGCACACGTACGACCGGCACCGGCCCGGCGCTGAACGCGTCCAGTAGTTCCAGCAGCTCCGCCGACGCCGGCTCATCGCCCGCGAACGCGAACAGATGGAACCCCGGCCGTGCGCCGACCCGATCGAGGAAATACACGTCGTCTTCAATACACACGTTCCGCACCGCCTCGCCGCAGCCGACGCCACCTTCGAATGCCTGGTCAGCCTCCGGAAAACTGTTCAGCACCGAGTCCACGTAGGCGTGCGGCCGGGACGTGCGCCAGTGCATCAGGTCCTTCGGAAAGTCCTCCGAAAGCGAAAACGACAACACCGCATCCCGCAGTAGCCGCGAGCCATCCGACTGCGGCGCCATGAAGCGCGTGCTGCGACCGGCCTCGGCGCAGATCTCGCGCGCAGCGGTCACGCGCTCGGCGGAGTATGTCTTGAGGAGGTCCGGTGGTGCCCATCCGCGCACGACGAACGCAAGCTTCCAGGCGAGGTTGTTACTGTCCTGCAGGCCCGTGTTCATGCCGCGGACGCCGAAGATCGGTAGCAGGTGCGCCGCGTCACCGGTGAACAGCACGCGGCCGACGACGTAATCGGGCAGCGTCAGAGTATTCGCGGAGTAGACCGCGGCCCAGTCGAGCTCCCAGCTCACGGGCTGGCGGATCATGCTGAGCACTGCGTTGATGCGGCTGGCGAGCCGCGCGTTCTCGAGCGCCTCCTCGGGGCTCTCCCCGTCCGGGAGCTTCAGGTCGATGCGCCACACGCCGTCGGGCAGCCGGTGGACCAGCGCGTTGCTGCCGGGATTCCACGGCGGGTCGTAGAAGCATAGCCGCTCGGTTGGCAGGTTGATCGAGGCCTTGATGTCCGAGATCACGAATCGACCTGCGTACGCGCGCCCCTCCATCCGCTGGTTGAGGAGCTTGCGCAGCGTCGAGCGCCCGCCATCCGCCGCAACCACCCATTGCGCGTCGAGATCGTATTCCCCCGTGGACGAGTCGACGCGGAGCTTCGCCCCCGCGTCGGTGTTCGTGATGCCGACGACCTTCTGGCCCCAGCACACCTCGATCAGCGGGTTGCGCTCGCAGGCGTCGACCAGGAACTCCTCGATGTACTGCTGCTGCAGATTGAGGGCGGGCAGGAACCGATCATCCGGGTCATGCGGCATGATCATCCGGTAGACCTCCTGCTCTCGATAGAACGACCGTCCCTGGTGCCACGGCAGGCCCTTCTCGAGGAACGGCTCGACGACGCCGAGCTGTTGCAGGATTTCGACTGATCGCCGCGTCAGCACTCCCGCGCGGCTGCCATGGGTGACCTGCCGCTCCTCCGCGAGCACGACGCACGGCACGCCGAACCGGGCCACATCGAGTGCCGTCGCGAGACCGATGGGTCCTGCGCCGGCGACGACCACGGGCGCGGAGGGCTGCGAGGGCCGGTGCTCGGGATGCACCTCGTAGTGGTAGAAGGCCGACGCGCGTGGCTGAGATTCGGGGTGATGCATGACGGTTCCCGTCGATTGAGGAGCAAACCGATGGCGCCCGGCCCGCGGCTCCAGCGGTGCCAGCAAATCTTAGAGGGCGGACGTCGCTGGTGTCAGCACGCCGGTGTGGCGACGGGTGCGGATCACGCCGCCGCGTCCACGCGAACGGGTTGTCCCTCGGGATCAGCGAGTCGCACGTTGGGTACTGCCAGCCGATCGACGCATCCACCCGCCTCGATATGCACGCCGTCCGCCTGTAGCCGTTCGAGTCGCCCCTTGACCATGCCGATACCGGCGACGCCGCGTACATCGAGAAGGCCGTTCACCTCGAGGTGGCCGACGCGGCTCACGATGTGGATTCCGGTAGCCCCGGCGCCGCGGGTGCGAACGTCGGCCAGCCGGATATGCTCCGCCGGGCCATAGACCGCACAGGCCCGCGCGCCGTCGGCAAAGGTTTCGACCTTGCCGCGCACGTCGAGCATTCCAAGCCGACCGGCATTGACGATGGCAACCGCATTGGGTCCGTGCGTCGTCACCGGGCCGTTGACGAGCCAGTTCACGACGTCGCCCCAGTTGTCGATCGGCACGGCATTCGCACCGAGGCTGACCTGCGGCCCGTCGCATTCGACGCGCTCGACGCGTACGCCTGGGAGGATGAACACGCCGCCACAGATCGTCGACCTGTCGGAAGCGCCGAGTCCGCTGTCGCAGTAGACGGCCTGGACCTGCACCGACTCGGCGCGTACCTGACCGCCGGCACCGTCCGCAAAGCCTGCGACAAAGAGTCCTCCACCTCGAACCGGCACGCCGGGAGCGCCGATGCGGACCGCGTCCACGCGCAGTGTCAATTCCCGAGACACCGTCGTCCGATTCCAGATCGCGACCGCGCCCTGAAGACAGGCGACGCCGTTGCCGGACGGCCGTTCCAGCCGGTCGACCACGTCGGCCGCAGCGACGTCGATGCGAACGAGTTCGAGGTGCCGCAGGTCGTCCTGTTCTGCCAGCAGGCACTCAATCTGCCCCGTAACGATGAGATCACGGAGTGCGATGCACCCGCTGACCGGTTCCGCGGCAGTCGATGCGAGGAACACCGCGCGCCTGCGCGGCGCAGCGGCGATCGCGAGGTGCTCGAGCACGTTGTCGCCGGCGAGCGCGACCCCATCCGCGCCCCGCGCAAAGTGCAGGCGCGCGCGTCGCGACGTCCCGCGAAGCGTCTGGCCGCGCGCCAGGCGCAGCGTCGGCAGGTCGCGCAGCTCGTCGACGACCTCGACCACTTTGGCGGCGCCCTGGAGCGCCTCGAGCAGTTCGGAGGCACTCGTGACGCGCACCGCCTCGCCGCTCATCCGGTTCGGATCAGGATGGTCTTCGTGTTGAGGCACTGTTCCACTGCCGCGTGACCGAGGTCCTTGCCGAATCCGGACCCTTTGTAGCCGCCCTCGGGCAGACCCGGATACGGGAACCCGGCCGCGTTCACGATCACCTTGCCGCATTCGAGCTTCGCAGCAACCTGCAGTACGCGTTGCACGTCCCGCGACCACAGGGTTGCCGAAAGCCCGTAGCTCGTCCCGTTCGCCGCCGCGAGCACCTCGTCCGTGTCCGTGAAGCGATAGACGCTGAGCACCGGACCGAACACCTCCTCCTGCGTGATCGGATCGTCGTGCCCTGCGCCGGCCACAACCGTCGGGCTGACGTAGAAGCCCGGCGCCGACTGCGGCGCGCTGCCCTGGTGCAGGACCGGGGTCGACTTGCGGGCAGCCGCGATGTAGCCCTCGACGCGGGCACGCTGCTTGGCGTTGACCAGCGGTCCCATGAAGACGTCGGGCACGAGGCCAGGACCGACACGCAGGGTCTTGACGTGCGCAGCGAGGCGCTCCATCACGGCGTCGTAGACCCGCTCGTGGACGTAGAGCCGCGACCCCGCCACGCAGATCTGGCCCGAATTTAGGAAGATCGACGAGGCCGCCCCCGGCACCGCCTCGTCTAGGTTCGCGTCAGCGAAGATGATGGTCGGTGACTTGCCGCCGAGTTCGAGCGTGACGCGCTTCAGGTGCTCGCCGGCCAATGCTCCGACCCGCTTGCCGGTGACGGTTGAGCCCGTGAACGAGATCTTCGCAACCCCTGGGTGCTTGACGAGCGCCTCGCCCGTCTCGGCACCGTACCCGGTCACTACATTGACGACACCCTTCGGGAACCCGGCCTCCAGCGCGAGCTCGGCCAGCATCAGCGCCGTGAGCGACGTGTCCTCGGCGGGCTTCAGTACCACTGTGCAGCCTGCCGCCAGCGCCGGTGCAAGTTTCCACGCCGCCAGCATGAACGGGACGTTCCAAGGAATGATCGCACCGACCACGCCGACCGGCTCGCGGCGTGTAAACCCAAGGTACTGGCCGAGCCCGGGCGGCGCGCCGACGTCCACCGTTTCGCCGGTGATCTTGGTCGGCCAGCCGGCGAAATAGCGATAGACGCCCGAGGCGCCGCCGACATCAAGATGGGTCGCGAACCAGATCGGCATCCCGTTGTCGAGCGTCTCAATGGTGGCGAGCGTCGCGGCACGTTGATCGATGAGGTCCGCAAGCTGGTGGATGAGCCGCTCGCGCTCGACCGGTCCGATCTGGCTCCACTCCGCGCCCTTGAGTGCACGCGTTGCCGCAGTGACCGCTGCATCGACCGCGGCCGCACCACCGCGCGCGATCTGGCTGATCTGCCGCCCGGACGACGGATCGATGACCGGGATCGTCTTCTCATCCGGCTGCCACGCGCCATCGATGTAGTGCGCTGCCGGTCGGTCGAGCACGGCACGGACGTCCGGAGTGAGGCCGCTGAGATCGTTTTCGATGGGCACTGCTGCCATGGCTGTTCCTCGCTCTGCAGATTGCCAACGTCCGGCTTGCGCTGCCGGCGGCCGACCGCCGCTCGCTCGCGGCGGGCGTCGTGAAGGCTCATGTTCTGCCGACGCGCCCCGGCCCGCCCTCCCCTCTGACGGTGACGCGCGCTCACGTGCGTGCGACGGGGTGGTGCCGGGAGCGCGCCGGAATCAGCGCCAGCGCGTGAAGCGCGGCACGCCTAGCTTGTCGAGCGTCAGGAACCCCGGCGGCGCCGCGACCACGTCGGGGACGCGATTCACCGCGATGGCAGCCGTCGCCTCGATGCTGGCCATCGGCCCGACCTTGAGCGTGATCGTCGGCGAGTCACCTTGCACACGCACCTGCTGGTATTCCTCGTCGCCGTCCTCGAACACCTTGCCGATCAGGTGAATGAAGAAAGTCACGCCATCCTCGGTGGTGACCGAGGACGATTCCTCGAAGCCGCTGACATGCCCAACCGGGATGCGACGGTCGAGCTGCTCGAGGTAGATCTCGCGCGTCGCGAGCACGGGCTCAAGCGTGATCTTGAAGTCCCCGGCGCGAAAGCCGCCCGCCGCCAGCATCGCCCGCAGTACCGGCGTGCTGTAGGTCGGCGGAATCTTCCCGGGAGCAATGGCGTCGGCGAACGCAGCCCTCGCTTCGTCCGCCGCGAGACCCAGCGGCATCGCCGACAGCGACGCGACGCCGAGGCGGCCGAAGTTGCCGACACAGCTAGCTTCGATCCGCGACACGTTCGGCATGTACGCCGCCGTCACGAGCGGCAGGTACGCCATCACCGCATCGTTGATGCCGGTGGACGTGAGCGTCGCGCCGCCCGCGCGCGCGATGCGGTCGAGCTCCGCCGCCTGATCGGCGTAGTACGTCCACGGGTAGAGCGCATCCTCGGCGATCGTGACGACGTTGATGCCGGTCTCGAGGCACTGTCGCGCCTCGCCCTGAAGATCGTCGAGGCTCGTGGTCGTGCAGAAGAGCGCGACGTCCGCTAAGCCCCGTCGGGCCGCGAAGGCCGCATTCGCCTGGATCGTGATGCCGGCGTGGTCGACGCCGGCCACCGACCCGAGGTCAGCGCCGAGGTGCTTCGTCCGCGTGTAGCAGCCGACGATCTCGATGCCACCCTTGAGCAGCATCCGGGCCGCAGCGAGCCCCACCTCGCCGACACCGAAGAGCAGGCAGCGGGTTGGCTTCATGAAGCCGCGCTCCCGGGCGCCGTTTCCTCTTCCTTGACCTTCGCGCTGAGAATACGCCGCGCTATCACCGCCGCGGCATCGGCGCGCAGCATGACCGGCGAGAGGTCCCACAGGTCGTGGCCTTCCATGCGCTCCCAGGCGGCCTCGATCATCGGCAGGTCCTCCACCTCGAAGGCCGTGCTCATCATGTTCTTGAAGTCCTCGTCCTTCAGCGGCGTGTCGGCCGGCAGGGCCGACGCCCAGAAGTATGTCGTCTCGTCGCGGGTCGCCGGCGTCAGGGCGTGCACCGCGGGGATGATGTAGCCCTCCTCGCGTGGCCGGCCAGTGAGCACGACGCCGCTCTCGAGATACAGGTTCGCCGGCGAGTTCCAGCGGATGTCGTCCCACAGGTCGACTCGCTTGCCGTGCGCGGACCAGAACACTTCCGGGAATTCGGGATTGTCGATGTCGCTGACGATGTAGTGGGAGAACACCGTCTCGCCCTCCTGCGTCATCGAGATTTTGGGCCGGTACGCGAGGCCGCCGAACGACGGATGCAGGAACGCGGCGTGGGTGAGGTCCAGCAGGTTGTCCATCAGCATCTGGTAGTTGGCTTTCGCGCGGATCGTGCCGTACACAAACCGGTAGGCCGGGTTGTCAAAGCATGGGAATCGCGGTATCGAGGCCTGGTCCGCCTTCGCCGGATTGCCGAGCCACACCCACAGGACACGATCCTGGATGACGAGCGGATACGGCGCGACGCGGCACGCGGATGGCGTGGGGCCGCCGAGCACGTTCGCGGAGCACTGTCCCGCGGCGTTGAACGTGAGCCCATGGTACCCGCACTGGATTCCGTCCTTGGTGACCGTGCCGCGCGACAGCGGCGCGAAGCGGTGCGGGCAGCGGTCGTGGAGCGCGAACGCCTCACCGTCCAGTCCGCGCGCGATCACGACGGGAACGCCGGCTACCTTTCGCGCGACCATGCCTGTGTCGAGCTCGCTCGCCCAGCCAGCCACGTACCACGCGTTCTTGAGAAATCCCTCGGCCATGTTGCCCCCGGTGCCGCCAGGGCGCTCGCGACGTCGCCCGACTTCTTGCCGTGTTCGATGATGACGCGGGTGCGCCCGCCCGCTCGCGCGACCCGTTGTTGATTGTACGACCGGTGACTCCGGGGCACGTCCCCTCAGGGGGTGACCGGGACGCCCGCAATGGCGCCCCGACGGCTCCGCAGCCCCTGCTCAGGCGAGTGGCGCGAGCGGCGTGCCGTCGATATACCGTTCGTACCGGTAGGGCGTGAGGTCGATGCTGGGCGTCGCGCCGGTGACGAGCTCGGCCATCGCCTTGCCGACCGCCGGTGCCATAGTGAGCCCGTAACTGAAGCCCGTCGCGAGGAAGAGGCCCGGCACGCTGCTGACCGGACTCAGGGTCGGAGAGTTGTCGGGCGGCGTGCAGAGGACCCCCGCCCAGACCTCGCCCGACCGCATGCCGCGGAACGCGGGCTGGAACGCCACGATCTTCTCACGCGCCAGAGCGGTGAACTTCGCGCTGATCTCTGGCTCAAGGACCCTCCGGCGCTCGAACGGCGAGACGGCATCGAGCTTCCAGCGCGACGGCGTTGCGAGCTCCTGCAGGAACGTTCGCCCGACGCTGACGTCGAGGTCCCAGTGCACCGACTTCAGGAGCGCCAGGTAACGGCCCGCGTAGCGCAGCACCGCCGGCACGACCGGCACGTGGCCACCGATCACGCAGATCGTGTAGCCACCATCGACCTGCCGCCGCCAGGACACGCCGGGGCCATCGACCGAGCCGACCGGCCCGGGATCGACATCGTAGACGCTCTCGCAGAAGGCATGGACGTTGAGCAGCGGCAGATCGAGTCCCACCGACGCGCAGAAGAGCCGCGACCAGCAGCCGCCGGCCAGCACGACGCTGGACGTGCGGATGGGGCCCGCTTCCGTCACGACGCCGCTCACGCGCCCGCCGGCAAGCTCGACTCCCCGGACCGCGCACGGTGCAACGATCCGCGCGCCAAGCTTGCGTGCTCCTTCCGCCATCGCCGTCGCCGCGAGCATCGGCTCGGCCGTGCCGTCGGTCGGGTTGTAGAACGCTGTCCCGCCCTCGAGCCCGGGCGAGAGGCTCGCGATATCCGCCGAATTCAGCAGGCGCGCCGCGGGCTCATGGGGGCGCGCCACCTCGAGCCATTCCTCGAACATCTGCCGGGTGGCTTCGTCGACGATCGGCGCGAGATAGCCGTTCTGTCGGTAGCCGGTCTCGCCGCCGACGAACGCGTTCAATCCGGACCAGAGGCGCTTGGCCTCGAGCAGGAGCTCGAGCTTGATGGGTGCAAGACCCGCCGAGCCCACTTGGCCGAAGGAGCGGCCGGAGGCCTCGCCGGCAATGGCCCCCTTCTCGCAGAGCACGACCGACACACCTCGGCTCGCGAGGTAGAGCGCGGTCGCCGTGCCGATGATCCCGCCGCCGATCACGACGACGTCGGCGGTCGCCGGCAGCGCATCGGTCGCCGCGAGTGATCTTGCACGCGCGCGGCCCGGGACCAGCGAGCCGCCAAACGTGATGGGCGGGATCAGGCGCTTGGACATGGTGGCGGTCGGCCTCGAGCCCGGGTCAGAACGGCGCAGACGATTGGGCGTCCGCGCGACTCTGGCACGCGGCGTCTTCGCGGCGCATACCCTCTGTCGGTGACGCCGTCGCGACGCGACCGTCGCGCGTCAGGACAAGTCTTCGCAGACGGTGATCTGCTCGGAACCGACGACGAACCCAGAGGCCTCGATGAGCGGTCGCACCGTCTCGTCGTAGACCATGTCGTGCACGGCCCGCGGGGTCGAGGTGCGAACGCCGTACAGTGCCGCTTGTTCACCGACGATCGGGTAGCAGAATATGTCCTCGATCCCGCCGGCCATGCGCGCCTCGCGGTGCGCATCGAAGTGGCTTTTCCAGAACGCGAACGGCCTGCACAAGCGCACGCGCACCACGAGCACGAACGTCACGGGCTGGCCTCCGCAAGTGCGGTGGCGCCGGATCCGGCGTGGGCCCCGGTCCGTGTGCGCTCGAGCCATAGAAATAGTGCGAGCGCCACCGCATCGGTGACCAGCATGACCCAGGGCGTCGCCGAGACGCCCAGGTACTCCATCAGCGAGCCACCGAGATAGGGACCTGCGGCACCGGTCAGCAGGAATGCGCCGCCGGCGATCGCGGCCGCCCGTCCGGATGCGTCCTCCGCGGCGGCAAACCCGAAGAAATACGGGATCAGGAAGTAGATGCCGGCGACGTTGACGCACGTTCCGATGCGGAACGAGGTGGCATCCTTCGTGTACGTGATCAGGAAGATCGCGACGACGATGACCGCCACGGCCACGGCCGCTGCGTTGAACCGCCCGAAGCGCGTCCCGACGAAGGTCGCGAGGATGCCGGCGGGAAGCGCGGACAGCACCGCGTAGGCGATCGACTGGTCGACCGCCTCGGCCGACATTCCGGTCCGGAGCCCGAGCACCACGTAGAACGACCACATCGCGCTGCTCGCGACCGCAACGAGGAAGACGGCGAGTGCGACCGCGATCACCCGCATCGAGACGCCGCCGCCGGCAGCCACCGGTGCAGGCGGCGCATAGCGCTCGGCACGCGGCGTCACGAGCGAGATCGCGACCAGCACGAGCATGACCCCGAACAACACCTTGAACGACAGTGCCGCCGCGCCGTAGTGCTCGGAGAGGGCCGGCAGGGCGAGGCTCATCGCTGCCCCGAGGCAGATGTTGACGATGTTGAGCTGGGCATACGCGCGGTCGGGGTTCGACAGGTGCGCGACGGCCGCCGTCGACACCATCAGCGCCGCCCCCTCGCCGAGGCCGGTGAGCGCGCGCGCGCCGATCAACAGCGGGTAGCCGCCGGAGGCGAGCGTGAGCGTCGCGCCCGCGAGTGCGAACACCGCTCCGAGCACGCTGATCGCGAAGTAGGAGGTGCCGCGCCCGAGGCGCGCGATCGCGAACGACGTGAACGCCATCACCGCGAACTCGGCGGTCACGACGAAGCCGGCCGCCGACTCCGAAGTGTGCAGGTTCGTCAGCACGTCGTTGACGATCTGCGGCTGCATCCACCAGCTGATGTTGGCAATGCAGGTGGCCGCGGCGGCGCCGATCAGCAGCCGCCGCTCGGCGGTGTGGCTAGGGCTGTTCAAGTTGGTTCACGAGCCAGTTCTGGAATTGATGGACCGACTTCTCCATCCAGCTCGGGCGGCCAGGCCGCGCGAGCTTGGAGCGAACACCGATCCCGACGGCGCGGCACACGTCCACGTCCTCGAGCAGGATCGGCTCGATGAAGCCGAGGAAGTCCGCCTTCAGCTTCTCCGTGTTCGACTCGTTGATGTTCTCTTCCGGCACGAGCATGTACCAGATCATCTCATGCTCGCCGACGCCGTAGATATTCCAGTCGAGCCACAGCGGTGTCGCCGCGTCGATGAAGAGGTGCAGCAGTGGATAGACGTTGATGACCGAGAACTCTCGGTAGTACGAGTCCGGCATCCCCTCGACCGGCGGGGCGATCGTGTGGGTCTTCTCGCCCCGCGCGTGCGGCAGCCGGAAGTAGCTGTAGGGCCCGGTCGCGTCCGCGTACACCGCCATCGCCGCCGGAATGTCCTGGTCGGCGGTCGTCGGATGGACGAGCGGCTGGTGGTACGCCTCGGTGAAGTTCTCGAGCGACACCTTCCAGTTCCAGGGCACCGTCGCCCGGCGCACCGGGACCGCCTTCATGCGATCGAATCGGTAGGGCCTCGCGATCGGCGTAAGGTCCGCGAGCTGCGGGCCGAGCGCCGGGGCATCGGCATCGAAGTTGATGAACACGAAGCCTTCCCAGATCTCGTGGCGGATCCGCGGAAGCACGTATTCCGAGCGCGAGAACGCCTCCGTTTTGTCCATGTGCGGTGCCGCGAGCAGCGCGCCGTCGAGCCCGTAGGTCCAGCCGTGGTAAGGGCAGACGAGTCGCTTGTTGCGGCACGTACCGGCCCCCGCGGCGACTAGCGCGTTGCGATGGCGGCAGACATTCGACAGTACGCGTATCTCTCCCGCCGCATCCCGGGTCGCGACGACGGGCTCGCCGAAAAGCTCGCGCGCCAGGAACGAACCCGCACCCACGAGCTGGCTCACATGGCAGAGCGGCAGCCAGCTGCGGTGGAAGACCCGCTCGATCTCGAGATCATAGACGTGGCGGTCGGCGTACATGCGCGGCGGCATGAACTGTGCCTGCCCGAGGGGCGCCCGGACGGCGGCGAGCTCGGCCTGGCTCATGAACGGGAACGCTTCCGCGCGCGATGTACTCATGGGTGACTGACTCTCACGGATAAGGGGAAGTGCTGCATCAGTGCGTGACGCGCAGCGGCGTCCCGTCGAAGAACCGGCTGAGCCGGTACGGTCGGGAATCGAGTCTCGGGGTCCGGCCCAGCAGTCCGTCGACGACGAGGCGCGCGAGCGCCGGCGCCCAGGTGAGTCCGTACGCGCAGCCGGTGATGAGGTGCAGTCCCGGGATGCTATCGACCGCAGAGGCGATCGGCAGGTTGTCGGGTGTGACGGTGATTACTCCGGACCAATATTCCGCAACGGCGCTCTGCGCGAACTCCGGGAACTGCGCCGCGAGGTTTCGTAGTGACTCCTGGGCACGGGTCTCGTCGACGACCGGATCCATGATGCGACGTCGTTCAAATGGCGATTGCTCCGCCATCGTCCAGCTTCGCGGCGTCGTCCAGTCGCGACGCGCCTCGGGGCCGAGGCTGAGGCGCAGGAACGGTCGCTCCGTCTTCAGTATCGGCACGAACCGGGAGAACAGCCGGATACTGTCGCGGGTCAGCGGAAAGCGCTGTCCCCCAAGTCCGCCGAGCGAATAGCCACCGTCGACCTGGCGCCGCCATGCCCAGTCGTTACGCCCGCCGCAGCCGACAGGCCCGGCGTTGAGCGGCCCGACCCGCCCCATCGACATCATGACCCAGAGCTGCGGGACATCGATGCCGAGGTTGCCGCAGAAGAGGCGTGACCAGGCGTTCCCGGCGTAGATGACGCTCTTCGTCTTCACGACGCCGTGCTCGGTGACGACGCCGGAAACCCGTCCGTTCGTCCGCTCGAGGCCACGGACCGCGCAGTTCGTTGCGATCCGGGCACCAATCGCGCGGGCCGCCGCCGCGATGGCGGTCGTTGCGAGCTGGGGCTCCACGCTACCGTCCGAGGGCGCGAGCAGCCCGCCCGGCCAGTCTCGCGTGGCCGACGGAAACCGGCCTCGGACTCCCTTCGCGTCGAGCACGATCGAGTCGGCCGCCCCGAGTCCGCGGACGGAGTCGAGCCAGGAGGCGTAGAGGTCGAGCTCCGCGGCATCGTCCGCGAGATAACAGAGCCCCTCGACCCGGTAGCCGACCTCGCCGACCTCGCGCTCGAGCAGGGCCCATCCTTCCTTCGACTCGCGGCAGAGGGCCATTTTGCAGGGGTCGAGCATCAGCTCCGAGATCCAGCCGAATGCCCGGCCGGAGGCTTCGCAGCCGATCTCGGCCTTTTCGCAGAGGAGCGCCGGGATGCCTTCTCGGGCGAGGAGCCAAGCGGCGATCGTGCCGTTAATGCCGCCGCCCACGACCACCACCTCGGACTCGTCCGGCAGAGGCGCGTCGCCCGCAAACGGGGCCGTCCGCACTGTGCCGTGCGCGGTCCTCCGAACTGCCGGAAGCGCTGCCATGGCGAAGGACTTCAACACCGGTGCAGGCGTACGGCCATACCCCTTCAAGGGGACGCCGCCCACCCCCCCTTTCAGGGGTATTGTCGGACCCGCCCGGGCGAACCAAGCTGACAGCGCACCTTGACAGGGGAATTCGCGATGGCACGAAGAACCGGCCTCGTCTGGCACGAGAAGATGATGTGGAGCGAGCAGGGCAAGCACGCCGGCATCATCGCGGCCAACTACCCGATGCAGCCGGGGCGCCATCACGAAAACCCCGAGACCAAGCGACGCCTCAAGAACCTGCTCGACGCCTCGGGATTCACCGAGCAGCTGGTCCCCGTCCGACCGCGGCCGGCGACTCGCGATGAACTCGCCCGCGTCCATACCGGTGCATATCTCGACACGCTCGACCGGCTGAACGGCGAGCTCGCCGCCGTCGTCGGACTCGATGCCGCGGTGACCCAGGGCGGCGTCGACATCGCCAAGCTCGCGGCGGGCGGCTGCATCGCCGCCGTCGACGCCATCATGAAACGCGAAGTCGACAATGCCTACGCGCTCGTCCGCCCGGTCGGGCACCACGCGGAGCCCGGCGAGGGCAAGGGCTTCTGCATCCTCGCCAACCCGTCGGTCGCGGCAGCGCACGCCCTCGCGGCGCATGGCGCGAAACGCGTCGCAATCGTCGACATTGACGTCCACCACGGAAATGGCGCCGAGACGATCTTCTGGAAGGATCCCAGGGTGCTCACGGTCTCCGTACACCAGGCGCGCTGGTTCCCGCCGGATCGCGGCGACCTGGAGGCGCGTGGCGAGGGAGACGGGTTCGGCACGAACCTCAACATCCCTTTGCCGGCCGGGAGCGGCATCGGCGCGTACCAGAGCACGATGGCCCGTGTGATCCTGCCGGCACTTCGGAGGTTCCGGCCCAACTTCCTGGTCGTGCCCTGCGGCTTCGACGCGGCGGCCCACGACCAGCTCGGGCGGATGATGCTCGACGCCGAGGCATATCGCGACCTCGCGGCGCAGTTCGTCGCGGCCGCGGCCGAACTCTGCGGCGGGCGACTCCTCGTCACGCACGAGGGCGGCTACAACGAGAGCATGGTGCCGTTCCTCGGGATTGCCGTCGTCGAGGCGATGTCTGGGCTCGACAGCGGCGTCGTCGATCCGCACCGTGGCTTCTTCACGAATGCGCCAGGCCAAGAGTTGCAGCCGCACCAGGCGGCGGTCATCGAGGCGGCCTCGCGCCTCGTCGGCGACATCCCGCTGCCGCGATAGAGAAGCTGCGCGCCGTTGCAGAGCGTATCCCCACCGAAGGGTATGGGTCGCGACGCGCATCGCTGCCAGAATCCACCCCACGCAGCGCACCCGAACTTGCTGCTGTGACATCCGACACACGAGCCCCGCGCGGGCGGAGCACGGAGCCATGCCGACGCTGGTCGTGACAACGAGGGACGGAAGCGTGCGGTCGATCACCGCTGCGCCCGATCAGTCCGCAATGCAGGTCCTGCGCGACGCCGGCGTCGACGGGATCCTCGCAATCTGTGGTGGGTTCTGCGCCTGCGGCACCTGCCACGTGTACGTGACCTCGTCCCATCGCGATTCACTGCCGGCGCCATCTGCCGACGAGCGGGATCTTGTCTCTACGCTGGAAAGCCGTCGTGTGGAGTCCAGGCTCGCGTGCCAGATCGCACTCACGGACGCACTCGATGGCATCGAACTCACCGTCGCGCCGGAGGAATAGCCTTGCGCTTCGACACCGTCATCGTCGGCGCCGGCCATAGCGGCGCGCAACTCGCCATCGCGCTTCGCCAGGCGAAGTACGCGGGATCGGTCGCGCTCGTCGGCGATGAGGCTCATCTTCCGTACGAGCGGCCGGCGCTCAGCAAGGATTACCTTTCAGGCGAGAAGCCGTACGAGCGCATGCTGCTCCGGCCCCAGGCATTCTGGGATGAGCGGGCCATCGTCCGGGTGCCTGAGGAACGCGTCGTCGCAATCGACGTCGCCGCGCATCGGGTCACAACGGCGAGCGGTCGCAGCATTAGCTACGGCTCGCTCGCCTGGGCGGCGGGCGGTGAGCCGCGGCGGCTATCGTGCGCGGGCCGTGATCTTCAAGGCGTGCATGCGATCCGCTCTATCGCCGACGTCGATCGACTGCGCGCCGATCTCGGCGGGGCACGCCGGATCGTCGTTATTGGCGGCGGCTACATCGGGCTCGAGGCTGCGGCGACACTGACGAAGCTCGGCAAGCAGGTCACGATCGTCGAGGCGCTCGACCGTGTCTTGGCCCGCGTAGCAGGCGCGATGCTGTCACGGTTCTTCGAGACTGCACACCGGGCCCATGGTGTCGAGGTGCGCCTCGCGACCGCTGTCGCCAGCCTCGAGGCCACCGCCGGTCGCGTGTCGGGCGTCGTTCTCGAGGGCGGGGAGCGGCTCGAGGCGGACGTCGTGATCGTCGGCATCGGGATTGTTCCGGCCGTCGGCCCGCTCGTCGAGGCCGGCGCACGCGCCAGCAACGGCGTCGAGGTCGACGAGCACTGCCGCACGTCACTGGCGGACGTCTACGCAATCGGCGACTGCGCACTGCATCGCAATGCCTTTGCCGACGGCCGCCAGGTCCGGCTCGAATCGGTGCAGAACGCGAACGACATGGCCGTCACTGTCGCGCGGGCCATCACCGGAGCGCCGGAGCCGTACCAGGCGACCCCCTGGTTCTGGTCGAACCAGTACGACCTGCGCCTGCAGACGGTGGGACTGTCCACGGGCCACGACCAGAGCGTGCTTCGCGGCGCGCCGGAAGCGCGGTCGTTCTCGGTAATCTACCTGCGCGCCGGGCGGGTCATCGCACTCGATTGCGTCAATGCAGCGCAGGACTTCGTCCAGGGCCGCACGCTCGTGCAGCGGGGCATCAGCGCCCCGGAGGAGCTCCTCGCCGATCTGACGCGGCCACTCAAGGAACTCGCGGGGCCGGTGCCAGGCGCCGCGACGCACTCGGCGGCATAGCGACCGACGGTAACCGGGTGCCGGCGCCTAAGCCGTCGCGGCGGCTTCCGCGTCGATCAGCTTCTGCAGCGCGCGGCGGACCAGGACGCTGCCGGCATCCGGCGGCAGCATGACGGGACTGAGGTCCCAAAGCTCGTGGCCCTGCATGCGCTGCTGCACCGCCTCGATCATCGGCTTGTCCTGCACGTCGAAGGCCCGTCGAAGCCCGGCGACCAGGTCCTCATTGCTCAGCGGCGAGTCCCGGTCAACCGCACTGCTCCAGAAGTAGTGTGTCGCCGTCTGGCTCTCGGGCGTGAGCACGTGAGCCGAGGGGATCGTGAAGCTGAACCTCGATTCGTCCAGCATCGTCACGTGCGACTCGAGCAGGTGGGTCGACGGCGCCGTCCACCGCATCCGGTCGGTCTCGGTGATCGACCCGCTGCTACCGAAGATGTCCGGCATCGATGCAATGAGATGGTCCGCGTAGATGGAGCCGTGCTCCTCCCACGCCCTGCACTTCGGGACATAGTGCTCGCCGCCGAACTCCGGGTGCAGGAAGGCGGTGTGCGTGAGGTCCATCAGGTTGTCGGAGATCAGCCGGTAGTCGGCGCGCGTCAGCGTCGTGCCAAACACGCAGCGAAGCGCGGGATCGGTGTGGAACGGGAATCGCGGTATGGCCTCCCGGCTCGCGGGCGCCCCGGTTCCGGTCCAGACCCAGACCATGTGGTCCTGCTCGATGACCGGAAAGGTCCGCAGTTTCGCCGCTGACGGGATGGCCTTTGCGAAGTGGTTGTAGACGCACTGCCCTTCGCTGTTGAACCGAAGTCCATGGTAGCCGCACTGGAAGTCGTCGCCGATGCGCCGGCCGAGCGATAACGGCGCGAACCGGTGCGGGCAGCGGTCGAGGAACGCGACGACGTCCCGCGTCTCCTGCTTGCGGTACAGCAGGAGCGGCATTTCGAGCACAGTCCGCACGAGCGGCTGATCGCCGAGCTCGTCGGACCACGCGGCCATGTACCAGGCATTGCGCAGGTAAGTCATCAGAAGGACTCCAGGGCCCCTGGGGCGCAAGGGCCACTCGCCGCAGGGCACCGCGCGCAATCGACATTACGGGGCCCCGGTAAGCGCCCGCAATACCCTCTCGTGGGGACACATGATAATGAAGTCACGCGGGGCACCCGGCCACCCCGATCGACGCCCTCCCCCTTCTAGGGTATTTCGATGCATCTCATCGGGCCCTAGAGTTCCAGCCTCCGACCGGCCCGACTACCGGGTCGCGCATCTCGTGAGAACGCCACGCGTGAAACTAGCCACCTTGAAGTCCGGCAGTCGGGACGGCGAGCTGATCGTCGTCGACAAGTCCCTGACCCGGGCGGTCCGGGCCTCGCGTATTGCCGCGACGCTGCAGGCGGCGCTCGACGACTGGGCGAGCGTCGCGCCGCAGCTGCGCGCGCTCGCCGCCGCGCTCGAAGCGGGTGGCGCCGCGGGGGCATTCGAGCTCGACGTCCATGCGCTCGCAAGCCCGCTGCCGCGGGCCTACCAGTTCCTGGACGGCTCCGTGTACCTGCACCACATGGAGAAGGCACGCAAGGCTCGCGGCGTGGCGATGCCGCCGAACTACGAGACCGAGCCGCTGATGTACCAGGGGCTGTCGGATCGATTCGACGGTCCGCGCGACCCGATGACGTGCCCGGACGAGTCGCTGGGCCTTGACTACGAACCCGAGGTCGCGGTCGTGCTCGACGACGTGCCGATGGGCGTTTCGGTCGAGGAGGCGGGTCGCCACATCGTGCTGGTAATGCTGCTCAACGACTGGACGTACCGCACGCTGACGCAGTTGGAACTCCCGAAGGGATTCGGTTTCCTCCAGGCCAAGCCCACGAGCTCGTTCTCCCCGGTGGCAGTGACGCCCGACGAGCTCGGCGGCGCGTGGGACGGCACCAAGCTGTCGCTGCCGATCCTTTCGAGCCTGAACGGCCGCGAGCTCGGGCGGGCGAACGCTGGCCGGGACATGTTCTTCTCGTACCCGCGCCTTATTGCCCATGCCGCGCGCACCCGCACGCTTGGTGCGGGCACGATCCTGGGTGCCGGCGCCATCTCGAACCGGGATCCGGCAACCGGGCATGCCTGCCTTGCCGAGCTCAGGCTCGACGAGACGAGCGAGCACGGCAAGCCGCTGACGCCGTTCCTGCGCTATGGTGACGTGATGCGTATCGACATGCTCGATGAGCACGGGGCGTCGATCTTCGGAGCCATCGAGCAACGGATCACCGGACCCTGACGGGCCCGAACGCGATTACCTTCCAAGGAGGCCCGCCATGCTCTGCAAGAAACTCCACCACGCCGCTTTCCGTTGCAAGGATGCGGTCGAGACGAAGAAGTTCTACACGGAGGTGCTCGGCCTCAAGTTCACTCACGCGATGGGCGAGGACCACGTCCCGTCGACCGGCCTCTACAATCCGCACGTCCATATCTTTTTTGAGATGGAAGACGGCAGCAACATCGCCTTCTTTGAGGTGCCGAAGGCGCCGGGCAGCATGAAGGACGAGGCGATGCCGGACTGGATCCAGCACTTCGCGTTTGAGGTAGAGAGCGTCGACGTGCTGCTCGCGGCCAAGAAGCGGCTCGAGTCCAAGGGCCTATCGGTCGTGGGCCCGACGAACCACGACGACTTCATCCTGTCGATCTACTTCTTCGATCCTTCGGGCCATCGCCTCGAGCTCACGACACGCACCTGCGATGCAGCGCGGCTCAAGGTATTCGAGGCCGAGGCGGAGGGTGTGCTGGCGGTCTGGGCTCAGACCCACGACTGGTCGCAACGCGAAAAGGTCTTCGGCGCAAAGACCGGTTACCAGCGTCCCGCCGCCAAGGCCTGAAATCGGCCGGGCCGGAGGGAATCCCTCCGGCCGCAAGCACCGGCGCCGCGGTGCGGCCGGCGACTGTCACGCGGGCAGGACGCCCTTCGCTTTCGCCGTGAAGGTCGCGATGTAGTCCATGAGTCCCGGCGACAGGCAGTCGTAGGGCTCGAGCTTGAGTTCCTTCAGGCGCGCACGGACCGCAGCCATTTCCTCCGGCTTCGCGGCGCCGGCCTCGATGATCGACGAAACGAACGCGGCAAACTCTGGTGGCGCCCAGCCTTTCTCCTTCGAGAGCTCCGGGTGCACGAACACGAGTCCCGTGAACGGGTGCGCCGGCTTCTCGACCGGCCCGTACATGTGCACGCCGCAGCCGGTGCAGGCGTAGCGCTGGATCAGCGCCGACGGGTCGACGACCTTGAGCTTGTGGGCGTTCGCGGTGACGCTGATGTTGTCCTTGGACACCACGGCGACCACCGAGAACTTCGCGCCCTTCGGCTTCCAGCACTTCGTGCAGCCGCAGGCGTGGTTGTGGGCGACGTTACCCTTGATCGAGACCGTCACCGGGTCCTTGGCGCAGTGGCACGTCAGCGTGCCGCCCTTGAAGCTCGGATCGCCCTTGGCAATGCCATGGTCGACCGAAGGATGGATTGAGATCGTGCTCATGTTCCCCTCTCCTGATTAAGCCGCGCATGGTGCCAGCGCAGGTGGTCCTCGATGAACGAGGCGATGAAGTAGTAGCTGTGGTCGTAGCCCGGCTGGATCCGCAGCGTGAGCGGGATGCTGGCGGTCGCGCACTCGACCTTCAGGCGCTCGGGCCTGAGCTGCTCCGTCAGGAATTTGTCCGCACCGCCCTGGTCGACGAGTAGTTCGCGCACCCGGTGGCCGCCACGGATCAGCGCACAGGCATCGTACGCCGCCCAGGCGCCGCGGTCGGCACCGAGATAGCCGCCGAGCGCCTTCTGGCCCCACGGCACCTCGCTGGGCGCGACGATCGGCGCGAACGCGGAGACCGACGCAAAGCGCGCAGGATCGCGCAGCGCGACGACGAGCGCGCCGTGGCCGCCCATCGAGTGCCCCGTGATGGCCTGACGGCGCATGTCCGCCGGGAAGGACGCGGCAACTAGCCCGGGAAGCTCCTGCGTCACGTACGAGTACATCCGGTAGTGCTGGGCGTACGGCGCGGAAGTCGCGTCGACGTAGAAGCCGGCCCCGAGCCCGAAGTCATAGGCCCCTGCAGGGTCCCCCGGAACGCCCTCACCGCGCGGACTGGTATCCGGCACGACCAGCATCAGACCGAGTTCGCTCGCGATGCGCTGTGCGCCGGCCTTGGTGGCGAAGTTCTCTTCGGTGCAGGTCAGTCCTGACAGGAACCAGACCACCGGAACTGCGCCCCGCTCTGCCTGCGGCGGCCGGTAGACCGCGAAGCGCATTGCCGTGCCGGTTTCGCGGCTCTCGTGCCGGTAGCATCCCTGCACGCCGTCGAAGCATGCCTGCTCGGAGAGCGTCTCGAGCGTCCCTGGACTGCTCATGCCGGTCGGCCGGTCCGACTCAGAACGTCACGACGCTGCGGATCGACTCGCCGGCGTGCATCAGGTCGAAGGCGTCGTTGATCTTCGCGAGCGGCATCGTGTGCGTGATCAGCGGATCGATCGAGATCCTGCCGTCCATGTACCAGTCGACGATCCGGGGCACGTCGGTGCGGCCGCGCGCGCCGCCGAAGGCCGTGCCCTTCCAGACGCGCCCGGTGACGAGCTGGAACGGCCGGGTCTTGATCTCCTGGCCGGCGCCCGCGACGCCGATGATGACGCTGACGCCCCAGCCGCGGTGGCAGCACTCGAGCGCCTGGCGCATGAGGTCGACGTTGCCGACGCACTCGAAGGAGTAGTCCGCGCCGCCGTCGGTGAGCGCGACCAGGTGCGCGACGAGGTCGCCCTCGACCTCCTTCGGGTTCACGAAGTGCGTCATGCCGAACTTTTCGGCGAGCGGCTTGCGCTTGGGGTTGAGGTCGACGCCGATGATCTTGTTGGCGCCGACGAGCCGCGCGCCCTGGATGACGTTGAGGCCGATGCCGCCGAGGCCGAACACCACGACGTTCGCGCCCGCCTCGACCTTGGCGGTGTTGATGACCGCGCCGATGCCGGTCGTGACCCCGCAGCCGATGTAGCAGACCCTGTCGAACGGCGCGTCCTCGCGGATCTTCGCGACCGCGATCTCGGGCAGCACCGTGTAGTTCGAGAACGTCGAGCAGCCCATGTAGTGGTGCACCTTGTCGCCGCCGATCGAGAAGCGGCTGGTGCCATCCGGCATGACGCCCTTGCCCTGCGTCGCGCGGATCGCGGTGCACAGGTTGGTCTTGCGGGACGTGCAGCTCTTGCACTGCCGGCACTCGGGCGTGTAGAGCGGGATCACGTGGTCGCCCTTCCTGACGGACGTCACGCCCGGCCCCACGTCGACGACGATCCCCGCGCCCTCGTGGCCGAAGATCACCGGGAACAGGCCCTCCGGGTCCGCGCCCGAGCGCGTGAACTCGTCGGTGTGGCAGACCCCGGTCGCCTTGAGCTCGACGAGCACCTCGCCGGCCTTCGGCCCGTCCAGATCCAGTGTCACCACCTCCAACGGCTTGCCGGCGGCGTAGGCGATCGCGGCGCGAGTCTTCATGGGATCAGCCCTCTGTTCGGGATCATGACGAGTGCCGCCCGTTCGCAGGGGCACTAGGGGCAAGCGTCTTTGCGCAATGGCCGCTACGAATGATAGGCACGCCGACCCCGCCGGCCGCTACCCTCGATCGGGGACACCACCCCCCTTTGGATGGCGATTCCGGCGTCACCTCCGTGGGGTATTGCCCCGGATTCCGATTGGCCGACCATGCCCGATCAGTCCCTAGCGCTGGTGGAGACGCGATCATGGCAACCCCCGAGCACGTAGCCGCCGGAGTGCGCGCTGCGATTGAGGATCGGTCGAGGCAATTCGAGGCGGCCTACCGCCGGGGCGATGCGCGAGCGCTCGTCCAATCCTACTTCGTGGAGGATGCGTTGGGCCCGATGGCGAGCCCGCCGGGAGGCCAGCCGCCGGTGCGCGGCCGTGCGGCGCTGATCGAGATGTTCACGGGGATGTTCGCGGGCATTCCGGAAGTGAGGCTGCAGATCGTCGAGCTCGTTCCGCAGGGCGATGGCGCCTTCGAGCTCGGTCGCGCGGCGCTCACGGCGGCCGACGGGACGAGGATGCACGGCCGCTACACGGTCTGCTGGCTGCGGGTCAACGACGGCTGGCGCGCGAAGATCGACTTCTTCGCCGCGGACGGCTGGGCGGCCGGCTGATCCGCGGGCCGGTGGATCAGGGCGCACTGGCGTCCACCCGTTGCAACAGCCAGCGGTGCAACTGCTGCACCGACTTCTGCTTCGGCGGACGTCGCGGCAGCCGACGCCGAACGGCAAGTGCCTGACTGAATTTCCTCAGCGCGGCAAGATCCTCCTCGAGCACGAGCGCCAGGATCTCGCGGTAGTGATCGAGCCGCACGCCCATGCCGGCGAGCTCGGCGGTCGCCCGCGGCAGCAGCAGTCGCCAGCGCAGCGTATGGCGTTGCGGTCCCTGGACCCCGATCTGCAGCCAGAGCGCCGTGCAGGCGTCGGCGAGCAGGTGCAGCGTCGGATAGACATTGAGCGCGCTGATCCGCATCACGTAGGCCTCGGGCAGGCCGGCACTCGCCGGGAACAGGCCCGACCGCCGCACCGCGGCCCCGCCGCGATCGTTCGCATACAGAAGACTCCACGCGTCGTTGGTGTCGAGTTCGATGACCCCTTCGATCGCACGCGCTGCGGGCGACCCGCCTGCGCCTCGGCGCGCCGGGCTCGACACGCGGCTGAAGTGCTCCATCGACAGCTTCCAGTTCCAGTCAGCGCCGACCTCGAGGAGATCGACCTGTACCCGGTCTGCGAGCGCGTAAGGAGCAAGCTGCGCCGTCAGTGGCGCAATCTGCGGCCCGAGTGCGTCCGCCCCGGCATCGAGATTGACCATGACGAAGCCGTTCCATACCTCGACGGCCGCGTTCCCCTGCCGGTCCGTCGCCGGCAGGCTCGCGAGCCGCGCGCGCGCGCCCTCGTCCGACGCTCGCGGTGACGAGAGCGCACGGAGCTCGCCCGCACCGCGCACCACGATCAAGGGCTCGCCGAGAATCTCGGTTCGCAGGACGTTGCCGGGATCGGGCATCTGGTCGACCCGTCCGACCGCATGCCATGCGTGCCGCAGGGCACGCTCGACCTCGAGCGCGTGTACCTGCGGGTCGAGGTAATGCGCGGGCGGCAATGGCTGTGGGCGCGGCGCGGCGCCGATGACGCGCGTTGCGGGGCTCGACAGGCGCGACGTCATGGAATCGGCGGTTTCCAGTTCGGTAGAAGCGTCGCGGCCAGCCTACGGCGCGTCGTGATCGGGCGTACATACCCTTCGACGGGGATGGGTGCCCCGCCCTCGCTGCGGCGGCGGGCGCTACAGTCCCGCGGCGAAGCCCGCGATCTCGTCGGCGAGCTGCTCGACGAGCGGCGCCTGGCCACGCAGGTAGTGGTCGCCGCCGACGAGTTGCAGGTGGCGTGCACGGCCCGCCGCCGCACGGCGCCACTCCTCGATGTCGGCCGGAAACACGGACGAGTCGGCCGTGTGCTCGACCAGCAGCAGCGGTACGGAGGTCTGCGCCAGGTTGCGCGGCCCGTCACCGCGGCTGCCGGGCGACCACTGGCTGAGGAAGCCGGTCAGCGTTGTGAATCGCCCCATGCTGTTCGCCGAATGGTTCTGCGCCAGCGGCGGGCCCCAGACGGTCGTTCCCGGCTCGCGATCGTTCGGGTCGATGGACGGGTCGAGACAACGCGGATCGGCGAGCGTGCGGTGGATGACGAAGGCCATGTCGCGCGGCCCGTCCGCCACTGCCCGCATCTGCGCGAGCGTCCCGCGCACCCACCGGTCGATGTGCGCGAGGCGGCGGCGCTGCGCGATGCGGAAGCGCTCGAGGAACTCGCGCGAGAACGGTGGACCGTTGCGGGGGTCGAACATGTCGAGCGCCGGGTTCGAGGGCCGCGGGTCGTGTTCATCGACGACCGCCGGGTCGATCCACATTTCCATCAGGCGCGAGCGCCCGAGATGCGCGGCGTTGAGCGCGATCGCATCCGCGCGCGGCAGGTCGCCCTCGACGAGGTCGACCGGCTCCCCGTCCGGAGTCCGGTCGATGCTCAGGCGCTCCGCCTGCGCCTGGTAGAGGCTGACGAGCGCACCACCGCCGGAGTTGCCGATCAGGACAATTCGCGCGTAGCCCTTTGCGCGCAGCCACGCGACGCCCGCGCCGAGATCCTGAATCGCGCGCTCGAGCAACAGCACCGAATCGTTGCCGAGGTAGCGGGTGTTGAGTCCGAGCGCCGCAATCCCGCGCCGCGCGAGCGGCTCGAGCAGGTAGTGCCCCATGAAGTTGGATGTCGGGTGGATGACGATCGCCGCCGTACGCGCTCCCGGCGGCGCGTGGAGCATCCCCCAGATCTTCGGCCGCAGTGCCTGCAGGCCCGACTGCGTGTCGGCCGCCCGGCCGGCCTTGACGATGATTTCGGCGATCTCTCTGTGCACGGAAGCTGACTGTCCTTCGGGTTGCGCCTAGCGCGCGTTCTCGCCGAGCGCCTGGAACCGCTCGGGCGCGCGGTGGCGCAGCCGGGCGGCGAGTACGAGGCCGGCGCCGCCGGCCGCCGGGACGACGAGGGGTGCGAGCCAGGCGAGCGCGCCGGTCGTGCCGCTCAGGGCGTCGAAGTGCAGGCACGCGAGGCCGCAGACCGCGAGCAGCGCAGCGGCCGCCAGGCCGGGACCGAGGCGTCGTCGCCAGGGCGCAATGCCGGTATCGCGGCGACGTGCGAAGAAGCCGATCACCGCAGCCGACGCGATCGTCATCAGCACCAGCACCCCGAGGGTGCCGATACCGGACATCGTGCCGAAGAGCGTCAGCACCGGGTCGGCGCTAGCGATGATTGCGGTGCCGAGGAGTCCAGCGAGCAGCGCCGATTGCGCGCTCGAGGCGACGTGCGGGCTTTTGTGGCGCGGATGCGTGGCGGCGAGCGGTCCGGGAAGGAGGCCCTCGCGTCCGAGCGCAAAGCCGTAGCGCGATACCGCGTTGTGAAACGCGAGCAACCCCGCGAACACGCTCGTCACGAACAGCCCGCGCATCAGCAAGGTCGCAATCGGCCCGGCGTACCGGTCGGAGATGCTGAACAGCAGCGCGGTCGGCGCTTCCAGTGCACCCATCGTCGGCAGCAGCTTGCCGGCACCGACGGCGACGACGACACACCAGGACGACAGCATGTAGAAAAGCCCCAGCACGATGACCGAGAGGTAGGTCGCGAGCGGCACGGTGCGCGCCGGATCCCGGGCCTCCTCGCTGTAGATCGTCGTCGCCTCGAACCCAACGAACGCCGAGAAGCTCAGCAGCAGCGCGATCCACGGCGACCCGGCAGTGAACGCCGCCGGCGTGAATGATACCGTCGAGATCCCCGAGTCGCCGGCCGCCAGCAGCACGCGCAGATCGAGGTACAGCACGATGAGGTACTCGCAACCGACTAGCAGCGCGAGGATCCGCGCCGACAGGTCGACCTGTCGGTAACCCAGCAGCGAAACGGCGGCCAGGCCGCCGAGGGCGCACGGTCCCCAGGCGATGCGCACGTGCAGCGTCGTCCCGATCGCCTCGGACAATGCGCTGCCGAAGAGACCGTAGAGGCCCATC
>Ga0335080_10000889_pt1 | contig 28460 bp, 30 predicted proteins | sample Lox_Sample_34_FD_206720 | JGI IMG/M metagenome (GOLD analysis project Ga0335080, IMG submission 206720) | Soil microbial communities from Loxahatchee National Wildlife Refuge, Florida, United States - Lox_Sample_3.4 | ecosystem: Environmental > Terrestrial > Soil > Wetlands | place: USA... | reverse complement strand
ATACAACACGCCGCGGCACAGGCGCGCGAAGTTGGCGAGCGCGCGCGCCGCCTGGCGCGCCTCCAGGTACTGCAGCACGTCGTAGCAGATGACCAGGTCGAAGGGCTCGCGCGTGCGGTACTCCTCGATGCGCCCCGCGCGCCAGCCGTAGCGGCGGCACAGGTAGGCGCTCGCCTCCAGGCCCACGTACTCGGCCCGCGGCAGCCGCGTGCGCAGCGCGCGCGCCAGCAGCCCGGTGCCGCAGCCGGCCTCGAGGATGCGCCGCACCGGCAGCCCGGCGTGCTGCGTCATGGCGGCGATGAGGCGCGCGCGGGCGCGCATCTCGGCGCGGCTCGCGACCGCGGTGCGCGCATCGAAGTAGTAGCGGCGGTAGTAGTCGCGGTCGAAGCGCTCCGCGGCTGAATGCGCGCTGAACGGGCGCGCCTTTGCGCCCTTCTCTGACGGGACCGGCATGGGCGCTACTGTAATCTGAATACGCAGGTACGCCGCGCCCGTGCCCGGCGCGTTAAGGAGGGCATGGAGCTAGAGGCAACGAGGAGGACGCTCATGAAACCCAACGTCGTGCGGCTGATGCTCGCCAGCGCGCTCATCGTCGCGAGCCTGTGCGGCTGCGTGGTGGCGCCGGCGGAGCCCGCCGGAGTGGTGACCTACAGCGCCCCGCCGCCGGTACGTTACGAGGCCGTGGGCGTGGCCCCGACACCGGGCTACTTCTGGGTGGGCGGTGCCTGGTTCTGGGAAGGCGGCCGCTATGCCTGGCATCCGGGCTACTGGCAGGCGCCGCGCCCCGGCTACCACTGGGTGCCGCACGAGTGGCACTCGAGCGGCCACGCCTGGCACATGAGTCCGGGTCACTGGGCCCGCGGCTGAGGCCCGCGCGCACCGGCCGGCACGCATTTGCGCTCGGGCTGGCCGCCGCGCACACTGCGGCGGGGCCGCTCCTGGCGGCTTGCGGAGCGCTGCAGCAATGACACGGTTGGGTGTGGCGATGGGGATCGCGCTGTGCGCGCTCGGCGCCCGGGCACAGTCGCCGCCGGAGAAGTTCTCGCTCAGCAGCCCGGACATCCGCCCCGGTGGCCGCATCGCCGAGCGCCAGGTCTACAAGGGCTTCGGCTGCAGTGGCGGCAACGTCTCACCGGCGCTGAACTGGAGCCACGCGCCGGCCGGCACGCAGAGCTTCGCACTCCTGGTGCACGACCCAGACGCGCCCACCGGCAGCGGCTGGTGGCACTGGATCGTCTATAACATCCCCGCCTCCACCAGCACGCTCGCCGCCGGCGCGGGCGATGCGCAACAGGGGTTACTGCCGGCCGGTGCGGTGCAGGCGCGCACCGATTTCGGCACCGTCGGCTATGGCGGCCCGTGCCCGCCGCCGGGCAAGCCGCATCACTACTACTTCCGGCTGTACGCGCTCAAGGTGCCCAAGCTTGAACTGCCCGCGGACGCGACCGCGGCCTTTATCGGCTTCAACGTGCGCGCGCAGTCACTCGGCAGCGCCGAGCTGATGGGGACTTATGGCCGTTAGCAACCCGCGCGAGCGGCGCCCGGCCATCTGGCCCTGGCTGCTGATGCCGCTCATCGTGCTGCTGGCCTTCTACACGCTGAACCGCATCCACCAGCGGCCGGGGCCGCTGGCCCCGCCGTCACCCCCGCCCGCCACACCGGGCGGGTAGCGAAAGGCCGGCTGGCGCGCAGGCGGCGCCGCGGCTAGCATAGCCGCCCTTTTTTCCGCGCGGATCCGCACCGAAGACCATGTCGCCCTCACCCAGCCGCAGCCCCCGGCGCCGTGCTCCGGCCGCGCCGCGCCGCGCGCGCCGGGCGCCGCGCGTGGGCTTCGTGAGCCTCGGCTGCCCGAAGGCGCTGGTGGACTCCGAGCGCATCCTCACCCAGCTGCGCGCCGAGGGCTACGAGGTGGCGCCCACGTACGAGGCCGCGGATCTGGTGGTGGTCAACACCTGCGGTTTCATCGACGCGGCGGTGGATGAGTCGCTGCAGGCCATCGGCGAGGCGCTGGAGCAGAACGGCCGCGTGCTCGTCACCGGCTGCCTCGGGGCACGGCCCGAGCGCATCCTCGAGCGCCACCCGCACGTGCTCGGGGTGAGCGGGCCCCAGGCCTACGAGGCGGTGGTGGGCGCGGTGCACGCGCACCTGCCGCCGCCGCACGACCCGTTCCTCGACCTGCTGCCGCCGCAGGGCATACGGCTCACGCCGCGCCACTATGCGTACCTGAAGATCGCCGAGGGCTGCAACAACCGCTGCAGCTTCTGCATCATCCCCGCGCTGCGCGGCCGGCTTGTGAGCCGCCCGATCGGCGAGGTGCTGCTCGAGGCCGAGCGGCTCGCGCGCGCCGGCGTGAAGGAGCTGCTGGTGATCTCCCAGGACACCAGCGCCTACGGCGCGGACCTGCGCTATGCGCGCGGCAGCTGGCGCGGGCAGGAGTATGAGACGCGCTTCATCGACCTGGCACGCGCGCTGGCCGAGCTCGGCATCTGGGTGCGACTGCACTACGTATACCCGTATCCGCACGTCGACCAGGTCATCGAGCTCATGGCGCAGGGACGGGTGCTGCCCTACCTCGACGTGCCCTTCCAGCACGGCAGCGCGAGCGTGCTCAAGCGCATGCGTCGCCCGGCGCACGCCGAGGACACGCTGCGGCGCATCCGCGCCTGGCGCAAGGACTGCCCCGAGCTCACGCTGCGCAGCACCTTCATCGTCGGCTTTCCGGGCGAGAGCGAAGCGGAGTTCGCCGAGCTCCTCGCGTGGCTCGAGGAAGCGCAGCTCGACCGCGTCGGCTGCTTCAAGTACTCCCCGGTCGCGGGCGCCGCGGCCAACGCGCTGCCGGGCGCGGTGGCGGCTGAGCTGCAGGAGGAGCGCTATGCGCGCTTCATGGAGCGTGCCGCCGCCATCAGTGCGCGACGACTTCGCGCGCGCATCGGGCAGCGCACGCGCGTGCTGGTGGATGAGCTGAGCGCGGGCACGGCCAGCGCCCGCAGCGCCGCCGAGGCGCCCCAGATCGACGGGCTGGTGAGGATCGAGGGTGCCGCCGGCGTGCGCGCCGGCGACTGGGCCGAAGTGGAGATCGTGGGCGCGGACGCCTACGACCTCACCGGCCGCCTGATCGCCTGAGGGCGCGCGGCGGCCGGTGAGCCGCTGTCCTCAGGAGGTCATGCCGAGGGACTTCATGATCTCGGTGGCCTTGTCCTTCACCGTCTGCGCCTTGCTCATCGCGCTGGTGTAGTCGCCCGAGGTGGCGGCACTGGAGGCTTCGCTCCACGTCGACTTGAGCGAGTCCAGGCCGGACTTCGCGCTCGCCAGGGCGTCCTTGGTCACGTGCGCCGGCAGGTGATGCGACTTGGAGAGGATGTCGACCCGGCTCTGGATGGCATCGAGCATCTTCGGCACGTCGGCGCTGGTCGCACCCCAGGCTTCCTTCGCCTTCGCCAGTGCCGCTTCGGCATCGGCCGCCTTGGCCTGCGCCGCCTCGCCGAGGCTGCTGATCGCCGCGGTCAGCGCCGGGGCGGTGGCCATGACCGCCTTGTAGTCGCCCTTGGCGAAGGCGTCCTTAGCCGACTGCAGCTGCGACTCGACCGCCTGCAGCTGATCGGGCACGTACTTCTGCGCCTGGTCGCGCACCGCGGCCAGCGCGGTCTCGGCGCTCGCGATCGCCTGCTGGGCCGGGCCCTTCTGGCTGGCGCAGCCGGCCAGCAGCAGCGCCATCACGACGGCCAACAGCCATACGGATTGCTTCTTCATGTTCGACGTCCTCGGTTGGATGGAAACGGTTGCGCTGCAGTTGTCCCGCTCACGGGATCTTCAGCTTCTGCCCCGGAAAGATCTTGTTCGGATCCTTCAGCACGTCGCGGTTGGCCTGGAAGATCTTGTCGTACAGCGAGGCATCGCCGTAGTACTTCTGCGCGATCTTCGACAGCGTTTCGCCCGACTGCACGACGTGGGTCTGCGTGTAGGGGTTATTGTCATCCGCCATGGTGGCCTCCAGGAGCTTGCCTTGCGGTGGGCGTGACACGGGCGCGCAGGCGTTGGGAAACGGTGCTGTTAGCCTGACACGACAGCCTGTTGCATCCGCGCACGAGCGCACCAACAAGGGTACACGAAGCTCGGACGCTACCCCAAACGCGAGCGCAACGGCTGTCGGACGGTGTCGCTAGTTTGCGCTGCGGTGCACCGGCGGCGGCGTGACACAACGGCCCTGTACCGCATCGTCCACGCTCGAATAGTCGAGCGCGCCCGCGCCCAGCTGCGGCAGCTGCGCGCGCTGCAGCGCTTCGCGCGCGCGCTCCTTCAGGCGCGCCAGGCGCAGCTCGCCGCCGCGCGCGGCCAGCCAGGCGCCGAACTCCGCCAACACCTCGAGCACCGAGCTGTCCAGGTCGGGGGATTCCTCCAGGCTCAACACCAGCAGCCGCGCCCCCGGGCGCGCGCGCAGCCGTTCCCGCACCTGCGCCAGCACGCCCTCGGCGTTGGCGAAGAACAGCGGCTCCTCGGGGCGCAGCACCAGCATGTCCGCGCGCGTCGCGGCATCCGGGAAGCGCGTCAGGCTCACGTAGTCGTGCACGCCGACACGGCCGAGCTCGGTGAGGCGCGGCTGCGCCAGCGAGCGCAGCAGCATCACCACGCTGAAGGCGATGGCGGCCAGCAGGCCGTTCAGCACCCCGAACACGAGGACCGCGAGCACCGCGGCGCCGGCCACCAGGCGGTCGCGCTGCCAGCGCAGGTAGTTGCTGAAGATCGCCGGGCGCAACGACTTGCTGACGGCGTGGATCACGATCGCCGCCAGCGCCGGCTGCGGGATGCGCTCGATCCACGGCAGGAACAGCGCCACCAGCGCCAGCACCACGGCCGCCGCCAGCAGGCCCGCCGCACGGCTGCGCGCGCCGGCCGCCTCGTTGGCCGCGGTGCCGGAGTAGCCGGCGCCGACCGGCGTGCCCTGCACGAGCGCGGCGAGCACGTTGGCGCAGCCGAGCGCCAGCAGGTCGCGGTTCGGCCGCATCGGCTCATCGTGCCGCAGCGCGAAGGTGCGGATGGCGCTGAAGGACTCCGCGTACAGGATGAACATGACGGCCAGCGAGAACTCGACGATGGCGAGCCAGTGCACCCCGGGGGGCAGCCCGAACTGCGGGCGCGCGAGCGCGAAGCTCATGGGGCCGACCAGCGCCACGCCGTGCGCCGCCAGCACGCCGGAGGCGGCGATGCTGGCGAGGATCACCACGAGGGCGCCCGGCAGGCGTGGCAGGCGCTCGAGCGCGAACAGTCCCGCGAGGCAGGCGAGCCCGCAGGCGAGGGCCGGCAGCTGCCAGCGCGCAGCGTCGCGCGTGAGCTCGGCGAGCAGGACGAAGAAGGAGCTGCCGTGCACGGCGACGCCCACCAGCTGCGGCCACTGCTTGACCACGATCACCAGCGCCAGCCCGAAGGTGTAGCCGCGCAGCACCGGTCGGGCGATGAGCATGGAGATCGCCCCGAGGCGCAGCAGCGCGGCCAGCATGAAGGCCACACCGGCGCCGGCCACCAGCAGAGTGGCGAGCATCAGCTTCTGCGGCAGCGTGCCGGCGCCGAGCGCCAGCAGCGCCGAGGCCAGCACCGCCGCCGAGGAGGAGGTGGCCGTGACGATGGCGTAGTTGCTGCGGCCGACCAGCCCGTAGCCGAGCAGGCCCGCAACCAGTGCCAGCACCCCCGCCTGGGGCGGCAGGCTCGCGAGCCCGGAGTAGGCGACCCCCTCGGGAAGCAGCAGCCCGGCGATCGAGAGCGCCGCGAGCAGGTCCGCGAGCGGGATTCTTCCCCTCATGCGCGCCGCATCCTAGCGCAAACGCCGCGCGGCGCGGCGCACGGCGCGCGCCTATTCGACCGTGACGCTCTTGGCGAGGTTGCGCGGCTGGTCGACGTCGGTGCCGCGCAGGATCGCCACGTGGTAGGCGAGCAGCTGCAGTGGCACGGTGTACACCACCGGCGCCTGGAAATAGGTCACGTGGCGCGGCATCTCGATCACCGTGACGCCGTCGGAGGACTTCAGGCCCGACTCCGGGTCGGCGAACACGATCAGCTCGCCGCCGCGCGCGCGCACTTCCTGCAGGTTGGATTTGAGCTTTTCCAGCAGGTCGTTGTTGGGCGCCACCGTGACCACCGGCATGTCGGCATCCACCAGCGCCAGCGGCCCGTGCTTGAGCTCGCCGGCCGGGTAGGCCTCGGCGTGGATGTAGGAGATCTCCTTGAGCTTCAGCGCCCCCTCCATGGCGATCGGGTAGAGCGCGCCGCGGCCGAGGAACAGGGCGTGGTGCTTGTCGGCGAAGCGCTCCGCCAGGCGATGCACCACGGGGTCGAGTGCCAGCGTGCGCTCCACCAGGTTGGGCAGCTCGATCAGGCGCGTCACCAGACCGCGCTCGCGCTCGGGGTCCGCGCGGTGGTGGCGCGCCAGTGCCACCACCAGCATGCCGAGGGCCGCCAGCTGCGTGGTGAAGGCCTTGGTGGAGGCCACGCCGATCTCAGGTCCGGCGCGCGTCAGCATCACCAGCTCCGACTCGCGCACCAGCGAGCTCTCCGGCACGTTGCAGATGGAGAGCGTGGAGAGGTAGCCGGACTGCTTCGCCAGGCGCAGCGCGGCGAGCGTGTCGGCGGTCTCGCCCGATTGCGAGATGGTCACGAACAGCGACTGCGGCGGCACCAGCGGGCTGCGGTAGCGGTACTCGCTGGCGATGTCCACCGCGCACGGGATCTTGCAGATCTGCTCGATGAAGTAGCGCGCCACGCTGGCGGCGTGGAAACTGGTGCCGCAGGCGACGATGTGCACGTTCTGGGTGCGGCGCAGCACCTCGGTGGCCAGCGGCCCGAAAGCCGCCTCGAGCAGCCGGCCGTTGGCGACGCGCTCGGACAGCGTATCGGCGAGGGCGCGCGGCTGCTCGTGGATCTCCTTGAGCATGTAGTGCTGGTACTGGCCCTTCTCGGCCGAGTCGGCGCTGAGCTCGCTCTCGCGGATCGCGCGCTCGGCGCTGTTGCCGTCGCGGTCGAGGACGCGCACGCTCTGGCGGCGCACCTCGGCCACGTCGCCCTCCTCGAGGAAGATGAAGCGGCGCGTCACCGGCAGCAGCGCGGCGACGTCGGAGGCGACGAAGTTCTCCTCGACGCCGAGCCCGATCACCACCGGGCAGCCCTGGCGGGCGAGGATGAGGCGGTCCGGGTCGTGCTCGCTCACCACCAGCAGCGCGTACGCGCCCTCGAGCTCGGCGACCGTGGCGCGCACCGCCTTGAACAAGTCCTTGAGCGTCTGCAGGTGGTAGTGGATGCGGTGCGCGATCACCTCGGTGTCGGTCTCCGAGGTGAACTTGTAGCCGCGGCGCTCGAGGTCGGCGCGCAGCTCCTCGTGGTTCTCGATGATGCCGTTGTGCACGATGGCGAGCCCGTCGTGCGAGATGTGCGGGTGCGCGTTGCGCTCGCTCGGGATGCCGTGCGTGGCCCAGCGGGTGTGCGCGATGCCGATCCGGCCGTGGGTGGGGCTCTGCTCGAGCGCCTCATCGAGGTTGCGCACCTTGCCGACGGTGCGCAGCCGGGTGAGGTGCTGGGAGCCGTTGAGCACCGCCAGTCCGGCGGAGTCGTAGCCGCGATACTCGAGCCGGCGCAGACCCTCCATGAGCACCGGTACCACGTCCCGCTCGGCCACCGCCCCGACGATCCCGCACATAGTCCTGCCTAAGCCTCTTCGGCAATTCGACCCGTGATTTTGCCTGAAACCCCCCGGCAGCGCCGTTTTCGCCGGCAAAAGCCGTGATTTGGCTCGCGTTTGGGCGCGCGGTCGCTGCCGCGGCAGGCAGTTACTTGGAGCGCTTGGGGCGCTGCCAGTCCTCGATGGTGGCCTGGCGAGCGCGGGCCACGGTCAGCTTGCCGGCCGGCACCGCCTGCGTCACGGTCGAGCCGGCGCCGATGGTGGCACCGGCACCGACCACGATCGGGGCCACCAACACGCTGTTGCTGCCGGTGTGCACGTCATCCCCGATCACGGTGCGGTGCTTGTTGGCCCCGTCGTAGTTGGCAATGATGGTGCCGGCGCCGATGTTGACGCGCTCGCCGAGCTGCGCGTCGCCGAGGTAGGCGAGGTGGTTGGCCTTCGAGAGCGCGCCGAGCTGCGAGTTCTTCACTTCCACGAAGTTGCCGATGTGCACGCCGGCGGCGAGCGTCGAGCTCGGGCGGAAGCGCGCGAACGGGCCGATGTTGCAGCGCTCGCCGATCACCGCGCGCTCGATGACGCAGTGCGCGAACACCTCGGTGTCCGCGCCCAGCTCGCAGTCGCGCAGCATGCACCCCGGCCCGACGCGCACGCGATCCCCGAGGTGCACGCGCCCCTCGATCACCACGTTGACGTCGAGGTACACGTCCTGCCCGTGCGTGAGCGTGCCGCGCACGTCGAGGCGCGCGGGATCCGCCAGCGTCACGCCCGCGAGCATCAGGGCATGCGCGGTGCGCGCGCGCACGATGCCCTCGAGGTGCGCCAGCTGCGCCTTGTCGTTGACGCCGAGCACCTCGCTGGCATCGGCCGCGAGCAGCGGCTGCACCAGCAGCTTCTGGCGCACGGCCTGCGCGATCACGTCCGTGAGGTAGTACTCGCCCTGGGCATTGTCGCGGCGCAGCCGCTCGAGCCAGCCCTTCAGCAGTCCCGCGCGGCAGGCAAGCACGCCGGTGTTGCATTCGCGCAGCGCGAGCTCGCGGCCGCGCGCCTCCTTCTGCTCGACGATGCGGCGCACGCGCCCGCGCGCATCGCGCACGATGCGCCCGTAGCCGTGCGGCTCCGCCAGCCGTACCGTGAGCAGCGCCAGCGTGCGCGCGGCCACGCGCGAGAGCAGCTGCTCGAGCGTGCCACGGCCGATGAGCGGCACGTCCCCGTACAGCACCAGCACGGTGTGGTCGTCGGGGACGTTTGGGATGGCCTGGCGCAGCGCGTGCCCGGTGCCGAGCCGCTGCGCCTGCTGCACCCAGGTGACCGGGGCCTGCGCCAGGGCCTCGCGCACGCGCTCGCCGCCATGGCCGTAGACCACGTAGATGGCCGCGGGCGCGAGCGTACGCGAGGTGTCGATGACGTGCGCCAGCAGCGCGCGCCCGGCGAGCGGCTGCAGCACCTTGGGGAGCTCGGAGCGCATGCGCTTGCCCTCGCCCGCGGCGAGGATGACGATCGAGAGCGGGGCCTGCGCCGGCGGCGTGCTGCGCGCGGCACTCTTTTTGGACATGGCGCGGATTCTACTCACCGCTGCACCGTAAAGGAGCGGCGCTCGTGCGCCGGCCGCTCCGCTTCCAGCGTCGCGAGCTTGCGCTTCATGCCCTCGCCGATGAAGAACTGCGGGCTGGAGTGCGTCTGGTGCTCGGCCTCCTCACGCTGTGTGATCAGCGTGCGCGCCTTCTGGAAGGCCTCCTCGAGCGAGGCCGCCTGCGGCAGCGCGTCCTTGAGGAACGCCTCACCGAACCAGGTGAGGTCGCGGTCCTCCTCGCAGCCGAAGGAAGTGTGGCTGGCATCGGCGGCGGCGATGACTGCGGTGTTGTCGTTCTTGAGCCCCTCGAGGAACACCCCGGCATAGCAGGCCGAGACCACCACCACGCGGTAGCGGATGCCGGCGGTGTCGAGCGCCTCCTGCAGGTCGGCGGGCGCCAGCTGCGCCAGCGGCAGCGAGCCGTTCTGCACCTCGAGGCCGTCCTCCGAGCCGTGCGAGGTGAGGTACAGCACCAGCACGTCGTTGTCCGGGTCCATGCGCGCGGTCAGGCCCTTGAGCGCCTGGCTCAGGCCCGAGACGCTCGCGAGCGGATAGGAGTCGCGGTCCTCGACGTCGTTGATGAGCAGCAGCGAGCGGCCCTCGAGGCCGTAGCGCGCGCTGAAGACTTCGCTCGCGAACTGCGCCTCGCGGCGGAACACCGCCGGGTCGCCATCGCCGGCGAAGCCGAGGAAGTAGGCGGCGGTATGCCCGGACTGGCTGGCGCGCACCCGCTGCACCGCGGCGGCGATGCGCGCGGGCTGGTCGTAGAAGAGCACCTCGGTCTGCGCGCTGTCCTCCTCGTCCTGCGCCTCGCTCGTGTCATCGGCGACCCACAGCCGCGTGTCGAGGTTGAGGGTCGCCAGCACCCAGGGCGAGCCGAGCAGCAGCAGCATTGCCAGCGCCAGCGCGCGAGCGCGCACCACGCCGAAGGCGGCTCCCAGCACGCGCAGTGCGAGCAGCGCGAGGTACACCAGCAGCAGGATGATCGCGAGCAGCGGGCGCGCACGCATCACCGGCAGGTCCGCGGCGAGCCACAGCAGCACCAGCAGGAACGGTGCCACCGCCAGGGTCGCCACCAGCAGCGCGCGCGTCTCGGCCGCCCGGCTCTGCGCGCGCGCCACCAGCGCGCACGCCGCCAGGCCCAGCAGCACGTAGCAGGCCCAGCCGAACAGGCCATCGAGCGCCAGCAGCGCCTGGCCCGGGGAGTGCAGCTTGTCGAGCAGCGCCCACAGGGCGAGGTCCAGCAGCAGCAGCAGCGCGACCTGGTCGAAGCTGACGCTGAGCTGCGCCGGCCAGCGCCGCCGCAGCGCGAGCAGCGCCAGGCCGCTCTTCAGGTTGCGCGCCAGCGAGCCGAACAGCCCGGGCGCGGCGGGTGCGGCCGGCGCTGCGGCGCTCTCGGGCGGGACGGGAGGGGGCGAGGGGTCCAGGGGCTCAGCCCCGCAGCTTGCGCAGCCGCTCGAGCATCCTCAGCTGCGCCGCCGCGCGCGCCAGTTCCGCCTGCGCCTCGGCGAGGGAGATCCTGCCGGAGCGATCGCGCAGCGCCTCCTCGGCGCGCTGCTTGGCGGCCACCGCGGCCGCCTCGTCGAGGTCGCGGGCGCGCAGCGCGGTGTCAGCCAGCACCGTCACCTTCTGCGGCTGCACCTCGAGCGCCCCGCCGCCGACGAAGAAGAAGTGCTGCTCGCCGTCGGGAGTGTGCACGCGCACCTCGCCGGCCTTGAGCAGGGTCAGAAGCGGCGCATGCCGGGGATAGATGCCCAGGTCCCCCTGGGAGGCGGGCGCGAACACGCTGGTGGCGGCCCCGGAGAAGATCTCCCCTTCCGCGCTGACGATGTCGACCTGGATGGTCGCCGCTTCTGCCATGTCGCTGCCTCGCTTGCCCGTGCCGGAACGCTACTGCAGGGTCTTCGCCTTGGCCACCGCCTCCTCGATGGAGCCGACCATGTAGAAGGCCTGCTCCGGCAGGGAGTCGAACTCGCCGCTGATGATGCCCTTGAAGCCGCGGATGGTGTCCTTCAGCGCTACGATCTTGCCATCCTGGCCGGTGAACACCTTGGCGACGTTGAAGGGCTGGGACAGGAAGCGCTGCACCTTGCGCGCGCGAAACACGGTGAGCTTGTCCTCCTCCGACAGCTCGTCCATGCCGAGGATGGCGATGATGTCCTGCAGCTCCTTGTAGCGCTGCAGCACCGCCTGCACGCCGCGCGCGGTGTTGTAGTGCTCCTCGCCCACCACCAGCGGATCGAGCTGGCGGCTGGTGGAGTCGAGCGGGTCGACCGCCGGGTAGATGCCAAGCGAGGCGATCTGGCGCGACAGCACGACGGTCGCGTCCAGGTGCGCGAACGTGGTCGCGGGCGAGGGATCGGTCAGGTCGTCCGCCGGCACGTACACCGCCTGGATGGAGGTGATCGAGCCCTTCTTGGTGGAGGTGATGCGCTCCTGCAGCACGCCCATCTCCTCGGCCAGCGTCGGCTGGTAGCCGACCGCGGAGGGCATGCGCCCGAGCAGCGCCGAGACCTCGGTGCCGGCCAGGGTGTAGCGGTAGATGTTGTCGACGAAGAACAGCACGTCGCGGCCCTTGCCGCCGGAGTCCGGACGCGTCTCGTCGCGGAAGTACTCGGCCATGGTCAGCCCGGTGAGCGCCACGCGCAGGCGGTTGCCGGGCGGCTCGTTCATCTGCCCGTACACCATCGCCACCTTGGAGTTCTCCAGGTGCTCCTTGTCGATGACGCCCGACTCGATCATCTCGTGATAGAAGTCGTTGCCCTCGCGCGTGCGCTCGCCGACGCCGGCGAACACCGACAGTCCCGAGTACTGCTTGGCGATGTTGTTGATCAGCTCGAGCATGTTGACGGTCTTGCCCACGCCGGCACCGCCGAACAGCCCGACCTTGCCGCCCTTGGCGAAGGGCACCAGCAGGTCGATCACCTTGATGCCGGTCACCAGCAGGTCCTGGCCGCCGGCTTGCTCGGCGAAGGACGGCGGCGGCCGGTGGATCGGCAGCTGCTCCTTGGCATTCACCGGGCCGCGGTTGTCCTGCGGGTGACCGAGCACGTCCATGATGCGCCCGAGGGTCGCCTCGCCCACCGGCACGGAGATCGGCGCCCCGGTGGCCTGCACGGCCAGCCCGCGCTTCAGGCCCTCCGAGGAGCCCATGGCGATGGTGCGCACCACGCCGTCGCCGAGCTGCTGCTGCACCTCGAGCGTCAGGTCCGTGTCCTTGAGCTTCAAGGCCTCGTAGACCCGCGGGATCGCTTCGCGCGGAAATTCGACGTCGATGACGGCGCCGATGATCTGGGTGATGTGTCCTGAAGCGCGCTCGGCCATGGTGTCGTTCCTCAAACCGCTGCCGCGCCACCCACGATCTCCGAAAGCTCCTTCGTGATCGCGGCCTGACGGGCCTTGTTGTAGATCAGTTGCAACTCTTGGATCAGCTTGCCGGCATTGTCGGAGGCCGCCTTCATCGCGACCATGCGCGCGGCCATCTCGGAGGCGACGTTCTCGACCGCGCCGCGGTAGACCTGCGACTCGATGTAGCGCATCAGCAGGCCATCGAGGATGGCGGCGGCGTCCGGCTCGTAGATGTAGTCCCAGTGCTCCTGCAGACCCTCGGTGTCGAGCGCCTCGACGGGCAGCAGCTGCAGCGTGTCCGGCTTCTGCGTCATGGTGTTCACGAACTGCGCGTTCACCAGGAACAGCCGGTCGAGGCGGCCCTCGCGGTAGGCATCGAGCATCACCTTGACCGCGCCGATCAGGTCCTTGACGTGCGGGCGGTCACCGAGACCGGCGACGTTGGCGAGGATCGGCAGGTTGAGGCGGCGGAAGAAGTTGAGCCCCTTGGTGCCGATGACGCACAGGCTCACCTCCGCGCCCTTGCCCTGCCACTCGCGCAGCAGCTGCAGCACCTGCTTGAAGACGTTGGCGTTGAGCGCGCCGGCGAGGCCGCGGTCGGTGGAGATCACCACGATGCCGACGCTCTTTGCCTCGCGCGTCACCAGGAAGGGGTGGCGGTAGTCGGGGTTGGCCTCGGTCAGGTGGCCGATGACGTTGCGCATCTTCTGCGCGTACGGGCGCGCGAGCCGCATGCGCTCCTGCGCGCGGCGCATCTTGCTCGTGGCCACCATCTGCATGGCCTTGGTGATCTTCTGAGTGCTCTTGACACTCGCGATCTTGCTGCGGATTTCCTTGGTGCCAGGCATGGCGGCTTCGCGGTGCCCTAGTAGGTCCCGGTGGCGACGAAGTCCTCGATGCACTTCTTCAGCGCCGCCTCGTTCTCCTTGGAGAACTTCGGCTGCGCGTTGATGCCATCGAGCATCGCCTTGTAGCTGGAGTGCGCGAACGCCTGCAGCGCCGCCTCGAACGCCACGACCTTCTTCAGCTCCACCTTGTCCATGTAGCCGTTGTTGACCGCGTAGATCGAGAGCGCCATCTCTGCCACCGACATGGGCGCGTACTGCTTCTGCTTCATCACCTCGGTGACGCGCTGGCCGCGCTCGAGCTGGCGGCGCGTGGCCTCGTCCAGGTCGGAGGCGAACTGCGAGAAGGCGGCGAGCTCGCGGTACTGCGCCAGCGCCAGGCGGATGCCGCCGCCGAGCTTCTTGATGATGTCGGTCTGCGCCGCGCCACCGACGCGCGACACCGAGATGCCGGCGTTCATCGCCGGGCGGATGCCGGCGTTGAACAGGTCGGTCTCGAGGAAGATCTGCCCGTCGGTGATCGAGATCACGTTGGTGGGCACGAAGGCGGTCACGTCCCCGGCCTGGGTCTCGATGATCGGCAGGCCCGTGAGCGAGCCGGTCCTGCCGGTGACGCGACCCTTGGTGACCATGCTGACGTACTCCTCGTTGACGCGTGCGCTGCGCTCGAGCAGCCGTGAGTGCAGGTAGAACACGTCCCCGGGGAAGGCCTCGCGGCCCGGCGGGCGGCGCAGCAGGAGCGAGATCTGCCGGTAGGCGACCGCCTGCTTGGACAGGTCATCGTAGATGATGAGCGCGTCCTCGCCGTTGTCCATGAAGTACTCGCCCATGGTGACGCCCGAGTAGGCGGCGATGTACTGCATGGCGGCGGGCGTCGAGGCGGAGGCCGCGACCACGATGGTGTGCGCCATGGCGCCGTGCTCCTCGAGCTTGCGCACCACGTTGGCGATGGTCGACTGCTTCTGGCCGATGGCCACGTACACGCACTTAATGCCGGAGGACTTCTGGTTGATGATGGTGTCGACGGCGAGCGCGGTCTTGCCGGTCTGGCGGTCGCCGATGATCAGCTCGCGCTGGCCGCGGCCGATCGGCACCATCGAGTCGACGGCCTTGTAGCCGGTCTGCACCGGCTGGCTCACCGACTTGCGGTAGATGACCCCGGGGGCGACGCGCTCGATGGGGGAGGTGCGCGTGGCCTTGAGCGCGCCCTTGCCGTCGATCGGCGCGCCCAGCGCATCGACCACGCGCCCGAGCAGCTCCGGACCCACCGGCACCTCGAGGATGCGCGCCGTGGTCTTGACCGAGTCACCCTCCTTCAGGTGCTTGTACTCACCGAGCACCACCGCGCCCACCGAGTCCTGCTCGAGGTTGAGGGCGAGGCCGAAGGTGTTGCCCGGGAACTCCAGCATCTCACCGTAGCGCGCATCGGCCAGGCCATGGATGCGGGTGATACCGTCGGTCACCGAGACGATGGTGCCGACGTTGCGCGCCTCGGTGACGCCCTTGAAGTTCTCGATGCGCTGCTTGATCAGCTCGCTGATCTCGGTTGCCTTGATGGCCATGTGCGTACTCTCTCTACGAATGCGTTACGAATGCTTCAGCGTCAGGCGGTGAGCTCGTAGGCGATGCGCTCCAGGCGGCTCGACAGCGAGCCGTCGATCACCAGGTCGCCCGCGCGCAGCACTGCGCCGCCGATCAGCTGCGGATCCACGCTGCAGTGCAGGCGTACCTTGCGCTTGAGGCGCCGTTCGAGCGCCGCCGCCAGCTGCTCCTGCTGCCCGGCACTGAGTGCGGCCGCCGAGGTCACGGTGACATCGGCGCTGCCCTCGGCCTCGTCCTTCAAGGTCGCGAACTGCGCGGAGATCTCCGGCAGGTAGGCGAGGCGGCGGTTCGCCGCCAGCGCGCGCACGAAGTTGGCGCCGTGCTCGCCCAGACCCTGGCCTGCGATGTCGATGAAGAACTGTGCCAGCTGCTCCGGGGTCACCTGCGGGTTGCCGAGCAGGCTCTGCACGCGCTCATCCTGCACCACCTCGGCGGCGAGCCTGAGGGCATCCGACCAGTGGCCGAGCCGGTTCTCGCTGCGCGCCTCCTGGAAGGCGGCGCGCGCATAAGGGCGCGCTACGGTAAGCCTGTCCGCCATAAGATCCCTGCCCCTAGATCTGGGTCGCCAGCTTGTCGAGCAGGTCCGCGTGGGTGCGCGGGTCGATCTCGCGGCCGAGCAGCTTGCCGGCGGCGCTCACGGCGATCTGCGCCACCTCGCGCCGCAGGCTCTCGCGCGCGCGCGTGGTGTCGAGCTCGATCTGCTGCTGCGCGGCGGCGACGATGCGCGCACCCTCGCTGCTCGCCGCGCCCTTGGCCTCCTCGACGATCTCGTTGGCGCGGTGCTGCGCCTGGTCGATGATCTGGCCGGCGCGCTCGCGCGCCTCGCGGATGATGCTGTCCGCGTTGCCGCGCGCCTCCAGCAGCGACTGCTCGCCCTTCTCGGCGGCCGCCAGGCCCTGCGCGATCTGACGCCGGCGCGCCTCCATGGCACCCAGAATCTGCGGCCAGATCCACTTCATCGTGGCGTAAACGAGCAGCGCAAACACGACCATCTGCACGATGAGCGTGAGGTTGATATTCACGATCCTGTCTCCGTCCTCGGACTGTCAGCCGACAGCCGGCGCCTTAGTGAGCTGCCTGCAACGCGCCCAGAAATGGATTTGCGAAGGTGAAGAACAGCGCGAAGCCGATGCCGATCATCGCCACGGCGTCGAGCAGGCCTGCGACCAGGAACATCTGCACGCGCAGTGTGGGCAAGAGCTCCGGCTGGCGCGCCGAGCCCTCGATGAAGCGCCCGCCGAGGATGCCGAAGCCGATGGCGGTGCCCAGGGCGCCCATGCCGAAGATGATGCCGACGGCCAGCACCGTCATGGCCTGGATGTGTGCTACGTTTTCCATTCAATCTCTCCTCAAGGAATCCAGTACAGAAATGGTGGCGCCGCCTGCGCCGATCAATGGTGTTCGGAAGCCATCGACAGATACACGACGGTCAGCACGGCGAAAATGAAGGCCTGGATGGTAATTATCAGGATATGAAACCCCGTCCAGATGAATCCCAGAATGAATTGGCCAATGATCCCCAGCCAGCCCCCGACCGTGAGCAGGCTGTCGATGCCGTGCGATAGAGTCAGTACGGCGATCAGCAAGAAGATCATCTCGCCGGCATACAGGTTGCCGTACAGACGCAGTGCGAGCGACACCGGCCGGGCGAGGAAAGTCACCGACTCGAGCACGAAGTTCACCGGCACCAGCAGCGCCTGCACCAACCAGTTCTTGGCCTGGAAGGGATGCAGGGTGAGCTCGCCGATGAAGCCAGCGATGCCCTTCATGCGGATGCTGTAGATGATGATGAGCACGAACACCGTCAGCGACATCGCGAAGGTCGCATTCAGGTCGGTGCTGGGCACGATCTTCAGGTGCTCGATGCCGCCCACGCGTGCGGCAGCCGGCACCAGATCCACCGGCACGAGGTCCATGAAGTTGAACAGGAAGACCCAGCAGAAGATCGTAAGCGCCAACGGAGCAATCAAGCGGCTGGTGCCGTGAAAGGTATCGCGCACCTGCTCGTCGACCTTCTCGACGATCCACTCGATGATGGTCTGCGTAATGCCCGGGACTCCCGTGGTCGCCTTACGGGCCACCAGCCAAAACAGCCCGAAAAACACCAGCGCCAGCGCCACCGAGAAGAACACGGTGTCGTAGTTGATGACCGAGAAGTCGACGATGCCGTGCGGGGCCTTGTTCGACAGGAAGGTCTGGTGGTGCAGGATGTATTCGGTGGCACCCGGTGCCTGCTCTGCTGCTTCTGCCATGCCTTTAGCTCTAGCCTGCGTCCCTCAGAGGCCGCGACGCGCGCCGGTCAGGGCGGGCAGCGCGCCGAGGAGCGCGATCCAGTACACCAGGAACGTGGCGGCGAAGGCGACGAACATCGCCAGCGGCGCCAGGTCCACCCACTTCAGCGCCAGCACGAACAGCACGATCACCACGGCGACCTTCACGGCCTCGCCGACGTAGAACATGCCGAGCACGCGCTGCGGGTCCGCCCCGCGGCCCCCGAACACCAGCCCCGCCATGACGAGACTGCCGAGCGTGGCGATGCCCCCGCCGACGAGCGCGGAGAGTGCCGCGCGACGGTCCGCGATGGCGGCCGCGGCGAGCGCGGCGGTCACGCTCACCGCCGCCTGGGCCAGCACGAGCCCGTAAGCCAGCCGCCGCGCATGGGGCAGATCAATCGCCAGCACCTTATATAAGTCCCTGTGAAGGGGCTCAAAACAGCCTTGGTTCTCGCGCGTGAGCTGCCAGCGCGAGCGGCCACATTAACTCGGCCGTTCAGTCACTTACGTGCTGGCGGCGAAAAAGCCGCGGGATTATAGAGACCCCCGCGCGCAGCGTCCACAGCCCGCATGAGGGGGGTGCCTACTGGATGTGGGCGAGGATCCCGTCGAGCTCATCCAGGCTGTTGTAGCTGACGACGAGCCTGCCCTTGCCGCCTGAGCCCTGCTGGATGGCCACGCGCGCGCCGAGCTTCTCGGCGAGGTCCTGCTCGAGGCGCGCCACGTTCGGGTCGCGCCCGTGCGGCGGTGCCGCCGGGGCGTGTCCGGGGGGCGCCTGCAGGCGCCGCACCAGGGCCTCGGTCTCGCGCACCGAGAGCCCCTTTTTGGCCACCAGCATCGCCACCTCGGACTGGCGGCGGCGCTCCTCGAGCGCGAGCAGCGCCCGGGCATGCCCCATCTCCAGCTGCCGGCTCTCCAGCAGCTCGCACACCTCGGGTGAGAGCTCGAGCAGGCGCAGGAGGTTGCTCACCCCGGCGCGCGAGCGTCCCACCGCCTCCGCCGCCTGCTGGTGGGTGAGGCCGAACTCGCTGATCAGCCGCTCGAGTGCGCGCGCCTCCTCGAGGGGATTTAAGTTCTCGCGCTGGATGTTCTCGATGAGGGCCATCGCGATGGCGGCCTCATCGGGGATGTGGCGGATGACCGCGGGTATCTCGCCGAGACCGGCCATCTGCGCGGCGCGCCAGCGCCGCTCACCGGCGATGATCTCGTAGCGCTGCACCGCGCCATCGCCCGCTGCCTCGATCGGACGCACCACGATCGGCTGCACCACGCCCTGGGCCTTGATGGAGGCGGCCAGGTCCTCGAGCGTCTCGGTGCGCATGTCGAGCCGCGGCTGGTAGCGCCCGCGCTGCAGCAGCTCGAGCGGCAGGCGTGCCAGCTCCTCGCCGCTGGCCGCGGGGGCCGCGGCGAGCGGCGGCGGCACCATGACCGGGCGCGACTGCCCGAGGAGGTCCGCCAGCCCGCGTCCCAGGGTCGGTTTCCGCATCGCTCAGCCGTCCTTCGAGAGCGCGCCGGCGGCGGCCGCCTCGGCCGGCGCGGGGCTGGCGGCGGGCGCGTAGTCCTCCGGGCCGTGGCCATTGCCGTTGCCGGCGGGCGCAGTGGCGGGCGGGCGCGGGTTGCTGGCGGCCGTGCTCTCCGGCCGCGCCACGCCGCTGGCCACCTCCTCGCGGCGGATCATCTCCCCGACGAGCGCGAGGTAGGCGAGCGCGCCGCGCGACTCCTTGTCATGAAAGAGCGCGGGCCGGCCGAACGAGGGCGCCTCGGCGAGGCGGATGTTGCGCGGGATCACGGTACGGAACACGGTATCGCCGAAGTGCGTCAGCAGCTGGTTGCTCACCTCGTTGGCGAGGTTGTTGCGCGGGTCGTACATGGTGCGCAGCACCCCCTCGATCGAGAGCTGCGGGTTGGCGGCGACGCGGATCTGTTCCACCGTGTTCAGCAGCGCCGAGAGGCCCTCGAGCGCGTAGTACTCGCACTGCATCGGGATCAGCACGCTGTCGGCGGCGACCAGCGCGTTGACGGTCAGCATGTTCAGCGCCGGCGGGCAGTCGATCACGATGACGTCGAAGTCCTCGCGCTTGGGCTGCAGCGCGTGCCGCAGCTTGGTCTCGCGCGCGATCGGCAGCGAGAGCAGCCGCACCTCGGCGGCGGTGAGGTCCTGGTTCGAGGGCAACAGCGTGAAGCCGCTCTGCTCCACCTGTACCAGCGCGGCCGCGAGCGGGGCCTCGCCGAGGAGCACCTCGCAGGCGCTCACGGTGAGCTGCGATTTGTCGACGCCGCAGCCCATGGTGGCATTGCCCTGGGGGTCCAGGTCGATGAGCAGAACGCGCCGGCGCGTCGCGGCCAGTGAAGCCGCGAGATTGACCGCCGTGGTGGTCTTGCCGACGCCGCCCTTCTGGTTCGCGATGGCGATGACGCGCTTCATGGCGACAGTGTACTGCACCGCGCCGCACGCGCCGCGCTTTGCGCGCAGGCTCTTTCGCCGGGTGTCCGCGTTAGGCGACGAGCTTGGCGCTGCGGCGCCCGAGCCGCTCGCGCGCCATCTGGTCGGCCACGGCATTGGTGGTGCGGTTCTCGCGCCGGGCGCGCTCGAAGATCTCCGTGAGCCGCACCGGGATCTCGCGGATGTCCGCGTCCACCTGCGCCTCGGTGCCGCCGGCGTACTCGTGCGCGACGCTGATGATGCCGCCGGCGTTGATGACGTAGTCGGGCGCGTACAGGATGCCGGCGGCCGGCAGCGCCGCGCCGTCCTGGCCCTGGGCGAGCTGGTTGTTGGCGGCGCCGGCGATCACGCGCGCGCGCAGCTGCGGGATCGACTGCGCGCTCAGCACCGCCCCGAGCGCGCACGGCGAGAGCACGTCCACGTCCGCAGACAGCGCCGCCTCGACCGGCATCGGCGCCGCGCCGAACTCATCGCACACGCGCTGCAGCGCGACCGGCCGCACATCGGCGGCCGCGAGGCGCGCGCCGGCCTGCGCCAGCTGCGCACACAGGTGGTAGCCGACCCCGCCGACGCCCTGGACCGCAACCGAAATTCCAGCCAGATCCGTGCGTCCCAGCCGGAACTTCACGGCCGCCTTGATGCCAAGGAACACCCCGAGCGCGGTCTTCGGCCCCGGGTCGCCGCCGGCCTCCCCGGGAGCGCGCCCGAGGCCCGCGACGTAGCGCGTCGCACGCGCGACCTGGGCCATCTCCTGGGTGGTGGTGCCGACGTCCTCGGCGGTGATGTAGCGGCCGCCGAGGGAGTCGACCAGGCGACCGAACGCCTCGAACAGCTCCGGGGTCTTGCGACGCGAGTCCCCGATGATCACGGCCTTGCCGCCCCCAAGGGGCAGACCGGCCATGGCGTTCTTGTAGCTCATGCCGCGCGAGAGGCGCAGCACGTCCGCCACGGCTTCCGCGGTGGTGGCGTAGGACCACATGCGGCAGCCTCCCGCGGCCGGGCCCCGCGCGGTCGAGTGGATCGCGATGATGGCGCGCAGCCCGCTCGCCGGATCGTGGCCAAAGACCAGCTGCTCGTGGGCGTCGAACTCGCGCATGTCGAAGATTTCCATGGGAAGCGCCTTGGCCCGCACAGGGGCGCGCGTGGAACCGCACTCTTCAGCCTACGCCGGCAATCGTGCACTGCACGTCACAAAAGTTGCTCTAATCGGCGTCAGTATGAAATATTCATTTCATCTGATAAGCATACATGGTGAATTCAATGCAGGAAGAGCTGGACCGCACCGACCTGCGCATCCTCGAGCTGGTGCAGGAGCACGGCAACCTCTCGGCGGCCGAGATCGCCGAGCGGCTGAGCCTCACGGCCTCCACCTGCTGGCGCCGCCTGACGCGCCTGGAGGAGACCGGGGTGATCAAGAAGCGCGTGGCGCTGCTGGATCGCGAGAAGCTCGGGCTTGCGGTCACGGTGTTCTCGCACGTGAAGGTGGCCGGCCACGGCCGCGATGCACTCCTGCGCTTCGAGCAGGCCGTGCGCGCGCACCCGGAGATCCTCGAGTGCTACACGCTCATGGGCGAGACCGACTTTCTGCTGCGTATCGCCTGCCGTGACATCAAGGCCTACGAGGCCTTCTTTCTCGATCACCTGTCGCGTTTCCCCGGCGTGCAGTCGGTCAATTCCTCGATCGCCCTCGCGGTCATCAAGGAAACTACCGCTCTACCCTTACAGGCCGTTTGATATGGGTACCCATACCATATAATATGGGTGCCCATATGAAGACGACGCTCGACATCAGCGATCCGCTGATGCGCCAGGCGAAAGCCGTCGCGAGGCGTGAGGGGGTGACCCTGCGGGCCCTGGTCGAACAGGGCCTGCAGCTGGCGTTGGCGGAAAGGTCCAAGCCGCGGGCCTTCAGGCTACCCGACCTGTCGTTCACCGGTCAGGGCCTGCAGAAGGAGGCGGCCGCACGCTCCTGGGACGAATTACGCGCGCTCAGCTATGCGGGACGCGGGGATTGATCGCGGTCGATACCAACATACTCGTCTATGCCCATCGAGCTGACAGCCCGTGGCACGATAGCGCCGCCGCCTGCATTCGCGGGCTAGCCGAGGGCAGCGTTCCCTGGGCGATGCTCTGGCCCTGCGTGCACGAGTTTCTCGCCATCGTCACGCACCCGCGGATCTACTCGCCACCGACCCCCCAACCCCGAGCGGTCGCGCAGGTCGAGGCATGGCTCGATTCGCCCGCCGTCGCGGTGCTGGGCGAGACCCTGGGTTACTGGCGGGTCCTCGCGCAACTGCTCGAGAGTGCCAAGACTGCCGGCGCGCAGGTCCACGATGCGCGTATCGCGGCACTGTGCCTACACCATCGCATCGGCGAGCTCTGGAGCGCCGACCGCGACTTCAGCCGCTTCGCCAATCTGCACGTCAGGAATCCGCTGCCGGCCCGCACCGGCTGAGACGCAGCCCGAGCACGCAGCGTGCCGCCGCCAGTCCCGGGATGGTGAGTTCGCGAGCGGACTCAAGGCGCCAGGGGGCAGGCAGCCGCGCGAGCTCATCCTGCGGGTAACGCCCCTTCATGGCGAGCACCCGCGTGTCGGGCCCGGTCAGTGGCGCGACCGTGGCGAGCAGCTTCGGCAGCGGCGCGAGCGCGCGTGCCACCACCGTGTCGAAGGGCACCGCCGGGCGCAGCGCCTCGGCGCGCGCGTGCACGGCCGTCACGTTGGTAAGCCCGAGCAGTCCTGCGGCGTGGCTCACGAAGCGGATCTTCTTGTTGTTCGAGTCGATGAGCGTGAACTGGCGCTGCGGGTTGACCAGCGCCAGCGGCAGTCCCGGGAAGCCCGCCCCGGTGCCGACGTCCGCGATGCGCAGTCCGTGCAGGTCGGGGTGGACGGCCAGGCTGTCGAGCAGGTGATGGGTGAGCATGGCCTCCGGGTCGGTGATGGCGGTGAGGTTGGTGCGCGTGTTCCAGCGCGCGAGCTCTGCGGTCAGCTTGAGCAGCCGCCCGGCCGCCGCCGCGCTCAGGGGGACGCCGAGCGTGGCGGCGTCGCGGACCAGGCGATCGGCGGGTTGCAAGCGCTTGTCACCCCTCGCGCGCAGCGCGCGGTGATTGATCATACTTTGGCCCATGCGGCTGCTGCTCATTGAGGATGACCCCATGATCGGCGAGGCCATCCGCGCGGGCCTCAAGCGCGAGGGCTTCGCCATCGATTGGGTGCGCGAGGCGCGCGCCGCCGAAGCGGTGCTCGGCCGGGAGCCCTTCGAGCTGGTGCTGCTCGACCTCGGCCTGCCGGGGCGCGACGGGCTCGCGCTGCTGAAGGCGCAGCGCGAGGCCGGCCTCACCCTGCCGGTGCTGATCATCACCGCGCGCGATGCGGTCTCGGACCGGGTGCAGGGCCTGGATGCGGGGGCGGACGACTACCTCATCAAGCCCTTCGATCTGGAGGAGCTCGCCGCCCGCATCCGCGCGCTGCTGCGGCGCCGCGGCGGGCGCAGCGCCGCCGTGCTCGAGCACCAGGGCGTCACCCTCGACCCGGCCACGCACGAGGTGCGCCGCGCCGGCCAGGAGATCGCCCTCTCGCCGCGCGAGTTCGCGCTGCTGCAGCTGCTCATCGAGCGCCCCGGCACCATCCTCTCGCGCGCCCAGCTGGAGGAGCGCCTGTACGGCTGGGGCGAGGAGGTAGAGAGCAATGCGGTCGAGGTGCACATCCACGGCCTGCGCAAGAAGCTCGGCGCCGACTTCATCCTCACGGTGCGCGGCGTGGGCTATCGCGTGCGCCCGGGGGGTGCATGAGCTCGCTGCGCGCGCGCCTCCTGGCCTGGCTGCTCGGCGGGGTGCTCGCCGTCGGCGCGGCGGGCGGCTTCATCGTCTACCGCAACGCGCTGCGCGAGGCGGACGCCTTCTTTGACTATCACCTGCGCCAGACCGCGCTCGTGCTGCGCGACGAGCCGGTCGGCTACCAGCTCGCCCCGCGCCTGCCGGCCCCCGAGGCCGGCTACGACTTCGTGGTGCAGGTGTGGTCGCTCGATGGCGTGCGCGTGTACCTGTCGCGCCCGCACGCCTCGCTCCCCGAGGTGACCACGCTCGGCTTCGCCACCGTGAACACCGCGGAGGGGCGCTGGCGCGTGTTCGGCGTGCAGGCCGAGACGCGCGTCATCCAGGTGGCGCAGCCGATGAGCGTGCGCCAGGAGCGCGCCGCGGACCTGGCGCTCGAGACGCTCAAGCCCTTCGCGCTGCTCTTGCCGGCGCTGGCGCTGCTGATCTGGTTCGCGGTGGGGCGGGCCCTGCGCCCGCTGGAGCACGTCACGGCCCTGGTGCAGACGCGGCGCGTCGACTCCCTCGATGCGCTGCCGGAGGAGCCGCTGCCGGAGGAGGTGCAGCCGCTGGTCGCGGCGCTGAACGAGCTGCTGGCGCGGCTGCGCGCCGCGCTCGGCCGCGAGCGCGCCTTCATGGCGGACGCGGCGCACGAGCTGCGCACCCCGCTCACCGCGCTGCACCTGCAGATGGGGATGCTCGCGCGTGCCAAGAGCGCGGAGGAGCGCGCCGCGGCGATGGAGACGCTCTCGGCGGGGGTGCAGCGCGCCATCCGCCTCATCGAGCAGATGCTGGCGCTGGCGCGCGCCGAGCCGCGCGCGGTGCAGCCGCGCGTCCCGCTGCGCCTGGATGAGCTGGCGCGCGAGGTGGTGGGCGAGCTCGTGCCGCTCGCCGACCTGCGCCACATCGACCTCGGCATCGCCGCCGCCGCGCCCGCGCGCCTCGAGGGCGATGCGGATGCCCTGCGCACGCTCCTGCGCAACCTCATCGACAACGCCGTGCGCTACAGCGGCGATGGCGGCCGGGTCGACGTCACGGTCGAGGCGCTGCCCGAGGCCGCCGGCGCGGTGCGCCTCACGGTGAGCGATGACGGGCCGGGGATCGAGCCGGCCGAGCACCAGCGCGTGTTCGACCGCTTTTACCGCCGCGCCGGCACCCGCGAGCCGGGCAGCGGGCTCGGGCTCGCGATCGTCTCCACCATCGCCGCCGCCCACCACGCCACGGTGCAGCTGGGGCCGGGCCTGGGCGGCCGCGGCCTCGGGGTCACGGTGAGCTTCCCGGCGGCGCTGCCGGGGGCCGCCCCCTGAAGGTGCCTCAGTGCGCGAGCTTCGCCAGGAAGCTCGCCGCGACCTCCAGATAGGCGTCGCGGTCGGCCTTGCGGCGGAAGTCGTGGCCCTCGTCGCGCGCGCGCAGGTACCACACCTGCGCGCCGGCGCTGCGGATGCGCCACACGAGCGCATCGGACTCGGAGGCCGGCACGCGCGCATCGTTGAGCCCCGCCACCACCAGCAGTGGCGCGTGGATGCGCGCGGCGTTGGTGAGCGGGGAGATGCGCTCGAGGAACACGCGCATGTGCGTGTCGCGCTCATCGCCGTACTCGGCGCGGCGCAGGTCGCGGCGGTAGGGCGCGGTGTTGTGCAGGAAGCTGACGAAGTCGCTGATGCCCGAGACCGCCACGCCCCCGCGCAGCCGCTCGCCGTAGCTCACCAGGGCGGCGAGCGCGAGGTAGCCGCCGTAGGAACCGCCCATCACCGCCACGTGCTCGCGGTCGAACCCCGGCTGCACGCCGATCCATACCAGGAGCGAGCCGATGTCGCGCAGCGCATCCTCGCGCAGCTCGCCGTTGTCGAGCGCGAGGAAGCTCTTGCCGTAGCCCGAGGAGCCGCGCACGTTGGGCTCGATGACCGCGTAGCCGAGCTCGTGCACCAGGAACTGCACGAACGGGTCGAAGTCCGCGCGCGCCTGCGCCTCGGGGCCGCCGTGGATGTGGATCAGCACCGGGCTGGGTGCGCTGGGATGGGCGGGCCGGTACACCCAGGCGGACAGCTGCCGCGGGTGGCCGTTGAGGCGGTCCCAGGTCGGGTACTTCACCAGCTCCGGGGTGACCAGCGAGGCGGCATCCAGCGGCCCGAGCTCGCTGCGGGTCCAGCGCTCGATCTTGTTCTGCGCAAGCTCGAACACGTAGGCATCGCGCGGGGTAGTGGCCGATTCGGCCGAGAGCGCGAGTCGCGTGCCGGTGGCATCGAAGCGCACGTTGCCGATGTGGCCCTCGGGAAGCCCGGGCGCGGCGAGCTCGAGCTTCGAGGTGAGGTCGAGCACGGTGAGGCGGCTGCGCCCGTCCTCGTTCAGCACGTACGCGAGGTAGCGCCCGTCGGGGCTGACGTCGAAGTCCTCGACGTCCCAGAGCGCCTCGGGCGTGACGCGCCGGCTCTGGTGGGTGATCGGGTCCTTGAACTTCACCGCCGCGAACTCGCCGTCCTCGTCGGTGAGCACGTACACGCCGCGCCCGTCCGGGCCGAACTTGGCGCGGCGGATGCCGCCCGCGGCGGGCTTGCTCTCGAGCGGCGTGAGGGCGCCGCTTGCGGTATCGGCGAGGTACAGGTAGCTCTCGGTGGCGGACAGGTAGCGCCACACCAGGAGCTTGCTGTCATCGGCCGACCAGTCGAGCGGATACCAGGTGTCCTGCTTGCCGCCCACCAGCAGCTGCGGCGCCGCCGCGGAGGTCACGTCCGCCACGTACACGTCGTAACTCAAGGTGTCGCGCTCGTTGCCGTAGAAGGCGAGGCGCTTGCCGTCGTGCGCCCACACCGGGCTGCCGTGGATGAAGTCGCCGCTGGTGAGGGCGCGGATCTCGCCCTGCGGCGCGCGGTAGAAGATCTGGTAGTTGTCCCCGCCGGCGTGGTCCTTCCAGAAGACGATGCCCGGGCCGCTCTTGGCGCCGCGCGCCCACTCGATCGGATCGGGATAGAAGGTGAGCTGCTCGCGCGCCGCGGCGGCGCCGGCCACGCGGTGCAGCTGCTCGCTCTCGGCGAAGCGCGTCTTGACCAGCAGCGCCCCGTCGGCGGTCCAGTCGAGGAAGGTCGCCGAGCGCGTGTGCAGGTAGCGCTCCAGGCGCTCGGCCAGCTGCGCATCGATCGGCGGGATGTCCTCGTAGAGCAGCGCTCCCACCTCGCGGTGCGTGGGTGCGGGGGCGTTCTGCGCCGCCAGCGGCGGCGCGAGCACACCGAGGAGCGCGGCGAGGACGCAGGTGTAGGGCGCAGCGGCTGCCGCGGCAAGCTTCGCAGGGCTCATGTGGCGCACCCTAGCGTACGGGTTACGATGTGTACATCCGTGGCGGCTTGCGAGCGCGAGTGCACCGAGCATGGCTTCTTCCCCAGTGAAGGCGCGCCTCAGCCGCCATCCGCACGGCATCACCGCGATCGACTGCGAGTACCTCTACCCCGGGCATGCGGCCGCGCACCTGCTCGTGGACGGCGGCCGCGCGGCGTTCGTCGACGTCGGCACCAACTTCTCCGTCCCCTACCTGCTCGCGGGGCTGGATGAGCTCGGCATCGCGCGCGCGTGCGTCGACTACCTGCTGCTCACGCACGTGCACCTGGATCACGCCGGCGGCGCCGGCGCGCTGCTGCAGGCGCTGCCCAACGCGCGCGCGTTCCTGCACCCGCGCGGCGCGCCGCACCTGATCGACCCGGCCAAGCTGATCGCAGGCTCGAAGGTGGTGTACGGCGAGGCGCGCTACGCGCAGCTCTACGGCGAGCTGGTGCCGATCCCGGCCGCGCGCGTGCACGAGGTCCGCGACGGCGAGCACGTGCGCCTCGGCGCACGCACGCTCGAGCTGATCCACACCCCCGGGCACGCGCTGCATCACTACGCGGTGGTCGATGCGGCCCACGCGAGCCTCTTCCCCGGCGACACCTTCGGCATCTCCTACCGGGCGCTGGACAGCGCCCGCGGCGCCTTCATCTTCCCCACCACCACCCCGACCCAGTTCGACCCGGTGCAGCTCGTCGCCTCGATCGAGCGCATGCTCGCCTACCGCCCCGAGTCGATGTACCTGATGCACTACAGCCGGGTGCAGGAGGTGCCAAGGCTCGGCGAGTCGCTCAAGCGCCAGGTGCGCGAGCTCGCCGCGCTGGCGCGCAGGCACGCGGCCGACCCCGACCCCGCGGCCGGCATCCGCGCGGACATGCTCGCGGGCTGGCTCGCCGCCGCGCGCGCGCACGGCTGCCGCCAGAGCGCGGCCGAGCTCACCGAGCTCCTCGCCGGCGACCTCGAGCTCAACACCCAGGGACTCACGGTCTGGCTGCAACGGGAGCAACGCGCATGAGCGAGCGGTTCCGGGCGTTCCGCATCCACTCCGAGGGCGGCCGTATCGCCGCGCGCTTCGAGCAACTGACGCTCGCCGACCTCTCCCCCGGGGAGGTGGTGATCCGCGTCAGCCACTCCGGCATCAACTACAAGGACGCGCTCGCCGCCACCGGCGCCGCCAGGATCCTGCGCCGCTACCCGCTGGTCGGCGGCATCGACCTCGCCGGCATCGTCGAGTCCTCTGCCGATGCGCGCTTTAAGGCCGGCGATGCGGTGCTGGTCACCGGCTGCGCGCTCTCCGAGACGCACGACGGCGGCTACGCGGAGGTGGCGCGCGTGCACGGGGACTGGGTCATCCCGCTGCCTGCCGGGCTGAACGCCTTCGACGTCATGGCGATCGGCACCGCCGGCTTCACCGCCGCGCTCGCCATCCACCGCATGGAGCAGAATGGCCAGGCCCCCCAGGGTGGTGCGATCGCGGTCACCGGCGCCTCGGGCGGCGTCGGCAGCCTCGCCATCGACATGCTGAGCGCGCGCGGCTACCGCGTGGTGGCCGTGAGCGGCAAGGCCGGTGCGCACGACTACCTGCGCGGCC
>Ga0335080_10000885_pt1 | contig 28511 bp, 22 predicted proteins | sample Lox_Sample_34_FD_206720 | JGI IMG/M metagenome (GOLD analysis project Ga0335080, IMG submission 206720) | Soil microbial communities from Loxahatchee National Wildlife Refuge, Florida, United States - Lox_Sample_3.4 | ecosystem: Environmental > Terrestrial > Soil > Wetlands | place: USA... | reverse complement strand
GCGGCTCTTGCCGGACTGTTGCGCGGCCGCTTTGCCCCGCAACTTGGCCTTTTACTCACGTTCGTAGTTCTGCGGTCGGTTTTTCTGGGCACCCTGGAGAACCCCGAGCCCAGGTACACATTGGAGTGTTTTCCAGTTGTTCTTGTTGTGGTCGCCGCGCTGGTGGAGAAGAAGCCAGCAACATAATTGACCTCAGGTCATATTCCAAAAACCGGAGCCTCTTCTCCGGGAACGTGTATGACCCGGGGTACAAGCATTTGTTTGAATTGGGCTAATTAGCGATTGTGCTCGTGGCGCATGGATTGCACAATATACGCAAAATACCTAGAGGCGTTTCTTTAACCCAGGGTTTCGTTCCTGCTTGGGGTGATGCTGCACAACGAGGAGGCACCGAATGAAGCGCAATCCGTTCTCGCCAACCTTTCTCTGTCTAGTGTTCGCTTTTTGCGGGCTGTTTGCCTTTCTCAGCACAGGACAAGCGCTGGCGCAGCAGGCGACCGCGCAGCTTTCGGGTACGGTCAAGGACCCGACCGGCGCCGTGATCACCGGGGCCCGCGTCACGCTGACGAACACCGGCACCGGCATCACTCGCAACGCAACCTCGGATTCCGATGGATCGTTCACGTTTACGCTTGTGCCTATCGGGGCTTATCAGCTCAGCGTGGAGCAGGCGGGCTTTGATAAGTACGTGCGCAAGGGAATCACCCTGCAAATCAACCAGAACGCCCGCGTTGACGTGGTTTTGAAAGTGGGGGCCAGCAATCAGGTGGTGGAAGTCACCGGCGACGTGACCCAGGTGGATACGGTGAGCGCGACATTGGGCAAGGTGGAAACCACGACGCGCATTCAAGATCTTCCTCTCGCGGCCAGAGACACCATGCAGCTTGGCTTGTTGCAAGCGGGGGTTTTTGCCCCCGACCAGGATGATGGCTCGGGCAATCCGTTTTCGGTCAGCGGTCAGCGCTCCGAATCAGAGACTTTCCTGATTGATGGGGCGGACAACAACGACTTCCTGGGCAACAACATGGTGGTCGATCCCAATCCCGATGCGGTGGCGGAGTTCAAGATCATCACGAACAACTACGAAGCGGAGTACGGGCGCACCTCCGGCGGCATCATCAACCAGGTCATCAAGTCGGGGACAAATCAGATCCACGGAAGCCTGTTCGACTTCTTCCGCAACACCGCACTCGACGCCAGCGACTACATTACGCAACAGGTTCCCATCTTCCGTTACAACGTCTTTGGCGGAACCGTGGGTCTGCCGCTGAAGAAAGACAAGGCGTTCCTCTTTGTTTCCTATCAGGGAGCGCGGCGCAGAGAAGGACAGAACCCCGGCATTCTGACGGTGCTCAGTCCGGCGGAGCGGACCGGGGACTTCAGCGAGCTATATACGGGTATTACAGATCCAAATACCGGACTCGACCTGGGTCAACTTTCCGATCCGGTCAATGGGGGCCCATTTATGTGCAATGGCTCGCCCTGCAACCAGGTGCCGGTGGACACGGTCATGCAGAACTACATCAACAAATATCTGCCTTTGCCCAATACGGGGAACAATGGTTTCAAAGAGGACCCAGTGGCTGCATTGCGAGACGATCAGGGGATCGCTCGTTTCGACTATAACTTGACCAGTAAGGACATTCTGTCGGTTTTCTATATTTTCGATGAGCAGCCGCAGGTTTACCCGTTCGAGGTCATCAACGGTGCTTCCACGGGCGGCGATGTACCCCTTGGCTCCGGGTTTACCAACCACCAGCGCTACCAGACGGACTCGATCAGTTGGACGCGGACTATTTCGCCCACCATGCTGAACGAGTTGCGCTTCTCCTCGAATCGCGCGGCGACGTTTGATGCTATTCCAACCGATAAGACGCCTCCATCTGCCTTGGGATTTACCAACGTCATACCAGATGACCCGGCCGGGGTCGCCCCGCCTCTCATCAGTGTGAACGGGGGCTTCAGCCTTGGACCGTCCCCCCAGGGGCCGACCAAAATTCACGATGTGACCTTCCAATACCAGGACACTTTTTCGTGGACCCATGGGAAGCACTCCATGAAGTTCGGCGGCGATCTGCGCTGGATACAGAACAACTTCAATTACGATTTCTACACTAACGGCTCGTTTGATTTCGGAACGTATTACACCAACACAGGGAACGCCTTCGCCGATTTTGTGGGCGGCTACACCGATAACTACTTTCAGTTCTCCAATGCCGTGTATGGCATTCGCAGCCACCAGCTCTACTTTTTCGGGCAGGACGCCTGGAAGGTCACGAAAAACTTCAGCATAGATTACGGGCTGCGCTACGAGTACAATTCTCCCCAGACCGACCCGCACAATGAGATTCTCGGGTGGTATCCGGGTCAGCAATCCACCGTGTTTCCTGACGCCCCGCCCAGCTTCCTCTACCCAGGCGACGCGGGCACCCCGAATAAGGGCCTGATTTTCCCCGACAAAAACAACTTCGCGCCCCGCTTCGGCTTTTCCTGGGACATGTTGGGCAATGCCAAGCTGGTGATGCGCGGCGGCTTCGGGATGTTCTACGACATGGAAGATGGCGCGCTGAATCTGCAATTCGGCGGCCAGCCGCCGTTCGGATACGTGGCCAATAACTATCCTTGCTTCACGACTGCGGATGACACCGGGGATGGCTGCCTGGTTCCGGTAAACGGCTCTTACAGTGCCGATCCTTTCCAGACTGACAATACCGGCTATTCGAATCCCTACCCGTTTATCGCCAGCGGCAACTATGGAAAGTTTTTCACCCCGGCCATTCCGTTCGCCTTCGTCGTTTCGCCGCACTTTGTAACACCGTATGCGGAAAACTTTAATTACGGCTTCCAGTACCAATTGACTCCAGACACAATGATAGAAGCCGCGTACGTGGGCAGCCTCAGCCGGAAAGCCATTGGCACGACGAATGTGAACTATCCCACCCTGGGGGGACCGAATGGCTTGATGACGCAATACCAGGAAGCCGTTGCCAACGATGAGGACCCATATTTCGCCATCTCGACCGATTGCGCGCGGCCACTGGCCGCCTGCGATGCCAACGGAACTCCGACCGGCGCCACTCAGATTGAGACCAACATCAGCAATGGAACTTCATCCAGCAACGAATTTCAACTTACGGTGGACCGCCGGATGAACCATGGGCTGGGCTTCCGGGTGGCCTATACGATCTCGAAGACGATTGACATCAGTTCAGGTTTCCGCGCCCGCTCGTCCACCTATACAGATCCTTTCAATCCCCGCCTGGACCGTGGTTTGGCGGATTTTGATACTCCACAGCGTCTTGTGATCAGCCCGATCTGGGAGATTCCCTTCGGCAACCATAGCAGCGGCCTCGAAAAGCAGTTCGTGGGCGGCTGGGTGGTCTCGGCCATTGCGAGTTTTCAATCAGGAAACCCCTATGGCCTCTACTCCAATAATTACAATAGTTTCTCGAATTTAGGGTTAGATCGGCCCGACGTAATCGGGCCGATCCAGGTATTCAGCGATCCTCGAAAAATGCGGACGTTCTCTCCTTCGGACGACGAGCTCCACGGGAGTTGTTTACCCGGCCAAGAGACGGGGCACTTCCTGTTTGACCCGACGAATCTGGTTTGCGCACCGGGCCCGCCGGCGGGCATGCCGGTTCCCGATATCACCGACGGAAGCGTGCTGGTCGCGGGTGGGGTACCCATGTTTACCTACGGGGATATGGGCAGAAATACGCTGCGCGGCCCGGGCATCAATAATTGGGACATCTCGCTGATGAAGAATTTCAAGTTTGGGGAAAGCAGATCGGTACAGTTCCAGGCAAACTTCTTCAACGCTTTCAACCACGCGCAATTCTTCAGCCCTACTCTGGCGTCTGGCCAGGAGGGCGGTACCCCGTTGTTTGGTCAAGTCACGAGCGACAACACCGCTTCCAGTTCGGCGTATTATCGCGGCCCGCGGATCATCCAGTTCGCGCTGAAGGTTTACTTCTGAGGAATTGGGCCATTGCGACGGAGGGGCGCAGGCTCCTCCGTTTTCTTTGCCTACAGGCCTAGCTTAGCGGCGAGTCGGTCATGCGGAAGCGGGTGCGCACCAACTCGGAGAGCAACTCGACTGCTTCGCGGTTGTTCACCGGGTCGGACTGGGCCAGATACTTCATTGCCTCCACCAGCAGGCGCTGGCCATCCACGTAGCGAGGATCAGGGCCGCGTTCGCGGCGCCGGCGGGGGACTTTCGGGGGGACGGGGATCGTAAAAACCTTGGCCATGAGATCGTTTCCGACTGCAAGATCGGCCGCGCTGCGAGTGAGCGCCAGCCGCCTTGAGTATAACGTCCCCTCTTTGCTTTTTCAGCCCTAAACTTTCAGCTCCGCGGCTTTATCACCTAAGCAATTGCCGGAGCCCCAGCCTGGCAAACATCAGAAGGCGGGAGAGATATGCTGTGGCTGGAGCCTCGCCCCATCATTTGCTTTCCAACATGGCGCGCTCGGCATTCTTGATTTTGAACACCGAGTCAGGAATTTTCTGGTTGATCTTGATCTGGTCATAACGCGCCAACCGGTAGTCGCCGCCGGGCTGAAAAAGCTGCTGCTGCACCGAGACGCCGCGCTGGGGGTCAATCCACAACAGAATCCGGGGAATATTGTTGCGCGCCTTCTCAGACTTGGGGACCAGCTCCAGCTTGGCGGTATCCACGCCGTCCACTGTTTCCGTGCCCAGGTATTGCAGGTCGAAAGACTTGAGCATGGCGTGGCCGCCGCCGCCAAAACCCAGCACCAGAAAACTTTCCACCTCGGCGCGGTTCTTGCTGGTGTCATAGGAGGTCAACTGATTGGTGCGGGGCTGGTACATCTGCACCTTGCCGCCGGCAAAGACGACATACTTCGCGGCCGGCTCGGTGATGTCGGCGGCCATCTGGATTTCGTTGCCCGAGCGGCGGAAGTAAATCTTCCCCTTTTGTGTGTCGATGTCGTTGACCACGCGCGTGTATTGCTCCCAGACGAAGCTGGCCTCCGTGGTATGGAAGTCGGCCGCAACCTGGTCCATGCGATTGAGAATCTGCTCGAGTGCTGCCGAATGGTCAGACGGGGCCTGCCCCAGGGCGGGAAGGGAAAGAACCAGACATGCTGCGAGATGAACGGCGATCGAGGGTTTCCGTCTCATGACATTTGACCACTCACGCCCCAGCCTACTCCCTCTGAATCCAGACCCGGTAGCTCTGTATTTGCCCCTTCTTGTCTTTGGTGGTTTCTATCCTGGTGATGCTGACCTCGCCGGCAATCGGTTCGATGATGCGCCGCAACTGGTTCTGAACGTTAGGGGGATCTTTGGCCGAGACTGCCGAAGCCTGAATCTCATAGATAAAACCGCCGCCCGCATCGGGAAGCACCACCACGCCTGTAGGATGCGGATTGCGCTCCACCGGTTTGTCATTGAAGTTGATCCAGAGCGGCGAAAGAAAAACAAAGAGCAGGATAAGCGTGACCATGACGTCGTACTGAATGGTGCCGCGCTCGTAAGACCAGAGAATGTAGCCCCGGATTGTGCGCCAGATTCCTCTCATGGGCACCGAGGGCGCACCCGCGTTGGTGGTTGCTGCTGCAGCCCTTTGCAAGTCTAGTGCCTGCTCCTTCGCTTGGCAATCGGCGGCGGGGGGAGTTCGTCCCCCGTTCTGCCTCAGAATTTTTTCGGCGTGATGCGGTCTGTACCCATGTAGGGCCGCAGCGCCTCAGGAATTATCACCGTGCCATCGGCCTGCTGATAGTTTTCCAAGATCGCCAGCCAGGTGCGCCCCACGGCCAGACCGCTGCCGTTGAGCGTGTGCAGTAGTTCTGACTTCTTTTTGCCCTCAGGCCGGAAGCGGATGTTCGCGCGCCGCGCCTGGAACGACTCGAAATTCGAGCAGGAAGAAATCTCGCGGAACAACTGCTGCCCCGGCAGCCAGACTTCAAGATCGTAGGTCTTGGCGGAAGAAAATCCCATGTCGGCCGTGCACAGCGCCATCACGCGATAGTGCAAGCCAAGCTTCTGCAAGACCTCCTCGGCGTCGTGGGTGAGCTTCTCCAGTTGATCGTAAGATTCCTCAGGGCGCGAGAACTTAACCAGCTCGACCTTCTGGAACTGGTGCTGCCGGATAATGCCGCGCACATCTTTGCCGTAGGAGCCAGCCTCGCTGCGGAAGCAGGGGGTGTAGGCGGTAAGCGAAACCGGCAGGCGGGACGCCTCCAGCACTTCGTCGCGATAAAGGTTCGTGACCGGCACTTCGGCCGTGGGAATGAGCCAGAGTTCTTTTTCCCCGTGGGGCACGCGAAAAAGATCGGCGGCAAACTTGGGCAGCTGCCCGGTGCCGTACATGGAATCCGAGTTCACCATGTAAGGCGGCAGCACTTCCGTGTAGCCATGCTCGCGGGTATGCAGATCGAGCATGAAGCTGGCCAGGGCCCGCTCCAGGCGCGCGCCCAAATCCCAATAAACGGCGAAGCGCGCTCCGGTGAGCTTGGCCGCGCGCTCCAGGTCGAGCACGCCCAGCTGCTCGCCCAGTTCCCAGTGCGGTCTGGGAGTGAAGTCAAACTGCGGGGGGCCGCCCCAGCGGCGAATCTCGAGGTTATCTTCCGCCGATTTCCCCACCGGTACGCTCGCATGGGGAAGATTGGGGATGCCGACCAGGATCTCGCGCAGCCGGCCGTCGTACTCCTCGGCAGCTTTCTCCAGCGACTGAATTTCTTCGCGCATCGCCTTGGTTTCGGCGATCAGCTCATCGGCGTTCTGGCCGGCCTTTTTCAACCTGGAAATTTCGTCGGTGGTGCGGTTGCGCACCGCCTTCATGGTTTCGGCCTCGGCAATGGCCTGGCGGCGCTGCGCATCCACCTGATGAAAGTCCTTCAGCAGCTCAGCCGGCTTCAGGCCGCGCTGACGCAGCTTTTCTTCCACCAACGGCAAATTGTCGCGAACAAAGCCCAGATCCAGCATAGAAGCTAATTACTTTACCGGAAAGCAGTCCGCCGTGCACGCCGAAGGATGTTTTCGTGCGCAAGCCGCGCCGCCGCCCCAATTCGAAGGCGCTTCACAACGAAGGACAATACGGCACGCAAAGGGATAATTCGACCGGTTTCCTTCGTGGCCCTTGGCGCCTCTTGCGGTGAACAGGCTTCCTAACGAAACCAGAGCGCCCAGAGCACATCCACCGCGGTATGCGTAATCACCGAGGCAAGCAATTGCCGGCGCTCCCGCCAGGCGCGCCCATAAAAGATCCCTGCGATTGCCGCCAGCAGCACGTAGCGCCAGTTGAACGCAGCGCCCTTGTTGAAATGCGCCAGACCGAACAGAAGCGCAGCCGTAAGCAGCGCCATGCGGCGCCCCAGGCGGGTTTCCAGCAGGTTCTGCAGAATTCCGCGGAAGAACATCTCTTCGGGAATGGCGATCAGCAAAAAGGTGACGAGTAAAGTTTCGGCCGCCCGCAGGGGCGAAGGCCAGGCGGCATGAAAGTGAATAAAGTGCAGAGCGAAGCCCAGGCCGAGCGCGAAGGGCAAAAAGTAGAGCCACTCGCGCAGGCCGGTCAGAAAAGCGTGGCCGCGTGGCGCGAAGGAGTAGCCCATGCCCCCCAGCCGCCGGACCACCAGATAAAGATACAGGGCAAGATCGGCGATATAGAGCTTCGAAAAGGCCGCCGGTTGCGGAGAAAGCCAGGCGTGGGCCAGCAGTCGCAGCATGTAGATAGCAACCAGCACGGCCAGCACCAGCGCATCCTGCCAGGCGAGTTTCGGAGGCAGAGAGGAAAACTCCAGCAACGCCGAGAGCACCACCGGCAGGCCAAACATCACCGCCGCGGCGAACCAGTGAAAATTGCCCGCAGGGATGGCGAAAACGAGATAGGGAACCCCAAGAATCGCCGGCAGCAGAATGCGCCACGCCCGCGACTGTGAGCGGCCGCGAAGCCATTCTCCCAATCCGAATCCGAATAGCCACAGCGGCGCGAGCAGAAGGGCAAAGCTGGCGAAGGCATCCGGGAAGATGCTATGCAAATGCAGGCCCAGCGGGAGTTGCCGCCCGCCAAACCACAGCAAGACCAGCAATCCCACGTAGGTCGCGAACGCCGAAACCACGCCAGCCGGCTTCAGAGGGCTTTCTCCGCCATAAGATTGGACTTAGCTTAAACCAGCCACCGGCGCGCGGCCCGCCATGCGAAGGGCCTGCGCTTCTGCTAACATGCTGCAAAGATTTTGCCGAGCCCCGGAGACTTCATGCGCCGAGCCCTTACCGCATCTGCCATTATCCTTATCCTTGCCTTCGCCGTTGTCTTTGTTTTTTCCGTTTGCGCCCGGAGTTCCAGCCCGGAGGGCTCCTCCGATCCGCGCCTGCAGCACGCCTTCCGCCGCCCGGAAACCAACGGCTGGACCTTTGTGCATCTTGAAGGCACCCCCGGCGAAATCGGCTACCAGCACGGCTATCTGCTCGCCCCCGAGATCGCCGAGGCGCTCAAAGTGACCGAACTCGAACAGGTACACCAGAGCCACAAGGACTGGAACTTTTTCCGCGATGCCGCCAAGAACATGATGTGGCCGCACATTGACCAGGAGTATCGCGACGAAATGCAGGGCATTGCCGATGGCGCGCAGGCCCGCGGCGTGAAGCTCGACTTGTGGGACGTGGTGGCCTTGAATGGCTCGCTGGAGTGGGACTATTACGTTCCTTACTACAACAAGGAGCACGGCCTCAACCTCGCATCGCTTTCGGTGCCTGAGCATTGCAGCGCCTTCGTCGCGACCGGCAGCTACACCAAAGACGGCAAGATTGTCATCGCCCACAACAACTGGACCGGCTATCTCGACGGCGAGCGCTGGACGGTCATCTTCGACATTGTTCCCGCCAAGGGCCACCGCATCCTGATGGATGGCTTCCCCGGGCTGATTCACAGTGCCGATGATTTCGGGCTGAATTCGGCGGGCATCATCATCACCGAAACCACCATCAGCGACTTTTGGGGCTACGATCCGAATGGCATTCCCGAATTCGTGCGCGCCCGCAAGGCCATGCAGTATGCCGGCTCCATTGATGACGTTGCGCGAATCATGGAAGACGGCAACAACGGCGGCTATGCCAATAACTGGCTGATTGGCGACATCAACACGAACGAGATCGCCGATCTCGAGCTGGGCCTGAAGAACGTCACGCTGCAGCGCAAAAAAGACGGGTATTTTGTGGGCTCAAATTTCCCCGTGAACCCCAAGCTGGCCCGCGAAGAGACGGATTTCAAAGTTGGCGATATGAGCGTCAGCGCCAATGCCCGCCATGTCCGCTGGGAAGAGCTGATGGAGCAGTACAAAGGCAAAATTGATGTGGCCGCGGCGCAGCAGTTTCTTGCCGACCATTACGATACCTACGAAAAGAAGGATGACCCCGACGAGCGCACGCTCGATGGCCACATTGATCTCTCACCGCGCGGCGATGGCACGTGGCAGCCTCCCTTTGGCATCGCCGGCGCCGTGCAGAACAAAGTGACCGACGCCGCCATGGCCGCCAAAATGGAGCTGACCGCAGCCGATGGCCACGCCTGTGGCATGAACTTTATTGCAGCATCTGACCTGAAGTCCCACCCGCAGTTCGACTGGCAGCAGGGCCTGCTGCGCGATATGGACGCGCATGCCTGGACCACATTCGCCGCGGCCAGGTAGGCACATACCGGCTTCGCTTCCGCCATCAGCCGCGGCGTGCGGTCCTATGCGGCCTGCTCTGCCGCTTTTCCGGCTGCGAGCGCCACGATCTTCGGCTTGACCAGGGCGGCGTAGTCCTCCCAGGACATCCGCACCAACTCGCGGTGGGAGCCCGCATTGAACGCAATTTCCTTGTCGCGGGCCAGAGCCTGGTCGGCGAAAACCTTCATGTCATAGAGATTTCCGAAGGGCGGCATCGAGCCCAGTTCGCAATCCGGAAAGCGATCCTTGAACTCCTGCTCTGAGGCCAGTGCCGTGCTGGCAGCTCCCGAGGCAGAGCGCAGGAGGGAGAGGTTGACGTGACGTGAGGCCGGAACTACAGCCATGGCCAACTCGCCATCAAGGTTGACCATTACCGTCTTGGCTAGTTCCTGGCCCGGGATGTGCGCCACGGCAGCGATGCCCTGTGCGGTATACGCGATCGAATGGGAGATGGTCATGTATTTGATTTTGTGGCTGTCAAGAAATTCTTTCAGTCTGCTTAGCGCCATAATCGGGACTCCTTCCTTCCAGCACTTTGCACACACTTATCCTTTGCAGCGGAACTCAGTCAACCTACGACCAGTCCGCAGCCTGGATCAGGGACGCTGCCGACCGCAGGAGCATTGGTCCATCACAGTCGCTAACTTTTCTTCTCAGTCACCGCAAAGAACGAGGCCGGCTCCTGCTCCACGTTCTCGCTGCCGCAGTGCGGACATTTCACCGTGTCTGCGTTGTGCTCAGTAAGGGTCAAGACTTCTTCAAACGTCTTGTGGCAGTCTTTGCAAAGGTATTCGTACACCGGCATGGCAGCCTCCACGGAACGGGGAATCAATGCCATTGAGGCAACACCTCAATGGCGGTTACGGTTGCATAGTAATGGACGGGGACAAACTCCAGCACGAGTTTGCCCTGTGCGTTGGGCTCCAGGCCCGTGATTTTGCGCGTCAGCGGACGGTTTTCGCCGGCCTCTTCCAGAATGTTCAAATCCTGCAGGATTGCCCTGCCATTGCAGAAGACGTCAAATACCCGGCCGCCAGCGGCAGAGCGCGGTCCGTTGGGCGCGGGTGCCGCGTAATCACTGTGATCCGCCCGGCGCAAGCGCAGTTCGATGAAGTGCAGGATCACGGTGTACCTGCCGGGCGTAGCCGGAATGGAATAGGAGAAGTGCCCCCAACGCTCGGTTTCGTAGAGTTCGGGGTCGTCGGTTCCGACCGCCGACTCATCGCTGCTGGCCAGTTGACCGCCCTTGAAGTAAACGTCGGGGCTCCACCACTGGCTGTCGTTGGAGTAATAGGGGACCTCCCGAGTCAAGATGCGCACCGGGCGCATGCCATCGCCAGAGCCGGGCAGGATTTCAATCGCGGAGAGCATGGCCGCTCCCCCCTTGACGGAGAAGAAACGCAGATGGAGCTGGCCATCGGCGGCCGGAGAAATATTGGTAAAGACTTTGACATCGGCGGTGCGGCCACCTCCGGCGTCAGCCAGCACGTCCAGGTCGGTCAGAAGCGGCTGGCCATTGGCGGTGACCGAAATGATGCGGCTGCCCTCTCCGCCGCCCATATCTTCGGGCCCATAGAAAGTCTCGGCAAAGTGCAGATGAAGCTCGTATTTTCCCGGCTTGAGTGGAATGTTGTAGCTGAAGTCGCCCTCCCGGCTGCTGCGGTAGAGGGCAGGATCCTGCGTCCGCCAAATGAATTTAATCTGGCTTCGAGTGGCTGTGCCGCCTGAGAAGTGAGTATCGGCACTCCAGAGTTTGCCGGCATGGTCCACATAGCTCCGGGAGGCCCCGGCGCCGATCCGCACTTCGTCTCCAACCGGCAGGCCAACTGAAGGCACACTCTCGGTCTGAGGGTGATTCGAGGATGAAGTGACGGGGGTGCGCCTATACCAGGCAAAGAAAGCCCACACAACCACAGTGGCCGCCAGAATTACGGCCGCAGCCAGCAGCCCGATTCTCAGGCGGCCGGTGCTGGCACGAACCGAGCTCGCCTGCCGCAGGTACTCTGCCTCGGCGGAGCTCGCGGGCACAGCCTGCTCTTCGAAGACCGGCACGTATTGTCCGACGGGAATCGTGATCCGCAAGGAATTTCCCGCGCCCTCGCCACCGTAGTACTCCGCCAGCCGGCGGCGAAGGCGGTTGGCCTGTACGCGCACAATCGAATCTGTTTCCTGATCGAAGGACTCGCTGCGGCCAAAAACCTCGAGCCCCACCGAATACTCTTTGATCTGGCTGCTTTCCCCGGCAAACTTTTTTTCGCACAGATAGGAGAGCAGATGGGCCAGGGCGGGTGAACGGGAGAACCGCGCAGAGCGCAGAACCGCCTCCAGCTCAGCACGCTCCGCTGGGGTGGCGAAGGTTTCGAGGGCGGTCGAAGGCATAATCGCCTCCTGCCTCACGCTCCACTGTGCTTATACACCGCCGAGCTCAAGTCTGGCTGTGACGGGAAGCACTTAACCTGGCCCACAAGCCGATGCTCGAGATTGTGTAACCCTCTGTAACCCACATGGAAGCAACCAGCAGGCGCGCGCCGGCTTCAGGGATCAGGCGGCTAACCTTCCTCAATGCAACCACCTGCTGCGGGACGCCCTTGTAGCCTTCCCGGGTAGCCATCGGGTAGCCGCTGTAGCGTTGTGCAAGCTTGCAGCCAGCGTCATAAATGAGCCGGATGCCGAGAGCAGATCGCCGGGGGTTGGCCCACAGGCTTCCAGACCGGAACCGATGCAGCTCTGGCAGCGGGAGGCAGGTATGCGAAGGCTCGCAGGAATCCTGGTCGTAATGATGGTGATGGGGCTTGCCCAGTACGCTGGCGGCGCAAGCGATCCGCAAACAAGCAAGATGTCTGCGCAAGCTATGACTGTGGCCGAACTGGAGAAGGCTGGCGATGCCAGCCAGGCACAAAAAAACTATGGCCAGGCCATTGTGTATTTCAAGGGCGCACTGCGGCGGGAGCGCAAGAATGACCGGCTGTGGAACAAGCTGGGCCTGGCGCAGTTGCAGCTAAGCGATTTGCGCGCGGCTCGTTCCAGCTTCGAGCAGGCAGCCAAGCGGAATCCCAAGTCGGCCGAGGCCTTTAATAACATCGGTGCCGTTGCCTATATCCAGAAGAACTATGGCAATGCCGCCAAGTACTTCAAGAAAGCCCTGGCTCTGGAAGAGACGCACGCTACCTTCCACGTGAATCTGGGAGCAGCCTGGTTTGGCCAGAACAAGCTGGATAAGGCTCTGGCTGAATACGCGCGCGCCGTCGAGTTGGACCCCGAAATCCTGACTCGACACTCGCTCACAGGAGTAACCGCCCAGATCTCCAGCCCGGAGGAGCGCGCTCGTTACTCCTACATGCTGGCCAAGATTTATGCCAGGAAGGGCGACACTGACCGCTGTCTCGAATGTCTGAGGAAGGCGAAAGAGGAAGGCTACCGCGACCTCAAGAACGTATATAGTGAGTACGAATTTCAGGGATTGTGGCAGGACGCCCGACTCTCTGAGATCGTTCCGCCGCCCAAGAAGTAGGCTCGCGAGAGCCAAGCGTTGTTGGAGCAGGATTGACTGAAGCAAGCCCTTGAGCGCGAAGCAATTCAAACGGCCACGCTTGCCCCGGCGTGGCCGGCTTTTGCAGGCAAAATGCGGGCATCCCGGGTTTTTATTGTAAACACAGCAGGGGGAACTTATGGGTCGTCTTCCCCTCGCGTACATGTCCGCATGGAACCTTCCAGCATCTTTCTTCTGTTTCTACACTGAAGTCACCCGGGCGTGTGGCCGATCTTCCTAAGTAAAAGAATATTCAGCCCTTCCAGTGGTAGGCATCGGGCTGCGGAAGGCCCAAATGGGCCAGAACGCGGCAGACGAATTCGCGCGCCATGGCGTCTAAGGTGGCCGGCCGGAAGTAGAACGCCGGAATGAGGGGAAAGATGGTCGCTCCGGCGTCCGCGGCCCGGTACATGTTGCGGATGTGAATTTTATTGAGCGGTGTTTCGCGCACGCACAGCACGAGCGGCCGACGCTCTTTCAGGCAAACGTCGGCGGCGCGCTCGATCAGGTGTGAGGCCATGCCGTTGGCGATGCGGGCCAGGGTGCCCACGCTGCATGGGAGAACGACCATTGCCTGGGCGGGGTAAGAGCCGCTGGCAATGTTAGCGCCGATATCGGCATTGGCCTGCTGGTGGATTTTGCCGGCGCGCGCTGCCTGCCGGGATGAAGACTTGCCCGAAGCATGGCCCAGGAGCTGGCCGAGCAGGTTATAGCGGCCACGCAGGCCAAGCTCCTCGGCCATGACACGCAGAGCGCTGTCAGAGGCGATGAAGTTGACGGTGCGCACACGCGCATCGCGCTCCACCGCCAGCAGCAAATGCTTGAGAAACAGTGCGCCGCTGGCGCCGGTAGTAGCGACGGTCAGGTTCTGCGGCGGGTTGCAAGGCAAGCGTGCACCTGCTTCTGGGCTCAGGCATTCGAGCCGGACTTCCGAGCATAGGGAGCGGGCGGCGGCCAAGTCAAGAAGCGGCGGTCAGCGAGCTGAACCATAGCCATGGCGACGACCACGAATCTCCGCATCCGGCGCAGTGAGGCGCAGTTGCACGCCCTGGCGGGGGTGGAGCGGGAAATTCGCGTCACCGATCCCAGCGGACGCCGCAAGTATCTGCAAGCCTTCGCCCAGGCATTCCGGTCTTACCAGTCGGTCCTGACCGCAGAGCAATTGAAAAACACCGTCAACGCCGCCGACGTCGTCCTGGTCGGCGACTATCACGCCCTGCCCGCGGCGCAGCGCTTCGCCGCCAGGCTTGTTGAAGAACGCTGCCAGCCGGGGGATCGCCCGGTCGTGCTCGGCGTGGAAACCATCTTCGCCCGCGACCAGCACATTCTTGAGGAGTGGTGGCGGCGCGAGATTGATGAAGACGAACTGCGCCAGCGCATCCGCTTTGATCTCGACTGGGGCTACGACTGGGCTCCCTTCTATGAGCTGCTGGTGACCGCCCGCGAGCATGCCGAGGGAATCTATGGCCTGGACTGCATGCCGCGCGAAGATCTGCGCAAAATCGGCGCTCGCGACCGCCACGCGGCGCACAAGATCGGCGAGATTCGGGCGCGCCACCCCAACGCCGTGGTCATGGTGCTGTTCGGCGAATCGCACCTGGCCCCAGGCCACCTTCCCCGCCTGTTGCGCCAGCAACTGCCCGAAGCGTGCCTGCTTACCGTATTGCAGAACGTGGACGCCCTTTACTGGCGCGCCGCCGGCGAACAGCATGAGCATGTGGAAGCGGTGCAGGTTGCCGGCGATGTGGTTTGCGTGTTCAACTCCACGCCGCTTGAAAAATATGAAAATTACCGGCTGCATTTGAGCCGCTGGGGGCGCAGCGAAGAAGACGGCCCGGACGTGGTGCCGACCATCTTCAACCTGATTGACAGCCTCTTACGTTTCCTGGAGATCAACCGTTATTCCGCGCGCAACGGCACGCAGCCGAAATTTCTGGTCGATCTGCTGCCCGAAGTGATCGGTGGCCCGGAAGACCGCTTACGACGCCTGCTGGCGCGCAAGGGAGTGGCCGAAGAAGCTCAGAAGGCCATGCTGGCGCAGATCGAAGAGCGCGGCAGCCTTTACCTTCCAGCCTGGAACACTCTCTACGTGCGCGATTTTCAGATGGTGTACGCCGCCGAAGAAACCGCGCGCTTTCTTCACCATGCCTGCCGCGGGCTGCCGGCGCGCAACGACGGCCATTCCAGTGACGCCGCCGACCGCTTCTACCGCCTGGCCGTGGAACACGCCCTGGCTTATCTGGGATCACGCGTGCTCTACCCGGCGCGTCCCGCGGTGCGCAGCGATGATGAGCTCTCGCGCACTGCCTGTGAAGAAATTATGGAAGCCGCCCTGCGCGGCGACCGGCTCAAGCTCGAGTGCAGCGCCCGCGAGCTCGGCTACAGCCTGGGCAGCGAACTCTACGATGAATATCTGGCCGGCGGCCTGGGCCGCACCCGTCTCCGCCGCCTCTTCCTCGCCCGCCTGGAGCAGCCGGGCAAAGCCCGTGAAGTCTGCTGGGACCTTATTGGCCGGGGCCGCTCCTGCCGCAAAAAGCGGCCGCGCGGGGTAGCTCTCGGTCCGCTGGCGCAGCGCCGCATTACCGGCTGAATTCTCACTTCTTACGGGTCAACCGCGCAATGGTCCGGCCCGCGGCTGAGTCTCGGATCAGCGTTGCCAGCCGCCGTTGCCGCGTCTCTTCCCTCTTCGCCGTCATCACCCAATAGGTGCTGGTCCGCCGGTACCACGGCGGCTGCGACTCAAAAAATCCCCAGGCGCTCCGGTTTGCCTTGAACCTGGCCGCGCTCTCCCGGTCGAATTTCGCCTGATGGCGTTGTTCATAGGCATAAATCTGCGATTTCTTTTCCGAGCGCTGTGCAAATGCCCGCTCGCCGGCCGCCCGCATCCGGCCAGATTTCTTGAGCGCCTCGGCCTTGCGGATGTTGATCCCGCTCCAGATGCTGCCGGGCTTGCGCGGCGTGAAACGAATCATGTAGCTGAGGGCGTCAATACTCCTGCGCACGCCGTCAATCCATCCGTAGCACAGGGCGGCATCCACCGATTCCGGCCAGGTGATGCTCGGCCGGCCGGAATTCCGTTTGTAGAACCCCACCCACAGCTCGGCCATACTCTGATGGTTTTCATCGAGCCAGGCGCGCATTCTGTCTGGGGTGGCGAAGAAAGTGGGTTTCATGCGGAAGACGACTCGCAAAAGCCAACATTCTATTGCGCCGCTACAGGAAATGAAAATCAGGATGCTAATCTAGTGGCCTGAATTGCTGAGTGCTGACAGCTGAGAGCCATGAACGCCGAATCCATCCGCAAGCTCTTCGAGCAGGTCCGCCGGGGCAAGCTGGCGCCGGATGAAGCCGTGGTGCGCCTGCGCCACTTACCTTTCGAAGACCTTGGCTTCGCCAAAGTGGATCATCACCGCGCCCTGCGGACGGGTATGCCTGAAGTGGTCTTCGGGCAGGGCAAAACCCCGGCGCAACTGGCGCAAATCTTCGCCCGCCTGGCTAAACATGGCGGAAATATTCTGGCTACACGCGCCAGCGAAGGCCAGTTTGCCGCGCTGAAAAAGAGAATTCCCCGGGCGGAATACCGCCCCCTGGCCCGGGCCATCCTCTTGCAGCGTGATCGCAGAAAGTATGGCAAGGGCACGATTGCCGTGGTCTCCGCCGGCACCAGCGACATCCCCGTGGCCGAAGAGGCCGTAGTCACGGCCGAGGTCATGGGCAACGACGTGCAGCATTTGTATGACGTGGGCGTGGCCGGCATTCACCGTTTGCTCGCCAATCGTGAGTCTCTCATGCGCGCGCGGGTGGTGATCGTGTGCGCCGGCATGGAAGGCGCTCTGCCCAGCGTAGTGGGCGGGCTGGTGGGCGTACCTGTGATCGCGGTCCCTACCAGCGTGGGATATGGGGCCGCGTTTCAGGGATTGGCGGCCTTGCTGGGCATGATGAATTCCTGCGCCTCCAACGTGAGCGTGGTGAATATTGACAACGGCTTTGGCGCGGGATACGTCGCCGCTCTCATCAACCGGCTGTAGCGCCCGCAAAAAAGGCGCGGCCCAAGCCGCGCCTCTCTGCATCGCCCCTCGCCCTTAACTCTTGGCTACCTGCAAATCATTCTGCACGCTGAACACTCCGAACACCTGACGAGCGCGGATGCCAGCGACATCCTTGTCCATCTTGTTCTCCACCGTGCCGTACAGCGTCAGATGGCCGTTCTCCACCACGATGCGGATCGGCCGGGCCGGGTCCATGGCGTAGCGGCTCAGCACCGGGTCGCGATAGATCACCCGCGCCGCCTGCAGCCGGATGCGGTCATCGAAGTTCGAGGCCGGGGCCACGCTAATGTTGCTGACCACGTCCTTCACTCCGGGCATGCGGTTGACCAGGTCCTCCGCGGAATCCCGCGCCGGGTAAGACATGGTCACGCCGTCCAGGGTCACCACTCCGTCCTGGACCGACGCGGTAACGTAGTTGAACAGATTGTCGTAGCCGATGCGGTCGTAGTACAGCTTGCGGCCGAGCTGCGAGGCAAGCGCCGCATCGCTGACTACTGCGCCGTTCACCGTAATCAGATTGCGCACACCCTGAACGTTGGCCAGCTTGCGCACTCTCTTGGCAGCATCCAGCTTCTGCTGATAAAGGTCCACGGAGCCGGTCAGGGTGATGATGCCGTCCTCCGCCGCAGCCTGCACCCCGCGAAACTCGGTCTTCTGGGCCAGTTGCTGCCCGGCCCTGGCCTGAATGCTCTGATCGTAGCGCCCGGCACTGGTGGTTTGCGCCGCCAGCCCGACGCTCAGCACGCCCGCCAGGAGGGCGGACGCAAGGTAGCGAAATAATCTGTTCATGGCCTGCCTCCTTTTAATTGATTAACCAGTTAGTTAAATAGTTGGATGCCGCTTCAAGCCCTCAGGATGCATGGTTCCGTTGCCCATGCCCCATCTCCGGCGCCTGAATCAACCTTCCAGCTGAGTGAACACGCCCCCACTCCTGAAGTTTCCCCGGCCATGCGGTTTTACAAAACTCTGACATTTGCCGCTGCCCAACCTCGCGGCCCGCCCAGCAGTCGTTGTATCAAACGGCGCGCGCCGGCCCCAATGCGCTTGCCTGCCGGTATAATGCGTCGGCGTGAAAAAGGGGGACTTATGAGCAACGGTTTGCCGCGGTCCTGGGGTATTACCGTCTTGCGGGTCGTCGTTGGCGTTGTCTTCTTGATGCATGGCTGGCAAAAAATCACCGTCTTTCATCTCGCCGGCGTGCATCACATGCTGGGTTCAATCGGGGTCCCTCTGCCCGGCATCTTCGCCGTGATTCTTATCGCGGTGGAATTTCTGGGCGGCATCGCCCTCATCCTTGGCGCCGCAACCCGTCCCGCCGCCGCGCTTCTGGCCATTGATATGGTGGTGGCCATTCTGAAAGTTCATTTGAAGGGCGGGTTTTTCCTGCCCATGGGCTTTGAATTCGCTCTCACGCTGCTCGCCGCCAACATCTGCATGGCCCTCACCGGCGGGGGCGCCGCCTCGGTGGACGGAGCAATTTCGCAAAAGACCTAGGACGCCGCTATCTTCGGGCTGCCCGTTTGGCTGCCTTGCGCGCAGCCGGGTTTTGGGGCGCAAACACGCGAGCGAAGATCTTGTCGAGGTTGCGCAGCTGGCGCTTTAGATCGAATGCCCGCTCGATCTGCGCGCGGGGCACGCGGCGCGTGATGTTTTTATCCTTCAGCACCAGCTCGCGGAAGTTCAGCCCTTCCTTCCAGGCCCGCATGGCGTGCGTCTGCACCATGCGGTAGGCGTCTTCCCGCGAAACTCCGTGCTCCACCAGATCGAGCAGCAGCTGCCCGCTGAACACCAGCCCGCCGGTGCTTTCCAGGTTGGCCTTCATGCGCTGGGGATAGACAAACATCGTTTCCACCAGGTTCGTGGTCTTGTGCAGGAGATAATCTACCAGCGTGGTGGAATCGGGAATGACGATGCGCTCGACCGATGAGTGCGAGATATCGCGCTCATGCCATAGCGCCACGTTCTCGAACCCTGCCTGTGCGTTGGCGCGCACCACCCGCGCCAGCCCGCTGATCTGCTCGCTGGTCACCGGGTTGCGCTTGTGCGGCATGGCCGAGGACCCTTTCTGCTTTTCGCTGAAATACTCTTCCGCCTCGCGAACTTCGGTGCGCTGCAGGTGCCGGATTTCGGTGGCGATCTTATCCAGCGTGCTGGCCATGACCGCCAGCGTGGCCAGATAGTGGGCGTGCCGGTCGCGCTGAATCACCTGTGAGGAGATGGCCGCCGCCTTCAATCCCAGCCGGGCGCAGATTCGCTCCTCCAGTTCCGGCGAGAGGTGGGCGAAGGTGCCCACCGCGCCCGAAAATTTTCCTACCCGCATATCTTCCGCCGCGCTGCGAAAGCGCGTCATGTTGCGCTGCGTCTCGGAGTACCAGTTGGCCAGCTTGAAGCCGAAGGTGATCGGTTCGGCGTGAATGCCGTGTGTGCGCCCCACCATGGGCGTATCCTTGAACTCCCAGGCGCGCCGCTCGAGCACCACAGAAAGCCGCTCCAGATCAGCCACGATCAGCGCCGAAGCCTGCCCCATCAGTAGCGCCTGCGCCGTATCCACCACGTCATTCGAAGTGAGTCCGTAATGAAACCAGCGGGCCTGCGGCCCCACGATTTCCGCCACCGCCGTGGTAAAAGCGATCACGTCGTGGCGCACCTCGGCTTCAATTGCGTTGATGCGCTCCACGCGGAAATCCGCGCGCTCGCGAATGGCCTTGGCCGCTTCTTTGGGGACAATTCCGGCCTCAGCCAGAGTCTCGGTCGCGGCCACCTCTACCGCCAGCCAGGTGCGGAAGCGATTTTCCTCGCTCCAGATGCGGCCCATCTCCGGGCGGGTATAGCGTGGGATCAAGGCAGTTCTCCAGGCATTGACACGAATTGGAACGAAGGATTCTAACAGTTAGGGAAAGCGGGCATCCAATCTGAAGCAAAGCTCGGCAGCGCCGCGGCCTCCGCCCGTCCCTAGACCTTCAACTCCACCACGGTCGCGCCCGCCCCGCCCTCGTTCTGCGGCGGCTCGGCCACCGAGGCTACCTGCGGATGCTGCTGCAGATATTGCCGCAGCGCCTTGCGCAGCACCCCCATGCCGCTGCCGTGCACTACGCGCACTCGCGGCAACCCGGCGAGGAAGGCCCGGTCCACGAATTTTTCCACCTCGCGGGTGGCATCATCCACCGTCTGCCCGATCACGTTGATCTCCGAAGCCGCCGTTTGCGGCTCGGAGTGCAGAGAGACCGAAACCCCCCGCGACCGCGCTGCTTTCAGCGGAGAGTCTGTCGCCCGCGCCAGGACCTCGGCGATATCGTCGCCGGCAATCCGCATCTTCATGGAGCCGATCTCGACCTCAAAATGAGTGTCATCGAGGCGCCGCGAAACCAGCGCCGGCCGGCCCATAGACTTCAGCTTGACCGTGTCGCCTTCAGAGACGCCGGTTACCGCGTGCGGCCGCGCGTGCGGATCGCCCCGGTCGGCGCCGGTGGTGTGCGCCACGATCGCGGAATCGAACTGCTCGCGAAAATCCCGGCGCAGGCGCGCCGCGCGCCGCTCGGCATCTTTACTGAGCTTCTGCGCCGCCGCCCGCTCCTGCACCGCGTTCACTGCCTCGCGCGCCTGGTATTCGAAGTCAGCCAGCAGGCCCTCCAGCTTCTTCTCCAATTCCTTCACCTTGCTCAACTGCTCGCGCCGGCCCTCCGCCGCCAGCCGCGATTTCTCGCGCTCCAGCTCCGCCTGCAAGGCGCCCAGCCGCAGCCGTTCCGCTTCCACCTCGCGTAACTGCGCGTGCAGGCGGTCCAGAAATTCGCCCACATCCCGCGCCTGCGTGCCCAATCGCGACCGTGCAGCTTCAATAATGGCCGGGTTCAACCCCAGGCGCTGCGCAATGTTGATGCCCGCCGAAGCTCCCGGCACGCCGATCTTCAGCATGTAAGTGGGCTGCAGCGTAGCCTCATCGAAGCCCACCGAGGCGTTGACCACGCCGGAGGCATTTGCCGCGTAAACTTTCAGCGAAGTGTGGTGCGTGGAGATCACCGTGACGCAGCCGATCCTCCGGAAATGCCCGGCGATGGCCACCGCCAGCGCCGCTCCCTCCTCGGGATCAGTCGCCGAGCCCAGCTCATCCAGCAACACCAGAGATGCGGCCGTCGCCGCCCGGGAAATCCGGTCAATATTGGTCACATGCGCGGAAAACGTGGAAAGATTCTGCTCAATGGATTGATAGTCGCCAATATCAGCCAGCACCGCGTCAAACACCGGCAATTCCGCCCGCTCCGCCGGCACCGGCATGCCCGCCTGCGCCATCAGGGTAAGCAGGCCCGCGGTCTTGAGCGCGACCGTCTTTCCCCCGGTGTTCGGGCCGGTAATCACCAGCTGCCGCCGCTCGCCCTCCAGCTCAAAGCTGATCGGCACCACCCGGCCTCCCTTGAGCCTGAAATTGTGCTCCAGCAGCGGATGGCGCGCCTGGTGCAGCAAAAATACCCGCTCATCGGCGCCATGAAAGCGCGCCGGAACGCAGGCATAATCTTCCGCGAAACGCGCTTTGGCGAACTGCAGTTCCACTTCCGCCAGAATTTCAGCCGCCGCCAGAATCACGCCCGCGTTCCCGCCGATGCGCCCGGTCATCTCCAGCAGAATGCGGTGAATCTCGGCCTGCTCTTCGTCGAGCAGGCGCACCAGATCGTTGTTTTGCTCGATCGTCTCCAGCGGCTCGAGGAACACGGTTTGCCCGCTGGAGCTCGCGCCGTGCACCACGCCTTGCACCCGCCGTTTCTGCTCGATCTTCACCGGAATCACGAAGCGCTCGCCGCGAATCGTGACCAGCTCCTCCTGCAGCGCGCCGCCCTCGGAAAGCCGGCGCAGGTAGCTGCGCAGAGCTTCCTGAATCTGCCGCTTCTGCCGCTCGATCTCGCGGCGAATGCGCGTCAGCTCCGGCGAGGCCCGGTCTTCCAGCGTTCCATCGGGCAGAATTTTGTTGCGGAAGAAGCGCAGAAAGTCAGTCAGATCGGCAATTTCCGCCGAAAGCCCGGCCGCCGCCTTCCAGGCCACTTTCATCGCCGCCGGCGGGTTCAGAGCGATCTCCCGCCACTCGGCCGCGCGGTCCGCCACCAGAATCACGTCGCGAATTTCAGCCGTCTCGAGCGCCGCACCCGCGATACGGGATTTCTCCACCAGCCCGGCGATCTCGATCAAACCTGCAAATTCAAAGCGCCCGCCCGCGCGGCGAAATTCCCGGATCTCGGCCGTCAGTTGTTGTTGGGTTTCAATCCAGGAGCGGTCGGCGGTAGGCCCAAGCGCCGCTACCCGCGCCTGCCCCAGCGGCGAGGCGGTGTAGCCGCGCAGCAATTCGCGCAGAGCGCTGAACTCGAGCACTGCGGCGCTGGAATGAGCCAGTGGTGCGGGCGGCATCGCAGTCAATGGTACAAGAGCATATGCCGCGATGCACGGTCAGCGGGCGCGTATAATCCCTTCCTGCCTCGAACTGAGTGGCATCACTTTGAGTAACGCAAAACTCGGAGCTCACATGCTGCGAATGGGAATGGTCGGCGGCGGCCCGGGCGCTTTTATCGGGCCCGTGCACCGCATGGGGGCCGAACTGGATGGTGAAATCCATCTGGTCGCCGGGGCTTTCAGTTCCGATCCTGCAAAGTCAAAACTGGCTGCCTCGGGCTACGGCATTGCCGCCGAGCGCGCCTACGCCAACTATGAAGAAATGCTGAAGTCGGAATCCAAACGCTCCGACCCGATTGATTTCGTCGTCATCGCTACGCCCAACCACCTGCACTTGCCGATCGCCGCGGCCGCTATGGATCTGGGCTTTCACGTCGTCTCCGATAAGCCGGCCACCGCCACCCTCGCCGAAGCCTACAAATTGCGCGAGGCCGTCCGGCGTACCGGCAAGCTGTACGCCCTCACCCACACTTACACCGGCTACCCCCTGGTGCGTGAGGCGCGAACAATCTGCCGGCGCGGCGATCTGGGCGCCGTGCGCAAGGTGGTGGTCGAGTATTCGCAAGGCTGGCTGAGCGACCGCCTGGAAGAGACCGGGCACAAACAGGCCGCCTGGCGCGCCGACCCGGCCCAGGCCGGCCTCGGCGGCTGCATTGGCGATATCGGCGTGCACGCCTTCAACCTGGTTGAGTTCGTCACCGGGTTGCGCATCGGCGAAATTGCCGCCGCGCTTTCCAGTGTGGTCAAAGGCCGGCGGCTCGATGACGACTGCAACGTCCTGCTGCGCATGGATAACGGCGCCCCCGGCGTGCTGCACGCCTCGCAGATCGCGGCCGGCGAGCGCAATGGAATCCGCCTGCGCGTTTATGGAGAAAAGGGCGGCCTCGAGTGGTCGCACGATGACCCCAACTGCCTGCGCCTGAACTGGAAAGATGCCCCCAGCCAGACTTTGTACGCCGGCAGCAACGTGAACTATCTCTCGGAGCCAACCCGTTCGGCATTTCGCGTGCCCATTGGCCACCCCGAAGGCCTGATCGAAGCCTTCGCCAACATTTACCGCGACTTCGCCACTGCACTTCGCAATCGCCAGCCCCTCAGCGACGTGGTGCCTTCCATTGAGGCCGGCGTGCGCGGCATGTTGTTCGTCGAACGCGCTGTAGAGAGCAGCCGCGCCGGCTCGCGCTGGCTGGCCTTGGCCGAGTCTTAGGATGCGTGGCGCCCTCGCCCGCGATCTTTGGGATTGTCCGCGACGCAAGGTGGAGAAGGCATACCCATGAGCATCGTCAAAGGTCCGGCGATCTTCCTCGCCCAATTCGCCGCTGACGCCGCCCCCTTCAACTCGCTCGCTTCCATCGCCGCCTGGGCCGCTAAGCTCGGCTACATCGGGGTGCAGATTCCTTCCTGGGACAAGCGGCTGTTCGATCTCGAAGCCGCCGCCGAAAGCAAGACTTACTGCGAGGAAATTGCCGGCACGCTCAAAAACCACGGCCTGCAGATAAGCGAACTCTCCACTCACCTGCAAGGCCAACTGGTCGCCTCTCATCCTGCGTATGACGCGTTGTTCGATGGCTTCGCGCCGGGCCAGGTGCGCGGCGATCCTCAGGCGCGGCAGCAATGGGCCGTCAATCAGCTCAAATTCGCCGCCCGCGCCAGCGCCAACCTGGGCCTCAGGGCGCACGCCACTTTTTCCGGAGCGCTGGCCTGGCCGTTCGTTTATCCCTGGCCGCAGCGCCCGCCGGGCATGATGGAAGAGGCCTTCGCCGAGCTCGCCCGCCGCTGGAGGCCGGTTCTCGACGCTTTTGACGAAAGCGGGGTTGACCTGTGCTTCGAAATTCATCCCGGCGAAGACCTGCACGATGGCGCAAGCTTCGAGCGATTTCTCGCAGCCGTGGGCGGCCATGGCCGCGCCAACATTCTTTACGACCCCAGCCACTTCCTTCTGCAGCAGCTCGATTACCTCGCCTTCCTGGATCTCTATCACGACCGCATCAAGGCCTTTCATGTGAAGGACGCCGAGTTCCGCCCCACCGGCCGCTCCGGAGTCTATGGCGGATATCAGGAATGGATAGATCGCCCCGGGCGCTTTCGCTCACCCGGTGACGGGCAGGTGGACTTCAAGGCAATTTTCAGTAAGCTTGCGCAATACGGATACGGCGGCTGGGCCGTGCTGGAATGGGAGTGCTGTCTGAAGCACCCCGAAGATGGCGCCCGCGAAGGGGCGCCGTTTATCGCTCGCCACATCATTCGCCGCGCGGACCATGCCTTCGACGACTTTGCCGCCAGCGGCGAGGGCCATTAAAGGACCATGTGGGGACAGCCGCCCTCGGCTGTCCGGGCGAGCGCAGCTCGCCAGTTCCGCGGCCCCCAGCTTCGGACCCGCCCCCCATGCATACTACTTCGACGTCAGCATCTTCAGAAACCGGTAGTAGAAGTCCACCCCGCCATAGTACGACTCCACCCCCAGGCGCTCATCTTTGCCGTGGGCGCGAACGTCGTCGCGGTCAATGGCCAGCCCTGAGACGCCATAAGTCGGCATGCCGGCGGCATTGGTGTACACCCCATCCGACGCGCCATCGGCCATGGAGGGAATCACGGGAATGCCCGGCCACATTTCTTCGGTCACCGCCTCCAGCGCCTTCATCATCTCCGGGCGCAGCGGCGGCGGAGTGAAGGCCACGTTGTTCGGCGCCTGATCGAAAATGTTGCCGAAATTATCCATGTAGCGCACGGTGATCTTAGGATCGTCGAACACCTTGATCAGAGTCTGCCGCACTTCCTCTGAGGTGTGCCCGGGGAAAATGCGGCAGTTCACAATCGCCTGCGCGCTCTGCGGCAGGGCATTGTTGGCGTGGCCTGCGTTCAGGCGCGTGGCCACGCAGGTGGTGTGCAGCGTGGAGTTGTCAATCGGATCCTCGGAGAGCCGTGCGATCGCCGCCTGATCGGGAGGGTTCTTCAGAATCGCCAGCATGTCTTTAGCGCGCTGCCCCGTTTCTACCTTGGCCTCGCGCTCGTAGTAAGCCCGCGTCACACTGTTCAGCTCAAAGGGAAAGTGGTAGTGCTGCAGGCGTTCCAGCCCATCGGCCAGGTGGTAAATGGCATTATCCGGCACGGGCAGCGAACTGTGGCCGCCCTTGTTGAGCACCGTGAGCTGATAATCGGCGTAAAGCTTTTCGCTGGCATCGAGTTCCATCATCTCCGGCTTGCCGTGCTCGGTAGTCACGCCGCCGCCATCGCTGTTGAGCACAAATTCGGCGTCAATCAGGCTGCGATCATGCTTGATCAGCCAGTCCGGGCCGTTGAATTTTCCGCCCTCTTCATCGGCGGTCAGCGCCAGAATGATGTCACGGTCGGGCACGAAGCCCTCTTTCTTGAAGCGGATGAGAGTCGTGGCCATGATGGCGTCGCCCGACTTCATGTCCTGCGAGCCCCGGCCATAGTAGTAGCCGTCTTTTTCCACAAACTGGAAGGGATCGGTGGTCCAGTCGGAGCGCTTGGCTTCTACCACGTCCAGGTGGCCAATCAGCAGCACCGGCTTGTACTTGCCCGAGCCATGCAGCCGGACCACCAGGTTTTTCTTGCGATCATTAGGGCCGACCACATGAATATCGCTCTCGGGAAAACCGGCGTCCCGGAAGCGCTGCGCCATGGCTTCGGCGGCGGTGGTCACGTTGCCCACCGAGTCGGTCGTATTGATCTCGATCAACTGCTTGAAGATATCGTGGGAGAGCTGGCGGGTCGAGCTGTCCACTTGAGCGGTTGCGGGAAGGCTGAAGGCAAACAAGAGAAGGCAGAACAGCAAGTCACGAGGGTTCAACCTGGGCTCCTGGGGATTTGGATTACGTTTTACCGCGTTCCAAAGTACCAGATCGTGCGGCCGGCTGCCAGTTGGACCCGGCTGCCCCCGAGACCTAGTTTGCTGGGGCCTCGGGCGTGGCGCTCGGGGAACGCCAAATCAATTCTCCGAACGGGCGAAATTCTCGTTTCCGGAAAATCCTGTCAAGCCCCCCTGTGAGGCGATTCTCAAGCTAAGCGGATGAATCCAAACCGGAAATAAATTTCGGAAAACTGTCCCATTTGCCCCCGGCGAATTGCTATTCTGGAAATAGGGAGCATAAAAGCGCGCGCGGACCAGTGCCGCGCGTTTCTTTTTGCTTACGGGCTCGTAGAGACGTAGCTTGCTACGTCTCCAGAGATGGCATAGCGGCCCTGCGCGCAGGTAGGAGACGTAGCAAGCTACGTCTCTACGGCGTGAAGGTGCGGTAGTAGCTCAGGCCCGAGAGCAGGCAGCGCAACGTCTTGCCGTGAACCACGGTATCGAAGCTAATCTGCTCGTTGGGCGGTACGCCTTCTTCCCCGGCCCAGAAGCCACCCTTGCCATCTGGAGTGAGCAGCCACTCGCTGCCATCGGGCTGAATGAGCCGGAGCTGGTCTTTCCTGATGACGATGCGAAAATTGTTGAACCAGGCATGATTGGCGCGATAGTGGCCGGGATAGGCGGCCCACTCGGCGGGCGCTGAAAATTTGCGCGGGCCCTGGTAGCGCTGGTTGGCATACCATTCGCCGCCATAGAAAGCTTCGCTGACGGCGCCGTTCTCGCGGTGAAACGTGAGCGGAAAGAGGACAAAAGCGGGATCGGGGACGAGGAAGGAGTCTTTGCCGTAGTTTTCGAGGGCCAGCTTCTGGCCGGGGCGCACCAGAAGCAGTTCGGTTTCCTGCGCGGCAAAGGTCAGGGTCTTGCCCTCGGGCGAGGTGTAAGTGCCGGCGTAATCGGCGGCGTTCGTGACGTGGGTGGGCGGGTCGTCTTCGGGAATCGGCGGCAGCTCGCGATTGTCATACACCGCGCGTAGAAGCTGCATGGCGTAGTGCGGAATTTTTCCCGGTCCGCCGGGAAAGTTGACCAGCGCGATGACGCCGATGCCGTCATCGAGATCGCCTTCGAGCTGCGAGCTGTAGCCGATCATGCCGCCGCTGTGGGCGATGTAAGTGTGGCCGTTGACGGTTCCGCTGGTCATGCCGTAGCCATACCACCGGCCCTTGGCCTCTTCGGCGGCGTGCTGGATGAGCAGGTCAAAGCTTTTTGCGGAAAGGATGCGGCCGGTGGGGGTGGCGCCACGATTCAGCAGCATGCGGAGATAGGTTGCCATGTCGGTCGCGGTGGAAACGATGGCGCCATCGCCGGCGGCGTATTCGACCCAGGTGGCTTCGATGAGCGGCGAGGTTGGCGACTCCGGGCGGTCGTCGTAAAGCGGCGCATAGCCGGTGGCGAGGCGGGAGTAAGTGTCGTCGGTAAAAACAGGCTGGCTGTGAGTCATTTCCAGCGGCTGCAGGATGCGCTGACGCACGTTCTCGCCGGAAGACTCGCCGGTGATTTCGGCCAGAAGATAGCCCATCACCTGGTAGCCGATGTTGGAGTAGAGAAAGTGCTTGCCGGGGGCATAGGCGGCCTGGCGATCGCGCAAAGCGGCGGCCTGGTAGAGGGATGATGGGATGTCGTCGCGGTCGCGGGGCAGGCCGGCGGTGTGGGAGAGAACGTCGTGTCCGGTGATGGGCGCATATTTCGAGTGAATAGAAAACCAGTGCAGATATTTCGTGATGGGCCATTGCGGATCGAATTTGCCCTGCTCCATCAACTGCAAAAGGCAGATCGTCGTAAACGACTTGGAGATCGAGCCGATTTCGAATTCAGTGGTGGCAGTTACCGGGGTTTTCAGTTTTGTGTCGGCGTAGCCGTAGGTAGAGGCGCGGAGCAGGCCGTTGCGGTCGGTCAGAGCAAGTGAAAGGCCGGGAATTCCCTGGGTGCGCATTTCGCGGGCGATGTAGGCG
>Ga0335080_10000884_pt1 | contig 28514 bp, 22 predicted proteins | sample Lox_Sample_34_FD_206720 | JGI IMG/M metagenome (GOLD analysis project Ga0335080, IMG submission 206720) | Soil microbial communities from Loxahatchee National Wildlife Refuge, Florida, United States - Lox_Sample_3.4 | ecosystem: Environmental > Terrestrial > Soil > Wetlands | place: USA... | reverse complement strand
GGACCCCATCGGCGCATCAGGAGGAGTCACGATGAAGTGGACCGCCGTCGTCCTCGGCCTCATTCTCGTCGCCGCGCCGGCCGCGCGGGCGCAGGAGATCATCACCGCCCTCGGTCGGGTCGTCGACGCCCAGGGAAACCCGATCCCCGACGTGCAGGTGCTCATGGACTACAAGGGGCACATCGTCCAGAAGTACCGGACGAAGACGGACAAGAAGGGCGTCTTCACCCACGTGAGCGTGTACGCCGGTCTCTACCACGTGACGCTCACGAAGGAAGGCCTGGGCGACGTCTCCTTCAACTACACCTTCCAGCAGCTCGACTCGCTCCAGAAGCCGCCGGACTTCAAGTTCGTCCCGCGGCCGGCGGCGGCCGCGCCCGCCCCCGGCTCCGGCCTCGCCCCGGCCTCCTCCACCCCGCGCGTCGACACCGCGAGGCTCGCCGGCGACATCAACGCCGCGTCGGCCCTGGCTCGCGACGGCAAGACCGACGAGGCCATCGCCGCCTACGAGGCGATCCTCGCGAAGACGCCCGGCGTCCCCCTGGCCCAGTACGGCCTCGGGGCCGCGTACAAGAAGAAGGGCGACCTCGCGAAGGCCGAGGCCGCGATGCGCCAGGCCGTCGAGCTCGACCCGCAGTACGTGGACGGCTACGTGGGCCTGGCCACGCTCCTCGCCGAGAGCGGTAAGCGGGACCAGGCGCTCGACGCCATCCAGCAGGGGGTGGCGAGGAACGAGCAGAGCGGCCGCCTGCAGTACGCGCTGGGCGTGCTCGCCGAAGGCTCGGGCGACCCCGCCAAGGCCAAGGCAGCGTTCCTCAAAGCCGAGGAGCTCGACCCCCAGAACGTCCAGACCCAGTACCACCTCGCGACGGTGGCCCTGAACCAGAACGACAAGGCGGAGGCGGTCGCCCGCCTCGAGAAGTTCCTCGCCGCGGCTCCGGCCGACACGCCGGAGATCGGGGTCGCGAAGTCCCTCCTCGCCGCCCTGCAGAAGAAGTAGGCGGGAGGGAGGGCCTTTGGTCGCGCGCCCGCGAGCGTCGGTCGTCGCCGCCGGCCTGCTCGCGGGTGTGGCTTTCGCCTCGGCCCAGGAAGGGCCTCCGCCGAAGACGGCCCCCGCTCCCGTCTTCGGCGCCCTCACCCAGGCGGTCGTCCTCGACGTCGTGGCGCACGACAAGAAGGGCCGCACGGTGCGGGACCTGCGGGCCGAGGACTTCGAGGTCCTCGAGGAGGGCGCCCCGAAGGCGATCACCGGCTTCCGGTTCGTCGAGAGCGCGCCCGTCCCCGCCGCGGCGGGACCAGCGGCCGGGCCGGCGCCGCCGGCGCCGGTCGTCTCGCCCAACCCGACCCTCGTCACGCTCGTCTTCGACTCCCTGGACGAGCAGGGCCGGCCCTTCGCCCGTCACGCGGCCCTCGAGCTGCTGAAGGCCGCGGACCGGCCCGACGTCCTCTTCTCGGTCTTCGCCATCGGCTATCGGCTGCACCTCCTGCAGCAGTTCACGAAGGATCGGGACGCCGTGGCCCGGGCGGTGGACCGCGCCTGCAGCCTGCTCGCGCCCGGGGGTCCCATGCCCACCGCCGGCCAGATGGACCGGGCAGCCGACGCCGCGAGCCAGGCCGACGACAAGGCCCAGGCCGCGAGCGACGCCGCTTCGGCCGGTGGCGGCGCCGCGGCCGGCCAGGCCGCGGGCCAGGCCGCGGTCGAGGCCAACTTCGCGAACGTCGAGCTCCGGGCGGTGGAGATGGCGGAGTCGATCGAGCGCAGCCAGCGCGGCAACAGCTCGCTCTTCGGCCTCTTCGCTCTCGCCCGCCAGCAGCAGCGGCTCGCCGGACGCAAGGCCATCGTCTACTTCTCCGAGGGCCTGCAGGTCCCGAACCAGCTCGAGCCCCTCTACCGCTCCGTGGTGAGCGAGGCGAACCGCGCCAACCTGAGCATCTACTCGGTCGACGCGCGGGGGCTCCTCACCACCTCGGACAACGACCGGGCCCGGACGGACCTCCGCAAGTCGGCCGAGAACGTGCGCCGCCAGGTCCAGTCGCGCGGCGGCGGGCACGCGGTGACGCGCGAGGACGTGCTCGCGGGCGAGGTGGCGGAAGACGCGATCAACCTGAACGTCCAGGGCATGCTCGGCGCCCTCTCCGAGAGCACGGGCGGACGCCTCATCGCCAACAGCAACGACGTCGGGGCCGGGCTCGACCGGGCGATGGCCGACATGGCCGGCTACTACGAGATCGTCTACGACCCGCACCTCGCCGCGTTCGACGGCGCCTTCCGCCGGATCAGCGTCAGGGTGAAGCGGCCCGGGGTCAGCGTCCTGACCCGCGAGGGCTACTTCGCCTTGCCCCCGGGCGAGGGCTCGGTGGACTTCCCGTGGGAGCTGCCCCTCCTCGACACCCTGAAGGCGAGCCCGCCCCCTCGCGACTTCGAGGTGCGCGCGACCGCGTACCGCTTCGGGCCGGAGAGGGGTGAGGTCCGGCACACCCTGGTGGCGGAGATCCCGTTCGAGGGCCTGGCCGTCGAGGGCAAGGGCGGCACCCGCCGGGCCCACTTCTCGATCCTCGCCGTCGTGCGCGACTCGAAGGGCGTGGTGCGCGAGCACTTCAGCCAGGACTCGCCGATCGAGGTGCCCGAGAAGGACCTCGCGGCCCTCAAGCAGGGCAACGCCGTCTTCACCCGCAGCTTCACCGTGCCCCCCGGCCGCTACGGCGTCGAGATCGTGGTTCGCGACCAGAACGGGAGGCGGGCCGCCGTCCGCAAGAGCGTCCTCGTCGTGCCGCCACCGAGGCCGGACCTCGGCCTGTCGAGCCTCGCCCTCGTGAAGCGGACGGAGCCGGTCGTCGAAGGCAGCCTCGAGTCGGGGGACCCCTTGCGCCACGGCGGAAGCCGCGTCGTGCCCTACGTGGCCGAGCCTTCGTTCAAGCCCGGCGAGACCGTGTCCCTCTTCCTGGTCGCCTACTCGGGCCCCGGCTCCACCTCGAGGCCAGGGCTCACGCTCGAGTTCTCGCGCGACGGCGCGGTGGTGGGCCGCTCGTCGGCCGAGCTGCCGCCCGCGGACGCCTCCGGGCGGATCCCCTACGTGGCGAGCGTCCCCACCCAGAGCCTCGCCCCCGGCCGGTACGAGGTGGCGGCGATCGTGCGCCGGGGCGACGCCGTCGTCCGCGAGCGGGCCTTCTTCACCGTCGCCGCGGACTGAAGCGCCCTAACCGGGCCTCACCGCGAAGGGCTCCCGCATCTCGACCATCCGGCCCGAGAGCTCGTCCCGGACGGTGAGCACGATCTCGTAGTCGCCGGGGGGTGCGCCCCGGAGGGAGATGCCGGAGAGGCGCAGGAGGGCGCCGACCGAGGTCGGGTTGATCGGCGTCGGCTCGCTCCTCTTGAACACGAGACCGCCGAGCTGGCGGATGACGTAGCTGGCCGTGACCCGGGGCATGAGCGATCCCTTCTCGTCACGCGCCGCGCCGTAGACGCCGAACTGACACCACAGGATGGAGTCGGGCGGGAACGAGCGCCGGACCTGGAGCACGGGCCGCCTCGTGCCGTCGGGCCCCGTCTCGACCGCGTCGCTGAGGACCGGCGTCGAGACCCGCAGCTCGCCCGCGGCGGGGACCACGAACTCGTGGACGAGCGAGCCCACCCGGCTCGAGTTGAGGTCGCGCACGACGATCTTCGCCTGGTAGGTCCCCGGAGGCAGTGTGAACTCGCGGGACACGGGGTACCAGCCCCGCTCCAGCTTCCGCCGTGTCTCGGGCAGGAGCGACATCTCGATCTTCTGGTCGTAGCGGTAGTACTCGCCCGTCTCCCGGTGCTGGGCCTCGACGAGGAAGGCGAGCGAGTCGTTCGATCGGTCGGCGTCCTTCAGGAACTCGAGGCCGTGGACGTCGATCTCGACCGCGAGCTGGACGCTCATCTGGTTGAGGCTCACCTCGTCGAACACGAACGTCGAGGCACGCAAGGGGATGTCCGGGATGTCGAAGGGCGAGTCGAGGGCGTGGCCGATGACGGGGTCCCGCTCCTCCTTGCGGGCCAGCTCGCCCTCGAGGGGGGCGAAGTAGCCGCGCCGCGCGCGCACCGTGAGCCCCTTCGCCCTCTCCGGGCGGAGCTTCACGTCGATCTTCCGGAACTTGCCGTCGCGCCGCAGGTCCGTGGGGTTGTAGCCGAGCAGGTAGTAGACACGGGACTCGTTCGAGACCCGGGTGATGCCTCCCGAGAGGTCGTTCGAGTTCTTGACCACGAAGCCGCCGGTGTCGAGGGCCAGGGCCTCCGTGCCCTCGGCGTCGCGGCTCAGGTCGGCGAGGACCGCGACCACGTCCTGGACCTCGATCGGGCGGCCGAACGCGGCGGTGAAGGCCTCCGGCATCGCCTGCAGGCCGCGGGTGTCGATGAAGTAGACGGGGACGTTGTAGCGGCGGGAGGCGACGACCGCGTCCTTCATGGCGGAGAGCTGGATGTCGTAGACGAAGCCCTGGGAGACGAGGATCAGCGCCTTGCGGCCCTTGATGTCGGAGAGCGACGCCATGGCCCGCGCGACCACCTCGAGGGTGATCTTGTCCCGCGACCGTGCGAGCTCGTGCACCTCGCGGGCCCGCATGCGGACGACCTCCGGGATCTCGCCCGGGGTGGAGGTGACGGCGTCGGCCGGCCGTACCCCACGGGAGTCCTTCTGCTGGCCCACCGCCCCGTAGGAGTCGAAGCGACGCTGCACCTGCCAGGCCATCTGCTCGTCCTGGTACTCCTCGATCCGCATCGCCTCGAACTCCGTGATGCGGTCGGGCGAGGGGTCGGGGACGTAGCGGCCGTCGAGCCGCTTCAGGATGGCCACCAGGGCGTCGTGCCCTTCGGGCATGCGCTCCGTCCACCAGGCGGTGCCGCCGCTCGCCACCAGGGTGACCACGTCACCCTCGCCCACGCCGTCCTTGAGGAAGGCGGCCACCGCGCCGCGGGCGCGCTGCGCCTGCAGCGGGGAGAGGTGGATGTCGTCGAAGACGACAACGAACGTCCGGCCGCGCCGCGCGGCCGCGCCCTCGTTCGTCGAGACGACGGTGCGCGGAGGGGCGGTCTCCGTGGTCGGCACCGGCGCGGGCACGGAGACCGCCTCGAAGCTGGTCAGGCCCTGGGGCGTCCCGTTCTCGCTGACCTGGAAGTCGTCCCGGGTGAGGCCGGCGACGGGCTGGCCCTTGCGGTCCAGCACCGCCACGTCGACCGTGACCAGCTCGACCTGGGCGGGGAAGGTCGGCTGGCCGGAGGTTGCCGCCGGGGCCTGGGCGGGGGGGCGCGCCGTGGCCGGGGCGGCCGGTGGCGGAGCCTGGATCGGCAGAGACGTCGCGGGGACGACGCTGAAGGCGAGGGCGAGGCCGAGGGCGAGGAGCACGCTGCGGGAGGAGAGCATCCGGGCGGAGCGGATCATGCGCCTCCCAGGTTATGTCCCGGCCGGGCTCCGATCAAGACGACGGGGACCCAGCCGGCGCCGGCGAGCTGGGCGCGACCACGCGGAACGAGCAGCGCTCCCAGGCCCGGTTCGGCCCGCTCCGGAGCTCGGCGTTCACCTCGTAGCGCCCGGGCGGGAACTGCGCCGCGGGCACGCTCGCCACGTAGGGGATCCGCCCTTCGGCGTCCGGCGGGGGAAGCGTCGGATCCGAACGTCCCACCACCCGGCCGTCGTGCCGGAACTCGAGGGTGATCTCCGGGGCGTCGGTGGAGCCCGCGGGCACGTAGGCCACGAAGAAGAGGCCGAGGGGCGCACCGGGCGGAAGCTCGGCCTCGCCGACCCACGGCACGATGCGCACTCCCCCGGCCCGGAACGGGTCGTCGGAAGCCAGCGCTCCCTTGGGCACCTGCTCCGTCCGCTTCACGACCGCCAGGCTGCTCAGGCCCACCGGTAGGCTCCGCGCGGGCACGCTGAGCCGCGAGAGCTCGACCGCGGTGCGGCCGGTCTGCTGGTCCACCGCTGCCGTTTCCAGGCGGTAGCGGCCCGCGGGCAGGGTGAACGAGCGCATGAAGACCGCGTTGCCCTGCTTGAGCTCCCCGTGCCGGCTGCGTGGCAACCACAAGGGCGAGTCCTGGCTGAACTTCTCGGCCACTGCGCCCCACGAGCTGCGCAGAACGCCCATGAAGGAGAAGTGCGCCCGTTCGAACGACGGGTCCTGGTCCTTCTCGAACCGGATGCCTTCGAGGGGCAGCTCGAGGACGACGGTGTACCTCTGCCCTCCCGCCTCGCGCCCGAAGCGGAAGGCGCGCTGCCGCAGGGGCAGGTCGTGGGGGGGCTCGGCCGCGCGCATGGCCTTCAGGAGCTGCACCTCGTACGAGAAGCTGGCCGTGCCCTCGCCGGGGGGCATGGCGAAGTAGCCGCTCCGCGTCTGGACGCTCGTCCCGGGCCGGGTCACCTTGAGCTCGATCTTTCGGAAGCGGCCGTCGAACTCGCGGTTCGAGGGCGAGTAGGACACCTCGTAGTAGCCGCGCAGGTCTCCCACCGCCCGCACGATCCCCGCCCGGACGTCGTTCGAGTGCGAGATGAGGACGCCGCCGGTGCTCTCGGCGAGCTGGCCCAGGGTGCCCACCGCGTCCATGCGCAGGGCGGCCTCGGCGGTGTCCGCGATCTGCATCTCCTCCCGCGTGACGAGGCGGACGCCGCGGGACATCTGCTGCCGCATGCTCGTCTCCACCGCCTCCCGCAGCGTCTCGCGGGCGGCGGCAGTGTCGGAGGCGGTGCTCAGGCCGCGGGCGTCGACCGCGTAGACGCTGACGTTGGCGCGGTTGGCCTCGCTGATCGCGGCGAGGAGCACGTGCTCGAGAGTGGGGGGGGCCTGGATGCCCTGGGAGAAGAAGAGGATCGTCTTGCGGCCGGCGAGAGCCTGCTGCTGCCTGGCCAGGGCGAGGATCGCGAAGAGCGAGGAGTGGCCCTGCTGCTCGCGCTGCAGGGTGTCGGTGAGGCGCAGGGCGTTCACGGCCATGTTGGCCATGGCCACCTGCTGGCCGAGCTGGGCGCTGGCCACCGACCCGGCCACTCCGGCCGCGGCCACTCCCGCTCCGGTGCCGGTGCTCGCGTCCAGCTGGTCCTGGAGGGCGTTCGCCCGGCCCACCGCCTCGGCGAGGCGCTCGGTGGCCGCGGTGTACTGGGTGTCGATCTGGCCGGTCGCCTGGAGGACGGCATGCCGGACCGCCTCCCGGTCGGTCGTGAACTGCTGCAGCAGGCGGAGGCTCTCCCCGATCTGGAAGACCGAGACGTACACGTCCGGCCGGTCCTCGAGCTCCAGGAACGAGAGCGCGGCCCGGCGGGCGATGTTGCGCCCGTCCGGCCCGAGCTGGTCGAAGAGCAGGCTGACGAGATTGAGGTGGCGGCTCTCGCCGGGCCGGGGCTTCTCCGCGGGGGCGGTCGCGCCGGCCGCCGAGCCGGCATCATCCATGGCCTCCCCGATCGCCTGCGAGTCCAGGAAGCGGAAGTTGCCGACCTCCTGCTTGACGCCGTCCTCGTAGACCTCGACCTCGCCCGGCGCGAGGTCCCGCACCGTACGGCCCTTCTTGTCGCGCACGACCACGTCGAGGAGCACCACCTCGGTCTGGACCCGGAAGACCTCCCGCCGCAGCTCGGAGGGCGGCTCCTGGGCCGAAGCCGACCGGGCCGACCCGGCGACGAGCAGGGCGAGGACGAAGGAGAAAGGCGGCGATGGTCCCCTCATGGCTTCTTCGCCTCCTCCGGGATCGTGTCCTCCCGGGCGAACCCGGGCAGCCGGTCCTTCTCCCGCGCGACCTGCAAGCGCCGATACGCGTCGCGTTCCTTCTCCGCGTCCTCGCGCCGCCCCGCCATCACGTACGCGCGGGCGAGGGCGGCGCGCATGTCGGGGCTCTCCGGGGCGAGCCGCACCGCCCGCTCCAGCTCGCTCACGCCGCGCGGGACCTGGCCCGTCTCGAGGAGCGCCCGCCCGAGCGCATGGTGGGCGGCGAAGAGGCCGGGAGCGAGGCGCGTCGCCTCCTCGGCGTAGGGCAGGGCCGCGGCGTGCTCGCCCTGCTTCATGAGCTCGAAAGCGATCTCGAGCCTCGGGTAGACGGCCTTGGGGTCGACCTCGATCTCCTTCCGGAAGGCGTCGAGGGCGGGAGCGGCGTAGTCCGCTCCCAGCTGGAGGAGGTAGCTTCCGTAGCCGTAGTGCAGGTTCGGGGTGTCCGGGTAGCGGGCCAGAAGCTCCTCGAAGCGCGGCCGCGCTTCCCGCTTCAGGCCCAGCGCCGAGAACCCGGCGCGTCCCGCGGCCTGGACGAGCTCCTGCTTCTCGGCCGGCACGTCCTCCGGCAGCATCGCCATGCCCAGGACGAACAGCCCGCAGGCGGTCACCAGGGCGGGCGTCTCGGTCTTCGCGCGAGCGAGGGCCGCGAGCGGCTCCGACGCGAGGGGGAACTGCCCCGCTCGCAGGCGAAGGACCGCCATGTCGTAGTAGACGACGTCGCGGATCTCGGCGTTGCCGACGGAGCCGAGCGAGAGGCCGTGCGCCAGGTACCGCATCGACAGGTCGTAGTGCCGGCGGTCGAACTCCACCAGGCCGCGCAGCGCCCACCCGGGGCCGGAATCGGGCTTGAGCGCGACGAAGCGCCCGAACGCCCGGGCCGCCTGCGAGCTGTCGTGCCGCTCGTACGACAGCGCGCCGATGTACCACCAGCCCTCGTCCCAGTCCGGCCGCAGACGGACGCCCTCCCGATACCAGCGGACGGCTTCCGCGGGATCGCCGGTGTCCCGGGCGGCGGCCGCTCGCCGCGACGCCTCCTCGAACGAGACCGAGGGCGTCTCACGCGCGGGAGCGGCCGAGGACGGCGCCGAACTGGCTCCCGGAGGGCTCCCGCCCTGGGCTGCGCCGGCGGCAGCCGGAAGGAGGGCCACGACGAGGACGAAAGTCGGGCCGGTGGTCACGGGAGCATCCTCACCGATTATAGGGTCCGACCAACCCGGAGGATCCGGCCGCCGCCCGGGAGGCCCGCTCAAAAGCACGACGGCGGGCGCCGCCCGGAGGCGACGCCCGCCGTCTTCGAATCGGTTCGAGCCGTCCCTAGAACGTGAACCGCAGCGCGAGCTGAACGATGCGCCGGCCGAACTTGTTGTCCTCGTTGATCTTCCCGAAGTTGGCGTTCGTCTGCACGCCGTTCGTGTAGTTCAGCGTCAGGTTGGCCGACTGGTCGGGGTACCAGATCGGGTGGTTGAGCACGTTGTAGCCCGAGATGCGGAGCTGGACCTTCTGCCCCTTGCTCCCGACCGAGAAGTTCTTGAAGAGCGACATGTCGAGGTTCTGGTAGGCGTTGCCCTTCATGTACGGCATGACGTAGTTGCCGTTCTGGCCCACGGACGGGGCCGCGAAGCAGCTCGGGTTGATCATGTAGCCGCTCGGAACGTTCTTGGTGGGGTCGCAGGTCAGCACCGGGAAGGCCGCCATCTGCGGCGACCCTGTGATGTTGACCGGGTTGATCGTCACGCCCTGTGCGTTCGTGCCCTGGATGTTGAAGTTCACGCCGTTCGACAGCTGGAGAGGTGCGCCGCTCACGTAGGTGGCCACACCGGCGATCTGCCAGCCGCCGAGGAACGCGTTGAGGACGGGGTCGCCCTTGAACTCCTTCAGCAGCCACGAGAACGAGGCGCTCGCCACGTGGGTGCGATCTTGTCCGCTCACACCGTAGTAGTAGCTCCGCAGGGGCACGATGTACTCCGAGCCCCAGGAGTTGCCGACCTCGCTGGTGCGGATGCCGAGCGACTTCGAGAACGTGTAGCTCAGCGTGTAGTTGAAGCTCCCCCGCTGGCGGCTCAGGAGTGCCTGCAGCGAGTGGTAGTTGGAGTAGGCGTCGTGCTGGTAGACGTTGAGGTCGCCGTAGGCCTGCAGCGGCCGGTAGAGCTGCTGGTTGCCGCTGGGATTGCTCAGCATCGCGCCGAGGGGCACCGCGTTGTAGTTGGCGATGCCGTTGTTGAGCAGGTTGTCGTTCTTGTTGCCGACGTAGCCGAGCTCGACGTTCATCGACCAGGGCAGCTTCTGGTTCAGGGTCAGGCTCCAGGTGTAGGACAGGGGCATCTTGTTGTCGTTGATGTCGATCGTGTTGGACGCCCCGGGCAGGGCTCCGCCGCCGAGCCCCTCGACGTTCCTGATGTACGTGTCGCTCTGGCTGTAGCTGCGCTGGCCCTGGCCGACCGAAAGCAGGCTGGAGTAGATCGACTGCGGCTCGTGGTAGCGGTACATGCCGACCCCGCCTCGCACCACGGTCTCGCCGGTGCCCCGGAGGTCCCACGCGAAGCCGAAGCGCGGGGTCGCGTAGAACCAGCTGCCGTCCACGCCGGAGAGCGGGACGTTGGAGTCGATCTTGTTCCACACGATGCCCGGGTAGCTGCCGGTGCCGCTTCCGTACTTCGTCGCGTCCCAGGCGGCCATCCCGATCCCCGCGTTGTCCGTCCAGGGGCCGAAGTACGAAAGTCTCACGCCGAGGTCGAGGGTCAGGCGGGGCTTGACCTTCCACGAATCCTGGATGTAGCCCTCCAGGAGGTTGTAGTGCATGTCGTTGACGAGGTTCTTCGAGCTCTCGCTGTAGTCCAGCGGGCCGCCTCTCAGGAGGTCGGCGAACGTGTTGCCGGTGCTCCCGCCCTCCCAGGTCGCGAGCGCGAGGTAGGCGTTCGAGTTCGCGTTGTTGGGCTGGGCGTTCGTGACGTGTTCGAAGTAGGCGCCCATCTTGACCGTGTGCAGGCCCCAGACCTTGGTGAGGTTGTCCTGGGCCGAGATCTGCCACTTCTTCGCGAACAGGATCGGGTCGAAGCCGCCGGGGTTGAAGATGAGCGGCCCGTTGGCCCCCCAGCCGCCGGCGTCGACGGACGGGATCTGGTCGTTGCTCTCGCCGTAGACGCCCTGGTACGGGTAGCCGAGAGCGGCTCGCGAGATCGCCTGCTTGTTGTCCCACTGGTTGGGGAAGTTGATGTAGGTGACGGCGAAGATCGTCTCGTTGGTGAGCGTCGGGTCGAACACGTGAGTGAGGCTCGCCGAGACCGAGTCCGAGCGGTTCTTGCCGCTGATCGAGGAGGGGTAGGGCAGCTGGTACGAGCCGTTGCGCCACCACAGGCCGATCACGAAGGGCTGCACCTCGCGCTGGATGTTGTAGCGCAGGAACATCTTCGTGTTGTCGGAGATGTTCCAGTCGATGCGGGCGAGGCCCTGCCACCCGTTCTGGTCGACGAGCAGGTTGTTGATGTAGTTGTAGCCGCCCGTCACCGCGGGGTCGGCGTTCGGGTTCGGGTACAGGGCCATCAGGGCCTTGCCGCCCGGATCCATCTGGCTCGCCGGCACGATGCCGCCGGGGAGGTTGATCGGCGTGTTGACGAAGCTGCCGCTGCCCACTGCGCCGGGGTTCGTGAAGTCGCCGTTGCGCATCGCCGCCGTGGGAACCCACGACTTGACGTAGCCCGTGTCGAGCCTCTGGCCGAAGTACTCGAAGCCGGCGAAGAAGAAGACCTTGTCGCGGTTCTTGTTGAAGTCGGTGCCCGGGATGAGGAGCGGGCCGCTGACCGTGAAGCCCGGGTAGGTGAACTTGTTCTTGACCCGGTCCTGCCCGACCTTGTTCGCGTACCACTCGTTCGAGTTCAGGTGGTAGTCGCGGAAATAGCCGAAGACCGAGCCGTGGAACTCGCGGCCGCCCGCCTTGCTGATGACGCTCATGGCCACCGGGCCCTTGGCGTGCTCGGCCGAGAAGTTCGACTGCAGGACCTTGAACTCCTGCACCATCTCGGTGTTGGGGTTGACGGAGGTCGCGCAGTTGCAGCCGGGGTCGGCGCCCGGCGCGCCGTCGATCGTGATGTCGAGGGCCCAGGTGCGGTTGCCGTTGGCGGCGTAGTTGCCGACGGCGCTCTGGTTGTTCCCGCCGCCGCCCTGGTACTCGCCGTTGCCGTTGATGCCGTAGACCTCGCCCGTGAAGTTCGGCCGGTTCGTGGTGCCGTTCGTGGCGGGGGACATGCCGGGCAGCAGCCGCAGAACTTCGGCGGCGCTCGTGCCGACGATCGGGATGTTCTCGATCTGCTCGGCCGAGAGCGTGGCGCTCTTCTCGCCGGAGTTGAGCGGGGTGAGAGCCACCTCCGCGCTGACCGAGACGGTCTCGGCCACGGTCGCGACCTTGAGGGCGATCTGGCGCAGCGACCGCGAGTCGCCCGATCGGAGCTCGATGCCGGTGACCTGGTACGTGTTGAAGCCGGCGATCGAGACCTGGACGCTGTAGGTGGCCGCGGGCAGCGACGCGAAGGCGAAGAACCCGTCCGAGTTCGTGACCGAACGGCGGACGCCCTTCGACGCCTCGTTGGTGACGGTGACGTCGGCGCCGGGGATGACGCCCCCCGACTCGTCGACGACGCTGCCGCTCAGGCTACCCGTGATGCTCTGTGCGTACGTCGTGTCCGGCAGCGCCAGGAGCACCGCCAGGAGAGGAACGGCGACGAGGGCCACGGCTGTCGCCATTCCCCGGAATGGGTTGAACCTCATTGTTACCCTGCCTCCAGTAAGTTCGAGGGAGCCGGATGCCGTTCGCTCACCTCAGCCGTGGGCCCGTGAAGCCCGGTTCCCACGGCCGCTGGTCGTGCAGTTTGAAAGGCAGGTAAAGACCTGTCAAGAAAAAACGACGATGTGGGCCATAGAACTCACGCCGCACGGACGGGACCAATAGCACGTACCATTCGTCCATGTCGTTGGAGGCTCGTAAACATTTGTCCGGTATGAACTAAAGACCGGCAGGCGACGGTGCGAAACCGATTTCGCTCCAAGCTGTTGGAGAGGAGCTCCAGGGGCTTCTGGGCAGTTGCGGGCGATGCCGCTCGCGTAGGCTCTATGCTACGGCTGGAGCGTGAAGGCGACCCTCTCTTCCGCCTGGGAGGCGCCCTGTCGGACGGTGACCTTCAGCTCGTGGCGACCGGGCCCGTACCGGTCGATCGGGATCGGAGCGAGGAAGCGGATGCGCCCGTCGGCATCGGGAGCCGGCAGCACCACCGTGTTGCGGCCCTCGGCCCGGCCGTCGGCGGAGAACTCGAGCGTCATCTGCGGCGCGCCGGCGCCGGCGAGCGGGTACACGACCACGTACACGGGGAGCCTCGCCGTGGTGGCCTTCGAGATCGGGTCGTCGAGGCTGGGGACGATGCGCATCGCCTCGCCGCGCAGCGGGTCCTCGGGCGCGCCCGCCGGCAGCGGCGGGGCCGGCTCCATCCGCCGCACCACGACGACGCTGCTCACCGCGAGCCCCTGGGCAGCCGCGACCGCGAGCGGGGCGCGGTAGACGCTCGTCGCCGCGCTCTCCCGGTCCTGGGCCACGAGCTCCAGCGTGTAGCGGCCCGGGGGCACCACGAGCTTGCGCTTGAAGACGACGTTGCCCTGCTGGAGCTGGGGCAGCTTGTCCAGCGGTCCCTCGAACGGGTAGTCCTGGCTGACCCGCTCGGCCGTCTTCCCCTCCTCGTCCTTCACGAGCGCGAGGAGGGCGAAGTGGAGCCTGTAGAGCTTCGCTTTCGGGTCGGTCGTCACCTTGAAGCTCGAGATCGGCAGCTCCGCGACGAGCGTGACCTCGCGGCCTTCGGCCGCCGTGGCGAACGCGAACGTGCCGGCCGCGATCTTGAAGTCCTTCCTCGGCTCGGCCGCCTTCAGGGCGTCGAGGAGGGGCATCTCGTACGCGAGGATGGGACCCGCCTCGTCGGGCGGGGTGGCGATGTAGCCGTTGCCTTGCTGCACCTTCGTCCCTCCGCGGCTCACCCTGACCTCGGTGCTGCGGAAGGCGCCGTCCCACGACGCGCTCCCCGGCGTGTAGGTGATCTCGTAGAAGCCGGAGAGGTCCCCGGCCAGGCGCTCCATCGGCTTGCGGTAGTCGTTCACGTCGAGGACGGCGAAGCCGCCGGTGCTCTCGCTCAGCTCCTTGAGCGGCTGCTTCCAGTTCGCGCGGGCGCTCGCCTCCATCCGCTCGCCGAGCTGCGCCTTGTCGCGGGTCGTCCCCCCGCCCGCGAGCGGGTTGGCGTTCATGCTGTCCTTGCGCACCTCGTCCACGGCGTCGCGGGCCGCGTGGGCCTCGCTGTCCATGGCGAGCCCGCTCGCGTCGATCCCGTAGAAGGCCACGTGGGCGCGGTTCGCCTCGCTGATCGTGGACTTGAAGAAGTCGCCCAGGAGGCTGGAGACCGACAGGCCGCCCGTGAAGTAGAGGACGGCCTTTCGCCCGGGGGCGGTCGCCTGCCCCTTCGCCACCGCCATCAGGAGGTAGAGCGCCGACCCCTCCTGCTGCTGCCGCAGCAGCCGGTCTCCCTGGCGGACGATCCGGCCCAGCACCTCGGCGCGCGACACCGCGGCGGGGTCCTTGGCCTTGCCGGTGGCGAGCTGTCCGAGAGTCTCCGCGACCTGCTTGCGGGCGGCGGCGTCGGGCTCCCCGAGCGCCTGGTCCATGTCGCTCGCCGCCTTGGCCACGGCCTGCCGCACGAGGCCCAGGTCGCTCGTGAAGGGCTGCACGGTCCAGAGCTGGAGGCCGATGCGAAAGACGGCGATCTCCGTGCCCGCCCCGAGGTCGTGCTTCAGCAGCTCCTCCACCGCCTGGCGGGCGCGCTTCTGCTGGTTCGCGTCCAGGCCGCCGAAGACGAGGGAGACGAGGCTGCCCGGGCTCGGCGCCCCCTCCGGGGCCTCGCCGCCCTTCACGAAGCGGACGGACTCGACCGGCCTCTTGCTGCCGCTCTCCGAGACCTCGACCTCCGCGGGCTTGAGGTCGGGCACCGCAACGTCCTTCTTGTCCTTGACCAGGACGTCGAGGACGATCCTCCCGGCCTCGGGGACGTCGGCCGCGGCCGCGCGCGGGACGAGCAGGAGAACACCGGCCGCGACGGCGAGCGCGTTGCGCATGAAGGCCCTCCAGCGACGCGAGCGGTGCCCGCGCCCGAACGAGCGCAGCTTGGAGCAGGGCGAGGAGGCCTGTCAATCGGGTGACAGGGGCGAGACGGGCGGAGACCCGGCCGCCGGCCGGGTGCGGCCTCAGCGCGCGACGGCCAGGGCGGCGGCGATCGCGTCGATCGCGGCCACGGCCTCCCTCGCCTTCCCGGCATGGTTGTTCACCAGGACCGCGAAGGCCAGCCGCTCCCCCCGCTCCGTGGTGACGTAGCCGGCGAGGGCGTTCGCGAGGCGCAGGGTGCCGGTCTTCGCGGCGACCCGCCGCTCGGCCGGCGTGCCCCGCATCCGCGTCTCGAGCGTGCCGTCGACGCCGGCGACGGGCAGGGAGTCGCGGAACGCGACGGCGTACGGGTGCCGGTCCATGGCCACGAGGAGGGCCACGAGGCCCGCGGGCGTGAGGAGGTCGCTCCGCGCGAGGCCGGACCCGTCGGCGAGCTCCCAGCCCTCGTCGGGCACGCCGAGGCGCCGCGCGAGATCGGCGACCGCCTCTCTCCCCTTCGCCGCGCTGCCCTCGCCCTTCGCCTTCAGGCCCACGAGCCGGAGCAGCATCTCCGCGTGCAGGTTCTGGCTCTCCTTGTTGACGACGCGGACCATCTCCGCCATCGGGGGAGACTCGTGCGCGGCCAGGACGCGGGCGCCCACGGGGAGCGGCTGCCGCGACGTCGCGAGGCCGCCCACCACCCGCACGCCCTTCGCCTCGAGAGCGGCGCGGAACGCCGCCGCGGCGCAGCGCGCCGGATCGGCCACGGCGAGACCGCCCTTCCAGTGGCCGCCGAGGGGCAGCCGGCCGGTCAGGAGGGCCTCGTTCGAGCCGGGCTCGCGCTCGAGCCGGATCCCGTCGTCCCCATCCGCAGGAGGCGGCGGCGCCGCGACCGCCTCCGTCGTGGTGACCGTCGACCGGACCGTCACGCAGCCGGCGTCGGGCGTCAGGTCCAGCACCGCCGGGTCACCCGCCCGCTCCCCGGGCTCGAGCGTCACCTCGACCTCGTTGTCCGCGAACGAGAGCGCGGACACCTCGGCGCCGTAGCCCCAGGCCAGGTCCTCCCACGTCCAGTCGGAGCCCCGCCGCTCCCCGACGAAGGCCCCCTCGTGGCCGACCACCCGGCCCTCGATCCGCCGGACGCCCGCCGCCGCCACGGCTCCGGCCATCTCCTCGAACGCCGCCGCCGGGCGTCCCGGCCAGAAGCGGGCCGAGAGGTTCGGGTCGCCGCGCCCCACGAGGAAGACGTCGCCGAGGAGGCGGCCGAGGCCGTCCAGCCGGCCCACGGTCTCGACGGTGGTTCGGATGCGCCCGTCCGCGCCGAAGGCGTCGAGGGCGGCCGCGGTCGTGACGAGCTTCATGTTCGAGGCGGGACGGAAGGCCTTGTCCGCGTTGCGGGCGTAGAGCGTCCGACCGGTGGCGAGGCTCCGCACGTCGATCCCCCAGAAGGCAGTGGCAAAGGCGGGCTGGGAGGCGATCGCGTCGACGGCCTTCGCGAGGCGCTTGGGCGACGGGTCGCCGGCCGCCGCGGGCGCCGCGACCGAGGCCAGCGCCAGCGCGACCGCCCCCCTCAGGGCCGGTGCCAGCGCCTCTCTCCCGGCACGCCACGGTCCACGCCTCGCGTCCGACCGTTTCAGCATCGTTCTCTCCCAGCCGGGTGGATCCCGGGCTCGTCCGGTTGGCGACGACGGACGTCTAGCCGGCGGCGGGGGTGATCGCTCCCTCCCCCTCGGCGCAGCCGCTCGCGACGACCGTGCGGACCTCCTCGGCGAGCGCCTCCGCGTCCTCGGCCGTGCGTCCTTCGACCGGCACGGGCGAGTGCAGGACGACGCGCACCCGACCCGCGCGGACGCTCGACAGCCCCCTCGGCACCACGGCCTTGACGCCGATCAGGGAGACCGGCACGACGGGCGCGCCGGCCTCGATCGCCAGGCTGAAGCTCCCCCGCTTGAAACGCCGGACGGTGCCGTCGGGGCTCCTCGTGCCCTCGGGGAACACGACGACGCTCGTGCCGGCGCGGATCCTCCGTGCCGCCTCCTCGAGGCTCCGACGCGCGCGGAAGGGATGGCTGCGGTCGATCGGGAGGTGGCCCCCGAGCCAGATCGACCAGCCGAGAAGGGGTACCAGGGAGAGCGACCTCTTGTAGACGATGCGGAAGTCCACCGGCAGGTGGCCGAAGAGGACGAGGATGTCGAGGGCGCTCGCGTGGTTGGCGGCGTAGACGGCCGGCCCCGCGGGGACGTGTGCGAGCCCGCTCACGCCCACCTGGACCCGGAAGAGGCGCAGCAGGAGCCGGCTCCAGGCTCCGCCGATCGCGCGGGTGGTCTTTCCGCTGCGGTCCACGAGGGCGGCCACGAAGGCGGCCGACGAACAGGCCGCGGTGATCAGGAGGGCGAGCGGGGCGCGGACGAGGAGGAAGAGGAGCGACCGGCCCAAGGCACCCTGCTAATCGCGGGCCGAGGGCCCGCCGCCCCCCGGGGGCGCGCCGGCCCCGGAGCCGCCGTCGCCGCGGGGCGGCTCGGCGGCCGGTCGCTCGGCGTCCCGCCGCTCGGCCTCGCGCCTCGGCTCACCTCGCCAGTCGCGCCCGTTGCGCCCCTCGCGCCTCTCCCGCCCCTCGCGGCGACCGTCGCCTTCCCCCGGCGCGGCCTCCGGCCACCGGCAGAAGATCATCTTGCCCGCCGTCGTCTGGAGGACGCTCGTCACCGTGACCTCGATCGTCCGGTTGATCGCGCGCTTGCCCTGGTCCACCACCACCATCGTCCCGTCGTCGAGGTAGGCGACGCCCTGCCCGGGCTCCTTGCCCTCTTTCAGGACGAAGACCCGGAGGACCTCGCCCGGGAGCACCACCGGCTTCAGCGCGTTCGCGAGCTCGTTGATGTTGAGCACGGCGACGCCCCGGAGCTGGGCCACCTTGTTCAGGTTGAAGTCGTTCGTGACGATCTTGCCCGAGAGGCGCTTCGCGAGCTCGATGAGCTTCATGTCGACCTCCCTCACCTCCGGGAAGTCCGTCTCCACGATCTGGACCTGGACGTTCGTCATCTTCTGGATGCGCTGCAGGACGTCGAGGCCCCGCCGGCCGCGGTTCCTCTTCATCGAGTCCGAGGAGTCGGCCACCTGCTGCAGCTCGCGCAGGACGAACTGGGGGACGACGAGGGTCCCGTCGAGGAAGCCGGTCTCGCAGACGTCGGCGATGCGGCCGTCGATGACGACGGACGTGTCGAGGACCTTGTACTGGTGCAGGCGCGACGCGTCCTTGAAGGCGGCGATGATGCGGGCCGGCTCGAACCACTCCCCGCGCCGGGTCCCGATCACGATCCCGATGTAGATGAGGAACACGATGAGGACCGAGTGGATGAATTGCTCGGCCACGAGGTCGAGGCCGGCGATCACCCCCCACACGAGGTTGGCGCCGAGGAGGCCGGTCACTCCCCCCACGAGCGCTCCCACCATGTTGTGGGGCGGGACGCGTCTGATCCGCAGCTCGAGGAGGACGATGCCGAATCCGACCGCTATCCCGAGAGCGGCGCCGGCCAGGGGCTGGCCGGGCACGGGGTTGTAGCGCCACCCCGCCCACGCAAGCGCGACGAAGACCAGGGTGCGGAACAGGATGAGCCACATGGTGAGGCCTTTCGGGCTGAACCCGCGATAAGGAGAAGGAATGAGGCGGAGGGCTTCATCGATTTCGACCTGTGGTGGGGCAATCATACGCCCGAGATCGGGCGGGGCAAGACCCCGGGGCCGAGGCGGTCGGACCGGGACCGAAGGGCCGCGAGGCCGCTCAGCCGCCGTCGGAGAGCCGCTCGAGCGCCTCCTCGAGCGTGCGGACGCCGATCAGGCGGAGCCCGGGGAGGGGCTCGTCGGGGACGTTGCGCGCGGGCAGGATGCAGCGGGTGAAGCCCATCTGGGCCGCCTCCCGGACCCGCAGGGCCGCCTGGCCGGCTCCCCGCACCTCGCCCCCCAGGCCGATTTCCCCGAAGAGCACGGTGTGGGCGGGCAGCGGGCGGTTGCGGAACGACGACGCCACGGCGGCGGCGACGCCGAGGTCGGCCGCCGGCTCGTCCACCTCGAGCCCGCCGGCCACGCTCACGAAGACGTCGTCGCCCAGGAGCTCGAGGCCGACCCGCTTCTCGAGAACGGCCAGGAGCAGGCTCGTGCGGTTGGGGTCGATCCCGATCGACATGCGCCGCGGCGTGCCGAAGGAGGTCGGCGAGACGAGGGCCTGGACCTCGACGAGCACCGGCCTCGAGCCCTCGATCGTGCACACGACCGCCGACCCCGGCGCGCCCGCCTGCCGCTCGGAGAGGAAGAGGGCCGAGGGGTTCGCCACCGGCTTCAGGCCGGCCCCCGTCATCTCGAAGACCCCGAGCTCCGAGACGGCGCCGAAGCGGTTCTTCACCGCGCGCACGATCCGGTGGTGCTGCCTTTTCTCGCCCTCGAAGTAGAGGACCGTGTCCACGATGTGCTCGAGGGACTTGGGCCCGGCGATGCTGCCGTCCTTCGTCACGTGGCCGATCAGGAAGGTCGTGATCGCGCGCCCCTTGGCCAGGAACAGGAGCTGCGTCGCCACCTCCCGCACCTGGCTGATGCTCCCGGGGGCGGACGGGAAGCGCGACGAGAAGACGGTCTGGACGGAGTCCACGACGAGCGCCTTGGGCCGGAGCGCCTCGACCTGCTCGAGGATCCGCTCGAGGGAGGTCTCGGCGACGAGGAAGAGCCCGCCGCCGGCGATGCCGAGCCTCTCCCCGCGGAGCTTGACCTGGCGCTCGGACTCCTCGCCCGAGACGTAGAGCACGGTGCCGTGGGTGCGGCCGAGGAGGTGGGCGACCTGCAGCAGCAGCGTGCTCTTGCCGATGCCCGGCTCGCCGCCGATGAGGACGAGAGACCCGGGCACGACGCCGCCGCCGAGGACGCGGTCGAACTCGTCGATGCCCGAGCCGACGCGCGGCTCCTCGCCGGAGTCGATCGCGTCGAAGGCCTTCGGCGCCCCGGCGGGGAGGACGAGCTGGTCGGGGCGGCCCCGGCCGGGCGGCGGGGCGACCTCCTGCCGCTCCTCGGCGAGGCTGTTCCACTCGCCGCAGTCGGGGCACCGGCCGAGCCACTTCGAGCTCTCGAAGCCGCAGGCCTGGCAGGCGAAGACGGTCTTGAGCTTCGTCATCCTGAAGGACCCCCGTCTGCCCGGTCCTGAAGGATCCGCAACGGCGACGGGTGACGATGGATCGGCGACCGACATTGACGCTGAAACGGACCGACGGTTCTGAAACGGATGGATCCTTCGGAATCGCGCTCCGCCGGCGATCCCTCAGGGGCAGGATCGCTCGGGATCGCGCTAGGCCGGCGATCCCGAGGGCGCATGCCACTCCAGGTTCTCGAAGCGCGTGAACTCCTTGATGAACGCCAGCTTGCGGCTGCCGGTGGGCCCGTTCCTCTGCTTGCCGATGATGATCTCGGCGATCCCGCGGTTCTCGTCGGTCGGCTTGTACTCCTCTTCCCGGTAGATGAACATCACGACGTCCGCGTCCTGCTCCAGAGCACCGGACTCCCGGAGGTCGGAGAGCTGCGGCCGGCGGTCGGTCCGGGCCTCCGGGGCGCGCGAGAGCTGGGAGAGCGCGATCACCGGGCAGGTCAGCTCCTTGGCCAGGCCCTTCATCGAGCGGCTGATCGCCGACATCTCCTGCTGGCGGTTCTCGACGCGGCCGGCCGCGGTCACGAGCTGGAGGTAGTCCACGATCACGAGGCCGAGGCCGAACTCGGCCTTGAGCCGCCGGCACTTCGCCCGCATCTCGAGGGGCGAGATGACGGCCGAGTCGTCGATGAAGATCCGGGACTGCGAGAGGTCGCTATAGGCCTTGGCGAGCCGCGCCCAGTCCTTCTCGTTGAGCTTGCCGGTGCGGAGGCGGTGGGCGTCGATGCGGGCGTCGGCGCAGAGGAGGCGCAGCGCGAGCTGCTCCTTGGACATCTCGAGCGAGAAGAGGCCCACCGTCTCCCCGACCCGCAGGGCGACGTGCTGGGCCACGTTGAGGCAGAAGGACGTCTTCCCCATGGCCGGGCGGGCGGCCACGATGACGAGGTCCCCCTTCTGGAGGCCGCTCGTCATCTCGTCGATGTCCACGAAGCCGGTGGCGAGGCCGGTCACCACGTCCTTCGACTGCGAGAGCTGGTCGATCGTGCGGAAGCTCTCCTTCACGATCTCCCGCATGCTCACGAAGCCGGCCCGGATCCGCCGCTCGGCGATGTCGAAGATCTGCTTCTCGGCCTGGTCGAGGAGCGTCGCCGCCTCGTCCTCGCCCTCGTAGCAGGAGTGGACGATGCGGTTGCCGGCGTGGATGAGGTTCCGGACGACCGCCTTCTCCTTGATGATCCGGCTCCAGTGCTCGACGCTCGTCATGCGGGGCACGCCGTCGACGAGGCCGGCCAGGTAGGCGGCGCCGCCCGCCGCCTCGAGGGCGGACTCGCGGAGGAGCTCGTCCTTCAGGGTGACGAGGTCGATCGGCTGGCTGCGCTCGGCGAGCGCGGCCATGGCGTCGAAGATGCGGCGGTGGGCGTCGCGGTAGAAGTCCTCGCGGCTCAGGATCTCGGCCGCGGAGTTGAAGGCCTGGTTGTCGACGAGGATCGCGCCGAGGACGGTCCTCTCCGCCTCGGGGTTGTGGGGGAGGGTCCTCTCCGGCGGAGGGGCGACGGAGCTCACGGCCGGACCCTACAGGAGCGACGGCCGAGCCGGCAAGAGGAGCTGCTGGAAGTGAGCGAGCCTTCCATGACCGAACCCCCGACGAGGACCACGGGCCAGGGCCGCCCCCGCGCCGCCCGGCGCGAGGTCACCCCTCCTTCGTGACGAGCAGCTTCAGCGAGGCGAGCACCTCGGGGTGCAGCTTGATCTTCACCTCCTGCTCGCCGAGGTGCTTGATCGGCTCGTCCAGGAGGACCTTGCGCTTGTCGATCTCGATGCCCTTCCCCTTGAGGAAGTCGGCGACGTCCCCCGCGGTGACCGAGCCGTAGAGGAGGTCGCTCTCCCCCACCTTGCGGGGGGCGACGAAGCGGAGCCCGCCGATCCGGGCCGCGAGGGTCTCGAACTCGACTTTCTCCTTGGCGAGGCGCGCCGCGTGGGCCTTCTTCTCCTTCTCGATCATCGCCTTGTTGGCGGCGGTGACCGGCATGCCGAGGCCGCGCGGCAGCAGGAAGTTGCGGGCGTACCCGTCCTTGACCTTCACGACGTCGCCCCGTCGGCCCACCTTGTCGACGTCGTCCCTCAGGATCAGCTCCATGACTCTCCTCGGTATTGGATCACGCCTGCCCTCCGGGCCGGGTCCCCTCGCCCGGCGGGAGCTCGGCCCAGCGTCGGAAATCGAACCAGTTGTCGAACAGCCCCAGCAGGGCGAGGATCTGCGGAGCCCAGGGGTTGACCAGCACCAGCAGGACCACCGCCGCCCGCAGGAGCGGCGGCCCGGCCAGCCGCCGGCCGTAGAAGGCCACGATCGCCAGCCCCTGGAGGGCGAAGAAGAAGGCCGTCACCAGGAGCACGTTGTAGGCGGCCGGCCTCGCCAGGGGGAGGACCACGGCGGCCCCGGACAGCACGAAGACCACGACCAGGGCGAGGGAGAAGTGCACGCGCTCGAACTCCCCGTCCTCGAGCCAGCCCGGGTCCCGCCGAAGCAGGTAGAGGCGGAAGAAGGCCGCGTTCGCGGCCACGAGCACCGCCGCTCCGATGACCCATGCGCCGGGGAAGACGACCGCGAGCGCGTCGCGGAGCGACCCCATCTGCTCGGTGAACTCCGCGATCCGCTCCGGGGGCAGGCCTCCCGTCCGCAGCTCGGCGAGGAAGGCCTCCGAGCGCAGGTGGTCGACCGGCGCGAGCAGGCTCTCCGCCATCGTCCGCGGCGCGAGGACGAGGCCGATCGCGACCTCGGTGACCAGCGTGCCGAACGCCCAGCCGCAGCCTCGCAGGAGGCCGCGGCCCCGGGCCAGCGACTCGCCGAGGAGGAGGCCGGGAACCGCGAGGGCCACGAGGTAGAAGCCCGCCGCGGGGGGCGCGCTCGCCGCGGCGACGAGGGCGGCGGCGAGGACGGCACCGAGCCAGGCGCTCGCCGCTCCGCCGCGCAGCCGCTGCGCGGCGAGGGGCAGCGGGGAGACGAGCGCGAGCGGGGCGAGGGCGGGAACGAGCCCCCCGCAAGCGAAGAGGAGCGCCGAGAGGGCGCCCGCTCCCACGAGCCCGCCCAGGCGAGGCTCCGCTCCCAACCCGGTCCCCGCCGACACCGGCCCCCGGTCCGTCACCTCGAGAGCCCGCCCCGGGAGCGCGTCAGTCCGCTGCGTACGGCAGGAGCGCGAGGTGGCGCGCGCGGTTTACGGCCTCGGTCAGCTTGCGCTGGTGCTCCGCGCAGGTTCCGAACATCCGCCGGGGCAGGATCTTGCCCCGCTCGGGCACGAACTGCGAGATGAGCTTGACGTCCTTGTAGTCCACGTAGTCGATCTTGTCCGCGCAGAACTTGCAGACCTTCCGCCGCCGGAAGAAGTAGCGCTTGCCGCCGGCGTCCTTGCCGCCGCCGCCCTTCGACCCCGCGCCGCCGCCCGATCGGCCGGACGGACGGCCGATGCCTCTCGAATCGCCGTTCGTCGTCTGAGAGCTCACGCCTGCACCTCCGCGTCACGCGCCGGCGCGTGCCCCGCCCGGCTCCGCCGCTTCTCCTCGGCGAGGGCGCGCTGCGCCTTCCGGCGCTCCGCCTTCCTGAGCTCCTCGTCCACGCGCACGGTCAGGTAGCGGATGACTCCGTCCGTGACCTTCAGCCGACGCTCGACCTCCTTGACCATCGGCCCCGTGCCCTCGACGACGAGCAGCACGTAGTAGCCCTCCCGGTGCCGGCGCACGTCGTAGGCGAGGCGCTTCTTGCCCCACTTCTCCATCCTCTGGAGCTTGCCCCCGTCCTTCTCGACGAAGCCCTGCACCTGGGCGGCGAGGGCGTCCACCTCCGGCTCCCCGAGGTTGGGGTCGGCGATGAACAGAATCTCGTAGATGCGGTCGCTCACTGATCCTCCTTGTGGTTCGCCGCGCCGATCGCGGCGAGCTCCTTTGGGGCCCGAGAGGCCCTACCGGGAGCAAGGGCTCGTGCCGGCGGCCGGCGAGCCGGCCGCCACGAGCGGCTAGTCTAGCCTATTTCCCTCTTCGCGTTGAAGCGGTTCATCGCCGCCGCCGCTCCCTCCTCGAGGAGGCAGAGGACGGCGTCGGCGGCCTGTCCGACCGCCTCCTGGACGGCCAGGACCTCCTCGGGCGGGAAGTCGGCGAGGACGTACTCCGCGAGGTCCGCGGGCAGCTCTCCGCGCCTTATGCCGATCCGCACCCGGGCGAAGTCCTCCGTCCCCAGCGTCTCGACGACGGAGCGCAGGCCGTTGTGGCCGCCGTGGCTCCCCCGCTCCCGCACCCGGACGGTGCCGAGGTCGAGCGCCACGTCGTCGACGACGACCAGGAGGTCGGAGGGCGAGGCCGCGCGCGCGGCGAGCAGGCGGGCGACAGGGCCGCCGCTCGCGTTCATGAACGCGAGGGGCTTCGCGAGGAGCGCGGCCTCCCCGGCGAGCGTCGCCTCGGCCACCCAGGCGTCGTCCTCGATACGGCCCGCGGCCCGGGCCCGGGCCGCGAGCACGTCCACGGCCATGAAGCCGGCGTTGTGGCGGGTGCGGCGGTAGCGCTCGCCGGGGTTGCCGAGACCGACCACGAGGCGCAGGAGGTTACTTCTTCTCCTTCTTGTCGGGCCTCTCGGGCCGGCCGCCCCGCTCCGGCTTCTCCGGCTTCTCGGCCTTGGCCTCGGGGGCCTCGCCTTCCTTCTCGGCCTTGCCCTTCCGGATGACCTCCGGCTCGGCCGCCGTCGCCTCGGCCGGCGCCGCCTCGGTGGGCGCCGCCTCGGCCACGACCTCGGCCCGCGGCAGCACGACGTGCGCGATCACGAGCTCGGGCTCGTCCAGCACCTTCACCTTGTCGCCGAGCTTGAGGTCGGAGACGCGCATGTGCTTGCCCAGCTCGAGGTGGGAGATGTCGACAGTGATCTTCTCCGGGATGTCGGCGGGGAGGCACTCGAGGGCGAGCTCCCGCGTGACGAAGTCGACGATCCCGCCCTGGAGCTTGACCCCGGCGGGCACGCCCTCCAGCTCGACGTGGACCTTGACCTGCAGGGCCTTGTCGAGGGCGACCTCGTAGAAGTCGGCGTGGAGCAGCTTCCCGCGGAGGGGCTCGCGCTGGAACTCCTTGAGGATCACCTTGCGCCGGGTCCCGCCGAGGTCGAGGTCGAAGAGGGTGTTCTCGCCGGAGGCGCTCTTCAGGATCGCCCCGATCTCGCGCGGAGACACCGCGACGGGCACCGCCTTCTTCCCGGTCCCGTACAGCACGCCGGGGATCATCCCCCGGCTGCGCAGCCTCCGGTTCTCGTTCTTTCCGGCTTCCGACCGGCTCTCCGCCGGCACGACGAATTCGGGCATTCTCAGGACTCCAGGGGGATGAGTTCTAGACGAAGAGGCTGGTCACCGAGGTCTCCTCGTGGATGTTCTTGATCGCGCGGGCGAGCAGCTCCGCGATCGTGAGCACCACGATCTTCCCGCCCGCGAGCTTGTCGGGGGAGAGGGGGAGGGAGTCGGTGACGATGAGCTTGGAGAGCGGGCTCCTCTCGATCCGCTCGATGGCGTGGCCGGAGAGGACGGGGTGCGAGCAGGAGGCGAGCACCTCCCGCGCCCCCGCCACCTTGATCGCCTCGGCGACCTTGGTCAGGGTGCCCGCGGTGTCGACGATGTCGTCCACGATGAGGGCGGTGCGTCCCTCGACGTCGCCGATCACGTGGTGCACCTCGGCCACGTTGGGCTGGTCGCGCCGCTTGTCCACGATGGCGAGCCTCGCGTCGAGGCGCTTGGCGTAGGCGCGGGCCCGCTCGACGCCGCCCGCGTCGGGGGAGACGACCACGAGGTCCTCGAGCGCCATCTCCTGCACGTGCTCGATGATGACGGGGGCCGCGAACAGGTGGTCGACCGGGATGTCGAAGAAGCCCTGGATCTGCGCGGCGTGCAGGTCCATGGTGAGGACGCGGTCGGTGCCGGCGGTCGAGAGGAGGTCGGCCACGAGCTTGGCCGAGATCGGGACCCTCGGCTTGTCCTTCCGGTCCTGCCGGCCGTAGCCGTAGTACGGCAGCACCGCCGTGAGCCGCGAGGCGCTCGAGCGCTTGAAGGCGTCGAGCATGAGCAGCAGCTCCATCAGGTTCTCGTTGACCGGCGCGCAGGTGGGCTGGACGACGAAGACGTCGGCCCCGCGGACGTTGTCGTGGATCTGGAACCACACCTCGCCGTCGCTGAAGCGCGCGAGGTGGGCGCGGCCGACCGGCATCCCGAGGTACCGGCCGATCGACTCCCCGAGCGCGGGGTGCGCGCTGCCGGTGAAGATCTTCAGCTCTCTCCGCATGAGCCCGACGCTCCGGAGACCCCGTGGGGTGGCTGGGGCGGAAGGATTCGAACCTTCGGTCCGGGGTCCAAAGCCCCGCGCCTTACCACTTGGCCACGCCCCAACGGTGCGGGATCGCTACCCCTCGGAGCCCTCCTTTGGGGCGGCCTCGCCGCCCGGAGCGTGGGCCTCTGCCGCGGGCGCGCTCGAGGAGACCTGCTGCTTGTAGACCCCGAGGACCTTCTCTTCGAGGTACTGGCGCATCTGGTTGTTGAGCGGGTGGGCGATGTCCTTGAACGTGCCGTCCTTCCGCTTCTTGCTCGGCATGGAGACGAAGAGCCCCTTCGGGCCGTGGATGACCTTGATGTCCGTCACCACGAAGCAGTGGTCGAAGACGATCGACACGAACGCCTTGAGCTTCTCGTCGTCCACCGGGATGACCTTGACGTCGGTGATCTCCATGTTGACCGCTCCTCTCGACCCTCGACGGCCCCCTTCAGCGAACCCGCCCCCGGCCCCAGGCCACCCGGTACTCGTCCAGGGTGAGCGTCCTTGCGGCCCGGGCCCGGAAGCCCTCCGCGGCGAGCGCCGCGCGCGCCCGCGCGGCCCTCCGCGCGCCTTCGAACAGCCCGAAGTAGCTCGCGCCGCTCCCGGAGAGGGCAGCGAGACCCGCGCCCTCCCTCAGGAGAACGGCCCGAATGCGCCGGGCCTGCTCGCGCAGGGCCGGCACCTCCTCCAGGGTCGCCTCCTCGAGGTCGTTCACCAGGAACCGGAATGCGCCCGGTCCCTCCAACTCCCTCGATACAAAGCAAAAGATGCTATTACTGTTCAACCGGGGTGTCAATGCGGCGTCCACGCGCGCGAACACGCGGGCCGTGGACACCGGGATGCCGGGGTCGACGAGGACGACGTGGGCGCGGATCTGCCGCCTCAGTGGATACACCTCGTCCCCCCGCGACAGGCCGAGGGCGGTGCCCCCGAGCAGGAAGTAGGGCACGTCCGCCCCCAGCCGGCGGGCCAGGCGGTGGAGCCCGTCCGGACCGAGGCCGAGCCCCCACATCCGGTCGAGGCCGAGGAGAACGGTGGCCGCGTTGCTCGAGCCCCCGCCGAGACCTCCTCCGACCGGGATCCGCTTCCGGATGTCGATCTCCACCCCGCTCGCGACCGCGCCGAACGTGCGGAGGGCGGCGGCGGCGCGCGCCGCGAGGTTCGTCGCGTCGGCCGGTACGAGCGGGTGGTCGCAACGGACGACGACTCCCCGGACGCGGGGCCGGAGGACGACGTCGTCGTGGAGGTCGATCGTCTGGAAGAGAGTCCGCAGCTCGTGGTAGCCGTCGTCGCGGAGCCCCAGGACCTCGAGGCCCAGGTTGACCTTGGCGTAGCTCCGGAGGCGAAGGGCCCTCAAGGTCTCCTCCCGGTGAGGAGACGGCGGGCCTCGGCGGCGTCGACCCGGCGGTGGCCCTCGTGGCGCGGAGGGGCGAAGACGGCGTCCCTCAGATCGACGCCGGCCTCGGCTTCGTCCACGGTCGCCTCGAGGCGGGTCCCGTCTCCGAGGACGGCCTCGACCCGTCTCGGGAGCGTCGGGCCCCAGCGCGCCCGGTAGTCGCGGAGACCCGGCGGCGCCACGCCGACGAGGACGTCCATGAGCTCCCCCGGCGAGAGCGCGACCCCGAGCAGGGCCTCGATGTCCGCCGCGCCGGCCTCGCTCTCGAGGAACGCGTGCTCTGCAGGAAGGACGGCGGTCAGGCATCCCGCGCGCACGACCGCCAGGAGGCGTGCGCCGGAGGGGCCCGGGATCTCGATCCTCACCGCGTCGGGCCGGCGGAAGGCGAGCAGCACCCGGCTGCGCCCGCGCAGGTCCTCGCCCTTGACCGACACGCGCACGCTGCCCGACCAGGAGACCGCGGCGGCCGCCCTCTCGGCGACGCCGGGCGCCGGCAGGGTGGCCGTGGCGCAGGCGGCGGAGACGAGGAGCGCGGCGAGGGCGGGCTCAGGGCGTGGGCGGCGCCGCCGACTGCTGCTGGGCCTGGAGAGCTCCCTGGGCCTCACGGACCTTCGCCTCCACGCGCGGGTGGTCGAGCTCGGCCTCTTCGTCCTCGCCCTTGAGGGCCTTTTGCCAGAGCACGAGGGCCTCGGCCACCAGGCCCCGCCGGGCCAGGATGTCGCCCAGGTGGTCGAGGATGACCGCGTTGTTGCCGTCCTTCTCGAGCGCGCGGCGGACCGCCTGCTCCGCGGCCTCGA
>Ga0335080_10000883_pt1 | contig 28527 bp, 23 predicted proteins | sample Lox_Sample_34_FD_206720 | JGI IMG/M metagenome (GOLD analysis project Ga0335080, IMG submission 206720) | Soil microbial communities from Loxahatchee National Wildlife Refuge, Florida, United States - Lox_Sample_3.4 | ecosystem: Environmental > Terrestrial > Soil > Wetlands | place: USA... | reverse complement strand
GCATCGGCCCTGCGTCGCGCGGCCAGCCGGTGGAGGCGCTTGGCCTTGCGACGATGACCACGGCGCTGGGCGTTTGCGATCGCCCCCTCGAGGCGACCGTAGAATCGACCGGCCTCGAGCCGATCCCCGTCGCTCGTGACCGCCGTATCCCTGAGGCCGAGGTCGATGCCGACTTCCTCACCAGGAGCAACCGTCGGCTCGATCTCGACCCGGACCGGCAGGCAAAGCCACCAATCACCGACCGCGTCCTGGGCAAAGCAGCCGTCCCGCCACCTCGCCCCTGCGAGGCGCTCCCGCTCGAACACCCGTATGGTCTTGCCGCAGAAGCGCAGATACTGACCCGACCGCCGAAGGTTCGCCGCCTTGAACGGGATCCAGCCGAGGGAGCGCCTGGAGCCCCGGCTCACCCGCCAGCGAAGCTTCGCCTTCCTCGCCTGAGAGCGCTTGGCGGCATACTCAATACAGATCCTCTGGATCGTATCGGCCCCGATGCGCTCGAAGTGCTCGGTGGCGCCCGAGGTCAGGTTGCATAGATCGAAGCCCGTCAGGTACTTCCTTCGTCCGGCGAAGGGCCGGGCGGCCCTGGCGCTCGTCTCGTTGCAGTAGTTCCAGACGTGGTTGACTTCGATCGCCGCGGCATTGAGCCAAGCGTAAGCCTCGGCGCGGACCTTGAGGCGCCAGGTACGGACGGCACCGCCAGTTTCGGGAACGCGACGGGCGGATCGCATGTCCGCCCGATGCTAGCCACCGCTGGCGTTCACCGTATGCCCAATATCTGCCGCGTTTGCGCAGATATTCGGAGGTCCGAGTTCACGGGTACGAGCGCGACCTGAGCGTATCGTGACCTGCCGCAGCACCTCTCCTGCGCAACCGTCGCAGCGGGGTCAGCGCGTCACTGCGCTTCCGTGGTCTAATCGGCGGGCGCCGCCGCTGCCCTGTGAGCGCCGGGAGGCGCATGCGATGACCGCAACCGTTCAGGGCGATCTGCTCGGGCCGTCGGGGCCCTCCCGCGTTGAGGTCGACGAGGGGGTCCTCTGGCTGCGCGGCTATGTCGCGACCGCGCCGCTGCTCGAGTTAATCGCCGGGATTGCCGCGCGCGCCCCGTTCCGCCACCTGACGACGCCGGGGGGCGGGCGGATGTCGGTCGCGATGACGAACGCCGGGCGCTGCGGCTGGTTCAGCGATACGCGCGGCTACCGCTATACGGACAGCGATCCGCTCTCGGGGCAGCCGTGGCCGCCGATGCCCGCGTCGTTCCAGGCACTCGCGGCCGAAGCGGCCGCGGTCGCGGGCTTCGGATGCTTCGAGCCCGACTGCTGTCTCGTCAATCGCTACGAGGCCGGCGCGCAGATGGGCACGCATCGCGACTACGACGAGCGCGATCTCGGCCAGCCGATCGTGTCGGTGTCGATCGGCCACCCGGCGGTGTTCCTCTGGTACGGCGCGACGCGCAAGGGTCCGCCACGGCGGATCCCGGTGGCCGACGGCGACGTGCTCGTCTGGGGCGGCCGCGCGCGCCCCGGCTATCACGGCGTGCGGCGCCTCGCCGGCGAGGCCGGGGCGCTGCGCTACAACCTGACGTTTCGCCGCGCGCGCTGAGCGCGAGCGGCCGGACGCGGTAGCATCGCGCCATGCTGCATGCGCGTCTCGTCCGCCACCCGCGCGCCCCGTGGACCGGTCCCGACGTGTCGCTCGCGGCGACGCTGAGCCTGCGCGCGGACGGTGGCGGGGAGTGTCGCTTCGAACTGGCCGGACCGGTCGCGGAGCTCCTGGTCCCGCCGCGCGCCGCGGCGGCGCGCGTCGCGGGCCTGTGGAAGCACACCTGCTTCGAGCTCTTCATCGGCGCCCGGGGCGCCGCGGGCTACCGCGAGTTCAACTTCGCGCCGTCGGGCGAGTGGGCCGCGTACGAGTTCGCCGATTACCGCCAGGCGCTCGCGCCGCCCGCGCTCATCGCGCCGTCGATCCGCGTCGAGACCGGTGGCACGCGCCTCGTGCTGGTCGCGGAGCAGCCGAAGGGCTCCTGGCCGGGCGGCACCGACCTCGCGGTCGGGCTTGCGGCCGTGGTCGAGGCGCGCGACGGCTCGCTCGGGTACTACGCGCTCGCGCACCCGGCGGCGCACCCGGACTTTCACGACCGGCGCGGATTCGTGCTGGTGCAGCGCGGCGCGCGCGGTGCGACCGCGACGCATGTCGGAGGGGAACGATGAGATTCGGCATCGACCGGTTGATCGGGGACCGTTCGCTGCAGCAGCGCCTGGCTGGCCGGCGGCTCGCGCTGCTCGCACATCCGGCGTCGGTCGGGGCCGACCTCGGGCACTCGCTCGACGCGATTGCCGCACTGCCGGGGCTCAGGGTCACGGCCGCGTTCGGCCCCCAGCACGGCCTGCGCGGCGACAAGCAGGACAACATGATCGAGTCGGCGGACTATCGCGATCCGCGGCGCGGCGTCCCGGTGTTCAGCCTCTACGGCGACGTGCGCCGGCCCACCGAGGCGATGCTCGCGACCTTCGACGTGCTGCTCGTCGACCTTCAGGACGTGGGCTGTCGGATCTACACGTTCCTGACGACGCTGCGCTACATGCTCGAGGCCGCCGCGGCGCACGGCAAGTCGGTCTGGGTGCTCGACCGGCCCAACCCGGCGGGCCGCCCGGTCGAGGGGCTTGCGCTGCGCCCCGGCTGGGAGAGCTTCGTCGGTGCCGGGCGCTTTCCGATGCGGCACGGGCTGACGCTCGGCGAGGCCGGGCACTGGTTCGTGCGCGAGCTCAAGCTCGACGTCGACTACGCGGTCGTGCCGATGGACGGCTGGGCGCCGGCGGCAGCGCCCGGCTACGGCTGGCCGCTCGGCGAGCGCAGCTGGGTCAATCCGAGCCCGAACGCCGCGAGCCTCGCGATGGCCCGCTGCTACGCGGGAACGGTGATGATCGAGGGAACGACGCTCTCCGAGGGGCGCGGCACGACGCATCCGCTCGAGCTCTTCGGCGCGCCGGACGTCGATCCGGACGCGTTGATCGGCGCAATGCAACGGCTCGCGCCCGCGTGGCTCGCGGGCTGTCGACTGCGGCCCTGCTGGTTCGAGCCGACGTTCCACAAGCACGCGGGCAAGCTCTGCGCCGGCATCCAGATCCACGTCGACGACTCGGGTTACGAGCACGCGGCGTTCAGGCCCTGGCGGCTCGTGGCCGCCGCGTTCAAGGCGCTGCGCGGGCTCCGGCCCGACTATCCGTTGTGGCGCGACTTTCACTACGAGTACGAGCGCGACCGGCTCGCGATCGACGTCATCAACGGCGGGCCCGAGCTGCGTGCGTGGGTCGACGATCCGGCGGCTCGCGTCGGCGACCTCGAGGCGCTCGCGCGCCGCGACGAGGACGCGTGGCGCGCCGAATGCGCGCCGCACGCGCTGTATCGCTGAGGCGACCGGCCGGCGATCGCGGATGCGCCACGAAAGTCACCTCGAGGCGGGCGCGGGCGGCGGCGCGCGCTACGTGCAGAGCTGGCGGCCGGAGTGCGATGCGCGCGCCGCGCTCGTGCTGCTGCACGGGCTTGCCGAGCACAGCGACCGCTACGGCGAGCTCGTTGCCCGGCTCGTCGACCTTAAGATCGCCGTCCACGCGCTCGATCACCGCGGCCACGGCCGCTCCGCGGGCCCGCGCGCAAACATCGGGCGCTTCGCCTGGCTCGTCGAGGATGCCGCGGCGCGCCTCGCCGCCGCGCGCGCCGAGGCGCCTCGCCGGCCGCTCCTGTTGCTCGGTCACAGTATGGGCGGGGCGGTCGCGCTCGCGACGGCGCTTCAGCATCCCGTCGATGCGCTGATCCTCTCGGCTCCGGCCGTCGGCGCCGATCCGCATCCCCCCTGGGTGCGCGTCGCAATCGCGCGGCTGCTGTCGGCCCTCGCGCCATCGGTCGGCGTCCTGACGCTGCCGTCCGATGCACTCAGCCGCGACCCCGAGGTCGGGCGGCGCTACGACGCCGATCCGCTCGTCTACCGCGGCGCGATCCCGGCGCGCTCGATCATCGAGCTCCTCGACGCGATGCGGGACCTTCGTGCGCGCGCACCGCTGCTGCGGGTGCCGGTGCTCGTGATGCACGGGACCGCGGACCGGTTGGTGCCGTTCGCCCACTGCGAGCCCGTCTATGAGCGCCTCGGTTCGCCGGACCGGACGCTGCTGCGTTTCGAGGGCTTCTACCACGAGCTCTTCAACGATCCGGAGCGCGCCCGGGTCTTCGAGGCGCTCGCTGCGTGGATCGTGCGCCGCCTCTAGGCGGCGGCGAGCCGTTCGGCCAGCGCGCGGCCGTTGCGGGTGCAGTCGTTCATCGCGACGCCGTGGTAGGCGTTGCCGATCAGCGCGAGGCCGGGGTGCCGCGCGACGGCCGCGTCGATCGCGGCGACGTTCGCGAGGTGTCCCGGTCCGTAGTTCGGGATGCCGCGCTCCCAGCGCCTGACGTAGACCACGTCCGGCGTCGCCTCGACGCCCATGGTCCGCGCGATCCCCTCGCGCGTGAGCGCGACGAGCCCGGCGTCGTCCTTGAGCGCGAGCTCGGGGTTGCGCTGGCCGCCGAGCATCGCGCGCAGGATCTTGCCGCCGGGCGGCGCGCGGTCGGGGAACACGCTCGAGTCCCAGAGCACGCCGAGCACCGGCAGCCGCGCCGCCGACGTCGTCAGCAGCCCGAAGCCGTCGAGCGGATGCGCGAGCCCGCGGTAGCCGAAGCCGACGACCGCGATCGGTGAATACTCGATGCGCGCGAGCGCCGCGGCGAGCGGGGCGTCGAGGCCGGCGAGCAGGCGCGCCGTGACGTAGGCCGGCGTACCGAGGACCAGCCGGTCGACGTCGGTCGCGCCGCCGGCGTGGATCCGAAAGCCGGCGCCCTGGCGCTCGATCGACTCGACCGGCGTTGCGAGGTGCCAGTCGGCGTGGATCGCGCTCGCGAGGTGCTCGATGAAGGTGCTGACGCCGCTGCGAAAGCTCGTCAGCACGCCGCCCGGGCCCGCCGAGCGCTTGCGTTTGGCGAGCATGCCGCGAAAGAGCCCGCCGTGCTCGCGCTCGAGCGCGACGATGAGCGGAAAGGCCGCCGCGACCGACAGGCGCGCCGGCGTCGAGCCGTAGATGCCGGCGGTCATCGCGTCGAGGAAGACGTCGGTGAACTCGCGCCCGAGCCGGCGATAGCCGAAGGCCTGCAGCGTCTCGTCGTCCCCCTCGCGCCGCGCGCGGACGAGGAACTCGCCGAGCACGCGCAGCTTCCCGGCCGGCGACAGGAGCCTTGTGCCGAGGAACGCCTGCGGCGACTCGGGCAGCGCGTGCAGCGCGTCGGTGTAGACGAAGCGCTTGCGCGCCGCGGCCGAGCTCTCAAGCAGCAGCGCCTCGGCGCCGCTCGCGCGCACGAGCTCGAGGCTGTCGGGCTTGTTCGTCAGGAAGCCGTTGCAGCCGGCCTCGAAGTGAAAGCCCTCGACGACGTCGGTGTGCAGCGCGCCGCCCGCGCCGGCCGCTGCCTCGTAGATCGTCAGCGAGACGTCGGGGCGCAGGCGCTTTAGCCAGAACGCGGTCGCGAGCCCGCTGATGCCCGCGCCGACGATGCCGATGCGCATGCGCCCTCCGGTGACAGCCGCGGCGGATTATGCGGCCGGCGCGTCGTGCGCCCATCCGCGAAAACCGCGGACCGGCGCGGCTCGCCTCAGCGCGTGCCGGCCGGGACCGGGAAGCCGCGCTGGCGCATCAGCGCCGCGATGCCAGGGTCGCGGCCGCGGAACGAGCGGTAGGCGTCCGCCGGATCGCGCGTGTTGCCGACCGAGAACACGTTGTTGCGGAGCCGCGCCGCGACGTCGGGGTCGTACGGGCCCTTGGCCTCGGTGAACGCCTCCCAGGCGTCCTGTGCGAGCGTGTCGGACCAGAGGTAGCTGTAGTAACCCGCCGAGTAGCCGTCGCCCGAGAACACGTGGCCGAACTGCGGCGTGCGGTGGCGCATGACGATCTCGTGCGGCATGCCGAGCGCGGCGAGCGTGTCGCGCTCGAAGGCGCGCGGGTCGATCGGCGTCGCACCGGCGAGGTGCAGCTTCATGTCCACCAGCGCGCTCGCGAGGTACTCGACGGTCTTGAAGCCCTCGTTGAACGTCTCGGAGCGGTGGATCTTCGCGACGAGCTCGGCCGGGATCGGCTCGCCGGTCCGGTAGTGCAGCGCGAAGTGGTTCAGCACCTCGGGCGTCGCGAGCCAGTGCTCGAGGAGCTGCGAGGGGAACTCGACGTAGTCGCGCGCCACCGACGTGCCGCCGAGCGTCGGGTAGCTGACGTTCGACGAGAGGCCATGCAGCGCGTGCCCGAACTCGTGGAACAGCGTGCGCGCGTCCTCCCAGCTGATCAGGATCGGCTCGCCGGGACGCGTCGGCACGAAGTTGGCGTTGTTCGAGACGATCGGCGTGATCGGCTTTTCGAAGCGCTCCTGCGTGCGGTACTCGTTCATCCACGCGCCCGATTCCTTGTAAGGCCGCGCGTACGGATCGAAGTACCACAGGCCCACGTGCTCGCCCTTGGCGTTCGTGACCTCGAAGGCGCGGATATCGGGCCGCGCGACCGGCACGCTGCCGGCGGCGAGCGGCGTGAAGTGCAGGCCGAACAGCTGCCCGGCGACCCAGAACATGCCCTCGCGCAGCTTCTCGAGCTGCAGGTAGGGCTTGACCTCGTTGGCGTCGAGGTCGTACTTCGCCTTGCGGACCTTCTCGGCGTAGAAGCGGTAGTCCCAGGGCTCGATCCGGATGTGCGGCTTGCCGGCCGCGTCGCTCTCGGCGTCGGCGACCGCCTGCATGTCGGCGACCTCCTGCCGCACGCGCGCCACCGCCGCCGGCCACACCGCCTCCATCAGCGCCATCGCGCGCTCCGGCGTCTTCGCCATCGAGTCCTCGAGCCGCCAGTGCGCGTGCGTCGGGTAGCCGAGGAGCTGCGCGCGCTCGGCGCGCAGCTTCAGGATCTCGCTGATGATCTTGTTGTTGTCGTGCGCGTCGCCGTTGTCGCCGCGGTTGACGAACGTGCGCCACACCCGCTCGCGCAGGTCGCGGCGCGTCGAGTACTCGAGGAAGGGCTCGACGCTCGAGCGCGTGTTGAGCACCGCGCCCCTGGCCTTGATGCCGCGGGCCTCGGCGCCGCTCGCGAGCGCCGCGCGCGTCGACTCGGGCAGGCCCTCGAAGTCGGCGTCGCTGTCGAGCGCCAGCCAGTGGTCGTTCTCGTCGGCCAGCAGGTTCTGCGAGAACTGCGTATAGAGCTTGGCGAGCGCCTGGTTGATCCGCGACAGGCGCTCCTTCGCCTTGGGTTCGAGCCGGGCGCCGGCGCGCGCGAAGTTCGTGTAGACGACCCAGGTGAGGCGCTGCTGCTCGGGGCTGAGCCCGCTCTTCTCGCGCGCCTCGTAGACCTTCGCGATGCGCGCGAAGAGCTTCGGGTTCTGGACGATCTCGTCGGCGTGCGCGGCCAGCAGCGGCGCGGTCTCGGTGTCGATCGCCTGCACGTCCTTGTCGTTCAGCGTCGAGGTGTAGACGTTGAACACGCGCCGCACGCGGTCGAGCGTGCGCCCCGAGCGCTCGAGCGCCGCAATCGTGTTGTCGAAGGTCGGGGCCGCGGGGTTGTTCGCGACGCGCTCGACCTCGGCCTTCTCCTCGGCCATTCCGGCGAGCAGCGCCGGCTTGAAGTCGCTGACGCGGACGCGGTCGAACGGCGGCACGCCGCCGTACGGGCCCGTCCAGGACGCGAGCAGCGGGTTGGCATCGGTCGCGGCCGGCGCGGCGCAGGCCGCGGCCGAGAGCAGCGTCGTCATCGTGAGTAATGAGATCAGGCGTACGGGGAGGCGCATTTTAGCGGTCCGGGGGAGGCCGTGAAGGCGCGCATCATACGCGCTCGAGGGCACCCGCCAGCAACCACCCCTTGAGCCAGCCGGCCGCCCGGGCGGCGGCGGCGGCGGGTTCCTCGCCCGCCTCGGCGAGACGCGCGCAGAGCGAGCCGAACGACTCGCCGGCCAGGAGCGCATCGAGCGCCGCGGCCTCGTCTCCCGGCAGCGAACGAAACTCGCTGTCGAGCTCGGGCCTCAGGATCAGCCAATCGATGCGCCCGATGCGCGCGGCCGCCGGCGCATCGAGCGGCGCGCCATCGGCGGCATCCGCCGCCTTCGCGGCGCGCCAGACGGCGACGGCGTTGGTGTGGGTCGCAAGCCGCGCAAGGCTCGGCACCGCGCGAAAGCGCAGTTCCGGCCACTCCTGCGGTGCGACGCCGGCGAGATCGCCAGGCGCGGTCGCGGCGGAGGGCGCGGCATCAAAGGCCGCCGCGAGGCGCCACTCGAAGGCAGCGAGCTCGGCGCGCATCGCGGCCTCGACGTCGGTCGCAGCGGCGGCGAGATGCGCCGGTAGTTCCGCGCCGTAGTCGCGGATCGAGCGGTGCACCGAGGGCGTGTCGGCGATGAAGGCCTGCGCCGCCGCCGCGAATGCCTCGCGGCCGGCCCGCGCGGCGAGCGCCGGGTACTGGGTCGCGAGGGCCTCGACCAGCCGCAACCGGTAGGCCTCGACATAGATCGTGAAGCGCTCGGACGCCGGCGGCGCGACCGCCCGCTCGAGGACCGCCGGCAGCGGGCCGCCCGCGAGCACGTGCGCCTGCACCGCCTGCTCGAGCTCGGCGAGGCGCATCATGCGGCAGCGCTCAGCGTCTGGCGCGCGACCGCGCGCGCCTGGTCGAGCTCGGCCACGAGCTCGGCGAGCGGCGGGATCTTGTCGTCGCGCTCGAGCAGCGTGCTCACCGGCCCGTAGCGCTTGAGCGCGTGCGCGTAGAGATCCCAGACCTCCTCGCGCACCGGCGCATCGTGCGTGTCGATGACATGCGTGCCGAGGTCGAGGTGCCCGGCGAGGTGGAACTGCTGGACGGCCTCGACCGGCAGGCCGTCGAGGAACGCGCGCGCGTCGAATCCGTGGTTGCGGCTGCTGACGTAGACGTTGTTGACGTCGAGCAGCAGGCGGCATCCGGTGCGGCGCGTGAGCTCCGTCAGGAACTCCCACTCGCTCAGCGCCGAACTCGTGTAGCTGACGTAGCTCGAGACGTTCTCGAGCACCAGCACGCGCTTGAGCAGGTCCTGCACGCGCGCGACGCGCGGCGCGAGGTGCGCGAGCGCCTCTTCGGTGTAGGGGAGCGGCATCAGGTCGTGCAGGTTCGTGCCGCCGACGCCGGTCCAGCACAGGTGGTCGGAGATCCACTCGGGCTCGCAGCGCGCGGCGAGCGCGCGCACGCGGCCGATGTAGTCGAGGTCGAGCGGCGCGGTGCTGCCGATGGAGAGCGACACGCCGTGCATGACGACGGGGTAGCGCTCGCGCACCGCGTCGAGGAAGTAGAGCGGGCGGCCGCCGCCGACCAGGTAGTTCTCGGTGATGACCTCGAACCAGTCGACCGCCGGCGCGCCGTCGAGCACGTCCTGGTAGTGGACGGGCCGCAGCCCGAGGCCAAATCCGAGTCCGTCGCGCATGGCGCCGAGCGGGGCGCGGCGGGACGCCGCGCCCCCGGAGGCGGCTACTTCTTCGCCGCCTTCGCCTTCGCGGCGTCGCAGTCCGCCTTCGACAGCAGCAGGAAGCCCTGGCCCTTGCACTTGTTCTGTCCCTGGCAGGAGTTGTGCGCCGTCGCGCAGGCCGACGAGCCCTTGCAGGAATTGACGCCCTCGCACTTGATCTTCGCATCCTCGGCGTGTGCGACCGGGGCCGCGACCGTCGAGAACAGAAGCGCGGCGGCGGTGGCGATCGCAGCACCGGTGACGTTGGTCTTCATGAATCGATACCTCTTGAAGGATGACGGGATGGTGACAACTGGGACCGGCTGCGACGGGCGCGCCGGATGTCGGCGAACCCGGGGCGACCCGCCGCGCCGGTCCCCTCGGAGCGGCAGGCCGCCGTTCGATACCTCAGGCGCTAGGCGACCGATGCGCGGCCCGTGAGCGGTGCGCGCACGGTCCCGAGCAGCCGATCGAGCGACCAGCTGCCGGGGCCGTGCACGACGAGCACCAGCAGCATGAAGCCCCACAGCACGTGCTGGCCGAGCGCCGCCTCGAAGCCGTCGCCGAGCAGCACGTGCCGGTAGGAGATGAAGGCCATCAGGTTCACCGCGAAGAGCCCGAGCGCCCCCGCGCGTCCGGCGAGGCCGAGCATCACGAGCGACCCGAAGATGAGCTCGCCGGCGGCGCCGGCGTAGGCGGCGGCGTGCGGCGAGAGCAGCGGCACGCGGTACTCGGTCTCAAAGAGCGCGAGCGTCTGCGACCAGTCGCTGACCTTCAGCCAGCCCGACTTCACGAACACCCAGCCGACCCAGAGCCGCGTCGCGAACTGAAGCGGCGCGGCGAGGTAGCCCGCGGCTGCCGCGAGGCCCCCCTCGAGGGCATTGAGCGTCTGGCGGGGGTTCATCGAGTGCGGCTCCTTCGCGGGTTCTCGCGCCGGCCTCTTGGCGCACGCCCGACTAGACCGGACGACCCCGTGACTTCTTACACGCTCGGCGCGAAGGATGCGATCTCGATGGGACTTGTTGCGGCGCATCAGGCGGGCGTGCCACGCGAGCCGTGTACGATGCAGCCCTCGCAGCGCTCGCTGCGTCCGGTAATAAGGCACCGCGAGGCCCGGTCTACCCTGATGAGCGATGCTGCGTCCCCACCGGAGCTGAAATCGCGGTTCGAGGCGCTGTGCGGACAGTTGCGGCCGGACCTGTACCGGTTCGCCTTCTGGCTGGCGCGCGACCGCGCGGTTGCCGACGACGTCGTGCAGGACACGCTGCTCCGCGCCTGGCGTTCCTTCGGGAGCCTTGGCGACGAGCAGAAGGCGCGCGCCTGGCTGCTGACGATCGCCCGGCGCGAGTTCGCGAGGCGCTTCGAGCGCAAGGCGTTCGAGACCGTCGACGTCGACGACCTCGCGGCGCTCGAGGACCCGGCGCTCGCGGCCGAGGACGCGCAGGAGATGGCCGACGTGCGCGCCGCGATCCTCGCGCTCGAGCGCGACTACCGCGAGCCGCTGGTGCTGCAGGTGCTGATGGGCTATTCGACCGAAGAGATCGCGACGCACATGGAGCTCAGTTCGGGCGCCGTGCTGACGCGGCTGTTCCGCGCGCGCCAGAAGCTCAAGGCCGCGCTGCTCGGCGGGAGCGAGGAGCCGTGAACTGCCTCGACCTTCGCCGCGCACTCGGCGCCGACCCTGCGCTGCGCACGCCCGAGATCGAGGCGCACCTCCTCGAGTGCGCAGCGTGTGCGAAGTACGCCGCCGACCTTGCGCACCTCGAGGCGCGGCTGAAGCGCGCCCTCGAGATCCCGGTGCCGCCGCCCGGCGCCGCGCGCCCGCGGCCGGCGCCGCGGCTGTGGGCGCTCGCCGCCTCGGTGGCCGGCGCCGCGATCGTCGTCGCGACGCTGTGGACGTTCTACCCGCGCGAATCGCTCGCGACCGCGCTCGTCGGCCACATGGCGCACGAGCCGTACTCGCGGCGGCGGACCGACCAGCCGGTCGCGCCGGCGACGCTGGCCTACGTGCTCAAGCGCTCGGGCGTCGAGCTCGCGCCGGACGTCCCGCTCGTCACCTACGCGCAGAGCTGCTGGTTCCGCGGCTGGTTCGTCCCGCACCTCGTCGTGCAGACGGCGGACGGGCCGATGACGGTGATGGTGCTGCGTCACGAGCACCCCGCGGCACGCACGCTCGTACTCGAGGGCGGCTACCGCGTGCTGATCGTGCCGGTGAAGGGCGGCGCGATCGCCGTGCTGACCGAGGGGCCGGTCGACCCGGCGGTCGTGAACGCCGCGGTCGCGCGCGTCGTCGCCGCGGTGCGCTTCTAGGGCCGGGCGGCGCGCCGGCAGGCGGCCCCGCCGGCGTCAGGCACCGCGCCGTCCACGGTGCGAAAGCGCCACGTGTAGCGGTTGCGCTCGAGCTCGAGCTCGAGCAGGCCGTGCGTGCGCGCGAACGCGCGGTGGCGCGACGACAGCGACAGGTCCACGAGGTGCGCGCCGCCCGTGCCGACCACGAACTCGCGGATGCCGGTCGCGGCCGCGGTGCCGTCGGCGGCGAGCGGGTCGAACGACTCGTAGAAGTGCTCGTGGCCGCTCAGCACGACGTCGGCCCCGGCCGCGTCGAGCAGCGTCCACGCGGCCTTCATCGGCGCACCGTCGCCGCGGTGCAGGCCGGTCGACACGAACGCGTGGTGCCAGAGCGCGATCACGCAGCGCCCGTCGCCGGCGATAGCGCCGAGCTCGCGCGCCAGCCAGTCGTTCTGCCGGGCGAGCGCCGCGCCGCGCAGGTTGCTGTCGAGGCCGACCAGCCACCAGTCGCCGAGCGCCGCGCGAAAGTACGTCAGGTGCCCGTTGCGCTCGCCGAAGTACGCCAGGAAGTCGCGCGTCGCGCCGCCGACGTAGTCGTGGTTGCCGGGCACGGCGTAGGTCGTGGCCCTGAGCCGTCCCCACGTCGGCGCGTAGCACCTCGCGAGCGTCGCGCGATCGGCGAACGGATAGGCGGCGTCACCGAGCACGAGCACCGTCGCGCCGTCCGGGATCAGCCGCGCGGTCTCGGCCGCCGCGCTCCGCGCGGGGTCGCCGCGGCACTCGGCGATGTCCCCGGCGGCGTAGACCTGCAGGGCCGCGCGCGCCGGCAGCGCGCCGAGCGCGACGCCGATCGCCGCGAGCATCGCCACGGCACGCCGCGCGGCCACCGCTACGCCTCCTCGACCGCGACCGGCGGCGGCGTCGGCGCGCCAGCCGGCGCCATGCGCGCGCGCCGCCAGCCGCCGAAGCGGTAGTAGGCGAAGGCGAGCGTCGAGGACACGACTGCGGCGAGCGGAAAACTCCACCAGATCGCGTCGGCGCCGCGGCTCGGCAGCATCAGGTGCGCGAACGGGATCCGCACGCACCACAGCGCGATGAACAGCACGACGAGCGGCGGCAGCACGGCGCCCGTCGAGCGCACGACGCCGAACAGCACCATCGAGATGCCGAACAGGACCCACGACGGCGACACGACCCGGTTGATGTGCCGCGCGATCTCGATCGTCGCCTGGTCGCTGAGGAAGAGTCTGAGCGCCGGCGCGTCGACGAGGAGCAGCAGCAGCACCGCGGCGCCCGTCGCGACGCAGCTGAACGCGACGCCGGTGCGCGCGGTGCGCGCCACCCGCTCCCAGTGGCCGGCGCCGACGTTCTGGGCCGCCATCGACGACACCGCGGCGCCGATCGCGAAGGCGGGCATCTGCACGTAGTTCCACAGCTGCCAGCTGGCGCCGTAGGCGGCGGTGGTCGCCGAGCCGAAGCGGTTGACGAGCGAGATCATCACGACCGCGTTCGCCGACAGCAGCACCATCTGCAGGCCCATCGGCAAGCCCTTGCGCAACAGCGTCGCGATGATCGTGCCGTCGAAGCGCAGGTAGCGGAGCTCGGCGCCCCGCAGGCACAGTGGGTTCCCGGTCCGGTACAGGTACGCGACGAGCGCCGCGAGGCTGACCGCGTTCGCGATCAGCGTCGCGAGCGCGGAGCCGGCGATGCCGAGCGCGGGCAGCGGCCCGAGCCCGAAGATGAACAGCGGGTTGAGCGCGATGTCGAGGCCGACCGACAGGATCAGGAAGCGAAAGGGCGTGCGCGAGTCGCCGGCGCCGCGCAGCACCGCCATCACGTACGTGTAGAGGTAGAGGAACGGCAGCGCCGCGAAGATCAGCCGCAGGTAGGCGCGCGCCAGCGGCACCGCATCGGCCGGCGTGCGCATCCACTCGAGCAGCGGATCGGCCGCCACGGTCCCTGCTAAGGCGAGCACCAGCGAGACGGCGCCGAAGAACGCGGCGCTCGCGCCGACGACGCGCCGCGCGTCCTCGAGTCGCCGCGCGCCCGCGTACTGCGCGACCAGGATCGTCGCGGCCATCGCGACCCCGAACGCGCCGCCGAGCAGCAGGAAAAGAACCGTGTTCGCGTTCGAGGTCGCGGTCAGCGCCGCGGGGCCGAGGAACTTCCCGACCCACACCGAGTTGACCGAGCCGTTCAGCGACTGCAGCACGTTGCCGAGCAGGATCGGCAGCGCAAAGCGGTAGAGCGTCGTCGCGATCGGGCCCTCGGTCAGTGCGGTGGCATTCGGCTTCATCCGGTCGGGTCCACGACGAGCACCGACTTACCGACCGTGCCGCCGGCCTTGAGTTCCGCGAGCGCCGCCGGCGCCGCGGCGAACGGCTGGCGCGCGCCGACCCACGGCTCCGCGAGCTCGAGCGCCGCAAGCGCCGCGAGCGCAGCCGGCACGCGCTCGATCGCGTCCCAGAGCCAGATCAGGTTGAACGCCAGCAGCGCGCGGTTCTCCGAGATCATCGCGAGCGGATCGAGCCGCGGGCGCCTGAGCCACTGCCAGCCGAGCCGGGCCCAGCCCGGGCGCCGCCCGCGCGGCATGAAGTCGGCCGCGCCGTAGAGCACGTAGCGCCCCTCCGGCGCGAGGCGCGCGAACGACGCGCGAAAGTCGTCTCCCATCACCGCGTCGAACACGATGTCAAAGCCCCTCGCGCCGCAGGCCTCGAGCGCCTCGTCGAGCGCCCGACCGGAGCCGCCGGGAGACCGTACGACGACCTGCGCGCGCGACAGCAGCGCGCGCGAGACCAGGAAGTCGCGCTTCGACTCGCGGCCGACGACGCCGACGGCGCGCGCCCCGAGGCGCGCGAGGATCGCGAGCGCCTGCAGTCCGACGCCGCCCGCGGCCGACTGCACGAGCACCACCGAGCCCGGGCGCGCATCCCCGAGGCGCACGAGCCCGTACCAGGCGGTGAGGGTCTGCACCACGAACGCGGCGCCCGCCTCGAAGGACCAGCCGGCGGGCAGCGGCGTGAGGTAACGGGTGTCGACGTTCAGCGCACTCGCATAGCCGCCGAAGCGCGTGAGCGCGATGACCCGGTCGCCGACCGCGACGCCGGCGGGACGGTCGGCGACCGGGGCCCCGAGCGCCTCGACGACGCCGGCGACCTCGAGCCCCGGCACGAACGACCCGCGCGGTGTCGCGGAATAGAGACCGAGACAGGCGAGCGCATCGGCGAAGTTCTGGCCGATCGCGCGGACGCGGATCCGCGCCTCGCCCGGCGCCGGCGGGTCGAGGGTCTCCTCCACCAGCCGCAGACGGTCGAGCGAGCCCGCTCGATCGATGCGCCATGCGGCGCGGGTGCTTGGCATGGGATCATAGTACCCGCATGACGGACCCAAGTGCCGCACGCGACGAGACCCGTCCCTGGCGCCGCTGGCTCGCGCCGGCGCTGTCGGTGCTGGTGTTCGTGCTGGTCGCGGCGCTCCTGCACCACGTGCTCGGCAGCTACCGCCTGCACGACGTGCTCACGGAGCTGCGCGCGATCCCGCGCAGCTCCGTCGCGGGCGCGGCGCTGCTGACGGCCGGCAGCTACCTGATGCTGACGCTCTACGACTGGCTCGGCGTGCGCTACGTCGGCAAGCCCGTCGGCTACGCGCGCACCGCGCTCACCTCGTTCATCGCCTACGCGTTCGGCCACAACCTGAGCCTCGCGGCCTTCACCGGCGCGGCGGTCCGCTACCGGCTGTACTCGACCGAGGGGCTGACGACCGTCGACGTCGCGACGATCGTGACGATGTGCGCGCTGACGACCGCGATCGGGGTCAGCGTGCTCGCGGGCTTCGCGCTCCTGATCGCAGTGCCGGGCGCCTCCGCGCTGCACCTCGGGCACGCGTGGTCGCGGCTCGCGGGCCTGGCGCTCCTTTCGTGGGTGGCGGGCTACGTCGTGTGGGCCAGCCGCGCGCGCGAGCCGCTCGCGCTCGGCGCGTGGGCGCTGCGCCCGCCGGGGCCGGTGATCTCGCTGTCGCAGATCGTCGTCGCGGTGACCGACCTGTCACTGTCCTCCGGAGTCCTCTATCTGCTGCTGCCGTCGAGCGCGAACACCGACTTCGTGACCTTCGCCGGGATCTACGCGGTCGCGGTCGTCGGCGGCATCGCCAGCCAGGTGCCGGGAGGCCTCGGCGTGTTCGAGGCGATCCTGCTGCTCGCGCTGCCGCAGGTGCCGGCGCCCCAGATGCTGGGCGCGCTGCTCGCGTACCGCGGCATCTACTACCTCGCGCCGCTGTTCATCGCGGCGGTCGCGCTCGCCGCGCAGGAGCTCTACCAGCACCGCACGCGGCTCGCGAGCGCGCGCGGGCTCCTCGATTCGCTGCTCGCGCCGATCGTGCCGCAGCTGGTCGGCGTGCTGGTCTTCGTCGCGGGCACCGTGCTGCTGCTCTCGGGCGCGACGCCGGCGCTCGATGCGCGGCTCGGCAAGCTCGTCGAGGTCGTGCCGCTGCCGCTGCTCGAGGCCTCGCACCTCGCGGGCAGCATCATCGGCGTCGGGCTCTTGATCCTCGCGCGCGCGCTGTTCCGGCGGGTGGCGGCCGCCTACCACCTGACGTTCTGGCTGCTGGTCGCGGGCAGCATCGCCTCGCTCGGCAAGGGCCTCGACTTCGAGGAGGCGACCTACCTCGGCGTCGTGCTGCTGGTGCTGTTCCTCGCGCGGCGGGCGTTCTACCGCCCGTCGACGATCATGAGCCAGCGCTTCACGCCGGTGTGGGTCGCGAGCGTCGCGATCATCGTCGCGCTCAGCCTCTGGATCGGCTGGCTGTCGTCGCGGCACGTGCCCTACTCGGGCGACCTGTGGTGGACGATCGCGCTGCACGGCCACGCGCCGCGCGTGCTGCGCGCCTCGCTCGCGGTGGTCGTCGTGCTGGCGGCCTTCGTCACGGCGCAGCTGCTGAGGCCCGCGCCGCCCGCGCCCCACGATCCGGCGGCTCTCGACCTCGAGCGCGCCCGGCGCGCGATCGCGACCGAGGACGCGAGCCTCGCGAACGCGGCGCTCGCGGGCGACAAGCGGCTGCTGTTCCACCCCGAGGGCGACGCGTTCGTGATGTACCAGATCGGCGGCGGCAGCTGGGTCGCGCTCGGCGACCCGGTGGGACCGAAGGAGCGCGACGAGGATCTCGTCTGGGCGTTCCGCGAGCTCGTCGATCAGCGCGGGGCGCGCACGGTGTTCTACGAGGTGAGCAACCGCTCGCTGTCGCTGTACGTCGACCTCGGGCTGTCGCTCTTGAAGCTCGGCGAGGAGGCACGCGTGCCGCTCGAGTCGTTCAGCCTCGAGGGCAGCGCGCGCGCCGACCTGCGCCAGTCGCGGCGGCGCGCCGAGCGCGATGGTGCGAGCTTCGAGGTGTTGCCGCCCGAGGCCGTGCCGCCGCTGCTGCCGCGGCTGCGGCAGATCTCCGACGCCTGGCTCGACGACAAGGCGACGGCCGAGAAAGGCTTCTCGCTCGGGGCGTTCTCCGAGCGCTACCTCGCGCAGTTCCCGATCGCGGTGGTGCGCGCCGAGGGCGACGTGGTGGCGTTCGCGAACCTGTGGCCGAGCGGCACGCGCGAGGAGCTCTCCGTCGACCTGATGCGCTTTGACCCCGACGCGCCGAGAAGCGCCATGGACTACCTCTTCATCAAGCTGATGCTGTGGGGCCGCGCCGAGGGCTACCGCTGGTTCAACCTCGGCATGGCGCCGCTCTCAGGCCTCGAGAACCGGGCGCTCGCGCCGCTGTGGCACCGGATGGGCAGCTTCCTGTACCGCCACGGCGAATCGTTCTACAACTTCGAGGGGCTCAGGCGCTACAAGGAGAAGTTCGACCCGGTGTGGGAGCCGCGCTACCTCGCGAGCCCGGGCGGCCTGCACCTCGCGCGCGTGCTCATCGACGTCTCGACGCTGATCTCGGGCGGACTCAAGGAGCTGATCACCAAATGACGATGCGGGAACTCACGCTGGCGGCAACGCTCGCCGTCGCGGCGCTGGGCGCCGGGGGCGCGCGCGGCGCCGATCCTGCGGCGCCGGCGCCCGGCACCGGGCTCGATGCGCCGGCCCCGAAGATCGCGGGCGAGCAGAAGCTGCACTACGGGGCCTTCGGCGAGGTCACGATCTACCGGCCGGCGGCGAAGGTCACGAGCGTCGCGCTCTTCGTCTCGGGCGACGGCGGCTGGAACCTCGGCGTCGTCGACATGGCGCGCCACCTCCTCGAGCAGGGCGCCGCGGTCGTCGGCATCGACATCCGCAGCTATCGCAAGGCGCTCAACACCCCGGGGTCCGCCTGCAAGAGCTTTGCCGTCGACTTCGAGGGCCTCGCGCACGAGGTCGAGCAGCGACTGAAGCTCGGCGACTATCTCCCGCCGGTGCTCGTCGGCTACTCCTCGGGCGCGACGGTCGTCTACGCGACGGTCGTCGAGGCGCCGAAGGGGACCTTCGCCGGTGCGCTCAGCCTCGGCTTCTGCCCCGATCTCGACGTCACGCAGAAGATCTGCCGCGGCAGCGGACTCGAGTACGCCTGGCAGTACGCGAAGGGCAAGACGCCGGCGCCCGTCGAGGGCGTGCTGTTCTCGGCGGCCAAGGGCAACGTGACGCCCTGGATCGCGCTGCAGGGCGACGCCGATGAGGTGTGCAGCCCCGCGGGCACGCGCAGCTTCGTGGCCGCGACCGGCAGCGCCGAGCTCGTGTGGCTGCCGAAGGTCGGGCACGGCTTCTCGGTCGAGAAGAACTGGCTCGCGCAGTTTCGAAGCGCCTACGCGAGGCTCGCCGCGCACGCCGCGCCGCCGAAGGTCACGCTCGCCGAGGTCCAGGACCTCCCGCTCGTCGAAGTGCCGGCCGCGGGCGCGGCGCCGGCGGGCGCCGAGACGCTGTTCGCGGTGCTCTTGACCGGGGACGGCGGCTGGGCGGGCATCGACCAGGACGTCGCCGGGGCGCTCGCGGCGCACGGCATCCCGGTCGTCGGCTGGAACTCGCTGAAGTACTACTGGTCGGGCCGGACGCCCGAGACCGCGGCGCGCGACCTCGAGCGCATCGTGCGCCGCTATGCGGCCGCCTGGCACCGCCCGCAGGTGCTGCTGGTCGGGTACTCGTTCGGCGCCGACGTGCTGCCCTTCCTCTACACGCGGCTGCCCGCCGAGCTCAAGGCCGAGGTGCGCAGCGTGAATCTCCTCGCGCTCAGCGACTCGGCGAGCTTCGAGTTTCACGTCGCCGACTGGATTCCGGGTGCCGACTCCGGCGGGCGGCCGACGCTGCCCGAGATCGCGCGCATGGGCGATGCGCACCTGCTGTGCCTGTACGGGGCGACCGAGGGCGAGAGTCCCTGCCGGACGCTGCACGGCCCGACGGTCACGAGCGTCGCGCTCTCCGGCGGGCACCATTTCGATGGCGACTACGGCGCGCTCGCGAACCAGATCCTCGAGCACGCGCGACGCTGACGGTCGGCGCGGATGGCCGCCGCCGGCGCCGCTGTGGGAACATCGCCGGCAACCGCGGGGGCGGAGGGGAGCGTGATCGAGCCAGCCGACGGCCCGGTGGAAGCATGAGCGATCGGGTCGTCCCGATCCTCGCGACGCCCTTCGGCCGCCTGGCGCTGCCGGGTGCGGAGTCGCTGAACGCGGCACTGCGTCAGCGCTTTGCCGAGCGCGCCGCGACTCAACCGGGCGCGCCGGGATCGAACCCGCTCTGCTACCGCAGTCCCGACGACCTGTTCGAGTGGCCGGACCCGAAGGTCCAGGAGCTCGCGCAGGCGATGCTCCGCGGCGTCTACGAACTCGTCGGCGAGATCAGCGCGCTCGAGGAGGCGCCGTTGCGCGCGCTCACGCTGCAGGCGCGCGGCTGGTACACGATCGTGCGCCCGGACGGCTGCGTGCCGGCGGCGAGCTATCCGCTCTCGGCGTGGGTCGCCGTCTACTGCGTCGCGGCGCCCGAGCCCTCGCCGACGCGGCGCGACAGCGGCATGCTGAGGCTCTACGAGTCGCGGCTCGGCACGATGTTCCAGGACGCAAGCAACGCAACGATGCGGCTGCCGTACTCCTCCGGGCACTACGCGTGGCGCCCGGCCCCGGGGCAGATCGCCCTGTTCCCGGCCTCGGTGACCCACGAGGTCGCGCTCGTGCGCGCCGCCGGGGAGCTCGTCCTCGTGACCGCGCGCGTGCGCTTCGTCGCGCCGGGGCAGACGGGCCTCTCGACATGGTGATGCCGGAGGTCAAGGTCGCGCCGCTCTTTGCCGTGCCCTTCGGCGAGGCGCGGCTCGCCCCCTGCGAGGCGCTCAATCGCGACCTCGAGGCGCTCTTCCTCGCGCGCGAGAACGACGAGCACCGCAACCCGACGCCGAGCCACGTCGCGCAGCAGGAGACGTTCGAGAGCCGCTTCAACCTCTTTCGCTGGCCCGAGTCCTGCGTCCAGGAGCTCAGGCGCTTCGTGCTCGATGCGATCGGGCGGATGGTGCTGCAGACGACGACGCTGGGGCCTCAGGACCTCGCGCGGCTGACGCTGCACAACCACACGTGGTTTCACGTGTCGCGCTACGCGGGCTCCTTCGTCGCCCACAACCACCCGATGGCCTGCTGGTCGGCCGTCTATTGCGTGCGCGCCGGTGAGGTCGTCGCGGCCCAGCCGCAGAGCGGACTCCTCAGGTTCCTCGACCCGCGCCAGGGCGCGGGCGCCTACCAGGACCCGGCGGTCGCGACGATGCATCGCGCCTTCGTCGCGCGCCCGCTCGAGATCCGGCTCGTCGAGGGGCAGCTCCTGATGTTCCCGTCGTACGTCTTTCACGAGGTCGCGCCGTTCTACGGCCGGGACACGCGGATCACCGTCGCGACCAACTGCTGGCTGGCGTAGACCGCTCCGAAACGCCCGAAACTCCGCGTTGGTGCATCGCGCTACGCGCCGCGCGGCGATGTTGCACGCCTACCACACAAATCGTCCGGGCGCGAGTCTTCTGGGACGAAACGATCCGATCCCCGGCCATTCCTTCATGCCCGACATACGTATCTTTACGTGGGCCGGACGTGCCTTGTAGTATTTTGACCAAAGGCCGAGAAGGGGTCGGCCGGTAACGACGCGGAAACGAAGGCGTAAACGCTTTCGATTCCGATCTCGAAACGATTCAAAGGGGAACCATCGCATGACGAATTCAAGTCGCACGTTGCGGCGCGCGGTTCGTTTTACGCTCGCGGCATCGGCCATGACGGCCGCATCTCCGCTCGCGCTCGCGCAGACGGCGCCGGTGCAGACCGCTCCGGCTGCGACCCAGGAAGAGGTCGTCGTCACCGGTTCGCGCATCCAACAGTCGCCGAACGACGTGTCGATCAGCCCGGTCACGAGCGTCAGCTCGGTCGACATCCAGCAGACCGGCCTCACCCGCGTCGAGGACCTGCTGAACAACCTGCCGCAGGTCGTCGCCGAGCAGGGCTCGGGGCTCGCGATCAGCTCGAACGGCACCGCGACCATCAGCCTGCGCGGCCTGGGCTCCAACCGCACGCTGGTGCTGGTCAACGGCCGGCGCCTGAACCCGGGCGGCGGCATCGGCCTTAACTTCGGCTCGGTCCCGGACATCGACCAGATCCCGGCGGACCTCATCGAGCGCGCCGACGTGCTGACGGGCGGCGCCTCCGCCGTGTACGGCGCCGACGCGGTCGCGGGCGTCGTCAACTTCGTGCTCAACACCAAATACCAGGGCGTGAAGCTCGACGCCAACTACAGCTTCTACAACCACAAGAACGACAGCGCGCAGTACCTTGGCTATCTCGATGCCGCCGGCTATCCGCGCCCGCCCTCGACCGCGAACACCGGCCAGACGAAGGACCTGTCCTTCATGGCGGGCTTCAACTTCGCCGACGATCGCGGCAACGCGACCTTCTATGCGACTTACCTGAATGCCGAGCCGGTCGTCGGCTACCAGATCGACCACGCCGGCTGCACGCTGAACGGCCCGTCTTCACTTCCGGGACCGAGCTCGATCGTCTGCGGCGGCTCGAGCACGAGCGCCACGGGCAAGTTCCAGGAACAGGGTCTGGTCAACGGCGCGACGAAGACGCTTGTCAACGACACCGTCGATCCGGTGACGGGACTCATGCGGCCGTTCGCGCAGAAGGACTATTACAACTACGGCGCGCTCAGCTACTTCCAGCGCCAGCAGGAACGCTTCAGTTCTGGCGCGTTCCTGCACTTCGACGTGAACGACCACTCGAGCGTGTATTCGGAATTCATGTACTCGCGCAACACTTCGACCGCGCAGTACGGCCCGTCGGGCGCGTTCGCGTACGTGCCCTTCCAGACGAGCTGCGCGAACCCGCTGTTCACGGCACAGGAAGTGCAGGTGCTGTGCGACCCGGCCAACGTTGCGGCGAACCAGGCGCTGTTTCCGAACCTCACCGGCAACGAGATCGAGCTGCGCATCGCGCGTCGTAACGTCGAAGGCGGTGGCCGCCTCGACAACTACGAGTCGAACTCGCTCAGGGAAACGATCGGCGTCAAGGGCAAGTTCGGCCAGGCGTGGTCCTACGACGTCTACGGCCAGATCGGCGTCACGCACTTCGGGGACAACGAGGGCAACTTCCTGGGCGCCCAGCAGGTCAACAACGCGCTTGACGTCGTCGCGAACCCCGCGGTCGGCGGCGTGGTGGGCGTTGCGGCCGGCGCGCCGGTCTGCGCCTCGCGCCTGAACGGCACCGATCCCAACTGCGTGCCGTGGGACATCTACCACCCGGGCGGCGTGAACGCGGCGCAGCTCGCCTACCTGACCGTGCCGTCGACCTATTCGACGAAGACGTCCGAATACATCGCCTCGGGCTCGATCACCGGCGACCTCGGCAAGTACGGCGTCAAGGTCCCGTCCGCGCAGAGCGGCATGGTCCTCAACATCGGCGCGGAGTACCGCCAGGAGACTTACAGCTTCGACCCCGACTACATCTTCGCCAACGGCTACGCGTCGGGCGGCAACGGCGCCGCGCGCCCGATCCACGGCGAGTTCCACGTATCCGAGCTCTTCACCGAAATGCGCCTGCCGCTGGTCGACGAGAAGCCGGGCTTCTACAACCTGTCGGCCGAGGGAGGCTACCGCTACTCCGACTACACGTCGGGGTTCAACACCAACACGTTCAAGCTCGGCCTTGAGTGGGCCCCGATCCAGGACGTGCGCGTGCGCACCAGCTTCAACCGGGCGATCCGGGCGCCGAGCCTCTCGGACCTGTACTCGCCGCCGCTGGTGGGTGCCGGCGGGACGGCCGACCCGTGCTGGGGCGCGCATCCGATCTACTCGCAGGCACAATGCGCGCTCACCGGTGTCACCGCGGCGCAGTACGGCAACATCGAGACCAACCCGGCGGCGCAGATCAACAACGTGCTGTCAGGCAACATCAACCTGAAGCCCGAGACGGCCGACACCTACTCGCTGGGCTTCGTGTTCCAGCCGCAGGCGGTCCGCAACCTGGTCGTGTCGGTCGACTACTACAACATCAAGATCAAGGACACGATCCAGACGCTGACGACGAACACCGTGATCGCGAACTGCGCGAACACGGGCCAGGCGTCGTTGTGCGGGCTGATCCACCGCGGAGCGGACGGCTCACTGTGGACCGACCCGACCGACTACGTCGACACGACCGAGCAGAACATCGGAACCGTGAAGACCGCGGGCGTCGACCTCAAGGCCCACTACAAGCTCGATGCGGGCGGCACCGGCAAGTTCATCTTCGATCTGACCGGTACCCGGCTGCAGGACTACGTCACGCAGCCGCTGCCGACCGGCGGCTCGTATGACTGCGCGGGTCTCTGGGGCAGCACCTGCCTTGCGCCGCAACCGCAGTGGAGGCACGTGCTGAACACCACCTGGTCGACGCCGTGGGCGGGCCTCGACGTCACGGCGCGGTGGCGCTACATCGGCCACTCGGATGTCGACCGGTCGAGCTCGAACCCGTTGCTGTCGGCGCTCTACTACCAGTCGACGGCGCACATCCCGGCGTACACCTACATCGACCTCTCGGCGTCGATGCCGGTGACGAGCGGGGTCAGCGTGCGGCTCGGCATCAACAACCTGACCGACAAGAACCCGCCGCTGGTGCTGAACGGCACGTACTCGGACTGCCCGAATACGACCTGCAACGACAACAGCTGGGCGGGCACGTACGACGCGCTCGGTCGCTACATCTACGCGCACGTCAGCGCGAAGTTCTGAGCGACACGACTCGCGCTCGCGCGAGCATCAGACGGCGGGCTTCGGCCCGCCGTTTTTTTTGGCGTTGTCCCGGGTACCCGTCGCGCGTCGCCGCGGTTAGGCGAGGCGCATCGTCATTCGGTGCGTCGCACCCGGTAGCTGTGCCGGTCGGCCGTGACGAGCAGGTACGAGCCGAGCGCGGCGCGCTTGATCGTCACGGGCTGGCCCCGCTTGAGGTCGGCGTCCGTCTCGCTGACTGCCCAGGCCTGGCCGTTGTCGAGGCGCACCTTCGCGTGCCCGGTCTGGTCGAACGAGATTCCGGCGACCGTCGCCTGGATCGAGTCCGGTCCCGTCGCCGCCACCGGATGCAGCTTCGCCTCGCTGAGGCCGAATGAGTTGTCGGCGCTGCGGACCGCCGCGCTCGCGACGGGTGGCGCTGGCGCGATGCTTGGCGTCGTCGGCGTCGTCGGCGTCGTCGGCGTCGTCGGCGTCGTCGGCGTCGTCGTCGGCGTCGTCGGCGTCGTCGGCGTCACGGACGTCGCAGGCGTCGTCGGCGTCGCGGACGTCGCAGGCGTCGCAGGCGCCGCATGTGCGCTGGTCGTTGCCAATGAAGACGTGGGCGGGCGCTTGGCGAGCGCGTCATAGCACGCGAGCCGGACGTCCGGTGCGTCCACGCTCGCGCAGTGAGCGAGGTCTGCGGCCACGTCGGCGAACGCGAGCGGCGCGAAGAGCACCGCGATCACCGGCACCAAGCCGCCGATCACGGCTCTCACAGCGGGCTCTCCGCGCGCACCGAGTAGTAGCGGCCGTAGACTTCGGCCGCGGTCTGGATCAGGTCGCGCTCCGCCGCAGTCAGCAGCGGGTTCCAGACGTCAAAGATCAGGATCGCGCGCGGCGTGTCGGAGAGGTTCCACGCCTCGTGCTCGATCGTGTCGTCGAACAGCCAGGCCTTGCCCGGGATCCACTCGCGCGTCGTGCCGCCGACGCGAAAGCCACAGTTCGGCGGGATCACGAGCGGCAGGTGCACGGTGCAGCGCGTGTTGGTGACGCCGACGTGCGGAGGAATCTTGGTGTTCGGGTCGAGGATCGAGAAGAACGCGGTCGGCGCGCGCCCGGCGACGCGGCAGCGGGGCGCCGTCTCGAGCACCTGCGCCGTCGTCGGGCACTGCGCGATGTGCCCGGCGACCGCCTCGCTCTGGTTCCACAGGAAGTACGCGCTCCAGCGCCGCGAGCCGTTGAGCTCGCGGAACTGGTCGAGCGGCAGCCCGCTCGGGAAGTCGATGTAGGGCTGCAGGCCCTCGCGGTCGGCGACCAGCACGCGCAACAGCTCGCCGCGGATCTCGTCGGCCGCCGCGTCGAAGGCATCGAGCCACGGGAAGTCGGCGCGCTCGAAGAACTCGATGGCCGGCAGCTCCGGGAAGTAGAGCCAGGTCGGCTGCGAGTGGTAGGCCTTGCGCCGGCCGAGCAGCCCCTCGAGGCAGAGGTCCACGCGACGCTGACGCGCGCCGCCGTGGCGCGCGCGGATCGCAGCGAGCGGCTCCTCGAGCGCGGTGCTGAGCGCGGCGAAGTCGGCGGCCACGAGCGCGCGCGCGTGCTTCAGCGTCTCCTCGACGGCGGGCGGAAGCTGCGCGCCCGGCGGCAGCGTGTCGAGCGCGTTCTGGTACATGCGCGCGGCGTTGCGCGGATCGCCGGTGTCCTCGAGGTACGCCGCCTTCTGCAGCAGTGCCGACAGGTGCCGAGGCTCGAGCTCGAGCGCCTTCTCGATCGCGCCCAGCTCCTCGGTGCGGCGCCCGAGCGCCTTGAGGCTTCCCGCGAGGTTGGCCCACAGCGCCGGATGCCTGGGGTCGGCACTGGTGGCGCGCACGAAGAGCTGGTGCGCCTGCTCGGCCGCGCCGCGCGCCAGCATCCGTACACCGAGCTCGTTGAGCACCGCGGGGTGGTGGGGCGCCTGCTGCGCGATGCGCGCCAGCAGCTGATCGGATTCGGCCGTGTGGCCCTCGGCGGCCTGCGCCCGGCAGGTCTGCAGGATGCGCGCGATCGACGCCTCGTCGAGCGGTGCAGCGGTACTCATGAACCTCGCCCTCGCGGCGCCGCGAGTGGCGCCGCAATCATTGTAGCGAATGCGCGCGCGTTGACGGGTCCGGGCGCGTCCGATTAGATATCGGCCCCGCTGCGGCCGCGCCGCAGAACCGTCCCGGAGTGAGCCGTGCCCGCGAGCCCCGCAAGCGATCTCGAGCTGATGCGCGCCTCGGCGTATCTCGAGTCGGACCCGGCGACCGCGGCGCGGCGGGCGAGCGGCATCCTGCTGATCGATCCCGGCCACACGCCGGCGAAGCTGCTGCTTGCCGCCGCCTGCCGCCGGCTCGGCGATACGGGCCGCGCGCTGCCGGTGATCGAGGCGGTCGCGGCCGAGAACCCCGCGGTGAGCGCGATCCAGCTCGAGCTCGGCCGGGCCTACGCCGCGGCCGGCAGGCCGGCGCAGGCCATCGCCGCCCTGCGCCGCGCGGTCGCGCTCGATGCGGATCTCATCGAGGCCTGGCGCGAGCTCGCGGCGCTGCTGTTCGCCGCCGGCGACGAGGCCGGCGGCGACCAGGCCTACGCGCACTACGAGAACCGCAGCCGCGATCCGCCGGGCCTCATCGACGCGCTCGCGGCGCTCACCGACGAGCGGCTCGACGTCGCCGACCGGCTGCTCCGCGCGCGGCTGCAGGAAGCCCCCCGGGACGTGGTCGCGCTGCGGCTCTCGGCCGAGGTCGCGACGCGGCGCAACGATCACCTCGAGGCCGAACGGCGACTCCAGGAGTGCCTCGCGCTCGCGCCCGGTTACTCGCAGGCGCGCTACGATCTCGCGTGCGCGTATTTCGCGCAGCAGCGGCCCGAGCGCGTCCTGCCGCTCATCGAGCGACTGCTGCGGCTCGAGCCCCGGCACACGCTGGTGCGGATGCTGAAGGCGCGCACGCTGCGCCTCGTCGACCGGGCGCAGGAGTCGGTCGCGATCCTCGAGGCGCTGCTCGCCGAGCAGCCCGACAACGACAAGGCCTGGGTGCTGCTCGGGCACGTGCGCCGCGAGCTCGGCGAGCAGCAGGGCGCCATCGACGCCTACCGGCGCGCGATCGCAGCGCGGCCGGAGGCGAGCGAGGCCTACTTCAGCCTCGCGAACCTGAAGACCGTGCCGCTCGCGGCCGCGGACGTCGGGGCCATCCGCACGCTCCTCGCGCGCACGACGCTGCTCGCGGTCGACCGCGTGCGGCTCGAGTTCGCGCTCGGCAAGGCGCTCGAGGACGAGGGCGCGTATGCGGAGTCCTTCGAGCACTATGCGCGCGGCAACCGGCTGCACCGCGCGACGCACCCCTATGACGCCGACGCGGCCACCGTCGCCGTGCGCCGCTCGCAGGCGCTCTATACGCCGGCGTTCTTCGGCGCCCGTGCCGGCTGGGGCAGCGAGCGCGCGGATCCCGTCTTCATCGTCGGCGTGCCGCGCTCCGGTTCGACGCTGCTCGAGCAGATGCTCGCCAGCCACTCGATGGTCGAGGGCACGCGCGAGCTGTCGGACCTTTCGCTCGTGATCACCGAGCTGATGGCCCAGGCCGGCGCGCGCGAGGAGACGGCGTACCCGGACTTCGTCGCGCGGCTCGACCGCGACACGATCGCCGCGGCGGCCGCGCAGTACCTCGAGCGCACGCGCTCGCACCGGCCGCTCGGGAAGCCGCGCTTCATCGACAAGATGCCGGCCAACGTCAGCCACCTCGGCCTCATCCACCTGATGTTCCCGAAGGCCGCGATCATCGACGCGCGGCGCCACCCGCTCGGCTGCGGCTTCTCCTGCTACAAGCAGCTCTTCGTCTGGGGCGCGCCGTACAGCTACGACCAGGGCGAGCTCGGCCGCTACATCCGCGATTACGTCGAACTGCTCGCACACTTCGACGCGGCGCTGCCCGGCCGCGTCCATCGCGTCCACTACGAGCGCCTGGTCGCCGCGCCCGAGGCCGAGCTCAGGGCGCTGCTCGCGTACTGCGGCCTGCCGTTCGAGGACGCGTGCCTGCGTTTTCACGAGAACCGGCGCATCGTGCAGTCGGTGAGTTCCGAGCAGGTGCGCCGGCCGCTCTATTCCGAGGGCATCGACCAGTGGCGCCACTACGAGCCGTGGCTCGGCGACCTGAAGGCCGCGCTCGGCGATCTCGTCGAGCGCTACCCGGGCGCCGCAGCCGAAGGCGGCTGAGTGCCCGCCCCGCATCTGGCATCATGCGCGCTCGCCGGCAGCCGCCGGGCCACTGGATCCAGCGATGGCGCGCGATCTCGACGCGGACCTTGAGCTCCTGCGCACCGTGCTCGCGCACGCCGAGCGGCGCGACTGGAATCGCGCCGGGCCGCTCGCCGAGCAGGCGCTGAAGGGCGGCTTCGAGCATCCGCTGCTCTTCAACGTCGCCGCGACGCGCCTCGAGCAGGCCGGTCGCTTCGACGACGCGGCGCGGCTCCTCGAGCGGGCCGTGACGATCGCGCCCACCGACATCGGGGTGCGCAACGCGCTCGCGATGTGCCTGCTGCGCCTCGACCAGCCGGCCGAGGCGCTGCGCC